>ERZ772977.81-NODE-81-length-78781-cov-4.699337_pt1 | contig 78781 bp, 75 predicted proteins | sample MGYA00511131_ERZ772977 | MGnify/ENA primary metagenome ERZ772977 (study PRJEB29015, sample SAMEA2737935) | human oral metagenome | biome: human oral; feature: human-associated habitat; material: dental | place: China | collected 2151 ...
TGCTGGATCACCTTGTCCCCACCACTTCTCAAGCGCATCTCCACCCGGCCCGTCTCCCCCCTGTCCGAAAGTTATTCACCCATCAACAGTTCTCCGGTCAGGCCGCCGTCAACGAATAATCAAAGTACCGACGAAGGGACTCGAACCCTCACGCGCAAGGCACAGGAACCTAAATCCTGCGTGTCTACCAATTCCACCACGCCGGTCAGCCGGTGTCAGCTTACCGGGGGCCGGGGTCCAGTCCGGGGGTCGTCTCAAGCCGGATCCCCGGTAGATCGGGCAGTTCCTTGGCCAGTTGCAGCGCCGGATCGTCCTCAAGAAACGTGCGCACCGGCCCCGGACCTGTGTGCCTGGTCTCGAACCGGACGGTCACCCGGCCCAACCCGGTCCCCCACACCCAGCCGCCTCCCAGCGTGTCGTGGATCACGTCGGCCCCGGGAAAGAACCCGCGCCCCCTCACCCCCGATGTGTCCACCTCGACCTCGGTCTCGGTTCTTCCCGTCTCCGGGGTCTCGTCCTCGAACAGGCGTTCCTGGGCGGCCCGGGTGAAGTTGCTGACCCCGATGCCAAGCAGCCTCACCCCCTCGCGGATGTCCACCTCCGCCAGGAGCTCCTCACCCACCCGGCCGATCACCTCGGCGCGATCCGTCGCGCCCCCCAACGACCTGGCTTTTGAGATCGTCGTGAAATCCGCCATCCGAACCTTGATCGAAACCGTGCGGGCGAAGGATCCGGAGCGTTGCAGCCGTCCGGCCACCGACTCCGCGTCGCGTCTGAGCAAGGCCCCCAGCCGGAGCCGGTTGGTCAGGTCGGTGGGAAAGGTGTCCTCCACGGAGATGGATTTCGCCTCCCGTTCCGCCTCCACCTCGCGGTCGTCGTGGCCACATGCCAGGTGCCGCAGCGATTCCCCGGCCGCACGGCCCAGCTCACGCACCAGCTCCCGGGAGTCGGCGGCCCTCAGGTCGGCTACGGTGACCAGCCCGAGGGCCAGCAGTTTGCCCTCCGTCACCGGCCCCACCCCGGGGATGGCCCGCACCGGCATCGGGGAGATGAACTCGATCTCCTCTCCGGGAGCAATGATCCGAACCCCATTGGGTTTCGCCGCCTCCGATCCCAGTTTGGCCAAGAACTTGCTGCTGCCCACCCCCACCGATGCCGTCAACCCGGCGGTGCGCCTGGTCAGCTCCGCCCGCAGCCCGGCGATGTGTTCGTCAAGTTTCCCGAGATCCCAGTCGCTGGCCTCAAGGTCGACATAGGCCTCGTCGAAACTGAGAGGTTCCACCAACGGCGAGATCTCCCGCAACAGCCCCATGACGGTCTCCGAGGACTGCCGGTAGGCACCGAACCTGCCACCCAGGAAGGCAGCGTGCGGGCAGCGGCGCCTGGCCTCCGTCCCCGACATGGCGGATCGCACCCCGAAAACCCGGGCCTCGTAACTGGCGGTGGCCACCACTCCCCGCGGTCCGGCACCACCGACGATCACGGGTTTACCCCTGAGACTGGGTTTGTCGCGCTGCTCAACCGCGGCGAAAAACGCGTCCAGGTCCAGGTGCAGGATGCTGGATGTGGATCGCATGCAGGTCAGGTTAGTGAACTCCCCCGACACGAACCGGCCGGTTCATTCGGGTGCCGGGGTTGGCCGGTACTGCACGAAGTCGTAGCCCTCGTGGATCTCGCGGCTGATCTCGGTCCATTCGTGGGCAGCGACTATCGGGAAGGTGGCGGCTCCCTCCGGTTCCTGATGAACATGGGTGATGTCCAGTTCCGTCAAGTAGGGCCACGCCGCCGCGTAGATCTCCCCGCCCCCACCGATGAAACAGATCTTCTCAGGGGTGGTGTGCGCCAGCTGGATGGCCTCCTCGATGGAGTGGGCCACCTCGACACCCTTCGCCGACCATTCCGGCTGCCGGGTGACAACGATCGTGCGACGGCCGGGGAGCAGCCCAATCTGTTCATGGGTTCGTCTCCCGAAGATGATGGTGTTCCCGGTGGTGACCGCCTTGAAACGGCGGAAGTCGGCGGGGATGTGCCAGAGCATGTCCTCCCCCGACCCGATCACACCGTTGTCGGCCACCGCGGCTATAGCGACTATCCGCATCAGGTCTCCTTGACGTCCAACACCGAAAGCATCCATCGGCCGAGAACTTCACCCCGGTGGTGTTTCCCCAAAAAACTTCAGCTTGGTGGCGGAACCATCGTAGGTGTCACGGGCCGGTTCCTCCATCATGGCCACGCCATCAACCGTCCTTTGTCGGCGTCCTCGGGCACAATGGCGGCGTGGTCGAGTTCTTCGGGGTCAGGCATCATTCGCCGGCTGCGGCGCGTCTGGTCGCCCGGCGAATCACGGACCGCCCACCCGCGGCCGTGCTGATCGAGGGCCCCACCGAATACAACCAGCGCATCGAGGAGCTGATGCTCGACCACGAGCTGCCCGTCATGCTCTACTCGTGGGCGCCCATGTTCCCGGACGCCCCCGAGGACAGCATGGAATGGGGCATCCGCCGGGGCAGCTTCTACCCGCTGACCGACTACAGCCCCGAATGGGTCGCCCTGCGCACCGCGCACCGGGAAGGGGTGCCGGTCGAGTTCATCGACCTGCCCTGGTTGGCCTTCGCCGACATCGCCGTGGCAGAGAACCGCTACGCCGAGACCCCGGTCACCGAGGATGCCGCGGACAGGTTGATCAGGGAGTTCGGTGTAGACGACATGGCCTGCCTGATCGATGAACTGATCGAGATCGATCCGGAGTTGTCGCTGGAGTCCTACCGGGAACGGATCGGGTTGCTCGGATCGATCCTGCGCAGCGAACCCGATCGGGAGACAAAGGCGCGTGAGGCGCACATGGCGCACCGGATAACCGATGCCCGGCAGCGTTGTGGCGACGATCTGCTGGTGGTGTGCGGGGCTGCCCACGTCGACGGGCTGGAGGCACTGCTGTCGAGGGATGCGGAACCGGTGGAGGTGTGGATGCCGCCTGCCGACGACAACCGTTACGGCATCGCACTGACCCCCACCTCCTACGCGGCGCTCGACGCCCTAGACGGCTATGACGCGGGCCAGCCGAACCCCGGTTTCTACGATCTTCTGTACCGGGATCGCGCGGAGGGACGGCGTGACACCAGCGAGGAACTCCTGGGGCAGGTCGTGCTGAAGCTGCGCAGAGCGAAACAGTTCGTCTCCCCCGCCGACCTGATCGCGGTGCGGGCCACCGCCGGGGCCCTCGCACAGCTGCGGGGGCATCAGCAGATCTGGCGCACCGATCTCGTCGAGGGAATCACGACCGCCCTCGTCAAGGACGATTCCGGGAAGAACCACCCGCTGCTGGTCCACGTCAACGACGCCCTGCGCGGTGACCGGCTCGGGCACCTGGCCGCAGGCACCCGGCAACCGCCGCTGACACTCGAGCTCCGGGCCGGCCTGGAAGCCCTGGGATTGCTTCCCACGCCGAAGAGACGAGAGGAACCCGCCGACCTGTCGAACGACCTCGGCCTGCAGCGTTCGCAGCTGCTGCACTCCCTGGTGGCCCTGGACATCCCGGGCATCAAGCTGGCTGCCAGCGCGGACGATGACGGCATCGAACGCTGGTTCCTGGTGTGGACCCCGGCCTTCGAGGGGTCCCTGGTGGAGGCCGCCCGGTACGGGGGTGACCGGGAACAGGCGGTGACCGCTCGCCTGCTGGAACGCGCCGCCGACATCACCTCGGATCCGGCGGCAGCCGCAAAACTGGTCCTGGAGGCCGCCCTGTGCGGGGTGGCCCGCCTGTCGGTCAGTCTCCAGGCCCGCACCGAGACCCTGCTCACCACTTCCGCCAACCTGATGGGCATCGGTGCCGCGACCGGCGTGCTGATGCGGCTCTACCGTTACGACCCGATCCTGCGGGCCACCGGTCGCGCGGATCTGGGGCGCCTGCTGAAAGTGGCCTTCGACCGCTCGGTGCGACTGCTGGAACGCCTCTCACCGCTACCGGAGGGACCAGAGTTGGAGGATTTCATCCAGGCTCTGCACCAGCTGACCGACAGCGCAGAACGGGTTGGCGAAGAACTGGAGTACGACGTCGACGGCTACCACCAGGCCCTCTCGGTGGTGGTGGAGGACGACCGTCAGGCACCCACCGTCCGGGGAGCCGCCCTGGGCGCCCAGTGGCTGGCCGGGGCACGTCCGGACCCGGAGATCGCCGGGCTGCTGTCCGTGATCGCGCTTCCCGAACAGCTCGGCGATTTCGTCGCGGGCCTGTTGGGGGTCGCCCGGGAGGCGGCCCTGCGACGTCCGGACGCCCTGCTCCGCCTCGACGACATCCTCACCGGCCTGGACGACACCGCGTTCTTCGCCTCCCTGCCGGGTCTGCGGCGCGCCTTCAGCCGCTACACCCAGCGCGAACGTTTCCAGGTGGCGCAACTCATCCTTGGAGAATCTGCGGGATCGACGCTCCTGAACTTCTCCGGTTCCGCCGAGGACGCGACTGCCGTCGCCGAGTTCGAGTCCGCTGTCGCGAAGTCACTGGATCGTTTCCTCGGGAGGCAGCATGGATGAACGATTGACCCGCTGGCGGCTGGTGCTGGGGCGGGGTTCGGAACAACTCGGGAACCTGGATCCCCAGCAGCAGGCCCGCTCCGATGCCCTGGGGTACCTGTACGACCGGGAGGGGCAGGACGGCGGCGCCGGGGCGGGGTACGGGGCCTCGAGCCTGACCGTTCCGGAGTGGATCAACGAAATCCACACCCTGTTCCCGAAACGCACCGTCCGCACCATCGAGGAGGACGCCCTGGAGCGTTACGGCATGGTCGAGTTGGTGACCGACAAGAAGCTCCTGGAACGGGTGGAGCCCTCCGAGACGCTGCTGCAGGCGATCCTGCAGACCAAGCACCTGATGAGCTCCGATGTGCTGCAGGCAGCCAGGCAGATCGTGCGGAAGGTCGTCGCGGCGCTGGTGGAGAAGATGCGCCCCAGAATCCGGCGCACGCTGACGGGTCGACGCGACCCCAACCGGCGCAGCTTCTTCAAGGTGTCGGCGAACTTCGACCCGAAGCGCACCATCCGCGCCAATCTGAAGAACTACTCGGCGGAAACACGACAGCTGGTCATCTCGGAGCCGATCTTCTACTCGCGCACCCGCAGACAGTCGGAGAAGTGGCAGTTCATGGTCGTGGTGGATCAGTCGGGTTCGATGGCCGAATCCGTGATCCACTCGGCCGTCACGGCCTCCATCTTCCACGGACTTCCGGCGTTGCGGAATCATCTGATCGCCTTCGACACCTCGGTGGTGGACCTCACCTCGGACATCGCCGATCCCGTTGAGACGTTGATGAAGGTGCAGCTCGGCGGGGGCACCGACATCGCGCGGGCCATGCGCTACGCCGAATCGCTCATCACAGAACCGAGAAGGGCCATGGTGGTGCTCATCACGGACCTGTACGAGGGCGGCTCGGTGCACGACCTGGTCCAGTGCGTCACACGGATGGTCCAGGGCGGCAGCAAGGTGCTGATCCTGGGCGCGCTGACCACGAACGGGGCGGCCTCCTTCGACGAGGAGCTGGGGCGGCGGCTGGCCGCGCAGGGAGCCCGGGTGGGGGTCATGACCCCGTACGAGCTGGCCGACTGGGTTGCGGAGGTGATCCGGTGAGTCGCCCGGACCTGCTCCGTTTGAGCGATGCCGTGTTGGAGGACCTGACCAACAAGGGCACCCTACGACGGGCCCGAAAGGAACTCGGCGCCGCGTCCCTGACCGTCACCGAGGCCGATGACGGGACGGTGACGGTCTCCGCGGACGACGGGACCACCTGCGTCCTGTACGCGAACCGGCCCTTCGCGGAGTGGACCTGTTCCTGCCTGGCCGCGAACAACTGCCGCCACATCGTCCGCGCGATCCTGCACTACCAGGCCGCCTGCTCTGGGCTGGGAACCGCCGAGGACGAAGAAACGGATCCGGTGATCCTCCCCGGGCGGGAGGCCCCCGGGGCCGAGGCGCCCGGGGTGGTGGGACCGGAGGTCGTCTTCAATCCGGCCACCATCACCCGCGAACACCTGAGGGCCGCGCTCTCCCCCGCCGCCCTGAGGCGGGCCGATCAACTGGCCAGGCAGGGCCTGCTGGCCCACGTCGGGAGCATCAGGGGAATCTCCGTGGTGCGGATCCACCACCCGACCCCCGTGTCGGTGCGTTTCCTGGCCGGTGCCGACCTCAACTACGTGCGCTGCACCTGCCACGACCCGGATCCGTGTCTTCACGTCGCGGTCGCGGTCATTGCCGCGGCGGGCAGGCGGTTCGGGGACACTGGCCTGGTGTCCGTGGCGGGGGACGAGTGGCGACCGGATGCGTCCCTGCTCTCCGGGATCCGCAGCGCGGTCGGTGAGCTGGTGAGGGTTGGGGCGGAGTCCGGGCACCGGAACCTGCGTGGGGTTTGGCGCCGTCTGGCGGTCAGGGCCCGCGAGGCCGAGCTGCATCACGTCGCCGACGTCCTGGACGAGCTGTTGGACGAGCTGGCCCGTTACGAGGCCCGCAGCCAGGAGTTCACCCCGTCGCGGCTGGTCGAGTTGTCCTCCGAGCTGTTGGCGCGGGTGATGTCCCTGGGTAATCCGGAACCGGAACGAATCCCGGATCGGCTCGTCGCCGGCTCCCCGGCCCGGGAAACGAAGGTCACGAAGGCCCGGTTGATCGGTCTGGGCACCGAGTTCGTCGAACTGGACGACGAGTGCCGGTTAATCGCCCATCTGGTGGATGCCCGCAGCGGCGCCCCGATGCGGGTCACGAAACGGGTCACCGACGAGGAGCGCAGGCCGTCCTCGCAGCTCGCGGGTGGCCTGGTCTCCGGCATCACCATCGGCAGCTGGGGTGGTGGGCAGGTGATGTCGCTGGGTGGCCGAATGTTCGGGCACGGTGATTTCTCCCACACCAACAGGTCGGCGGTGGGTCTCCCCGCGGGCGCGATGGACCAGTTGGAGGCGCCGTTCCGGGTGGAGACCATCACCGAGCTGGCCACCCAGCAGACACGACTGCCCGCCGTGCTGGATGATCGTTCCGCAGGCACCGACCTGGCCGCCTGCCGGGTGACCGGCGTCGGGAACATCCATTTCGACCCCGGCATTTCCAGTCTCGTGGCCGACCTGCGGGACGCCGATGGGCAATCATTCCAGCTGGCCCTTCGCCACACCGCCCGCCGCGACGGGAGCGTGCGCGCCACCTTGGTTCGCCTGCTGAGCTGGGAGAAGGATTTACCCAAGGAAGCGTTCGTCTCGGGACGGTGGCGCTGGGGTGCCAGGAGGGTCGTGGTGGATCCGTTGCTGCTGGTCGGGGACGGTGTCCCGCTCCAGCCGCACGTGGCAGAACCCGTCGCGACGGATGTGCATTGGCGGACCGGGGCCGGGGATGCGCCGCTGACCAGCCCGGGAGCCCTGCTGCGGGGGCTCGACTCCCTGCTGGGGGAACTCCTGCTGGCGGGCGCCGACCGCATCCACCTCCGCGACCAGGACTGGCACGAATTCGTCCGGCGGGCCCGCAGGGCGGGAAGCCAGTTGATCGCGGACCACACCCAGGTCTTCCTCGACCGCCGAGACCCGGCCCGGGTGGAGAAGCTGCTGCTGATCTCGGCCTTCGGTGGCCCCCTGGCCTGAGAGACCCCGCGGGTAAGGACCACGACGAATTGTCAGTCCCCTGATCTAGGCTTTCATGACATGAAACGACGCCTGCACCTGACAGAAGGTAACTCTGACAAGTTCTGGTACATCGACGTGGCCGAGGACCAGGTGACGGTCCGCTACGGACGCACCGGTACCGCGGGTACGACGAGGACGAAACAGTACGAATCCACGGACAAGGCCCTCACCGACGCGGAGAAACAGGTGGCCGCGAAGATCAAGAAGGGCTACACCGACGACGCCACGGCTTCCACCGAGGAGCTGGAACCCACGGAGGCCACCCGGAGCGGGACGAGGAAGAATGAAACCAGACCCGTTGGGCGGGTTGTGGCCGAACCGGTCAGCACCCCCCTCGAGGTCTCGGATCTCGACGCGGATGATCTGGGGCTGGTGATCACTCCCTTCGAACGCGCCTACGACATCAACGCCGAGGTGAGCGTCGAGGTCAACGATTCACCATTCGACCCCGAAGCCGAACTGGAACGAGCCAAGCGGATCGTCACCCAAGAAAAATACAGCAACGGCCACTCTTCACTGAGAAGATTCCGTTTCACCGAACCCTTGTTCACCACGATGCCCAGCCGGGAGCGAATCGCGTGGTGGGTATCGCACTTGGAGGCTCTTGAGGAGGCCAGGAAGAAGGAGTACTACGCAGATCAGACAATCAAGTACAAGTGGAACTTTCAAGCCAATATCGACTGGCCGACATGGCTGAAGGTCGTGCTGTACACCGATTGGAACTGCCCGCTCAGCGAGATAGTAAACCACTGTCGCATGGGCCTCCTTGAAGACTCTCTGGTCCTACGCGCCGTCCTGAGCACACGCACAGAAAATGAGACCGCGGAGGCCCGGGCAGCTCTTCCCTCGCCACTCCACCACGACTCAGACTCATGGGGCGACATAACGTTTAATAATCACACGATGTTCATGGCTGCCGGGCTGGATGCACTGTCCCCGGACGAGGCCCGGGAACTGATGGACGCCTTCCCTGATAACTCCCTGAGGGACTGGAACTATGCGCTGAAAGCGCTGGTGCTCCCGACAGCAGAGGAGCGAGTGGCCTTCGCACGCAGGACGGGCGCTGGAACCACAGACTGGTGCGAGGTGATTCCATGGATTGTTGCCACCGGCCAAAAGGGCTTTGATCTGCTGGTTGACTGGCTAGGCCGGGGCCCCCGGGAAACGGCATCGTTGATGCTGCAGGTCGCCGCCGAGGTGGGCCACGGCCCAGGCATGACGAAACTGTTCCTGAATGCCCTAGATTCAAAGGCAGCCGACGTGGCCGCGGAATGGATACGTTCACACATACCACAGGCCTTGGCAGCAAACCTCACCCCCGCCCAAGCCAATGCCCTGACCCCCTTCCTACGGGAACTACCCCGCGAACAACTTCGAGGCGTCGTCAAACAAACCGCAGGCAGCACCCGGGCCGTCATTGACGAAATCCTCACCGAAACCACGATTCCGGCGCTACCCACCGACACCTCATGGTGGCAAGACGCAATCAAAACCACGAAACTGCCAAAAGCACAAAAACTTCCGTTCAGTGTGGATGCCCTACCCTTGGTGCTGGTCGACGAACACCGACTCGACACCACGCACATGAAACAGCTCATGCAGGCTTTGAGCGACACCGAACGACATCCTTTGACGGCAGAAATCCATGACAGAACCGATCCAGCCAACCGAGATCACCTCGCCGTTGCCCTGCTGAGACTTTGGCTAAGTGCAGGAGCTCCTGCGAAACTGTCGTGGTTGATGACCGGCGCCGGTTGGCTGGGAGGCAGCGAATTCGTCAACACCCTCACCCCGATGATCCGGGAATGGCCTGGAGTCAGTCAACACAAACGGGCCGTGAAAGGCCTCACGGCGTTGCGAAACGTCGCTACGGACGAGGCATTGCAGCAGATCTCCGGGATCGCGGCGAAGGTGAAATACGCATCCCTGAAGCAACACGCCAACCAGGCAATGCGTGAAATTGCGATCCACCGCGGTCTGACCCGCGACGAGCTGGAGGATCGCATCATTCCCGACGGCGGGCTCGATGGACGCGGCACCCGCGTCTTCGACTACGGACCCCGCCGGTTCTTGGCCCATGTGACCTCCGATGGGAAACTGGCCGCCCGGCTCCTGAGCCCTGACGGCCACCCCACCGGAAGGGTGCTGAGCACTCTGCCCGCCCCGAACAAGAGCGACGATCCCGAGCGGGCGAAGATCTCCAAAACCGAGTACGGAAACACCAAGAAGACGGTGACCGCGCTGACCAAGATCCAGATCAAACGCTTCGAGCAGGCCATGGTCCAGGACCGCCGCTGGAGCCCGGAGGATCACGCCCGTTTCATCGCCTCCCATCCCGTCCTGAGACGGCTCCTGTCCGGAATCATCTGGGGCGTTTACGACGCGGGGAACGTCTTGGTGAGGACGGCCCGCATTGACGAGGACAGCCATCTCGTCAACCTGGATGATGAAGCCGTGAAAACAAAGGATTGCACCATCGGGATTCCCCATCCGCTGGAGATGGATGATGCCATCAGGGCGGCTTGGGCCGAGGTCCTTTCCGACTACGAAATTGTTCAGTCGTTCAAACAACTCGATCGGCTCGTCCTTCGTCTCCCCGATGACCAGGGCGATGACATGAAACTCCATGGCCTGCCCGAGGGTAAATTCCCGGCGGGCAAGCTCGTCGGGGCCTTCGCCAAGTACGGCTGGGAGCGCGGCTCGGCTCTCGACAACGGCGCCTACTGCATCCATGCCCTCACGATCCCAACAGCCGGCCTGACCGCTGTGATCCGCTACACGGGCATGGCGATGGGCATACCAATCGCTGAACAGGAGGACCAGGAAATCGAGGAGGCCTACATCCTCCAGGGCCACCACGACCCGAAGAACCTCGGATGGGGATACGAGAGGGACACGAAAGGACTCGAACGCATCCCTTGGAGCCGGGTTCCGCCTAGGTTCACCTCCGAGGTCTTGGCCGCCTTGAAGGAGATGTCGAACACATGACCGAGATGCAACGCCCACCGGCCGAGTTCCGTCACGCCGACGAGTTGGAGCTCCTGAAGCAACGCGACAGGAAACAGAAACGCCCCGTCGCTCCCGGCTGGCAGCTCTCGGCGCAGTCGGTGGTGGAGTTCGTACTGGGCGATGGGAAGGAGATCACGGGCAAGTACGTGGGGCGTCGTTCCCTGATCGAACGCTGTGTGGTATCGCTGGCGACGAACCGGGGCCTGATGCTGATCGGCGAACCCGGCACTGCCAAGTCCCTACTGAGCGAACTCCTGGCAGCAGCGATCTCCGGGGACACCACCCTGACCATCCAGGGTTCGGCCGCCACCACCGAGGACGCCATCAAGTACTCCTGGAACTACGCGATGCTGCTGGCCGAGGGACCGACCCTGAAATCCCTCGTGCCCGCCCCCGTTCACCGGGGCATGTCGGAGGGCAAGGTGGTGCGTTTCGAGGAGATCACCCGCTGCGCCCCCGAGGTGCAGGACTCGATGCTGTCGGTGCTTTCGGACCGCACCTTGTCCATTCCCGAACTGGACGCAGCCCACCGGACCCTGTACGCGAAACGCGGATTCAACGTGATCGGCACCGCCAACACCCGCGACCGTGGGGTCAACGAGATGTCGGCCGCGTTGAAACGCCGATTCAACTTCGAGACCATCGGCGCCATCGAAGACCTCGATGTGGAAATGGCGCTGGTGGAACGCGAAACCGATGCGATGTTGCGGGCCGCCGAGATCCCGGCTCGTCTGGGCCGCGACGCCACCGAGGTGCTGGTCAAGGTGTTCCGCGAACTGCGTTCCGGGAAGGCCTCCGAGCAGGGAAGGGCATCCGAGCAGGGAGTGGAGCGCCTGAGCAGTGCCATGTCCACGGCGGAGGCGGTCTCCACCGGCATGGCGGCCGCCGTCCACGCGGCATGGTTCGGCAACGACACCCCGGGCGGCAGGGAACTGGCGGAGGCCATCGTCGCCTCGGCCCTGAAGGACGAACCGGAGGACGTATCCAAACTGCGCGCCTACCGCGAACGACACGTCAAGAAACGCTCCGGTATCTGGCGGGAGCTGTACAAGCACTTGCCCTGACCAGAGGGAATGCCTGCAAGCCGGCGGAATTCAGGAGAAACCGCCTCGAAGCGAACCGCGGAGGTTCCCGTTGTTCGTGACCGGCGATGACTGGAGATGGTTGAGCCGGGCTGCCCCTTCACCGTGGTCCGGTTCAACCAGCTTCTACACCGCTATGGGCGCTTTTATCGCGGGGTGGGGGTCGTAGTTCTCGACGGTGATGTCGGGCAGCTCGAACCGGTCGATCTCCCGCACGCTGGGGTTCAGCACGAGCCGCGGGAGGGTGCGTGGCTGGCGGGTCAGCTGCTCGGTCACCTGATCGAAGTGGTTGTGGTAGATGTGCGCGTCCCCGAGGGTATGAATGAACTCCCCCACATCCAGCCCCGTCACCTGCGCGATGAGGTGGGTCAGCAACGCGTAGGAGGCGATGTTGAACGGCACCCCCAGAAACACGTCGGCGGAGCGCTGGTAGAGCTGACAGCTCAGCCTGCCGTCGGCCACGTAGAACTGGAACAGGGCGTGGCAGGGGGGCAGGGCCATGGCGTCCATGTCGGCAACGTTCCAGGCGGAGACGACGTGCCTCCTGGACTCCGGGTTGCCGCGCAGGGACTCGATCACGCCGGCGAGCTGATCCACGTGCCGCCCGTCCGGAGTGGGCCAGGAACGCCACTGGTAGCCGTAGATGGGCCCGAGGTTGCCGTTCTCGTCGGCCCATTCATCCCAGATGGTGATGCGGTTCTCGTGCAGCCAGGCGATGTTGGTGTCGCCCCGCAGGAACCACAGCAGTTCGCCGAAAACGGACCGGGTGTGCACCTTCTTGGTGGTCAACAGCGGAAACCCCGCGGTCAGGTCGAATCTCATCTGGTGGCCGAAGACGCTGCGGGTGCCGGTTCCGGTGCGATCGCCGCGGTCGACTCCGTCGGCCATGACGCGGCGCAACAGATCCAGGTAGATCTCCATCACTGCTCCTTCAACCAGGCGATGAAGACGCGCACGGCCTTGCCGCGGTGGCTGATGGCGTCCTTCTGCGCGGCTGTCAGTTCCGCGGACGTGCAGGTCCGGCCATCGGGCAGGAACAGCGGGTCGTAGCCGAAACCACCGTCGCCGCGTTCCTCCTCGGCGATCCGCCCCGGCATCTCGCCGCGCCAGAGCTGCCTGCCGCCGCCGGGCAGCGCCAGGGCCAGGGCGCACACGAACCGCGCGCCGCGCCGCTCAGGGGGCACCCCGGCCAGCTGCGTCAGGAGCAGCGCATTGTTGGCGGCGTCGTCGCATTCCGGCCCGGCCCAGCGGGCGGAACGAACCCCCGGCATGGAGTTGAGTTCATCCACCTCGAGGCCCGAGTCGTCGGCCAGGGCTGGCAGGCCGGTGTGACGGGCCGCGGCCTCGGCCTTTATGAAGGCGTTGCCCTCGAAAGTTCTCTCGGTCTCGGCGGGTTCGGGGTAGGGATCGACATCACCAAGCCCCATCACCTCCACAGCCAGCCCAGCGTCCCGGATGACACGCCGCAGCTCGATCAGTTTCTTGGGATTGTTGGTGGCCAGCACAACCCTCTTGAGGCGACCCATCAGACCAGGGCTTCGCGTTGCAGCCGAGCCAGTTCCGCACACCCGGCAACGCCGAGATCGAGCAACCGGTTCAGATCGGCACGGTTGAATGGCTTTCCCTCCGCGGTGCCCTGCACCTCGATGAAATCCCCAGAGCCGGTCATGACGATGTTCATGTCCGTCCCGGCCTGCGAATCCTCCTCGTAGGCCAGATCGAGCAACGGCACCCCCTCGACGAAACCGACGGACACGGCCGCGACGGAGTCCTTCAACGGTTCGCCTTTGAGCACGTCCAGTTCACGCAGGTGAGCGACCGCGTCGACGAGGGCCACGTAGGCGCCGGTGATGGCCGCGGTACGGGTGCCACCGTCGGCCTGCAGTACGTCGCAGTCCAAGATGATGGTGTTCTCCCCCAGCGCCGAGTAGTCGACGACGGCACGCAGCGAACGCCCGACCAGGCGGGAGATCTCGTGGGTGCGGCCGCCGATCCGGCCCCGCACCGATTCACGGTCGCTGCGGGAGTGAGTGGCCCTGGGTAGCATCGAGTACTCAGCGGTCACCCAGCCGAGACCGGTGTCCCGCCGCCAGCGGGGGACCCCAACGGTGACGGACGCGGCGATCAGCACGCGGGTCTTCCCGAACTCCACGAGCGCGGATCCCTCGGCATGGTCGAGCCACCCGCGAGTGATGTGGACTTCACGGAGCTGATCGGCCCGGCGGCCGTCGATGCGCAGATTCATGGGGCCAACCTACCGGAGTTCAGCACAACTCCACCTGCTCGACGTCGTGGACGAAACGTCCGAGCAGTCTCTCCCCGATGCCCTGGAAGGAGTCGGCGTCGCCGGTGGTCAGGAACTGGCGGCTGGCGTGCCGCGGGGCGTCGTGCAGCAGGCTCTTGCGGGTGAGCCGCGCATAGGTGTCCTGGGCGCAGGCGTCCGAGGATGAGACCAGCATCACGTCGTCGCCGAGCACGTAGTTGATGACGCCGGTGAGCAGCGGATAGTGAGTGCAGCCGAGGATCAAGGTGTCGATGCCCGCGGCCTGGAGGGGGGCCAGGTATTCGCGGGCCACCCCGAGCAGCTCCTCACCCCCGGTGATGCCGGCTTCCACGAATTCCACGAATCTCGGGCACGCCCGAGTGATGAGTCGTACATCACCGGCCACTGCGAACGCGTCGTCGTAGGAACGGGACATGGCCGTGGCCTCGGTGCACACCACCCCGACCCGGCCGCTGCCCGATGCGGCCAGGGCGCGGCGAGCGGCGGGCAGAATCACCTCGAGGATCGGCACGTCGTAGCGTTCCCGGGCATCCCTCAGCACCGCTGAACTGGCGGAGTTGCAAGCGATCACCAGCGCTTTGACCCCTCGTCCGGCCAAATGGTCGAGGCCCTGGAGGGCGAACTCCCGGACCTGTGCGATCGGCCGGGGGCCGTAGGGGGCCCGGGCCGTGTCACCGAGATAGATGAAATCCTCGTTGGGAAGCTGATCCACGAGGGACCGCATCACGGTGAGCCCGCCGAAACCGGAATCGAAGACCCCGATCGGGGCCTCACGCCCGCTCACCTCCCCTCCCCCCGCCACTTGGCGTGGAGCGCATCCTCGATCAGCAACGCGAGCCAGTCGAGGATGGCGGCGGTCTCGGGGTCGTTTTCCACGTCCTCCTTCGTCGGTTCCGCCAATCGCTCCGGGGAACCGGTCAGTTCCACGTACCACTGTGCCCTGAGCGCCGCCAGAACCGATACCCAGGAGTCGATGTCCCGGCCCGCCACCACTACCCGGGGCTGGTCATCGTCCTCCAGGGCGTCCAGCACCTTCCGGGCGGCCTCCAACCGGTTCTGGACCTGACCCGCGACGGCGTGGCGGCGGAACTGGTCGGCCTCACCGGCGTCGTGGAGGGCGGGCGGGAAGAAACGCCCGAGCCTCGGCTCATCCGCGATGGTCTCGTCGCAGACCGATTCAGCCCTGAGCTCCGCGTCGAGTCTCGTCAGGGGATCGTCGGATTCAACCCTTGGAAGCAGCGGTTCCAGGTCGTGTGCGTAGCGTTCCACGAGGAAACGCAGCACCCGACCACGCCCGCCATCCGCGTGGAAGACCCATGCGAAGTCGTTCACTGCCGCTCCATGGTCGCCCAGAGAGTGTAGTTCTGCATCGCCAGGACATCGCGTTCCATGGCCTCGCGATTTCCCGTCGAAACCACTGCGCGTCCCTCCGTGTGAACCTTCAGCATCAGCTTCTCCGACTTTGATTTCGGATAACCAAAGTACTCGCAGAACACGTGGGTGACGTAGTCCATCAGGTTCACGGGATCGTCCCAGACGATCGTCACCCACGCCTCTGCCGGGCTTCCCTGCGGAGAATCCAGCACCGCCACCTGGCTGTCGGTCTGCTCCTCAGCGGCGCGGGGAGGCGGTGGAACAGGTCGAGGACACATGCCTGCCATCGTACCGACACACGCCACGGACATCCCATGCGTATCCACGCCCTGCCACGAGCCGGGTCCGCTCCCAGCGTCCCCCGCCCACATTACGCTGGATCCATGACGACAGCACTGCTAACCGACCACTACGAGCTGACGATGGTTCAGGCCGCCATGGACGCGGGCACTTCGGGCAGGCGTTCCCTGTTCGACATGTTCACCCGTCGTCTACCGGAGGGTCGCCGCTACGGGGTGAACGCGGGTCTTGGACGAGCCCTGGAGGCCATCGAGGACTTCCGCTTCGATCACGCCACCCTGCAGTTCCTACTGGATCAAGGAATCATCCGCGACAACCTGGCCGAGTGGTTGGCCGGCTACCGCTTCAACGGTGACATCTGGGGTTACCCGGAGGGTGAAACCTATTTCCCGGGATCGCCGGTGCTGTCCGTGGAAGGCAGCTTCGCAGAGGCCTGCATCCTGGAGACAGTACTGCTCAGCATCTACAACTTCGATTCCGCCATAGCGGCAGCCGCCTCCCGCATGACCGCCATGGCCGAGGACAGGCCCTGCGCGGAGATGGGTTCGCGCCGAACGCACGAATGGGCGGCGGTCGGTGCCGCCCGCGCCGCCTACATCGCCGGGTTCTCCGCCACCTCGAACCTGGAGGCAGGCCGCGCCTACGGAATCCCAACCATGGGCACTGCCGCGCATTCCTTCACCCTTCTCCACGACTCGGAGGAGGACGCCTTCCGGGCGCAGCTCAGCGCCCTGGGGGTGGAGACGACACTGCTGGTGGACACCTACGATGTCGAGGCCGCCATCCGTAAAGGAGTGGAGCTCACCGAAGGCCGGTTGGGGGCCATTCGACTCGACTCCGGTGACCTGCCGATGATGGCCCGCCAGGCCCGTGACCTCCTCGACGACCTGGGCGCCACGAACACCCGGATCACGGTCACCTCCGACCTCGACGAATGGCAGATCGCCGCCCTGCGCGGCGCCCCCGTCGACGGGTTCGGGGTGGGCACCTCCCTGGTCACCGGTTCCGGGCATCCCACCTGCGGATTCGTCTACAAGCTCGTGGCCCGTTCCGAATCCGCAGACCGGGAAGCGCCGATGGCACCGGTCGGAAAGAAATCCAGGGGCAAGAACACCCTGGGAGGGCGCAAGTTCGCGATGCGCCGGCTGGGTGAGAACGGGCGCGCAGAAGCCGAGATCATCGGACTGGGTGCGTCCCCGATCGATGCCGGCGACCACCGTCGCCTCCTGGTGGACATCGTCAAGGACGGGCAGCGGGTGTTCCCGGGAAACCTGGAGGACGCGCGCACCCGGCACCGCGAGTCGCTGGCGGAACTTCCGCTGGCCGCGTTGCGCATCAGCAGGGGCGACCCCGCCATCGAGACGATCATTCTCGACGGCACCGGAACCCAGACCACCAACCCTTACCAGACGGCCCCCAGACCTACGAATCTGTGATCCCGTGGAGACGAACCTCCCCGGGTTCCCGGCGAGAACACCCAAACATCGGAACCGGAGACGGCTCAAGAATCCTGTCGGTCACCGTTCATGACGTCCGCGACCCGGCGAGGCAGGTCGGCGGTGAACAGATCCTCCAGTTTCAGGGACTTCCCCTCGGAGTCGGCGAGCGGTACCCGCCAGTTGGGGTACTCGTTCATCGTCCCCGGCTGGTTCTGAGCACGTTTCTCCCCCGCTGTATCTGCCAAGGAGGCCACCAACACCTTGGAGTTGGTCAGCCGCAGGTAGCGGTGCATGGCCAGCATCACCTCGACGTGATCACCCGCCAGGGTCTCGTCGAGGACCCCGAAGGCGATCAACCGTTCCACCCACATGCCGCGTTCCCGTTCGGCAACGGCGAGTTCCTGCTCGACCGGTTCCAGCAGCAACCCGAGCCGTTCCCGAAGCCTGACGTGCTCACTCTCGAGATATCCGAGGGTCGGAGGCAGGTCATGGGTGGTGACCGAGGCCATGCAGTACTCACGCCACTTCTCCGGGGGCAGCACCTGCCCGTCGGTTCCGTATTCCCACCACAGGATTGCGGTGCCCAGCAGGCCGCGACGTGACAGGTATTCGCGCACCCAAGGTTCGACGGTACCGAGGTCTTCCCCCACGACCAGGGCCTGGGCACGATGCGCCTCCAGGGCCAGGATCCCGATCAGGGCCTCGTGGTTGTAACGGACATAGGTGCCCGCGCTGGGCTCGAGTCCCTCGGGTACCCACCACAGTCGGAACAAACCGATGATGTGATCGATCCTGAGCCCACCCACACGGTTCAGGGCGGCCCGCACCATGGCGCGGAACGGCTCGTACTCCAACTCCTCCAGTTTCAGCGGATTCCACGGGGGTTGTCCCCAGTCCTGGCCACCCTGGTTGTACTGGTCCGGTGGTGCTCCGACGGTGATGCCGGGGGCGTAGACGTCGCCCATGAGCCAGGTTTCCGCGCTGGTCTTGCCGACCCCCACGGCCAGGTCGGCAAGCACACCGATGCCCATGCCCGCTTCCTCCGCGGCGGTCTGTGCCGCCGACAGCTGCTGTTGGGCGGTCCACTGGAGCCATTCGAAGAACTCCACCCGTTCGGCCCGAGCGGCAGCGAACTCCTCCGTCGCGGTGGAACGCGGGTCGCGCAGTTCGTCGGGCCACTGCCGCCAGTCGGTGCCGTGGATCTCGCTGAGCGCACTCCAGACCGCGAAATCACGCAGCGCGCTGCCGCCGCGGCGACGGAATCCGTCGAAGGACACCTGGCGTGCGGGGCGGCGTCCGGCCCGGAACAGCTCCCACAGCGCTTCCCGTTTCCCCTCCCAGACGGTGTCACGGTCGATGATCTCGCCATTGCCACGCACGGACTTTCGTAGCTTGCGGATCCGGCGCCGTATCGGCTGGGGGAGGTTGGCGTATTCGGGTACTGCCTCGGGCCTGATGTACAGCGGGCTCAGGAAACGCCTGCTGGAGGGCAGATACGGTGAAGGCTCGATCGGCGACGCGACCTGGGCCGCATGCAGCGGGTTGACCAGCACGAAACCCGCTTGTTGCTCGTTCCCGGCCCAGGTGGCGAGGTCAGCGAGATCGGTGAAGTCCCCGAGTCCCCAGGACCGTTTCGACGTGACGCTGTAGAGCTGGGCGGCGTATCCCCAGACACGATCGTTGCGCATCCCGGGCGGGAAACCCACGAAACCCGGGGTGACGATCAATGCGGCAGAAGCGGTTCCCTCGCTGGATATGGCCTCCACGCGGTGGTATCCGAGCGGCAGGTCCTTCACCTCGAAACTGGCCTCGCCACGGAGCTGCCCTGCCACCTCTCGATCCGGTGTCCAGTTGTCCACTTGTGTTGCGGACCGTCTTTCCTTGGTTTCCAAGACCACTTCGAGGGATACCGAAGATCCCGCCGGAACGTGCACGTCGAACCGCACCGTTTCACCCTCCTCGACGACGGTGCAGGGCGGCAGGACCCGCTGCCAGTGCTGCTCGTCGAACCGGGCCAGCGCATTCCTGCGCTCCTCCGGGGTATCGGCCTCAACACCCATGGCCCGGAGCACCGCCATCACGGTGGCCTCCGATATGAGGGTGTGGTTTCCTTTCCAGTCCCAGAACTCCCGGGCTATCCCAAAGCGTTCCGCGAGCTCGTCCAACTCGGCGGTCAGGTGTGACAAGGTTTCATTCCTCCTGGCTGGGCAAGGATCACTTCTTGACGACGATGGTGCCGGCCATCATGTCATGAAGGGTTTGTTTTTTCTCGGTGAACAGCGGCATCAGATAATTGAGGAGCGTCGGCAGGAAGAGCAGGGCAGCGCCGAAGTAGCCGATGAGTTCGTCCACCAGGGTCCGTGCCAGGGCACGCACGAACCCGGGGGTCCGCGCGGAGGGGTCATCGGTTCGGGTCACGCGGATGCGCATGACCATCTTGCCCAGGGTGGCGCCGAAACCGGCGATGAGAAGAACCCGGTAAAGAACACCCAGCACCATGACGGCAATCCCCGCGGTCGTGAGGGAGCTGAGGAGTTCCGTGGGCACCTCACTCGGGTAGCTTTTCCCGGCCTGCGCTGCCCTGACCAGCTCGTACATCCAGGCCTCGAAGCGTTCGTAGAGTCCCGGGGTCAGCAGTTCGATGAGCAGGTAGGAGGGGATGGCCAGGATCAGCCCGTCGAGGACACGGGCAGCCACCCGCGCCCCCCAGCTCGCGTATCTGACGCCCGCCCAGGGTTGCACAATCGTGTTGGAGAGTTCCCCGCCGCCGCGGCCGATGAGTTTCGCCGGCCGGCTGTCGGGCCGGGTGACGTCGGACCAGCTGGCGCCGTCCCAGTAACGCTCATCGCCGGAACCAGCTGGGTCGGGGTACCACCCAGCGGATGGTTGCGGGGCGGAGTAGTGCATGGCCACAAGGATGCCATCCTGAACCGCCGGAAACCACCGAGACCGGCGGCTGTGTCCCTCACCCCGCAACGTCATGAACCGGCCCGATCCGCAGCGAAGTGGCGATGGCAAGCACCGATGCCGCCAATAGCATGAGGAAGATCCATCCGAAAGCAGGCACTCCCTCCGCGAGCAGCACCGCGTAGCAGGCCCCCGTGAGCGCGGTCATCACCGAGCTCCCGATTGACTCGGCCACCAGCAGGGCACCGGAGTTGCGTCCCTGTTCCCGCGGGCTGGACAACGCCATGGTGGCCACGGCGGTGCTGGAGACGGTCAGTCCCATCCCGCACCCGGCGAGGGTCCAGGCCGCCACACCGATCCACAACGGCACCCCCACCCAGGTCAGGAAAACCGTGATGCCCGCCATCCCGAGGGCAACGAGACAGGTCCCGGCGGTGATGATGCGGTCGCGGCGCAGCCTTATCCGGGCCTGAAGCCAGGAGCCGAAACTCCATCCAAGGCTTCCTATGGTCAGGGCCAGGCCCGCCTGTAAGGTGTCCAGCCCCCTCAGGTTTTGCAGGCCGAGCAGCAGAAACGCCTCCCCCGCGTAGAAGACCCCGGTCTGGACGGCGCGGCTGGCAATAATGGGTCCGAGTCCGTTTCTCAGGGCTCTGGCCCGTGGGGGCAGCACTTTCGGTACTCCCAGTCCCAGGGCTGCCAGTCCTGCGGCCGCCGCCAGCAGGCTCCAGTGTCCGAGGCCCTGACCGGCCAGCTGCAGCAGGGCCGGCGCCCCGGCCACCGCCGCCACCGCCCACCACACGGTCCCGGGAGCGTCGGAATCAGGCTCGCTGCGTTCCTGCAGGGCCTTCAGATGCGGCCAGGTCAGGGCGGCGGCGATCAGCAGCAGGGGCACCGTCGCGGCGAAATTGAGACGCCAGTTCACCGCCACCAGAGCGGCCGAGATCGGGGGCCCCAGAAACGCGGGAAGCACCCAGCAGAAACTGAGCATCGCGAGCACCGCCGGGCGTCGTCCCGCGGGGAACGCAAGTGCGATGACCACGTAGAGGGTCAGGTTGATGGCTCCGGCTCCCAGGCCCTGCACGAGCCGGGCCGTCAGCAGCATCCAGACATCCGTGGCGAGCGAACCCGCGGTAAGTCCCAGGAGCATCGCGCCGAAGCCCAGACCCATGGACATCAGCGGACCGTGCCGGTCGCAGTGCCGCCCGGCCACCAGGATCGCGGTCAGCATTCCCGTCACGGCCATGGAAAAGGCCCACGGGTAGAGGGCGACGGCGTCGAGGGAGCGCATCGCCTCGGGCAGGGCCGCTGCGACCCCGATCATCTGGAAGGCGATGGCGAACACCGCAAGCAGCAACCCCACCAGCAGACCCGTGGTGCCCTCGCGACGGGATCCGGTGTTCACGATGTTCTCCAACGTCTAGGATTGAATTCATGAGTGAGTTTGCCCCCGGTTCCCAGACGGTTCTGGACGAACGCGCCGAACTGCGGGACTCCGATGACCACGAGCGATTCAGCCACTACGTGCCGGCGAAGAAGCTGGAGAAGGCCAAGTTGACCGGTACCCCCGTCGTAGCTCTGTGCGGAAAGGTCTGGGTGCCCTCCCGGAACCCGGACAAGTACCCGGTGTGCCCGGAATGCAAGGAGATCTGGCAGTCCATGAAACCGGGCGATCCCGGGAAGTGACCGCGTCCGCGGTTGCGGCCCGGCTTTCCGGGCCGCAACCGGCGGGTCAGTAACGATAGTGCTCGGACTTGAACGGGCCTGCTACCGGAACCCCCAGGTAGTCGGCCTGCGCCTGGGTCAGGGTGCTCAGTTCCACCCCCAGCGACGGCAGGTGAAGGCGTGCCACCTCCTCGTCCAGGTGTTTCGGAAGCAGGTACACGCCGGGTGGGTAGGCCTCGGGCCGGGTGAACAGCTCCATCTGGGCCAGCACCTGGTTGGTGAACGAGTTGCTCATCACGAAAGACGGGTGTCCCGTAGCGTTGCCGAGGTTCAACAACCGGCCCTCGCTGAGCACGATCACCGCGTGTCCGTCCGGGTAGATCCACTTGGCCACCTGCGGTTTGATCTCGACCTTCGTCACGTCCTTCCGAGCGGAGAGCCCGGCCATGTCGATCTCGTTGTCGAAATGTCCGATGTTGCCGACGATGGCCTGGTGTTTCATCCGGGCCATGTGTTCCTCAAGAATGACGTCACGGCACCCAGTGGCGGTGACGAAGATGTCACCGATCCCCACCACCGATTCGAGTCGTGACACCTGGAAGCCGTCCATCGCCGCCTGCAGGGCGCAGATCGGATCCACCTCGGTGACGATGACCCGCGCGCCCTGGCCGCGCAGTGACTCGGCGCAGCCCTTGCCCACGTCGCCGTAACCACAGACCACGGCCACCTTGCCGCCGATCAGGACGTCTGTGGCGCGGTTGATGCCGTCGACCAGGGAGTGGCGGCAGCCGTACCTGTTGTCGAACTTGGATTTGGTTACCGAGTCGTTGACGTTGATGGCCCCGAACAGCAGGGTGCCGTTGCGGTGCATCTCGTAGAGGCGGTGGACACCGGTGGTGGTTTCCTCCGTGACCCCGAGGATGCCCGCAGCGAGGGCCTCGAAGTCCAGCTGCCCCAGCGCCTCACGCAGAGCGGCCTTGACAACGAGCGTCTCCTCCGGATCTGCTGGGTCATCGGCGGGCACGGCCCCAGCGCGCTGGGCCGCGACGCCCTCGTGGACGAACAGGGTGGCGTCGCCGCCGTCGTCGAGGATCAGGTTGGGGTTCGTCTCGCCCGGCCAGTCGAGGATCTGGCGGGTGCACCACCAGTACTCCTGAAGCGTTTCGCCCTTCCACGCGAAAACGGGCACACCCCTCGGGTCCTCGGGGGTGCCGCCCGGGCCGACGACGACGGCGGCCGCCGCGTGATCCTGGGTTGAGAAGATGTTGCAGGACGCCCACCGCACCTCCGCTCCGAGCGCCACGAGGGTCTCGATCAGCACCGCGGTCTGGACGGTCATGTGGATTGATCCCGCTATGCGAGCACCCGCCAATGGCTTCGAGGCCGCGTATCGTTCGCGCATGGCCATCAGGCCGGGCATCTCGTGTTCGGCCAGGGTGATCTCCTCGCGGCCGAAATCGGCCAGCGACAGGTCTGCTACACGGAAGTCAAATGTCACGCCCCGGAGTTTACGCCCACGTCCGCGATTGTGCCCGGCGAAACGAGATTCGGATGTCGTGTCAGCGCCTCCGGGCGACGTTTCTCTGGCCCTCCCGTTCTCGGAACGACCCCCACGTCTCCCCGCTCAGCTCCGGCTCTCAGCCAGGCCGAGACCCAAGTAGGTGGCGGCGTAACGTCCTTGGAGCAGTAAGGTGACGTAGCGTTCCAGATCAGAGGCTCCCAGCTCCGCCATGCCAGAGCTGATGTGACAAACCCGCACTCCGACGCCGTCGGCCAGGTGCATCAGTCTCCGGGCCGTTTCCGTCACCGGTTCCGGCACCTGGTCCGCGTCAAGCAGCAACAGTGCGGGACCGATCTCGGCATCTTGTTCAAACGGATCGGTGAACACGTCGCGCCGGGGAGTGCCAAGCAGCACCGCCTCCAATTCCTCGGCGTCCGCCGCCAGGGCTGGTCGCCCGCTGGCCCGCCGCAACGTCTCCGCGATCCGCCGGGAGGCGCGCCCCGCCAGGGTCGTCCCTCCCCACACCAGGGGAAACGAATCGGCCAGGCCCACGGCCAGGTCCTTACCCGGGTTGTCCCCGAGGGGGCGTGCCGGGGAACAACGAACTGCCACGGCATCCGCCGCCGATGCGGCGAGCTCCACGTCCACGGCTGGTCCCAGGTCCAGCTGGCCCAGCAACGCCAGCACCGCGATGGCCGCTGCCATGGGGTCATCGGGCGGGGTGGGCAGGTGGGTGGTCAGGGGACCCGCGCTCGCTGCGGCCAGCGCCGACTCCTCCGGGGCGGCGGCTATGACGGTGGCTCCCCTACGGATGGCCTCGGCGAGGCTGCGCACCTCCCAGGCCGGGGCATCGCGGGAACCGAGAGCGACCACCAGGTCGAGCGGCCCGACCCATGCGGGCAGGGCGGGGCCGGGCCAAGCCATGAACGGCACGGGGCAGGCGGGTTCCAGGACGGCCCGCACCAGCCGCGCCTCCGCGCCAAGCACGAGCACTCCGCGCGGCCGGTCGGCGCGGGCAAGTCTTCCCGCGGGTTCGCTCAACGCTGCACGTCGGATCCGCGCTCCGGCCGAGGCGAGCCACCACAGCGACTCGTCGTCGGCAAGGCCATCGGACTCCAGACGAGAGTCATCGAACCATCTGCGCGTCATCCGAGAACCTCACTGGGTGTTTCGTGCCTGGTCGATCAACAGGACCGGGATGCGGTCCTTCACAGGATAGGCCAGTCCGCAGGCCGCGGAGGTGCAGACCAGCTCCGAGCGTTCGTAGTCGACGGCGAACTTGGCATGACACGCAGGGCAGGCGGCGATGGCCAGGAACTCCGTCGACAGTTCCAAGGCGGCTTCACTCATCGGTTCCTCCTTCATCCGCGCGGACGATGGCCAGCACCTCGTCACGCAGCCGGATCATGGTCTCGGTGTCCCGGGCCTCGACGTTGAGCCGCAGCAACGGCTCGGTGTTGGAGGGTCTCAGGTTGATCCACCATCCCGCCAGCTCATCACGGATTGTCAACCCGTCCCAGTACTCCCTGTCGCCCCGTCCCCCGAACGCCTCGGCGACGCGCTCCATCGCGGCCCGGTGATCAGCGATGATGGAGTTGATCTCGCCGGAACGCTCGTAACCGTCAAAACGGGCGGCGATTACCGACAGCGGCTCGGCCGAGGATCGCAACTGTTCCAGGACGTGGAGGGCGGCGAGCACTCCCGTGTCGGCCCCCCAGAAATCACGGAAGTAGTAGTGGGCGGAGTGTTCGCCGCCGAAGACGGCGTTCTTCTCGGCCATGAGAGCCTTGACGAATGTGTGCCCCACGCGCGAGACCTCCACGCGCCCGAGCCCCGCCACTGCATCGGCCACCGCCTGCGACGTGATCGCATTGACCACGACCGCTCCCCCTGTTTCCTTGGAGAGCTCCGCCACCGCGATCATCGCGGTCACAACCGACGGATCGACCACCTCGCCCCTCTCGTCGATCAGGAAACACCGGTCCGCGTCACCATCGAAGACCAGCCCGAGGTCCGCGCAGTGTTCACGCACCGCGGAGCAGGCATCAACCAGGTTCTCCGGTTCCAGGGGGTTCGCGGGATGGTTGGGAAAGGTACCGTCCAGATCCATGTACAAACCGATCAGATCCACCTCACGATCAGCCAGGACCGCGGGAACGATTAACCCACCCATACCGTTCCCGGCATCCACCACAACCCTGAGCCGCCGTTGCCCAGACATCGGCACCAGATGATCCAGGTGGGACACGAAATCGGCGGTCAGGTCGCGTTCTTCGTAACCGCCCACGATCTTCTCCCCGATGACCGCCGTCGCGGCGCGTTCCCGCAGCTCGGCGGTGAAACCAGGGCGCACCGGAGAGGCACCGGCCAGGCAGAACTTCATGCCGTTGTACCTGGCAGGGTTGTGGCTGGCGGTGAACTGCACCCCGGGCAGGTCCAGCTGCCCGGAACCGAACCAGAGCAGGTCGGTGGACGTGAGCCCGAGATCGATGATCGAGGCGCCGGCCCTGCGCGCGCCGTCCGCAAAGGCCGCGGAAAGCTCCTCCCCGAGCTGCCGCATGTCGTGGCCCATGACGAGGGTTCCGCCGGAGAGGTCGAGCAGCTCCACGAAAGCGACGCCCAACCTGCGAGCCCCGTCGAGATCCAGTTCCGGATCCGGCCCCGTCACGACGCCACGGATGTCATTGGCCTTGAAGATCTGCTCCTTAAGCACGCCCCGAGCTTACCGTCCGTCACCTTGCCCGTAGCTCATTCCACGGTGGGAAGCAGACGCAGATGCCCGCCCTTCCGTCTGCCGGTGCTGCGGGGCTTGGGTTTCGGGGCCGGGGCGCGGTCCACGGGGGTGGTCGGGATGTCCTCCTCGTCGCGCAGCCCAATCTCCCGGACGGCGTTCGCGAGGGCCACGAGTTCATCGTCGGCCTCGGGCTCGTTCCGCCTGCGATCCAGGGGAAGCCGGATCACCTCCCATCCCATCGGAACGGAGGTGCGGGATGCGTGTTCGGCGCACAGGTCGAAGGCCCCGGGTACTGCGGCATCGGCCAGTGGCCCCAGCACCGCTGTCGAATCCGCGTACACGTAGGTGAGTGTGGCCACGGCAGGCATGCCGCAGGCAGTCCGGGAACAACGACGCACCTTCGAAGCCTACCGCTTTCCGCGGCTAGAGTTACCGCATGCCACGCAGCCGCGACCGTCACGACCGGGGAATGCACGGACCTGTTGCCCTACCGGATTCCAACAACCGCAAAACCGTTCCGCTGCGCCCTCCGAACCGGGTCGAGTATTTCAACCAGTGCGTGAAACATGCGCTCGCCACCATCGCCGAGGTCGACCCGCACGCCCTCGACGGCATGGTCGTCGGGGTCGAGGACGTGCCTCTGTTGAAAACCGCCTGGTCCGGGGACCGGGTACCCATGTCAGCCGCGCTGGAGCCGTCGAAGGGTCGCCCCGCCCAGATCGTTATCTATGAACGACCGCTGGAGCACCGCTCCAGCAGCCGGTCTGCGCTGCAGTCCTTGGTCCACCGCACGATCGTGGAACAGCTGAGCGCCCTCACGGGCCGCCCCGTCAGCGACCTACTGGGATACGACCCAACCGATTGGGAGGACTGAAACCTTTGGGATCCCACGAACGGGTATCTCTTCGAGACTGCCACAACCGGGGCCGGGAAACCGATCCGCGGATTCCTTCATTTCCTCATCCAGATCCGAAGGCCGAGCAGCGTTGTCACCAGACCCAGAGGAATGGCCAGCGTCAGTTTCCATCACGCGTCCGCCGCCACCGGTTGATTCGTGTACATCCCGATCAGCACGTCGAACCACTGCTTCAAGGGATTCCACGCGAGCACGCCCCTCAGGATCTGTGGAAGCCCTTCCAGCGCCGTTGCCTTCCCCCGGAAAGCTGACCGGCCATCTGGGACATCCTTGAACACAGACCGAGCGCATCGCCTATCACATCGACGTCACCGGCATCCCGGTACAGGCACTCGACCGCTTTCAGGGCCTCGCGGCCCCGGGTCGTTGGGACAGCCCACCGACCTGCAGCTGGACACCCAATCCGGTTTCTGTGCGCCCCACCCGGAACGACGGGCTGTCCGAGCAACTCCACCCGGTCCGAGGTTGGACGGACCCAGCCCGCACAGAATTTCCATGGCCGTTGTCTTGCCCGAGCCGTTCGCACCGGCGATCACGAGCACCTCACCACCCTCGATGGTGTAGCTCAGGTTGTCCGACCGCAGGGGTGTTGCCGTCACGACCCCCGCCCTCCTATCGTGATTTGGCAAGATCACCAGAGACCATTCAATGCACGCAGTGGCCCGAGGACATCAGCCGGGGCATCACCAGGAGGTCGGACTCTATTTCCTGGCTCAGTGTAGTTCGGGGTCGAGCTCGGCAGCCAGCGGTGGGCTCTCCCCCGCGGTCATCGGTTCCAGGGGAGCCGCCCAGGAACCTGCTTCGCCGGAGGAGACGACGGCTCCGAACAGCGGCTGGCCGGAGCTGACCGTGACCCGCTGTCCCTGCTCGGTGGTCGCGGGGAGTGTGTGCACAACGGTCTGTCCGGCGCCCACCGTGACCGTGGCCTCCTCCTCGGCTCCCCCGGCCCCGGTGGCCGTGACCGTGGCCTGCACGTCGGCCGTCCCCGGGTTCGTCAGCTGCAGCACGCCACCGGGTGAGGTGAAGGTACCCAAGGGCGTCCCCGCGTCGACAGGCGCCACCTGGGCGGAGTCTCCCAGGGTGAACGCCATGCCGGCCATCACGGGGGCGTCGGAATTGACCTGAATGGCCGATGCCTCACCGAGCAGGGCGTTTTCCAGTGACACCGACACGCTCGCGTGCGGCGGGATGCTGATGTTCCCGCCCCCCTGGGGCTGGTAGGCGGGTGTGGTTCCGTAGGCCGTCAGGTTGGCGGTGATCCGCGTCTCGCTGGGGTTGGCGAGCACGACGACGGAGCTGGTCGCCCCGGCCGGGATTCCGGGCAGGAGGTGGGATGTGCTCAGCTGCGAGGGCCCGGCCGCCGTCCCGCTGTTCTGGGTCTGGGTGATGGCCATCACCGCGGCACGGCCTCGGCTGGCCTGGAAGGACACCCCCACCGGGGTTGCCTTCTCGGTCAGGACGGACAGGGCGATGGTGCGTTCCTGATAGGCGGCGAGCGTGATTCCCCGGGCCCCAAGGGCCTGGATCTCTCCCTCCGCACCGTACAGGGTCAGGTCGATCGCCGCTTCGGATGCGTCCGGGTTGACGATCTTGAGCTGCGTGTCCGCCGTGGCCGGGAGCGCAATCACGCCCTGGGAGACAGGCTTGACGCACTGGGTGAGGGTCCGCACGGCACCGGATCCGGAGATTGCCCCACCCACCGGCCCCTCCGTGCCTTCAGCGACCACGGAGGTTTCCTGTCCCGTGAGCACCGTGCGTTTCGTCTCGGTGGCGGAGCCGCCCAGCGGGGTAACCGTCGTGGCGTTGTCCACCACCACCGTCGCGCCGGAGGCCGCGGGCACGCACACCACCTTCGTGGAGCGAACCGCCTCGACCGTAGTGGCCCTGGGCAGTTCGGCCGGTGTCAGGGCGGTTATCCCGACGACCACGCCGGTCAGAACCGCAAAACCCAGTAGCGTCTCGAGCACACGTCGCATCTTCAGTCCTCCAGTCCGCGCCGGGCCCCCGAGGAGCCTCCGATCGTGGGGGCCGCCAGGCCGATAATCAACACGACCACACCGGCCTGCAGGCCGAACATCCACCATGCCGGGGCCATGCCCCAGGTCACCCTTCCTGCGAGCCCCGCGGGAACGACGAAGGTCGCCTTCCCACTCTCGGAGAGTTGCGCGAGTTCCTGTCCATCGATGCGGACCCGCCACCGGTCATCCGGGGGTTCGGCGAGCACCAGGCGACGTTCGGTCTCGGCGGCCGTGACGGTCCCGTCCAGGATGGCTTTGCTGCCGTTTTCGTCGACGATGTGCACACGGGAGGGAAGCTCCACCACCGTCCAGATGACGGTGTCTCCGTCCACTGGGGAACGCGTCAGGCCTGCCGCGTTCCCGACGGCCGCCAGTTGTTCGGTGCTGAATCCTTTCATCCACACGTGACTGACACCGAGGTCCTGAAGGCGGTCAGCCAGGTTCTCTGGCGCGTCACCACCACCGAGCAGCTGCACGAGAATTGCAAAGTCGTCGTGGAAGGCCCCCACCGGGTTGCGTTCGGCCGTGCCCCAGCTGGGCTGGGAGGAATCGACCACGTTCCATCTCAGTCCCCCGTCGGGCTTGGTCTCGATCATCAGGACCCGGGTCTGACGCTCCGAGACCACCACACCACGGGCGAAACCGAGCTCGGAGGGGTGGTTGGAGACGGGACCTGCAAAACCGATCACGGCCCAGACACCGACCGCCAGCAGCGAGACCGCGGAAAGACAGGCGAGCAGGACGCGCAGATCCGCTCCGGCCTTCTCTCCCCGGAGCCTCATGGCGACAACCGGGGCGAGCAGGCCTGCCACCGTGAGCAGGGCCCAGCCCGAGAGCAGGGCCCGCGCTTCGCCGCCACTCACCGGCAAGGCGATTCGGGAGAGCACCACCCCCGCGATGAGCGGAAGCCCGATCCCGGTGATCGAGAGCAGACGGATTCGTGTGCTTCGGATCGTGCAGATGGCGTAGTACGCCACCAGTCCCAGAACTGCGAAGAAAACTATGTTCGCCCAGAGCGGCAGCCCAGAGGGCAGTATCCGGCCGAACAGGGTGGCCAGCGAGGCCGGCGGCCACGCGGGCCAGGCCAGCGGGTCGGGCCCGGTGAGAAGACGGCTCGGGTGGGTCATCAACGACGGGATCCACGGGACCAGGAAAGCGGTTGGGAGAACGAGCACGATCAACACGGGCAACCAGACGAAGCGGTCTCGGATCACCCAGATAATCCCCCCGATCACCGCCAGGACCAGGAGCACAGGCCATACCGCGGCTCCGACCAGCAGCCACGCAGCGGCGCTGGCGGGCGCCCGGAGTCGTTCGGCCCCGACGCTGTCGTCAATGGCAATCCGGTGAATGGAGGAGGCGAGTTGTGGCAGGACGATGGCGAGCACCATGCCCGCCGTGTCGCCTGCAGTCACCAGGCCGAGCAGGATCACCGCCCCGGCCCAGGTCCCGGCAGTGATCGCCGATGTGGTGCGGGGCACCTCGAAACGGCGCAGGAAAGCATGCGCTGACAGGCCCGCCAGTAGGGGCGACAGCCCCAGGGCCAGGAAGATCAGCAACTGTGGGCTGCCGAATGACAGGGTGGACAGCAGAGCCCCGACCAGGAGCCAGGGTGCATCGGAGCCCGCAAGACCGGTGGTCGGGCTCAGCGCAGCCTCCCACGCCTTACCGATGCCGTCGGGAGCCGGAAGCAGACCACCACCGAAAACGTCCCCGAGCCCGAACAGGTTCCGCAGCGCCACACCCCCTGCCACGAGCAGCAGCAACGTCAGGATCGCCAGGGGAGCCAGGAACCGGCGTTGCGAGGGCCCGCCGGCGAAATCGTCCCCGGTCATCTCGTCAATGCTGAACCCGGATTCCTGGTTCGTGAAGTCCCGGTACCGGTCGGCAAGGTCCGCTCCCAGCCGGTCCAGCGCATTGCGCACGGACCAGTAACGTCTGGGCAGCAGGCGGGAGACATCCACGTTGCCCACCGAGCGAGCCGCCAGGCTCTTCACCTGGTTGCGGGTGGATGTGAACCTGCGGATGGCCCGTAGCTCGGCGCCCGCGAGTCGGGGGGACTTGGCCAGAAGGAACCCGATGGCCCGGAACCAGCTTCCGATCACCAGCCGGGCGGTCGAGACCGGTTTCGTGCCGCGAGCGGCCGCCACCCGGAGAGCGGCGAGACGATCGATCTCGTGTGATTCCCGGGCGAAAGCACTGCGTCGTTCCCCCGTCCTGCCGGACTGGCGATGCGTCAGGGCCGCTTCCGGCCAGGTGACCACCTTGTGTCCGGCCTCGTTGGCGCGCCACCCGAAATCCACCCCGTCACGGTGCAACGGCAGCTCCGGGGCCAGGCCACCGAGCTGACGCCAGACGTCGCCGCGGATCAGCATTCCTGCGGTCGATCCGCCCAACACCGGTTCCGAGACTTCCTGTCCTTGATCGATGTCCCCGTTGTCGACAATGGCCACACGTCTTCCCGTCGGGGTGATCGACTGCCCGATCTCGGCGAGTGTCTCGGGATAGTTGCGACGGCGCGGCTGAAGCAATTTCGGGTACAGGACTGCTGCCCCCGTCCTGGTCGCGCCCCGCAACAGCTGGCCCAGTGTATCGGGCCGGGGAACCGAATCATCGTGCAACAGCCAGATCCATGGCGCGTCAGGTGGCAGTGCGGCAGCAACCGCCTCTCCGAAACCGAGGTTTTTCCCACCGTCCAGCACGCCGCTTATGACTCCCGTCGCGCGGGCCTGCTCCAGCAGTTGTCGCGATGAATCTGTTGATCCGTTGTCCACCGCGACAAGCATCGCCGGCCGGGGATTCAACGCCGCCAGAGCCCTCAGCTGGCGTGGTAACCACTCCTCCGCGTTGTGCACCACCATCACCGCGGCCACCATGCGGGAATCTATCGTCTCGAGTGGCTCGGGCTCCGGCTCTTCGTCGATCCAGGCCCAGAGGTCGTCTGTCATCGCCTGACTCGTCAAGCCGGTTCCTCCTGTCAGCAGGCCCCCGATACCCGGGGGAACACACAACCCTGACGATAGCCCACCCGGCGACTTGACGAGTCAGGCAGCTGGTTCAAATGGCCTGGCGCTTCAACTTCCGGCGCTCGCGTTCCGAAAGTCCACCCCAAATCCCGAATCGTTCATCATTGGCCAACGCGTACTCCAGGCACTCGGCGCGCACTGTGCAGCTTGAGCACACACGCTTCGCCTCACGAGTTGACCCCCCCTTCTCCGGGAAAAATGCCTCTGGATCCGTCTGTGCACACAATGCATGCTGGTGCCAGGCGAATTCATCCTCGGCGTTCACCCCCAACGTCCAGATGTCGTCCATTTTGCCCCCTCTCTGGCCCAAATTACACACGTGCGGTTCCTTCGCGTCAAGCCCGTCCGGCGAGTCGGTTTGCACCGGGGCCGGGCGGACAAATCCAGCTCGTTTCCCCAACCGTTCGCCACCCCGGGAGGACAGGACCCCAAGGAGAATCCGCCCGCCCGTTCTTACCGTCAGGACCGCTGCCGACCGTTTCGCCAAGCTGTCCCCCCGCTTCGATGGGCATCACCACCGAGGAGCCGAAAATCCCCAGCAGCTGATTAAGTTGAAGGTTGAAGGTATGGCCTAATCCTACTCGTGCCAGAAGAACGAACAATCCGGATCCGAGGCCCCCACTGTCCTCCGTTTGGCCAAGTCCTCGCGTCCCGCGTTCCTTGGGGCCGGTTGTGTCCGATTCTTCCCCAAGCCCCCAGACGTACCGCTGCCGTACCGTCAGGCGTATTCGGAACCGAAACGATCGCTTACCAGCTCCACCAGCTCACGTACCCTCCCAGCATCCGACAGAGGGGCAACGAGGGTCGCTGAGGCGGTGTGCACGACAAGCGTGTCCCGGAGTCCCAAGGCGGCCACAACATGCCCTTCACCAGCGGTGTTGATGATCACGCAGCCCGAGGAGTCCAAGCTCATGTTGCGTCCGTCAACCCGGTTTCCGTGCTCATCCAGCAAGAACTGCTCAGCGAGGTTCCGGTAGCTGCCGACATCTGCCCAGGAAACGTCCAGCGCGACCGCAAGCACCTCTGCGCTCCCCTTGCCGGAGGAAACCGGCTGCATGACCGCATAGTCGACGGAGGTCTTCAGGAGGGTGGGGAACAGCTCATCCAGCAGCTCATTATGAGCAGCGATTCTGCGCACTTTCTTGGCCGTGTCCGGCACCAGCCCCTCCAACTGGTCCAGTAACGTCTTCACGCGCCACACGAACATCCCCGCATTCCACCAGTACTCCCCCGACGTCACGTAGTACTCGGCCAGCCGGAGGTCCGGCTTTTCCTTGAACTCCGAGACCCGCCAGGCATCCAACTTCTCGTCAACGCGCCCGTCCCGGTGCAGGTAGCCGAATCCCGTGTGGGGTTCGGTCGGGACAACTCCCATCGTCACGAGTGCCCGGGGCCGGGTCTCCGCCACTTCGAAGGCGCGTTCCAAGGTGGTGCGGAATCCTTCGACCGGGGTGATGATGTGATCAGCACTGAGCATTGCGACGACGGCCTCCGGGTCGCGTCGTTCGAGGACCGCAGCAGACCATGCCACGGCACTCAGTGAATCACGGCCGACGGGTTCCCCAAGCAAGTTCTCCCCCGGTAGCTCGGGAAGCTGTCTGGCAACGACATCCACATAGGCACGGGATGTGCACACGAGAATCCGGTCGTCCGGGATCATGCCCACCACCCGCTCGTAGGCGAGCCGCAACAGGCTCCGCCCGTCGAAAAGCTCCAGAAGCTGCTTGGGCGTTCCTTGTCTCGAAAGGGGCCACAACCTCGTGCCCGAGCCGCCCGCCATTATCACCACGTAGCGCATGCCAAGACTCTAGTGGAGCAGGGTATCGTCCGCCGGGCACGAAGGAAATCCGGATGGTTCCAAGGAGGCGAGCGGCGCGACTCCCTCAACAGGACCTAGCATCGGGCCATGTTCACCGAGAAACTTCGCAGACGCTCCGGGGCCGCGCCGCTGTTCACCCATTACGACGAAACCGCTGGTTCGCGGGTGGAGTTGTCCGGGACGACCTTCTCCAACTGGGTGGACAAGACCGTGAACATGTTGGAGGCACTCGGCGTGGAAAACGGGGAACCTGTTCATCTGGACCTGGTGAACACCGCCCCAGGGCACTGGGTCACTGCGGTGTGGGTGGCCGCGATCTGGCAACGTGGTTGCCCCGTGGCGGAACGGAATGGCGGCGAGGCGGTACTCGCGGTGGTCGGTCCGGCGAGCGAGATCAGGGGTCCCGTCACCGTGATGTGTTCGCTGCACCCCCTCGGGCTGGGCCTCCCGGATCTTCCTGCGGACTGCACGGACTACGCGGAGGTGCTGGCGGAACCGGACACACACTGGGAGGAACCCGTTTCCCCGGACACTCCAGCATGGCTGCCGGACATCACCCATGCGGGGCTGGAGCGCTTCCCGGGATCGGATCGGCGGCTCCTGTTCACGGATCCACCCCCAGGCTGGGAGAGCGTACGGATGTTGCTGGTCTCCCCGGTTCTGGGGGGCGGCTCGACGGTCGTGGTGACAGGCGCCCTGCCCGAGCGCGTCTCCCGGATCGCCGCCGAGGAGAAGGCCCTCCTCACCCGCGTCGAGGAAGCCCCCTGAGGAACCCGGTTCCCCAGGCCAGGTGCATGGTTGCCAGCACCATGGGCAACCGGAGCCGCGCCGCCGCCGGCACGTCGCGCATGGTCAGGGTCGCGAAGACGAGGAAACCCAGGTACAGCATCGGGAAGACGAGCACGGCGGCCAACCAGGGGCGCCGCAGCCACACCCCGGTCATTCCGGCTCCCAACCCGACGCCCGTGCCCAGGACGGCAGCGGGCGGGGCGAGGTAGCGACGGTTCGCGGTGTCAGGATGTCGCCTGATGACTTCCCGCCGCCACCGTCCCGTCAGGTGGAACTGCCTCGCCAGGGCCCGCAGGCTGGAACGGGGGCGGTAGACGACCCTCAGCTCGGGAGTGAACCACACCACGTGGCCGGCGCGACGAAGCCGGTAGTTGAGCTCCCAGTCCTGGGCGCGGTGCAGGGATTCATCGAAACCACCGACCTCCTCCAGGACATCGCGGCGGAAAACACCCAGGAAGACGGTGTCCGCGGGCCCGGCGGGCGTGGTGGCCAGATGGAACCCGCCACCACCAAGACCCAGACGCGAATTGTAGGCTGCCGCGACGGCCTGCTCGAAGGGTGAGGATCCCTGGGCATCCATCAGGCCACCGACATTCGCGGCCCCCGTTGACCGAAGGGTTTCCACCGCGGTTGCGATGTAGCCGGGACACAGCTCAGCGTGACCGTCGACACGGACGATGATCCCGTGGCTGGCCGCGTCGATGGCCCGGTTGAGACCGGCCGGGGTGAAGCCCGTCGGGTTGTCCACCACGACGATACGGTCATCGGCCGCCGCCAAGGAGCCGGCGATCTCCCGGGTGCGATCGCTGCTCGGCCCCACCGCGAGCACCACCTCCAGTTCGCCCCCATATCCCTGAGCCAGCACCCGCCCCACGGCGGCCTCCAGGTGCGGCTCCTCGTTGCGGACGGGCATGACGACACTGACGGGTTCGGGAATCACGCGATCAACTTACCCGGCAAACAGGTGTCCCGGAACTTGACGTCGGGCTCGGTGATGAGCTGGTTCCGCTGCTGGTCCCGGCACCTGCGGAGGAAGTTCTCCCCGTAGGGGCCGGGGATGCGCTGGTCGGGGAAGGAATGCTGCTGCTCGTGGGGGTGGCGGATGCCTCGTTGGCCTCCGACGCCTCGATGGTCTCGGCCACGGTTCTGCGGATCAGGCTGAAGTCCGGGGAGGACGTGCGGATCAAGGGCGGGGCGAAGTTGACGGATTCGATCGGCAGGGCCTTACCCCTGATCGCCAGCCCCACCAGCTCCGGCAGTTGATCTGTTCCGACGTCGGTACGCACTATGTCGCTGCCTGCCTCGGCGAGGTCGACGAACCTGGCCGCGACGGTCCCCGGGTCGAGCTGTTTGGCCATGGCGGCCATCACGCATTTCTGCCGCGCCATGCGCTCATAGTCGTCGGAATCGGCCCGGGAGCGGGCGAACCACAGCGCGTGATAGCCGTCGAGGTGGACGTCTGTCCCCGCCTCGATCCAGCCGTAGACCTCCGACCCGACCCCTCCGACCGGCACCCGTTTCCCGATGTCTAGGTTGATCCCACCCATGGCGTCGACGAGTTTCTGGAACCCGGCGAGGTCCACCATGGCGTAGTAGTTGAGTTCCAGTCCCAAAGTCTCCGAGACCGCCTCTTTCATGGCGGTCAGGCCAGCCTCCCTGCCCGGGTAGAGGTCGGCGTGTTCCTGCCCCAGGGCGTAGACGCCGTTCAGCATGCACTCCTCCCCGCACCGGAAACCGTCGGGATAGAGCTTCGCCAGCGGTGACGATGACGGGAAGGGGACACCGACGAGGTTCCGGGGCAGCCCGAACACGACCGTGCGTCCCGATTCCGCGTCGATGGAGGCGACATTGATCGAGTCGGGTCGAAGCCCCTCCCGGTCGGCTGCTGCATCCACGCCGAGCAGCAGGATGTTGTAGCGGCCCCGCTTGGCCTGAGTGTCACCACCGCCCGTGAAGACGTCGGAGACATACCCGGCGGCGGTGAAGGCGCTGGCGAGCAGATTGGTGCCCAGACCGGCAGCCACGGCCAGAGTGACACAGGCCCCGGTCAGGATCAGGCGGGCACGACGTTTCAGGTCCGGAGGCCTCGACAGGCGCCAAGCATCGAACAACAATCCCAGCCAGCCCAGGAACACCAGCCACACCAGGATCCTCATGACCACGGTGACCATTCCGTTGAGCAGGAACCCGACGGTCGGTCCCCGCCAGAACAACAATCCCAGCCCGGTGAGCAGCGCGAACGCGACGAGCGCGACCCAGATCCGCAGAGCCACCCGCCCCACCCCACGGTTTCCCGCCACGTACTGGGCGGCTCCGGGTAAGAAGACCGTCAGCAGGATGAGCCCGATGGCGCGTCTGTTCCGTACGGCGGCATCGGGGGCGGTCATGGCGGCTCCATGGGCAGGTGACAGGGACTTCAGTGGCACCACGGGCGGATGAGGCCGTCGCAGCAACCACCACGGCCACGAACCGGTGGGGTGAACGACGAGGATTGCACCAGATCGCGCGCCCGGCGGGAATTACGCGGCCGGTGTGCCTCGGACATTCGCGCCATGGGCGCCCCCGTCCGTGGGACCTTTTACAAGAGTGAACCGCTGGTGGCCGCCTCACTGGCAGGCACGCCGCCGAACTGGTCAATCCACCCGAAGGGTAACCTTGCAAACCATGAGCGACCACAAACACGATTCCGATCTCGACTGGTTGTACCGCCGCGACCAGGAACCGGACCGGACTCGCGGGTATCCGTCGTCGCCCCAGCCGGAACCGTCACCCTACCCTCCCCGCCAGCCGTCGCCCAGGCAGGAGCCACCGCCCTACCCTCCCCGCCAGCCATCGCCCTGGCAGGAGTCGTCGTCCTACCCCGGCGCGGCAGCTCGGGACGCCGGGCAGCCAATGCCTTCCCGGCCTGCAACACCGCAGCAGCTCTCGCAGGGATTCACCCAGCCCCCACCACCTACCCGCCCGCCCAAGGTTCGCAGCCCGAGGCGTCGGCATCCGATCAGGCGTCTGGTTCTCATCCTGGTCCTCGCATGGGTGGCGTTCATGATCGGAACCCCCATCTACGCCTGGACCATTGGCACCGTGGTGCCGACCACCCCCGGGGGCGACCGGCCCGCCGAACAACCCGGCACCGCCGTGCTGTTGGTCGGCTCGGACGGGCGCGAAAAACTCACCGAACAGCAGCGTGGCGAACTCGGTACCGGGGACACCGAGGGACAGCGCACGGACAGCATGATGCTGCTGTACAAGCCCCCCTCCGGAAAGTCCGCCATGATCTCGCTGCCCCGCGACTCCTGGATCGATGTTCCCGGACACGGCAAGGCGAAGTTGAACGCCGCCTACGCCTGGGGCGGGGCGCCGCTGCTGATTCAGACCATAGAAGCCAACACCGGGATCAGGATCGACGGCTATCTCGAGGTCGGTTTCCTCGGGGTGGTCGAGGCCGTGGATGCGGTGGGCGGCATCGAGATCTGCCCGGAGAAGGCCATCAGCGACAAGGACGCCCACCTGGAGCTGCAGGCGGGGTGCCAGAACATCAACGGGAAGACGGCCCTCGGCTACGTCCGGATGCGCAAGTCCGACCAGACCGGCGACATCGGCCGCATGATGCGCCAACGCGAGGTGATCGGGAAGGTCGCGAAGAAGGCTCTGAATCCATTGACCCTGATCAATCCCATCTCCTACTGGAAACTGAACATGGCGGCAGCCCATACCCTGGGGCGGGGCTCCGAGACCGGCTTCGGTGAGGTGCTGGGAGGAGTCGGGGTGTTCCTCAGCTCCGCCACGGGATCCGGGTATTCCCTCAGCGTGCCCGTCGCCGACGCGAACGCCAACCGCGGCGGCCAGAGCGTGATGCTCTGGGACAAGGAGGCAAGCCAGGAGGTCTTCAAAACCGTGATCGGGGGCAACACCGAGCCACTCGCCAAGTACTCCCACTGATCCCGGCGGCCGGCACCCTCAGCGGGCCAGGCGCACCTCCGCCTTGACGGCTTGGCTATTCTGGTGAGAGTTTTAGTTTCCCGATTCGGAGGGACAGAACAATGAGTCAGAACTATCAAGGACCTCCCCAGCAAGGAAATTACCCGCAGGGACCCCAGCCGCCGCAGGGAGTTCTCCTGCCCCCGGGCGGTGTCCCCGCCCCGGCCAAGCGCAAGTCCAAGAAGACGGCGATCATCGCAGGCGTCCTCGCCCTCGCCCTGCTCGCCGGAGGCGGTTTCCTCGTCTGGTCGTTGCTGCGAGGGGCTGCGCCCGCCGCGGCCAAGGGCATCCCGTCCAACGCCTTGGCGGTGTTCGAGGTGAACCTGAACCCGTCCGCGGGCGACAAGTTGGCGGTCAAGGAACTCGCAGCAAAATTCCCCTTCCTGAAGGACGAGGCCAACGACGCCGGGGACGACTACAAGAAGGCTCTCTGGTCCGTGCTGGCCAAGAGCGCCAAGAGCGCCCCGGACTACGAATCCGAGGTGAAACCGTGGCTTGGTGACTCCGCTGCCATCGCGGCCCTGCCCGGGAAGGATTCCGGAAGCAGCTCCGGATCCAGCTCGTACGTCTTCTCCGTCCAAGTCACTAACAAGGACTCCGCCAAGGCCTTCGCCGACAAGCACATCAAGGGTAAAAAGATCTTCGTCGACGACCTGATGGTGATCACAAACGACGAGAAGAGCGACATCAGCGAGTCCTCCCTGAAGGACAACATCACCTCCGTCGAATCCTACAAGGCGGACATGGGCAAACTGGGAGACGGTTTCCTCGCCACTGCATGGATTTCCTCGGATTTCATCAAGCAGTTCGGTTCCCAAGAAATCAACACCGCCGGTATTCTCGAATCACGCTTTGCGGCAGGCCTCAAGGTGCAGGACGGGGCCATCGCCTTGCGAACCATCACTTGGCAGAAGGACGAGATCAAGGACCGTGGCGAGAATGTCAAGGACCTCGCTGGCAGCATGCCCGCTGACTGGCTTGGTTCCCTCGCCTTCTCCCCGTCACCCGACCTCGTGAACAAGGCTTGGGAGAGTCTCGAGTCCCTGCCTGCCTCAAGCCAACGCCAGCTGGAAGACTTCGGGATCTCCTCGGCCGATGATCTGCGGGCGCTCCTCGGCACCCAGTTCTCCTTCGCCGTCACGGGTGATTCCAAGCAGCTCCAGGTCGGCATCAAAGTGCACACCAAGGACCCGGAAAAGCACAAGAACATCGTGGAGAAGATCACCAGGAGCGGGACCCTGCAGGATGCCAAGACCACCGTTGAAGGCGACACCGTCATCACCACCTTCAACGCCGACAGCAATGATTCTTTCTCGAACCCCAGCGACCGGCTCAGCGGGAACAGCGAGCACGAGAAACTGACCAAGGGAATCGACAACCCACAGTCCTCGGCATGGGTGAACGTTCCGCAGGTCCTGGACGTCATGGAAAAGAGCAGCCGCAATGGGCTGCCAACGCAGCTCAAGGAGAACCTGGGGCCGATCAGCGGCATCGGAATGGTAGCGGGCCAGATCGATGACCACTACTTCGATTCCTGGGTCCGGGTCGGAACCAAGTGATCCACCACTCCTGAGACGATCCACCACTCCTGAAACGAGGGTGCCCCGGTGAACATCCACCGGGGCACCCTCGCTCGTTCATCGTCCTCAGTTTCCCGAACCGGCCTTGCGCACCACCTCACCCTTGGCACGTGCGTTGTCACGCAGGTTTGCCTGGAACTGCACCATCTGCGCCCGCAGTTTCTCGTCACCGGCGGCGAGGATGCGGACGGCCAGCAAACCGGCGTTGCGGGCGTTGCCGACGGCGACCGTGGCAACGGGAACACCGGCGGGCATCTGAACGATCGACAGCAGCGAGTCCATGCCGTCCAAGTGCTTGAGCGCCACGGGCACCCCGATCACCGGCAGCGGTGTCAGGGCCGCCAACATCCCGGGCAGGTGCGCAGCGCCCCCGGCACCGGCGACGATCACCTTGAAGCCCTGCTCGTGGGCAGACCGCCCGAATGCCACCATCTCCTCGGGCATCCGGTGGGCGCTCACCACATCCGCCCTATAGCTGACCCCGAACTCCTCGAGGGCCTCCGCAGCGGTCTGCATCGTCGGCCAGTCCGAGTCGGAGCCCATCAGGATCGCGACATCACTCATCGGTTTCTCCCATCAGGTAGCGAGCGGCATGCCGAGCACGTCGCAATGCCGCTTCGAGGTCGGTGTCGCAGGCGGTGACGTGACCCACCTTGCGGCCGGGACGCACCTGCTTCCCGTACAGATGAACTGCCAGTTCCCGGTCCCTGGCGAACACGTGCCTGAGAGCCTCAGTGAGGTCCTTCTCAGTTCCCCCCAGCACGTTGGTCATCACGGCAACCGGGGTGGTCATCTCCGGGCTGCCGAGCGGAAGGTCCAGGACCGCACGGATGTGGTTTACGAACTGACTGGTCCGGGCCCCCTCGATGCTCCAGTGACCGGTGTTGTGGGGGCGCATGGCCAGTTCGTTGACGACGATGCGGCCGTCGCGGGCCTGCATGAGTTCAACGGCGAGTACACCGATGACCCCCAGTTCGCCCGCGATGCGCAGCGCCAGCTCCTGCAACGCCGCCGCGTCGGTTCCGGGAAGCCCCGGTGCCGGGGTGATCGTCTCCACGCACACCCCGTCGCGCTGGGTGGTCTCGGAGACGGGATAGACCACGGCCTGGCAGCTCGAACGAACTGCGATCACGGAGAGTTCGCGTTCGAAATCGATGAACTCCTCGGCCACGATCACCACTTCCTCGCCTGCCGAGACGTCGGGTTTGGTCTCAAAGGGGGCCGCGGCCTCCGATGGCCCGTGGAGTTTCCACACGCCTTTCCCGTCGTAGCCTCCGCGGGAGGTCTTGGCGATGATCGGCCAGCCCTGTTCCTGCCCGAAGTCGACGAGTTCCTGGACCGTCCGGCACATCGTGAAACGCGGGCACGGCACGCCCAATCCTGACAGCCGTTCCCGCATCCGGGCCTTGTCCTGGGCGTGTTCGAGAGCATCCGGCCCGGGTTTCACGGCGACTCGGTCCTCGAGAGCGCGCAGGTGCCTGGTGGGGACGTGTTCGTGATCGAAGGTGATGACGTCACACTCCTGCGCGAACGCGGTGAGCGTCTCAAGGTCCGTGTAGTCGCCGACCGCGGTCAGCGGAACCACCTGCGCCGCGGAGGAGTCGGGCTCCTCCGCCAGCAGGTGGGTTTCGATGCCCAGCCCGATGGATGCCTGCTGCATCATCCGGGCCAGCTGCCCACCCCCGATGATTCCGACCCGATAACGACGATCCACGGGGCAGCAGCCTACTATTCGACCTCGGGTTCCCCGTCGAAGATCAGATCAGCGATCACCACGTGAACCTTCTCCACGTTCGGGACGTCCGTCAGGGTGAGGGGCTTCTCCGCGGCCGTTTCGAGGATCAGGGTGCCGCAACCGAACATCCGGTCCATCAGGGAGCTCTCGGTGTTGACGTTGTTGATGCTGCGCAGCGGGAAGTCGTGGCCCGTCTTGTTGAGGATTCCCTTGCGGGTGATGATCCGGCGGTTCGTGACGGTGTAGGTGGAGGTCAGCCACAGCAGCCAGGGTTTGATGACCAACCACACGATCACGGCTGCGAAGATGATGACCAGAGCCCAGATGCCCCACGGTTTGGCCTGTTCGGGAAGCCACACCAGAGCGATGGTCAGCAACGCGCTGGCCAAGAACAGGATCAGGATCGCCCCCACGAGCGATTTGAGGTGGGTACGCAGGTGTAGAACCACCTGCTCGTCGGGGGCCAGCATGTCCTTCCTAAGCGCCATGACACAAGTCTCTCACGTTCACCGGGCAAGCCGTGCATGGATGACGTCACCGACCGCGAAGGTCTCAATCCCGGATGCGGTCGCCACCCGGAGCCGCCCGTGCTTGTCCACCCCGTGCCCGATTCCCTCCACGGTTCGTCGCTCATCGACGACGATACGAAGCGGGGTCCCGATGGATGCACAGCGCCGCTGGTACTCGTCACGAACCTCCCCCGCGCCCTGCCAGTGCTCGTAGAGCGGCTGGAAATGGTCCAGGACCGATCCCAGGAGCTGTTTCGGATCCTCGCGAAGTCCTGCGATCCTGAGGGAGGTGGCGGCCGGGACGGGAAGCTGGTCCTCCCTGATCGAAACGTTTATGCCGATCCCGATCACGGCGCGGGGCCCGTCCGGGTGTTCAACGCGTTCGCTCAGGATCCCGCATACCTTGCGTCCATCGATGAGCACGTCGTTGGGCCATTTGAGCTGAACCCGTCCCGGCTCGGTGGCCAAGCCGTCGACGGCCGCGTGCACAGCCATGCCCGCCAGCAGCGACAGCCACCCCCACTGAGACAGTTCCGGCCTCGGCTCGAGCAGCATGGAAAAGGCCAGTGAAGTGCCCGGGGGAGCCACCCAGGCGCGGTCCATGCGCCCACGACCGGCCCGCTGTTCCAAGGTCGCCACGGCGAGTCCCTCCGCCCCGCCCCGCCGGGCCTCCTCGGCCACGTCGGAATTGGTGGATCCGGTGTGATCCAGCCAACGCACCTCACGCCACATGCTCACGGACATGACCGTCACCTTAGAGGCTCCGAGACAGGGGGTGCCACGAGACCGCGCCGGGGTGTTCACCTTGAACAACGACGCCGTCCGGCGTGTCGCCGGACCCACGCCGGACGGGGACGTGGCGAAGGCCGTCACGGGCTGCGGGGTCGCTGTGTGTCATTCCGGGTGGTTGGTTCCGTCGGTCAAAGCCGGCCGGGACACCCGATCGGGCAAATAATAAAGAGCCAACGAATCCAAAATCCTCTGCAACTGACCAAGAGCCGCATCACGCTCCCCCTCCGTCCCCGCACCAACAACAAGCCTCGCAGCCTTGACAGCACGCCGCAAACCATCCCGGAACTCAGGCGCAGCATGACGAATCCCCACCCGCTCCGCATGCTGCCTCGCAAGAACAAAAGCCAACTCAACCCGATCCGCCCGCTCCGACGAAGGATCATCATCAAACTCAACCAACGCCCTCTCAAACGCCGCCGTCCTCGGCACCACCGGATCAAACAAAGCAGGACACTCAACCCGATAAACCAAATCACCACGAAGCCTGCCATACTCACCCCGAATCCGCTCCACCTGAAGCTCCGGAGAAACAGCAGCCCCAGCAGGCAGAGCACCCCGCCACAACTCCCCACGCTCAACAGCCAACGCATACTCATGAACATTCCCAGGAGTAACACCAAGCCTCTCCTGACCAAGGATTTCCCCTCGTTGCGTGCCGAACACCATCGCTCCAATCACTATTCCGATCGGTCCAGCGATGTAAATGCCGGCCAATCCGATGAGCAGCTGGAGCAGAGATGACTTACTGTAGTGATCCAGGAGAACAACCGTCAGGAAAATGGGGATTGCCAGCCAGCCATAGAAAACCCAGGAAGACTTTTTCCTCGACACCAGCGGGGGCAGGAGCATGGCCCGCCCCCCCGATCCGATCATCTCCTCCACACACTCCTTCACCTTGGCCCCGGGTTTGAATTTCCCGGTTATCGGGTTGTTGAGAAACGCGACTTGCTGTTTCACCCGTATTCTTGAAGCCCTTCCTTCTCGTTCCATCCTCACACTCACGATCATGCTGCTGTTATCGGTGAAGAGCAGCAGCGCACCGGGCGCGAGCCTCTTGAGTCGGCACTCCGGAGCCACCAGTTTCCAGTAATCCCCAGTCATGCGTCTCTCCTTCCGGGCAGCTGGAGATGACCGCCATTCCCGTTCAGCGCGGAACGGGTTTCTTCGGGGCTTGGAAGATAATAGAGGGCCAGATCATCGAGGATGTCGATGGCGGCATTCAATGCGGATCTCCGCTCGGCCCGGGTGGCGCGCGCGTCCCGGGAGAGCCGAATGGCACGCAACGCCCTACCGGCATCATCCCTGACGGCCTCCGGCAGATGTTTCATCCCCACCTTCTCGGCATGCCGCCTAGCCGTCAGAAACGCGTCCTGTACGACTGCGGCCAGTTCCGCCTGCTCCGCGGCCTCGAGATGCAAATGGGTGGAATCCCATCGAAACAACGCCAAGGTGAGCCTTTCCGTGTGAGGTTCGCCTGCGTCGAACAACGCAGGATACTCCACTCGATAGGCGACATCACCCAGCAATTGCCCATATTCCTCCTTGACCGCATCCACCTGTTCAGCAGAGTCCAACACGATGTCATCCGGAAGTTCCATCTCCTCCAACGGATAACTTTTTCCATTCACGATGTACGACCGTTTCTCACACGAGAAGAGCAACAGCTCGAAGGGCGGGGTCAGCACCAGGAGCGGCATGGCGAGGACAGCCAGCAGCACGACGGTTCGCCACATCGTTCCGGTCAGCCCTTCCCCGAAGATCCACAGAGCCCCCAAGGAGAGCCACAGGATCACCAAGGCCAGACCGATGAGACGCAGCCCCATACTCTTGTCCTCATTGACCTTTACTTCAGCTATCTCCCCCTGGGGCAGCGTAAAACCGCGAACAGGAACGGACTCTCCCAGCAGAGCCGCCACGTCGGCAAGCGGCCGGGAGCAATCCACGATAATTGGACTGGAAATTTTGTCACTGCCGATGAGCCGGATCTTGATCCTTCCGGCCTTCCCTCTCTTGACACAGGATTTCTCCACCACGCGAACATTGGAGTCGTCAAACTGGATCAAGGTGTGCGCTGAAAGTTTGTCAACGCGCGTTGACAGCGGAATCTCGTGGAGTTTCAAGGCCATGACACGACAGGATACCGAATTCAAAGGTCAGAATGGTATCACAGCTGGGAGTTCAGCATTGTTCCGGGTGGTTGGTTCCGTCGGTCAAAGCCGGCCGGGACACCCGATCGGGCAAATAATAAAGAGCCAACGAATCCAAAATCCTCTGCAACTGACCAAGAGCCGCATCACGCTCCCCCTCCGTCCCCGCACCAACAACAAGCCTCGCAGCCTTGACAGCACGCCGCAAACCATCCCGGAACTCAGGCGCAGCATGACGAATCCCCACCCGCTCCGCATGCTGCCTCGCAAGAACAAAAGCCAACTCAACCCGATCCGCCCGCTCCGACGAAGGATCATCATCAAACTCAACCAACGCCCTCTCAAACGCCGCCGTCCTCGGCACCACCGGATCAAACAAAGCAGGACACTCAACCCGATAAACCAAATCACCACGAAGCCTGCCATACTCACCCCGAATCCGCTCCACCTGAAGCTCCGGAGAAACAGCAGCCCCAGCAGGCAGAGCACCCCGCCACAACTCCCCACGCTCAACAGCCAACGCATACTCATGAACATTCCCAGGAGTAACACCAAGCCTCTCCTGACCAAGGATGCGGTATCTCTTGACGAGAGAATCCACGACGACGGGAACAACCACATAGATCTCGAGCAGCGCAGCCAAAGGAAGGAACAACACCCCCATCCCACTGATCCCCAGTGGACGATCCCCACCCAGAAGAAAAATGGTTGCCAAGACGAGCAGAACCCCTAAGCAGATACCCACGACGAAGGCAAGCGATCCGGACGGCTGCAGAGGAGGCAGGAACATGACCCGGGCCCGCGAGCCCAGAGACCTTTCCGCCAATTCCCCTATCGTCGCCGAATAAGAAAGTCGGAAATCATTCTCAGGGAATTCTTTTTCAGCAAAAGGCAGTCGGGTCACGGGAGAGGTCACCCGCAGCTGCCGGTCGTCCGCATCTCCGGCAACTTTCAGAATCCGGCTCCGTGCATCGTCGAACACCAGCAGGACACAGGGCTCATAGTCCCTCAGCCGGGCATCCGGTCCGGCCAGTTGCCAGTGGAATCCACTCACGATTCCCTCCTACCGGGAAGCAGCTGTCTGAGTCTGCGTCCCTCCAAGAACAACCGTGCCTCTTCGGGACCGGGAAGATAGTAAAGGGCCAAATCCTCCAAGCTGTCGATGGCAACTTTCATGGCGGCTCTCCGTTCGGCGGATGTTGCGGCCGTATCCCGAGCGAGCCGAATGGAATGCAGCACTTTTTCCGCGCGTCCACGGGCCTCCGGCGGGAAATGCCTCATCCCAACACGCTCGGCGTGCTCCCTGGCGACCCGGAAGGCCGTCTCAATGGCGACGGCCATCTCCATTTTCTCGTCGGCCTCCAGGCGGGCCGACGTGGAATCCCACTCGAACAACACCAAGGCCAGCTTCTCACCGCAGGGGTCGCCGGCATCGAACAGGGCCGGAAACTCGACGCGATAAGCGATGTCGCTCAGCAAACGACCGTACTCCTCCTTCACCGCGTCCACCCGCTCATCGGCGTCCATTGAACGATCCGCCGGGAGTGCGAAGTCCTTCAGAGAGTGGACCTGACCATCTATTGTGTACACAACTTTTCTGATCCCCTTGATCAACAGTTTTCCCGGGGTCAGGAGGAGCAGGAGCAGGGAGGGCACCACGAGGATCCCCATCAGAAGGACCGCTCGCCCCGTGAAACCCGCCCCCCAGCCCCCGTCGAGCCAGAGTCGCCAGAACACGATCCAAGCAATAACCGCAAGCGCCGCTCCCCCGAACCTGATGACACCGGAAATCTTTTTACCCCAGATTTCACCCGCCTGCCCCGAAGGTAATGAAAAGGCGCGGATCGGTGTTCCCCTCCCTGCCTGCATCACAAAATCCTTGAGCACCCGGGTTTTCGGCACAAGAAATTCCGACGGCCCCGATTCATTTTCATGAAAGAATCGGACCGCGGTCCTTCCATCGACCTTCCCGGGGCTCCGATCACGCTCCACCAAGCACATGGCATTGTCGAACTGCAGCAGGATGTTCTTCGGCAACAGATCGACTGGGGTCGACAGAGGAATCTCTTGAAGCCTGATGGCCATGACACAACAGGGTATCGATCTTCCGGTCCAGCACCTCCGTTGGAATCATGGCGAGCGGTCACGGTCGGTCCTGCCGCGCCCGCTTCACCCGGACGCTAAGGTTCCATGCATGGACATCGACATCCACACCACTGCCGGCAAGCTGGCGGATCTGGGGCGTCGCATCGACGAGGCCGTCCATGCCGGTTCTGCCAGCGCCGTTGAGAAGCAGCACGCCAAGGGCAAGATGACCGCCCGGGAAAGGGTGTTGGCTCTCCTGGACGAGGGCAGTTTCGCGGAGCTGGACGAGTTCGCCCGGCACCGTTCCAAGAACTTCGGGATGGATGCCCGCCGCCCCTACGGGGATGGCGTGATCACCGGCACCGGCGCCATCCACGGCCGCCCCGTCTGCGTCTTCAGTCAGGACGTGACGATCTTCGGCGGGGCGTTGGGCGAGGTCTACGGCGAGAAGATCGTCAAGATCATCGACTTCGCGCTGAAGACCGGATGTCCGCTGATCGGGATAAATGAGGGCGGTGGTGCGCGCATCCAGGAGGGGGTGGTGTCCCTGGCCCTGTACGGGGAGATCTTCCGCCGCAACACCCGGGCCTCCGGGGTGATCCCGCAGATCTCGCTGATCATGGGGGCGGCGGCTGGTGGTCACGTCTACTCCCCCGCCCTGACGGATTTCGTGGTGATGGTGGACAAGACCTCGCAGATGTTCATCACCGGCCCCGAGGTGATCAGGACCGTCACGGGCGAGGACGTTTCCATGGAGGAGCTGGGCGGCGGCCGCACCCACTCCAGCAGGTCGGGGAACTCGCACTACCTGGCGGCGGACGAGAACGACGCCCTGGAATACGTTCGCGACCTGATCAGCTACCTGCCACAGAACAACCTGGAGGATCCCCCGGTCTACGACGATGCCGAGGTGGATCTGACCATCACCGACCACGACCGGCAGCTCGACCAACTCATACCGGATTCCGCGAACCAGCCCTACGACATGCGCGAGATTATCCACAACGTGCTCGATGACGAGGAGTTCCTCGAGGTCATGGAGCTGTTCGCGGGCAATGTCATAACGGGTTTCGGGCGGATCGAGGGCCGCCCCATCGGTATCGTCGCCAGCCAGCCGACCGTGTTCGCCGGTTGCCTCGACATCGACGCTTCCGAGAAGGCCGCGCGTTTCGTTCGCACCTGCGACGCCTTCAACATCCCGGTGCTGACCTTCGTCGACGTCCCCGGTTTCCTTCCCGGCGTCGATCAGGAGCACCAGGGCATCATCCGGCGCGGGGCGAAGCTGATCTTCGCCTACGCCGAGGCGACCGTGCCCACCATCACGGTCATCACCCGCAAGGCCTACGGCGGTGCGTACATCGTGATGGGTTCGAAACATCTCGGGGCGGACGTGAACTTCGCCTGGCCTACAGCGCAGATTGCGGTGATGGGTGCGCAGGGTGCGGTCAACATCCTGCACCGCAGAACCCTGATGGAGGCCGAGGACCCGGACCGGCGCCGCCAGGAGCTGATCGCCGAGTACGACCAGGAGCTCGCGAACCCGTACGTCGCGGCGGAGCGGGGCTACATCGACCAGGTGATCTACCCGCACGAGACCCGGGCCCAGATCATCCGGGTGCTGCGGCTGCTGCGCACCAAACGCGAGCAGTTGCCGCCCAAGAAGCACGGGAACATTCCGCTGTGACCGGGCGCTACGACATCCGGGCGAGCGGGGCGACGGAGGAGGAGATCGCCGCGCTGGTGGTGGTTCTCCGGGCCCGCGACATGGCCGATGACAGGCTCAAGGCAGCCGATGACCGCCCGCTCGCGGGCGGCTGGAAATCCTATTACCGGACCGTGCGCCAGCAGCTCGTCTACGGACGTGACGCCTGGCGCACCTACATCAGGTTCTGACGATGCGTTTCATACTCGCCTCCAAATCCCCCTCCCGCCTGGAGTTGCTGCGCCGGGCCGGCCTGGATCCCGAGGTCCACGCCAGCGATGTGGACGAATCCCTGATCACCGACCCCCAGCCGGTCCGGCTCGCGCTGCGGCGAGCGGCCGCGAAGGGAGAGTTCGTGGCCGAGCAGGTGGCGGGCGAGGCGATCTTCGTGGCCTGTGACTCCGTGCTGGAGTTCGAGGGCCGCACCCACGGCAAACCCCGCACCGTCGAGGCCACGACTGTGCAGTGGCAGCGGATGCGGGGACGTCAGGGTGTGCTGCACACGGGCCATTTCGTGCTGGTCCGCAGCAACGGCAAGGCCCGGCAGGCGTTGCGCACCGCGAGCACGGTGGTGAAGTTCGCCGACATCACCGATGAAGAGATAGCTGCCTATGTCGCTCGGGGCGAGCCCCGCTGGGTGGCCGGTGCCTTCACCATAGACGGCTTGGGCGGCGCCTTCGTCACGGGTGTCGAGGGCGATCCACACAACGTGGTCGGGCTCTCCCTCCCCCTGCTGCGGCAGATTCTGCTCGACCTGGGAGTGCCCTGGCCGAGCCTGTGGCGAGGCGGGGCTGAAACCTGATCTCAACCCTGACCGGGTTGTTCTATCCGTGCCTGGGTCACTCGATTCCAGTCGTCGAAGGCGCACCGCACGCGCGTTCCGTTCGGGTAGGTCAGGACGATGCCGCCGTCGTTGGTACGTACCGGTTTGAGCCCTCGTTGGGCCCCGAAGTTGCCTATCGTCTGCCGGTGATTCCCGGAGTACTGGAGACAGGCCGACATCATTCGCGGCAGCGCCTCCGGGACGGGGGCCGGCAGCTCAAGATCGAGGACCGCCAGGTAGGCCACCCCGTTGCTGTAGGGGGCGGCATATATGGCGGACATGCCCGCCAGCCGTGCGGTGAGGAAGGCAACGGCGGATCCCGGCCTCATGCCGTAGTCCGTCACCCCTTCCAAGGAGAAGGATTCCACAGCAAACTCCGGGATTCCGGCCTCACGTCCCTTCGCGCACCCCGGCAGGATCGCCGACACCGCGGGATGTGATGCGCCATAGCCCGGGTTGGCCCAAGACCACATCCACGTGTTGGATATCTCGGACGAGGTACCGATCATGGCGACCTCGTAGACCCGCTCCCCCAGCCACAGTCTGCGCTGATCCAGGTCGGCCCTCCACTCGACGGCACCGGCCTCGTCGAACAGGGCCTGCTGCCCCTCCACGGCAAGCAGGGCGAAATCGGTCAGGGCATCAGCGAGAGTCACAGCCATGATGCAATGCTTCCACATTTTCGTCCCGGTTCTCGAGGAAAATCGTGCCCTCCCCCGACGAAGATACTTTCGATTTCAATCTTCGCGGTGTGTTATCGCCGGTTGACCAGTCCCGGCGGGGACTTGAAGGACGGCTCGGCCGAGCAGCAGAATTGGGGCATGTCGTTGCCTGCCCGTTCTCCCCTGACAGACGTCGGGGCGAAGGCTGCCAGGATTCTGGACCAGGCGCAGGCGATGGCCGACCAGTTGAGGGCCGAGACCCGCGCGGAGGTGCTGGAGATCCTGCGCCGCCACGAGGCGGAACGAACCGCAGCCGAGGATCTCGCGGCGGCGAACGCGCAAGCCCGCCAGGAACTGGCTGAAACCCGCACGCAGGCCCACCAGCGCATGGTCAAGGCCGATGAGGAGGCGCGCTCCACCATGCGCGAGGCCTCTTCCCGGGCTGCCCGGCTGGTTGCCGGCGCAGAACAGACCTGCGACCAGCTGCGCACCAATGCCGCCCTGGAAGCGGAACAGATAATCCAACGCAGCCACGACGAGGCGGAGCACATCCTGGCGAGGGCCCGGAAGGCAGCCGAGGAGGTCGCGAAACAGCAGCGCGCCGAGCGGGAGAAACTGGAAGCCGCTTGGAAAGAACAGGAGCAAGCGTGTGAGAAGGACATCGCCGAGCGCAGGACGGAGGCTGAGGCCGAGACCAGGCAGTTCCTGACATCGGCCCGCATGGAGGCCAGGAAGATCGTCGAGAAGGCCCGCGAGGAGGCGGAGCGGATCAGGGAATCGACCACCAGGTGGCGCGAGGAGTACGTCGCCGCGGCGGAGGCCACGGTGGCCACCGCCGAGAAGCAGCGCGAGGACCTGCTCGCCTCGGCCCAGAAAGAGTCTCAGCAGCTGCTCAAGGAGGCCTCCTCGCAGCTGAGCTGGACCAAACAGACTGTGGCCGATCTGCGTAGCAGCGTCGAGGCCGAGGTGGAGGCGAAACGGGCCGAGGCGGCAGAGGAACTGGAGGTCTGGAAACAGACCCAGAAGGACGATCTCGACGCCTTTATCGTCTCCCGCCGTCACGAGCTGGCGGTGGCGGAGGCCGCAACCATCGCGGCCGTCCGGGAGGCGAACGAGCGGGTCGGGAGCCTGCTTTCGGCCGCCCAGGAGGAGGCCGAGCGAACTCGCCGCACCGCCGAGCAGGAAGCAGAGGCCCGTCGCCGCACCGCCGCGGAGGAGTCGCGGGAACTGGTCGAGCGGGCCAACCGGATCCTCTCCGTCGCCAAGGACGAGGCCCAGACGCTGCGTGAGCAGACGATGACCGAACTGGAGCAGCTCCATTCGGAGCACTACATGAAACTGCGAACCGATCGCGAAACCGCCAAACGTGAGGTCGAAAAGGCCCGCGCGGAAGCGGAGCACGCCCGCGCAGACGCACGTCGCCGGCTGAGGGATGCACGCGAAGAGGTCAAGGCGCTCTCCAGAAAACGCGACGAGATCACATCCCAGCTGAGTAAACTGTCCGGGGTCATTGAGGCTTTGGCCGCGCCCGGCGAGAATGAATTAGGAGACCGATGACCGACGAAACATTCGCAACGGTGCGCCGGGGCTACGATCCAGCCCAAGTCGATTCCGTTTTGCGCCGCATGCGGCAGACACACGCGGCCGCCCTACAGGAGGCGGCTACCCAGACGGTTGAGATAAACAAACTCAACCAGGCGCTCGAGGCCTCGCAGGGCCGCGTCACCGGACTGCAGCAACAGGTGAGCGAGCTCCAGGAACAGGTAAACCAGACCCAGTCGCACGCCTCGAACGGCCGCGGCACCGATTTCACCTCCCTCGGCGAGCGGATAACCCAGATGCTGAGCCTCGCCCAGGAGGAGGCCGATGACATCCGGTTGCGCGCCCAGGAGGACGCCGAGGCCATGGAGATCCAGGTGGCCCACGAGGTGGAGCACGCCCGCGCGGCCGCGGACGGTTACGCCACCGAGACGCGCAGCAAGGCCGAGGCCGACGCTGCCCGGATCATCGACCAAGCAAACCGCGAGGCCGACGAACTGCTGGATCACGCCGACCGTGAGGCCTCCGCGCGCCGCCGCGAGGCCGAGGCCGTCTTCGAGCAGCAGCGCGCCGCCGCCGGGGCGGCAGCGGCCGAGTTCGAGGCAACGCTGGCGGAACGCAGGGAACGCGCAACCGCCGAGTTCGCCACCCAGATGGCCAATCACGAACGTGCCCTCGCGGTGGCCAACGACAAGCTGACGGAGGCCCAGACAGAGGCGGCCCGTGTCCTCGAAGAGGCCCACGCCTCAGCGGAGGAGGAACGGGAACGTGCCGCGTCCGAGGCCAAGTCGCGTCTGGAGAACGCACGGATCGCAGCAGAGCGTGTCAAGCGCGAGTCCGAGCGCGAGCTGAGTGCCCTGGCTGCCCGTCGCGATTCCATCACCGAGCAGCTCGCGAACGTCCGTCAGATGCTGTCCACTCTGGGCGGCAGCGCCCTGTCGATGAACCTGGCTCCCGGCAGCCCGAGCACCCCCGGCGACATCGCCGCCGAGGAAGCGGCCACGAGGAAGAACGCCTCGTCCAAGACGACCGCCAAGGCCAGGTGATCCGGCCGTTCACTGCTCTCGATCGGTGCGCAGGGAAAGCCCCGAGAGCCCTTCGGTGACGGTGAAGGCCCCCTGCCACTGACCGCGCCGGAACAACAATGAGTCCTGCCCGTCAGCCGTGATCTCGAATCCGGCGGCGGGCAGGTTCCTTCTCAACCAGGCCGCGAGCTCCGCCCCACCGGGGGACGTGATAGTCAGGGTGACGTTGGCATCCAGGTCGACTCGGTCACGGATCACCAGTCCGGGGGGAAGCCAGAAGTCGGCCGGGCCGTTACGGAACCCGAGCCGGGCCAGGGTGACGCCGTCGGCCGGGGCGCTGACGGTCCAGGTGACCTCCGGGGTGGCCGGCTGCGGCGGCGGGGTGGTGCAGCCCGTGAGCGCCAGAAACACCAGCAGCCCGGCAGTCGTTCTTCTCATCGGCGCTCCAAGCCGAGCACGACGTCGCGGGGATCCTGCAAGCAGATACGCACCTGTTCCGCCAAGCGTTCCTGCCGCGGGCTCGGGAGCCGGTCCGCCGGAAACCAGCCGAAGTCGCTGATCTCACCGTCGCCGATTCCGGGCCGGCCACCCACCAGCCGGCCCCGGAACCCGTGGTCCAGGAAACGACAGCGGTCGCCGTTGGGGAAGGTGACCTCGTCCATGACGTCCAACCACAGCATCCGCTCCACCTCCACCTCGATGCAGGCCTCCTCCCGGGCCTCCCGCACCACGGTGTCGGCGGGGTTCTCCCCCGGCTCCACGATCCCGGAGATCGCGGCCCAGTTGCCGTCGTCGGAACGGCGGCCAAGCAGCACCTCCGTCCCGTCCTCCCCTTCCCGCAGCACCACGAGATTGGCCCCGCTCAGCCACAGCGTCTCGTTCCCGATGTGACGGCGCAACTCGAGAATGAACTCAGGTGTCGGCATGGTCCAACTTTAAAGGCTCCGTGGAGGGACGGGGCAGCACCAAGGCTGGTTGAGGTCGGCCATCTGGTGCCAGTAGGCCAACCTCAACCAGCCTGCGGAGCCTTTCTCCCGGATGCCCCTATCCGCTGTTTTCCTGCCGAGCACCGGATCCGCTGGCGGCCGGCGGGGCGTAGGGACCACGTTCGGCGATCTCCACCCAGCGCTGCTCACTGATCCGGGACGCGAGAACCAGGGCGACCACGACGTAGAACGCCCCCGTGAGGGTCCAGTTGATCGGGCCATCGCTGGTTCCCACGATCCGAGCGATCGATGTCGCGAGGTGAAAGCCTCCATGGATGCCTATCCCCGCCCAGACGCTGCGCATGATGAGACAGAGGCACGTGGCTGCCAAAGCGAATCCGAACGGGATGGCGAGGTAGATGACCCGCTCCAGGACGTTCTGCTGACCGCCTCGGGAGATTATGTGTGGGATGGTGAAAACGATCACCGAGACCCAGACGGCACGTGTGGGACGATCGGAGAAGCTCTGCAGGAGGTAGCCGCGCATGATGGCTTCCTCCCCAATGCCTTGGAACACGTAGGATCGTGCGAGAACCACGAGAACGGATACGACGATGAACCACCACGGCACTTGGAGGTCCATCGGCGGCGAAGGAACAACCAGGCCGAGAACATGGGAAACGGCGGTGACGCAGCAGATGACGACCGTCGAGATCCCGGTGCCGACCAGCAGCGCTTTCGCCGCACGGCGGTTGAAGACCAGCCCTGCGGCGCGCACGGGCCGGTGATCCATGTAACGTGTGAGCATGAGGGCGAACAGAAGGTAGGCGATGCAGGAAACCGTCCACATCACCACCAGCGTCCCGGTTTTGAGTATGGGGTCATCTGATACGACCCAGGCTTGGAACGAGCCAATGCCGCCGAACAGCAGCGAGGAAAACGCGGCCGCCTCGAAGGCGACGAGAGCCAGGAGAATGCGTGCCCAACCGGGTGCACGCGGAGGAGTTCGCAGGAACCGGGCCTGTGGGGATGCTTCGATACGTTGAGCTGTCATGTTTCGACGCTAGGACGCGATCATGGTTGTTTCGCGTGACCGGAGACCGGATTTCTGCCCCGTACCCATGACCGCGGTCACGGGACGTCGGATCATGGTCCGGTCTACAGTGAAGGAATGAAAACCAAACGGCGCGGCAGCAGGCAGGCGGAGGGTTCCTTACCCACCGGCGCCAATCTCTTGCCAGTGCTACAGGTTCTCTCGCTCATGTGCCTGGCCATTTCCGGGCTGCACATCCTGCGCGGTGGTAACCAGCTTAGCAACGCCGCAGCGTGCTACATCCTGGGCGTGACCTGCTTGGTGGGTGTCTTCTGGGTGGCGCGAAGCCACGCAGTGACCGGTCGAGGGCGCGCCACCTGTTCCGTGGTCGTGCTGCTTCTTCTGATCGGGCCGGAGTTGCTGGGCAATTTCTCCTTCACAGTGCCGATACTCATCGTGGCAACCGCTCTGCTGGTGATCGACGTCGGCATGTACACGAGCCTGGCCGGGAGCGGTCTGACATCCATCGTTCTCCTGGCCCTGGGGTTGACCCTGGGACAGGGGCCGGTGGAGTCCTTGTCCATCGCCGTCTCCTCCATGGTCCTCATGTCCGTGGGGACGACGCTGGGTCTGGTCCTGTCCAGGTATGACGCCGCCCTGACACAGATCCGCCGGAAAACTGCGCTGGAGAAGGAGTTCATGTTGGCACAGGAACGCGCGCGGGCCGCACATGAGTTGCACGACGGACTGGGGCACCGGTTGACCCAGATCGGCATGAGCCTGGAGTTTGCGGGCCGCGTACGTGAAACGGATCCCGACGCGGCGTGGGACGAGGTGGCGGTAGCAGAGCGGACAAGCCGCGATGCGATGAACGAGATGCGCACCTGGGTCAGGGCCTTGAGTCCGGCGCGCAGCGAAAACGACCGCTGCGGTGTGGACCTGGAAGCCATCGCGGCGTCGTTCCGCGGAACGGATGTGGACGTGAGGGTTCGTGAGGAGTTGAGACCGCACGTACTCACCGATGCGGCCGAACTGCTCGTGTACCGCACGGTACAGGAGGGGTTGACCAACGCTCTCAGGCATTCCCGGGCACGCGTTGTGGAAATCCTTGCGACCAGAACCGGTGACGAGGTCCTGGTGTCGGTGACCAATGAAATCCCCGCCGCACAGGACCGAAAGATTCCGAAGGCACCGGTTGGGGACCCGGACGGCGCATCCGCGGGATTCGGCATCAACGGGTTGTCCGAGCGCGCCGTCGACCTAGGGGGCACGGTCACAGCCGGCCGGAACGGCAACTCGTTCCGATTGACCTTGACGCTTCCCCTCCGGGAGGCCGCCTCGACTGGCCAGGACGTGTCATGAGCGCTGCTCTCCGGGTTCTCGTTGTCGATGACCAGCAGCTCCTCCGCCGGGGATTGATCATGCTCTTCGGAACGGTCGAGGGTGTTGATGTCGTGGCTCAGGCGGCCCACGGGGACGAGGCCCTGGCGGTGCTGCGCGCCAAGAGGATCGACGTGGTTCTGACGGACGCGAAAATGCCGGTCATGGACGGCATTGAGCTCGTACGGCGGTGTGCACGGTCACATCCAGGGCTACCAGTCCTGGTCCTGACCACCTTCGATGAACCTGACATCGTCCGAGGGGCGATTGCCGCTGGGGCTGCAGGATTCCTTCTGAAGGACACCTCCATCGAGTCCCTGGCCGAGGCGGTCCGAGCCGTGGCTGATGGCGGGCTGGTGATCGACCCCCGCGTGGCACGTCTCGCTTTCACCACCGACGGTTCACGGACGGCAGGGGACGAGTCCCCGGTGCTTGCAGTCCTGACCCCAACCGAACGCAAAGTGGCCTCCCTGGTGGCCGAGGGCCTGACCAACCAAGCGATAGCCGCACGCATGGTCCTGGCGGAAGGCACTGTGAAGAACCATGTCTCCACCCTGTTGCACAAGTTGCAGGCTCCCGATCGCACCGCACTCGCGTTGACGTTGTACAAGGCTTTCCAGTCCTGAAATCGCTCCCGGCAGGATGATTCTGGCTCCTCCACAACCGGCCTTGTTCCCTCCACCCTCTGAGCCACGAAGGTCTCAAGTTACGGCTAGACTCCGCCGAAGAGGTTCTACCGGAGGAGGCAGGAAGGTGAACAACGGGGTCATCTCGAAAGTTCTGATCGCCAACCGCGGGGAGATCGCCGTCAGGGTGATCCGGGCCGCGCGCGACGCGGGCATCGCCTCGGTCGCCGTGTACGCCGACTCCGATGCGGACTCCCTGTTCGTGACGCTCGCGGACGAGGCCTTCGCCCTGGGTGGAGCGACCCCCGCGGACACCTACCTGAGCGTGGAGAAACTCCTCGACGTGGCGCGCCGATCCGGAGCCGACGCCGTGCACCCGGGCTACGGTTTCCTGGCCGAGAACGCCGGTTTCGCCCGCGCCGTCACGGACGCGGGCCTGAAATGGATCGGCCCACCCCCCGAGGCCATTGAGAGCCTGGGCGACAAGGTCAGGGCCCGTCACATCGCGCAGAAGGTGGGTGCCCCGCAAGTGCCGGGCACCCCCGATCCCGTTGCCGACGCAGCGGAGGTGGTGCGTTTCGCGGAACAGCACGGCCTGCCCGTGGCCATCAAGGCCGCCTTCGGGGGTGGTGGTCGTGGGCTCAAGGTGGCCCGCAGCCTCGAGGAGATCCCCGAGCTGTTCGACTCCGCAACCCGGGAGGCCATCACCGCCTTCGGGCGCGGCGAGTGTTTCGTGGAACGCTACCTGGACAAACCCCGGCACGTGGAGACCCAGTGCCTGGCCGATGAACACGGCAACGTGGTGGTGGTCTCCACCCGCGACTGCTCGCTGCAGCGCCGCCACCAGAAGCTCGTCGAGGAGGCACCGGCCCCGTTCCTCAGCCCGGAACAGGAGGAGCTACTGCGCAGTTCGTCGAAGGCCATCCTGAAGGAGGCCGGGTACGTCGGAGCGGGGACCTGCGAGTTCCTCGTCGGCCTCGACGGAACCATCTCCTTCCTGGAGGTCAACACCCGTCTCCAGGTGGAGCACCCGGTTTCCGAAGAGGTCACGGGGCTGGACCTGGTGCGGGAGATGTTCCGCATCGCCGAGAGCGAGGAGCTGGGCTACGACGACCCCGAGATCCACGGCCACTCCATCGAGTTCCGCATCAACGCCGAGGACGCCGGGCGTGGTTTCATGCCCGCCCCCGGCACCCTGGTCAAGTGGCACGCCCCCACCGGTCCCGGGATCCGCGTCGACGAGGGCTATCACGCGGGCATGACCGTGCCGGGAGCCTTCGACTCGCTCGTGGCGAAACTCATCGTCACCGGTGCGAACCGCACCCAGGCCTTGGCCAGGGCGCGGCGCGCCCTGGGGGAGCTGCAGATCGAGGGAATGCCGACGGTCGTCCCGTTCCACCAGGTTCTGCTGGCAGAACCCGATTTCGTGGCAGCCGACGGCGGCTTCGGGGTTCACACCCGCTGGATCGAGACCGAGTTCACCAACGAGATTCCTGCCTACACGGGGGTGCTGGGCGAACCCGAGAACCTGGGCGAACCGGAGGTGATCGCGGTAGAGGTCAACGGGCGCCGCATGGAGGTGAAGCTGCCCGCCGGTTTCGGGGCCCGCCCCGAGGCCCGTGGCAAGACCCCGAAACGCCCCACCCGCCGCGACCGGGGTGGCGCCAGGGTCTCCGCCCCGAGCGGAAACGGCCTGATCTGCCCCATGCAGGGCACCGTGGTGAAATTCTCCGTCCTGGAGGGCGAGGTCATCGAGGAGGGCCAGGTGGTGGCGGTCATCGAGGCCATGAAGATGGAACAACCGCTGCACGCCCACCGGCCCGGCCAGGTGGTGAGGATAGCCATCGCCCCGGGGCAGCCCGTCAATGCGGGCGACGTGATCTGCGAGATCATCGACCCGGAGTAGCTCTGATCGCTACTGCGCCGATGGCAGGAACTGGTCCATGTCGAGGGCGGGCAGGGCTGCGCTGGGCACGCTGACGACCTTCGCGGGGATCCCCGCGACCGTGGTGTGCGGGGGGACGCCCTTCAGCACCACGGAACCTGCGCCTATCTTTGCGCCCTCCCCGATCCGGATGTTGCCGAGTACCTTGGCTCCTGCTCCGATCATGACGCCGCGCCCGATCTTGGGATGACGATCGCCACCCTCCTTGCCGGAGCCGCCGAGGGTGACCTCGTGGAGCATGGAGAAATCATCCTCGACCACCGCGGTCTCGCCGATCACCACGCTGGTGGCGTGGTCGAACATGATGCCCTTGCCGATCCGTGCTGCCGGGTGGATGTCGACGGCGAAGACTTCCGAGATCCGCGACTGCAGGTACAGGGCCAGGGCATGACGATCGCGTTCCCAGTAGGAATGCGCCACCCGGTAGGCCTGTATGGAATGGAAACCCTTGAAGTAGAGCAGCGGATTGGCGTATCCGGCGGCGGCGGGATCCCGCTGGACCACGGCCTGCAGGTCGGCGCAGATGGCGTTCTGAATGCACTTCTCGTCGCGCAGCACGTCGAGGATGATGTCGCGGAGGCTGAGGGCCGGGAGGGTGGCGTTGTCGAGTTTCGCGGCGAGGATGTAGGCCAGCGAGGTTTCCAGGTCGGGCTGGCTGAGCACCACGTGTGACAGGAACCCGGCCAGCAATGGCTCGTTGGCAGCGGCCTCGGCGCACTCGGCACGGATGGATTCCCATATCAGGTGGTCGGCGACGATACGTGCAGGATCCATTGCTTCTCCAAATCGGTCGAGTTGTTGCCAGCCTAGTGGAAGCCTACGTCACTCGCGGGCGGCAAGTAACTGACCATCATTCGCAGAGCATGCACCGGATGACAAAACAACTACCGAGAGCGAACTCATACATGACTGCGAACAAACCTCCACTTATGCCCGCTGACAGTTGTCACTCTCAGAGAGAGCCTACTAGCCCTCAGGAAGCTCAAGGCCCTCTCCTACCTCGCCTACCTCGAGCGTTCGCAGGATCACGACTGCCATCTAAAGCGCCTGGATTGCTTCAACGCCACAAATGTCCTGATCGAACAAGGGTTTCAAACCTGTCAATTTCAGCGCGACCTGCATTCCGATTCCTTGTCGCACGGCACTGACGACGGCAGGGACAGGAAAACCCATACCCTTCCCGTTCTTCGGGGAGCAGCACCTTGTGAGTACACAATCTCATTGTTTCACAAAACTGGATAACCGGTGTCGAGCACAGAAACAACGAGCAGGAGGTTCATATACCTCCGCACATGGTTCCAGACCCGAGCAGTTTCTTATTTGTACAGGGACAGGTCCAGCAACTGCATGCCCTGCGAACTGTAGGAGATCGAGACACGCAGATTGTCCTTGACGAATTCGGCCTGTTCCATGCCGGGAATCTTGTAGGAGGAGGTCTTCTCCTGCCAACCGGGAAGCTGCTGGTACTGCTCAACCAGCTTTGTGTACGGTTCCTGGCTCTTCACACTCCATTTGAGGGATATGAGGCTTGACATGTCATTGACGACGACGAGTGTTCCGTCCTCGGGAAGCGGCAGTTCTGAGGGTCAGGTTGCGGGTATTTCCTTGCCCTTGGCCAGTTCCGAGGTCAAGGGGTCATTCGGGCCGCTGGCCTCCCCGGCCGCGGATGACTCTGCGACGTCCGGCGTCGCCCGGGAGGTTTCGGCACTCGCCTCGGGGGAAAGCGCGGCCTGCTCCCCACCGCCGCCGCAGGAGCTCACCCCCAGCACAACAGAACTGATGACCAGAAGCCCGGCAAACCAAGATTTTCGTCCCGCATCCATTGCAACTCCCATGAACTTCGAAGCTTCTACCTCGGGTCCGCCAAACCCATCTGCTTCCGGCCCCGGGTAGGCTCGTTGCATGACCGCAGAGTTGCGTAACGCCCAGCGCGACGAGTTCTGTCGCGTGCTGTCCATGGTCGCCCCGGACGCCCCGACGCTGTGCTCGGGTTGGACCGCATTCGATCTCGCCGCGCACATCTGGATCCTGAACCACGGGCCCCTCGCCTGGGCGGGGATGCTGTTGCCGCCGTTCTCGTGGCTCACGGACCGGGAGATCCGGTGGACGAAGGACCGGTTCTCCTACGCCGGGCTGATCGAGGAGATCCGCACCGGCCCCGCTTCCTTCGTGTGCATGCCGACCGATCATTGGGAGGACCACCGGCACGCCCTCGGCGAGTACTTCATCCACACCGAGGACGTGCGCCGCCCGAACCGGCTGCCCAAACAGGAGATCTCCCCCGACCTGGCCGAGGCCCTGTGGCGGCGTCTCAGGACGGCCTCCCGGCAGCTGCACCCGTTCGCATCCTGGGAGTTCCGCACCCCGCAGGGTGGCCACGGGAGGATCGGGCGCGGCTCCGTCACCAAGCAGATCACGGGCGAACCCGGTGAGCTGCTGATGTGGGTCTACGGGCGCACTGAGGCCGCCCGGGTGGAGATCGTGAAGCTCTGAGGTTCACAGGAAACGCACTGGTTTCTCAGGGGAAACCCATCGTCGCGGCCCCGAGGATTCTTCCCAAGGGACGAAACCGAAAGGCGGGACAGCAATGGGATTCAGGAAGATCACGGCCAGGTTCGCGGGGCTCGCCGCAGCGGTTCTGCTGGCGGCCGGGACGCTCGTCGGATGCGTGAACGCGAGCGACGTGAAGGCGGAGGAACCCGCCTCGGTGAGCAGCGCAGCATCGGCCACGAACACCTCGACCACCTCCGCGGGAACCACGGCCAACTCCAGTGCCGGGGCCACCTCGGCGGCGAGTGTCGCAGCCGGCACGAACACCGAACTGACCTCCGGTCAGGTGAACGTGACCATCGACGGCAAGTCCACGACCCTGTCCGGGGCCTACGTCGTCGACGGCGTCGACGCGGTGATCGACGGCGGAACCTACTCCTCCACCACCACCGACCAGGCCGTTTTCCTGGTGGTCAACGGCGGCAGCCTGACCATCAGGAATGCCGGGATCACCAAATCCGGGGACACGTCCAACGAGGAGCAGTCGAACTTCTACGGCTTCAATTCCGCGGTACTGGTGGCCGGCGAAGGATCCAGCGTGACGATGGAGAACACGACCATCACCACCCAGTCATCCGGTTCGAACGGTGTCGTGGCCACCGGCGGCGCCACCGCCACGGCGCGGCAGACCACCATCGAGACCCACGCGAACTCCTCGCGTGGCCTGCACGCCACCTACAAGGGAGCCATCACAGGCGAGAACGTGATCATTCACACGCGCGGAGCACACTCCGCCACCCTGGCCACCGACCGCGGCAACGGCACCGTCACGGCCACCGGGACCAACGAGCTGCACACCGAGGGCGACGGCTCCCCCCTCCTGTACTCCACCGGCCAGATCTCGGCCAGCGGGGTCACGGGGGAGGCGAAGGATTCCGAGGTGGTCGTGGTGGAGGGCAAGAACTCCGCCACCCTGACCGATTCCACGGTCACGTCCAACGGCAAGAAGGCCGTGATGCTCTACCAGTCCTTCAGCGGCGACGCGCACGACAAGGACGCCACCGCCACCCGGTCCACGTTCACGATGACCAACACGAAACTCACCGCGAACGGTGCGGACGCGGTGCTCTACGCCACCAACACCACCACCTCCGCGACCCTCACGAATGTGGAGGTCACCTCCAGCGCCTCGGTCGGCGTCAAGGCCGATGAGGACCGCTGGGGCAAGTCCGGAAGCAACGGAGCCACGCTGCACCTGACCTTGGACGGCACCACGATCACCGGTGGTGCGACGGCGGGAAGCAGCTCGGCGATCACCATCGCGTCCGCCAACGGTGGCACGGTGGAGGGGGAGGTGAGCGGTTCGGTCACAAATTCCTGACATGGCTACAGCGGGCGGCCGAGGATCCCCTCCCCGGCCGCCCGTCCATGCCATCCATCCCCCACGAGCAGGCGTGGATTCCGGAACATCAACGCGAACGACACGGGGATGGCTTACCACATGATTTCGACGCAACCGGCTTGCGGGGCTCGGCTCAACCGTCTCCGGGAAGGAAATCCTCCCGGGTTGTCGTCATTCGTCGGGGGTGCGCACCCCGATGGTGAGCAGCAGGTTGGCGTAGAGCCGCTGGTCGGCCGAGACGATGACGACGGTGACGTCCTCGGCCTTCGCGGCGTCATAGAAGTCCCAGCGGGGAATCTCGTCGAAGGCCACACCGGGCAGGGTGGCCCGATATTCTTCGTGGGCGGGGATCACGTCCGGGGCCTCGATGCCCACCGCATCGGCGGCGGGCACCATCAACCCGGCCCGCTCGATGGGGACGGTGCGTTTCAGCACCTCGAGGATCCGGGTGACGTCGAGCAGCCCGGGCGCGAGGTTCAGGAAGATACGTTCCGCCGCCGCGGGTGCGCCGCTGGCGACCGGGTAGTTGCCGTCGGTGATCAGGATCTTGCCGCTGTGTCCGCTGCGCCCCAACGCCGCCAGCAACCCGGGGTGGGTCATGGGTCCGTACAGCATGTCAGTGTCCTTTCGTGGATTCTCGGATGATCAGTTCGGGGGCGAGGAGCGTGTGTCGCGCCGGTCCCCCGGCGATCAGCTCGGCCAGGTGCCCCACCGCGCAGGCCCCCACCTCCTGGTGCGGTTGCCGGATGGTGGTCAGGGGTGGCAGGAAACTGTCCGCCCCGTCAACGTCATCGACCCCGACCACCGCCACCTCCCCGGGCACGTTCCGGTCGTGTTCCGCGAACCAGCGCAGCGCCCCGAGAGCCAGGTGGTCGTTGCTGGTGAACAGCCCGTCGATGTCACCGGGGAACCGGTCCCCGAGGGCGTAGCCGCTGCGGGCCTCCCATGAATCAGCCGAGACCTTGACCGGTTCGATCCCGGCTTCCCGACAGGCCGCGTTGAAGCCATCGCGACGTTCGTGGGCGTCGAACCAGCCGGAGGGACCGCAGATGTGCAGCAATCGCCGACGTCCCAGTTCCACCAGGTGGTTGGTCGCTTTCCGGGCCACCGCGTCCTGGTCGATGGCGACGCTTGCAACGTCGTCCGGGAGATCGAACCGTTGCCCGACGAACACCGCTGGTATCCGGCCGTGCACCACCGAGACGAGGTCTGCGGACTGGGCGTGGCCGCCCAGCACGACGATCCCGTCCACCCCGAGCGGCACGAGCTGGTCCAGGGTGGGATTCTGGTCCCTGGGGCTGCCCGCTATCGAGGTCTGATAGCCGAGCCGCCCAAGTTCCGAGACGATCGACAGGAAGGTGCGTGCGTGCCCGCCGAACAGCGGGGTGGCGTTGACCACGTGAATGACGCCGGTACGGCGATTCGACAGCGACCGGGCCGCCAGGTTGGGGCGATAGCTGAGCTCCTCGACGGCGGCCAGCACCCGTTCCCGGGTCTCCGGTGCCACGACGCTGGCGCCGCGGACCACCCTGGAAACGGTCTGGCTGGAGACCCCCGCGAGTTTTGCGACATCGGAGAGCCGGGCTCGGCGGGAACTGAACCTCATGGCCGGTGGATCCTGGTCTCGGCGGTGGCGGCGATGACCTCGTTCCTGCGGGCCGGGTCGAGTGCCCCGGTGATCTCGAACTGCGCCAGCAGCGACCCGAGGGTGGAGGCCTCCGCGGGTCCCGCAAGCACGGGAACATCCAGGGAGCGCGCGGTCAGGTCGCACAGCAGAGTGTTACGGGATCCGCCGCCGACGAGGTTCAGCTGCGTCGGGGCCTGGCCGGTGAGCGCCACGAGATCCCTCACCCCCCGGACATAGCGTTCAGCGAAGGACTCACACAGCGCCCTCACGAGCTGCCCCTGGCTGATCCCCGCCGGGGCTCCCCTGGTCCGCAGATCCTCGGTGACGCGTTCCACCATGGAGCCGGGTTGGGCGTACCGCGGATCATCGGGGTCGATCACCACCCCCAGAGAATCGGCCCGGTGGGCGGCCTCGATCAGGGCGGCGATGTCATGGACCCGCCCGGCCGCCTTCCAGTCGCGCTGGCACTCCTGGAGGATCCACAGACCGGTGATGTTGAACAGGGGACGCACCCCGCCGTCGGCGCGGGCCTCGTTGGTCAGTCCCAGGGCGCGGGCCTGTTCGCCCAGCAGCGGTTCGTCCCGCAGCACCCCCAGCACCGACCATGACCCGGCCGACAGGAAACAGGTGGCTCCCTCGTCGCGTTGCAGAGCGGCAACCGCGCAGGCGGAGTCGTGGGCACCGGCCCGCGCCACGGTCAGCTGCTCCAGCCCGGGGACGGTGCAGGGGCCCGCGATGCCGTACTCGGGGGTCAGCTCCCCCACCCAGGAGCGTGGAATCCCGAGGGCGTCGAAAACCTCACCAGCCCAGTCGTTCACACCCGGGGCGCACAGGCCGGAAGTGGATGCTATGGAACGCGACCAGCCCCGCGCACCCGTCAGGAGGTGGGTGAACCAGTCGGGCAGGAACAGAATCTGCTCGGTGCGCGCCGCCGTTTCGGGTTCCTCGCTGAGGTAGGCGAACAGCTGGTTCGCGGAGTTGATGGTGGCGGGCGCCGTCCCTGTCAGCTCCCAGGCCCTCTCGTCGGGCAGTCTCTCCCGGAAGGCGGCGAGGGTGCGGTTGGTGCGTTCGTCGCGGTAGCAGCGTCCCGGGGTGAGGGGCTCGCCACTGGCGCCGAGAGCGACCCAGTCGACGCCCCAAGTATCGATGCTGACGCTGGTCGCCCGGGGAAACTGTTCGACGGCCAGCCGCAGTCCCTTGATCATCTCCTGCCGGATCAGGTCGAGGTCCCAGCTCAGGTAGCCATCGCGCATCGTGGCGGTGTGCGGGAAACGATGCACCTCGGTCTCGGTGATGCGACCATTGGCCAGTACCCCCGCGATCACCCGCCCGGAGGAGGAACCAAGGTCGACGGCTAGGGCTGTGGCGGTCACGGGATTCTCCTGAAAAGCTGGCTCTGGATAAACGTTAGCGTTGACAACACAACTTTGGTCGCTGTGTGGGCAACCTCGCGCAGGAATCGCCGCGGCCCGGGGTTCTCGCGGCGATTCCCACACGGAAAAGGCGCGGCTCAGCCGTACAGCGGGCCGAACTGGGCGCAGGCACGGTAGTCCGCGCCTTCCAGGTCGGCGGTTCCGAAGCCGAGCCAGTTCTTCGGCCGGAAGACCTGTGCGACGGGAACGTTGTGCATGTTGACGGGGATGCGCAGCATGGAGGCCAGCGTGATGAGGCGGGCCCCGATGTGGCCGTAGCTGATCGCGCCGTGGTTGGCTCCCCAGGCGTTCATCACGTCGTAGACGGAGGTGAACGGGCCCTCGCCGGTCAGGTTCGGCACGAACCAAGTGGTAGGCCAGGTGCGGTCGGTGCGGTTCTCGATGGCGGTGGCGACCTCGTCGGGCAGTTCCACTGTCCAGCCCTCGGCGATCTGGAGGACGGGACCGAGTCCGTCCACGAGGTTGATGCGGCACATCGTGACGGGCACGTCGCCGGCGGAGCGGAAGTGGGTGGACATGCCGCCGCCAGGGAAGTACTCGTAGGTGGCCGGGTGGAAGGTGGTGCCCTCCAGCATGGCCTTCTGATCTTCCTCGGTGACCTCCCACCAGGGTTTGATGACGTGCTGGCCGTCACGCACCGCGGCGAAGGTGCCGTCGAGGGTGGTGGACCCGGAGTTGCGCAGGTCGATGACGCCGCCGGCGGCCCGGCCCTCGAGCCTGTGTCCGGTGACGCGTTCCACAGATTCGGCGCTCCAGTAGGTGCGCACGTCACTGAACAGCTGGGAGGTGTTGGTCAGCAGGTGGTTGAAGAGCATCGAGGCGCCGTTGAGAGAGTCGTTCTCGGTGGCCAGGATGTGGGGGGCGCGGGTGCCGTTCCAGTCGAAGGTGGTGTTGAGGATGGTCTCCATCAGGTCGCCGTTGGGGAATCCGTCGGTCCACTGCCGCTGGCCCTGGAAACCGGCGGCGATGGCACCACGCCCGAGTGCCTCCTCACCCCAGCCCTTCTCCGCGAGCCGGGGATTGCCGGCCATGAGGTCGCGGGCGATGAGGGTCATCTTGACCGAGTAGGCCCACCAGTCGTCGTGCCGCTCGGGTTTCTGGTTGTGCGGCGGGTTGAAGTCCTCACCCTGGCGGAAGTTCTCCTTCACCCAGGCCAGTGCCCTCTCGTACTCCTCGACGTCGTAGATCTCCTCGTTCACGCGGCGGGCGAACTCACTCATGTCGATGTACTCGTTGCGCATGCCCAGGTACTTGGTCCAGAACTCGTCCTTGACGACGGAGCCCGCGATGCCCATCGAGACCGCGCCCATGGACAGATAGGAGCGTCCCTTCATCTGGGCGACGGCGAGGCCGCAGACGGCGTAGTCGAGCAGCCGCTGCCGCACCTCGCCGGGAATGGTCTCGTCGTCGGCGTCCTGCACGTGTTCGCCGTAGATGCCGAAGGCCGGGATGCCCAGCTGAGTGTGTCCGGCCAGCGCCGCCGCCAGGTAGACCGCACCGGGGCGCTCTGAACCGTTGAACCCCCAGATGGCGTGCGGGATGGTGCGGTCCATGTCGATGGTCTCGGTTCCGTACGCCCAGCAGGGAGTCACGGACAGCGTGAGGCCGACGTTCTCGCGGCGGAACTTCTCGGCGGTGGCCTGTGCTTCGGCCACTCCTCCGATCGTGGAGTCGGCTATGACGCACTCGACGGGGTTACCGTCTATGTAGCGCAGCTCCGCCTCATAGAGGGCGGCGACGCGCCTGGCCATGTTCATGGTCTGGTCCTCGAGGCTCTCGCGGACCCCGCGGCGCCGGCCGTCGATGATGGGACGGATGCCGATCTTCGGATGGTTCGTCATGGATTGTTCCTTAAACTTCGATTGTGGTTACCGGGCTTGACCAATTCCGGTGTCCCGAAGCTGACGGTTTCGAGACGCGGGAATCGGCCAAATGGGAGGTTCCCGCCGGACGGGGCAGTACCCGCCCGGCGGAAACGGGAGATCACTCGTAGAGGTTGGGTTTGATGCTGGAATCGTCGATGTTGTTCTTGTCGTACCAGGCGAACCCAGAGTCGATGGTCTTGGGCAGTTCCTTGCCGTTGACCGCGAGGATTGCTGCCTTGACGGTCTCGTAGCCGATCTTCACCGGAGCCTGGGTGACAGCCCCGGCCTGGGTGCCGGCCTTGATGGCCTCGATCTGGGTTTTCCCGGAGTCGAACCCGACGACGGTGACCTTGGTACCGGACTCGTTGGCGCCCTGGATGGCGCCGGTGGCGGCAGCCTCGTTGGAGCCGTAGATGCCCGCGATGTCGGGGTTGGCCTGGATCATCGACTTGGAGGTGTTGGCGGCCAGGCCGACCTCACCCGCGACCTGCTCGGGCAGCAGGGTGACACCGGGGGCGTTGGCCTTGATGTACTCCTTGAAGCCGTCGCAGCGCTGCTTACCGGTCTGCGAGGTCTGGTCATGACAGATCAGACCGACCTTGCCCTTACCACCCACCAGCTCGACCATGTGCTTGGCCGCCTCGGCCGCCGCCGCGTTGTTGTCGGTCTGGACGGTGGACAGCGGAATTTCGGAGTCCACACCGGAGTCGAAGGCCACCACCGGGATGTTCGCGGCCTTGATCTTGCCGAGCAGGTCAGCAGCGGCACCGGAATCAAGGGCTGCGAATCCAATGGCCGCGGGCTTGGAGTCAAGGGCGGTCTGAAGCTGGTTGAGCTGCTCCGTGACAGCCTGCTCGTTCTCGGGGCCCACGAACTCGACCTTGTAGCCGAACTTCTTGCCGGCGTCCTCGGCGCCTTCCTTCACGGCCTGCCAGAAGCGGTGCTGGAAGCCCTTCGAGACCAAGTAGATGGTCTTGGTGTTGTCGCCCTTCGGGACATCGCTGTCGGCGACCGCGGTGGCCGCGGCGGTGGACGACTTGTCGGCCGTCCTGTTGGCCTCCCCGCTGCTGGATGTGGAGGTGGTGCAGGCCGAGAGCCCGAGCGCCAGGACGGACGCGAGAGCAACGGCGGGACGCAGAAGACGCATGGTCTTTCCTTTCGAGTCAGGGGCTTCGATGCCCCGGCAGAGAGGGTGTTCAGGACCCTCGGAATATTCAGTTGTGAGGGGAAGATCTAGGGTTCGCTGTTCAGACCGCGGCCGCGCGGCGGCGCCGGACGTTGTCCACGAAAACAGCGATGAGCACGACGATGCCGGTGACAACGAGCTGCCATTCCTGGGCAACCCCCATCATCTGCATGCCCTTGCGGAGGGTTTCCATGATCAGCGCGCCCACGACCGTGCCGAGAATGTTGGCGCGGCCACCGGCCAGGGACGTGCCACCGATGACGACGGCCGCGATCACGTACAGCTCAAAGCCGACTCCCTCGGAGGGCTGGACGAACCCGAAACGTGCCGAGTAGAGAATGGCGCCGAGCGCCACGAAGATGCCCGCGGCGACGTAGACCAAGGTTTTCCAGAGCTTGATGTTGACGCCACTGAGGCGGGTGGCCTCCTCGTTGGAGCCGATGGCCAGGGCGTAGCGCCCCAGAAGGGTCTTGTTGAGCAGCACGCTGGCGATGATCGCGAGGATGATGAACAGCGGGATGGCGTTGGCGACACCGGGTATCAGTTCACCGGCGGCAAGCCACTTGTAGTCGGGGTTCTTGATGGAGATCGTCGACTTGTTGGTCAGCACCAGCGCGAGCCCGCGGGCGGCCATCATCATGGCCAGGGTCGCGATGAACGGCGGCAGTCCCAGGAAGGAAATGTTCACACCATTGACGAGACCAAGCAGCGCGCCCATCAGGAGGATCAGAACGAGACCACCACCGAGCGGAAGGTTCATCCAGTCACCCGAGAGGAAGATTCCCGCGAAGACGGCCACCAGCGTCATGCCGGTGCCGGAGCTCAGGTCGATGCCGGAGGTGGCGATGACGAAGGTGGCCCCCAGCGCCATCACGCCGATGTAGGCGGACTGTTGAATGATGTCCAGGGCCACCCCGAACTGGGCGAAGTTGGGCGCTGCGAAGCAGAAGAAGAGGTAGATGATCGCGAGGGCCGCGAACACGAAGATCTGCTGCAGGGACGATTTCGCGATCCGGAGGACCGGATTCGGCGCCGCCGCCACCTCGGCGGTCCCGGTGTTGTTGCTCACGCTGCGTTTCCTTTCAGCTGCGCCTTGCCGACGGTGGCAAGTTCCATGATGTTCTCCTGGGTGGCCTCCTCGTTGTCGAGGAAACCGGTGATGTGACCGTGTGCCATCACCGCGATCCGGTGGCTCATCCGCAGCACCTCGGGCAGTTCCGAGGAGATCATGAGGATGGCCTTGCCCTGACCGCAGAGCTGCTCCAGCAGCTCGTAGATTTCTTCCTTCGCACCGACGTCGATACCGCGGGTGGGTTCGTCGAAGATGAGGATGTCGCAGTTGCGGATCAACCACTTGGCGATGACCACCTTCTGCTGGTTGCCACCCGACAGCTTGCCGAGCAACTGATTGACCGACGGGGTCTTGACCCGCAGCCTCCTGCTGTACTCTTCACCGACGGTGCGGATCCTGCCGTCGAGGATGAAGCCCCCGATGTTGAAGTCCTTCATCGCCGCCATCACGGCGTTTTGTTTGATGTCCTGTTCCAGGAGCAGGCCGAACTGTTTGCGGTCCTCTGACAGGTAGCCGATGCCGTTTCGCACGCCGTCCGCCGCGGTGTTGATCGCCACCTTCCTGCCGTGAATCCAGATCTCGCCCGCGGTGCGCGGATCGGCACCGAAGATGCAGCGGGCCACCTCCGTGCGCCCGGCCCCCATGAGCCCGGCGAAACCGAGGATCTCGCCCTTGCGGATCTCGAAGCTGATGTCGTGCAGCAGCTTCTTGGTTGCCAACCCCTCCACCTTCAGCACCACCTCCTGGGAGGTCACCTCGGTGCGCGGACGGGCGTCGGAGGAGACCTCGCGGCCGACCATCATGGAGATGATCTCGCGAATCTCAACGTCCTTGGTGGTCACGGTGCCGATGTACTGGCCATCGCGCAGCACCGAGACGCGGTCGGTGATCTCCTCGATCTCCGGCATCCGGTGGGAGATGTAGATCAGTCCGGTGCTGGGGGTGATGAAATCGCGGATCATCCCGAACAGCGCCTCGGTCTCACCAACCGTCAGGGCTGCGGTGGGCTCATCCATGACGAGGATGCGGGAGTTGTAGGACAGTGCCCGCGCGATTTCAACCATTTGTTGACGAGCCACGGAGAGGTCACCGATCCGGGCAGCCGGGTCGAGATCCATCCCGAGGCGCTCGAAGAGCTCGGCGGCCTCGCGGTTCAGTTTGGCGTCGTTGATCCACCCAGCCCTGTGGCTGCCCTGACGGCCGAGGTACAGGTTCTGCGCCACCGTCAGGTCAGGAACCATGTTCAGCTCCTGATGGATGATGGACAGGCCCAGTTCCCGGGCGTGGTTCACCCCACCCACCACGACCCGGCTGCCCTCGAGCCAGACCTCACCGCCGGCGTCGGCGGTGTAGATGCCGGTGAGGATCTTCATCAACGTCGACTTTCCCGCACCATTCTCGCCGCACAGGCCGAGCACCTCTCCCGCCTCGAGATCGAGGTTGACGTTTTGCAGTGCCTTGACCCCGGGGAAGGTCTTGCTGATGTTCTTCAGCTCAAGCAGCTTCGTCACTTGCACTCCTTCGTGTCCTGATCCGCCGAGCTCCGCGAAGGTGTCCGCCCCGGCGGATGTTAACGCTAGCACTACTTCTGCGGGATACGTCAAGTGCGTTATGAAACGGTTATCAGTTCTACGCGAAACCCCTAGTCAGAGCAATATGGCAACGCTGCCATATTGCTCTGCCCCGCTGGCCTCCACGGCGATGGTCCTCTTCTCCTCTCCGCAGCGCCGTCGGGCATGAAAAACCGGGTGGCCGCCCCCTGGGGACGGCCACCCGGCCCGGTGTCGTTGTGGATCAGGCGTGGGTGCCCGCGGAACGCAGGTACTCGCAGGCCTCGACGACCCGCTTGGCCATGCCCGCCTCGGCGGCCTTGCCCCAGGAGCGCGGATCGTACTGCTTCTTGTTGCCGACCTCGCCATCAACCTTCAGCACGCCGTCGTAATTGCGGAGCATGTGATCCGCGACGGGACGGGTGAAGGCGTACTGGGTGTCGGTGTCGATGTTCATCTTCACCACGCCGAAGTCGACGGCGTCCGAGATCTCCTGCGGGCTGGAACCGGAACCGCCGTGGAACACGAGGTCGAACGGGCGCTCCTTGCCGTGCTTGGCGCCGACGGCGTCCTGGATCTCCTTCAGCACCTCCGGGCGCAGCTTCACCGCTCCCGGCTTGTACACGCCGTGCACGTTCCCGAAGGTCAGTGCCGTCATGTAGCGGCCCTTCTCACCCAGGCCAAGTACCTCAACGGTGCGCAGCCCGTCGGCAACGGTGGTGTAGAGCTTCTCGTTGATCTCGGCGGAGACGCCGTCCTCCTCACCGCCCACGACACCGACCTCGATCTCGAGGATGATGTTCGCCTTGGCGCAGCGGCCCAGCAACTCATCGGCGATGGTCAGGTTCTCCTCCATCGGCACCGCGGAACCGTCCCACATGTGCGACTGGAACAGCGGGAGCTGGCCTTTCTTCACACGCTCCTCGGAAATGGCCAGCAACGGACGCACGAAGCTGTCCAGCTTGTCCTTGGGGCAGTGATCGGTGTGGAGTGCAACGTTGATGGGGTAGTTCTTCGCGACCTCCTGGGCGAAAGCAGCGAAGGCGGAAGCGCCCGCGACCTTGTCCTTGATCGTGGGGCCGGAAAAGTACTCGGCGCCACCCGTGGAGACCTGAATGATGCCGTCGGAACCGGCCTCGGTGAAGCCCTGCAGGGCGGCGTTCAGCGTCTGGGAGGAGCTGACGTTGATGGCCGGGTAGGCGAACCTGCCTTCCTTGGCCCGATCGATCATCTGGGCGTAGACCTCAGGAGTTGCAACTGGCATGATGCCTCTTTCCGTACTGAGACTAGGAACGGGCCCAGCCTATCGCGCAACGCCCCGCCGGGGGAGCCCCGGAAGACCAACGCTCAGAGCAGCCGGTCCATGTCCGAGACGTCCACCCCGATCCTCCCCATGGACCTGGCCCTGGCGGCCGAGTCGATGGCCCCGGGCATGGCGTCAAGGAAACTGATCGGGATGCTCGCCACCTCCCGGCCCGAGACCTCCAGCCGCAGCCGCGGACCTGCTCCCCACGTCCGCCCGGAGACCTTCAGGGCCGTAATCTCGGCCCAGCGGGCGCGCACCCGTTCCGGATGGACGAACTCCACCCCGGTGCCGTCGACGTAGAGCCCCACTCCCCGCCCCAGAGATGCCAGGTCCTGTTTCGCGCGTTTGAGGAAAACCGCCGTGGCTGCGATACGAGCCAGTGTCGGCACCGCCCAGATCACCGCGAGGGCCGGAAGGCTCCAGGAGGGAAGAACTCCCCGAACGGCCTGCCCGGCATCCTCGGGCAGAAACATCGGGCCCAGCCACACCAGAAGCAGGACCGCGCCGAAAACCACCGCGAAGATCACCTGGAGGCGAAGCGCGGAGCGTTGCTTGGCTATGCGCGCGACCGTGGGGGCCGGGGTCAGGGCTACCGCGAATCTCTCTGCTGAGGTCATGGCGTTCATGCTAGAGGCTCCACGACCGGGTGCTGGAGGGACCAGTGGTACATGGCGATCGCGGCCGCCGCCCCCGCGTTCAGGGAACGGGTGGAGCCTCGTTGGGTGATGGCGACGAGCCGGGTGCAACCCGCCACCACCCCAGGGGTCAGGCCGGATCTCTCCGAACCGAAGACCAGACAGACGTCACGAGGGAGGGCAGTGGTTTCCAGTGGTACCGATCCGGGCAGGTTGTCCACCCCGACCGCCTCGATGCCCCGTTCCCCCAGCCAGCCGAACAGCGACTCCTCGATCTCGTGGTGGTGGACATGGAGGTAGCGGTCGGTGACCATAGCGCCCCGCCGGTTCCAGCGTCTTTTCCCGACGATGTGGACCCCGCTGACGTTGAAGGCGTTCGCCGTACGCACGATGGAACCGATGTTGAAATCGTGTTCCCAGTTCTGGATGGCCACGTGGAGCCCGGAACGGACGCGGTCCAGGTCGGCGACGATCTCCTCGATTTTCCAGTAGCGGTAGCGGTCGATGACGTTGCGCCGGTCCCCACCGGCCAGCAGCTCCGGATCCAGCCGGTCGTCGGAGGGCCAGGGCAGCGGATGGGGCCCGACCCCCACGACCGGGGCCGTGGGGTCGCCCGCGCCGGGGTTCACCGCCGCTTCAGGCGCCGGTCGACCCACACGATGCCAACCACCACCATGGCGCCGAGCAGGGCCAGCCCGAGCAGTACCGACCAGTGTGCGTCCGGAGCCAGCGGAGCCCCGTCCGGGCTCCACGGCCAGACTGCCCGGAGCGAGCCGAGCAGCAGACCCGACATGACGGCCATGGTGGCGGCGTGCTTGTGTTCGAGCAACCAGTTGAGACCCTTCACGAACAATCCCAGCCCCACCACTGCGCCAGCGGCGAACAGACCCAGATAGCCGACACTTCGGGCCTCAACCGCGGCCATGGTCGGCACGTACAAGCCGAAGATCTTGAGCATGAACGACCCCGAGATCCCGGGCAAGACCAAGGCACAGACGGCGATCGCCGCAGACCCGAAGATCATCCAAGCAGGCGGTTCCTCGATGGTGCCTCCCGCCCCCAGGCCAGTCAGGAAAAAGGCGGCAACGGCAGCAGCCAGGAACAGCACAGCTATGACCGCTTTCTGCCCTCCGGTGCTCCTGTCCTCCGGTTTGATCTCCATGACCGGGACGACGACGGAGGCCAGGACCATCCCGAAGAACAGCGCATGGGCCAGCTGAGGGGTGTCTCCAACAAACACCTTCATGATCCCCGCCATGGCCACCACCACGATGGCCATGCCCAGCAGGGCGGGGATCACGATGCCCCAGCGAACCTTCCTGAGCTCAGCGCCCGCTTCGGAGAACTTGCCGGTCACCACACGTTTCACCGCACTGACCATGTGGCTGGCCGAGTTGATGAGCGGTTCGTAGATACCTGAGATCAGAGCGATCGTGCCTCCCGAGACGCCGGGCACCAGCTCGGCAAGGCCGATCATCATTCCCCTGGCTAGGTTGGCAACAGCGGTTGTTGGGTTGAAGCGCCCAACGGCGCGCCTCGGGTTTTGCATCAGGCTCCTTCTCGCGACCGACCCGGCGGACAACGTTAGCGTCAGTTGCCGTTCGGCGCGATCAGGCTCCTGCTGGGGGCTGCCCGAAGTTGACCGTCGGGATCTGCCGGACCGTCGGATCGTTGACCTCGAAGTAGGTGGCGCGCTCGAATCTGCCCATACCCGCGATGATGTTGGTGGGCACCGACTCGATGCGGGTGTTGTAGTCGCGCACATTCGCGTTGTAGAAACGGCGGCTGGCCGCGATCCTGTCCTCGGTATCGGCGAGCTCGCGCTGCAGCTCCAGATAGTTGGCGTTCGACTTCAACTCGGGGTAGGACTCGACGGAAACCATCAGGCCGCGAACCGCCTCGGTCAGGGCGGACTCGGCAGCGGCACGCTGTTCGTTGGGCGCGCCCTGCATCTGAGCGGCGAGAGCCATCGCGTTCTGACGGAGGCTCGTGATCTTCTCCAGGACCCCGCTCTCGTGGGCGGCGTAACCACGAACCGTCTCGACGAGATTCGGGATGAGTTCGTAGCGGCGGTTCAGTTCAACATCGATCTGTCGCCAGGACTCCTGGATGACGTTGCGCGCCCTCACCAGACTGTTGTAAGCGGAAATGCCCCACAGGATTGCCACGAGAATCAGGATCAAGATCAGGATCAAGGCGATCCCGACGAAACTCGACAGGTTCAGCATGAACTCAGCTCCTTAGAAAGTTCGGCTCACAACAACGGTAGCGCCTCGCAAGGTCTCCGGCCCGCCTCCCGAGGGGTGTACTCAAAGACCGAGCTCGTCCAGTCCGATGGCGTAGCGGTATTCCAGACCTGCCTCGGCGACGCGTTCCGCCGCCCCGGTTGCGCGGTCCACGACCACGGCCACGGCCACCACCTCACCGCCCGCCCTGCGCACGGCCTCCACCGCGGTCAGGGCCGATCCGCCCGTCGTCGAGGTGTCCTCCACCACGAGCACCCGCCGCCCCACGACGTCGGTGCCCTCGATGCGGCGCTGGAGGCCGTGGGATTTGGCCTCCTTGCGCACCACGAAGGCGTCCAGCCGACCCCCTGCAGCGGCCCTGGCATGGAGCATGGCGGTGGCGACCGGATCGGCTCCCAGGGTCAATCCCCCGACCGCATCAAAGTCCAGGTCGGCCACCAACTCCGACATCACCCGCCCCACCAGTGGTGAGGCCACACCGTCGAGAGTTACGCGGCGCATGTCGACGTAGTAGTCGGCCTCCTTCCCGGATGCCAGGGTCACACGGCCACGCACGACGGCCAGTTCCTTGACGGCACGGATCAGGTCTTCACGATCAGTCATCTCGGCTCCTGTGCTCTCACACCCACCGCGGGCTCGGGGTCGCAGCCCATTGTTCCATCACGAGAACCACAACTTGCTGCCGGAGGGCGGTGGCGAATCCTGCGTGTCCACGTCCGTGAACGGTTCCGCACCCCCGATCCAGCTCCTCAGTTCCCGTCCCTCGACCCAGCGGTATGGGCAGGATTGTTTCGCGCTGTCCCGGCGCAGGGCGGTCACGTCCATCCGGGTCCCGGACGCGACCAGCAGCAGGTTCCCGAACCGGCGCCCCTTCCACACCGCGGGTTCGGTCCCCACCAGGATGTGACGCCAGCGCCCCGCGAGCCCCGCGGCGAATCGTTTGGCCCACCGGAAGGGTGAGGAATCGGTCACGTTGCAGATCACCATCCGCCTGCCCCTGCCCAGCCTCACCAGCTCATCCAGGAACTCGGCGCTGGCCAACCCACCTGGCACTCGGATGCCGTCGAAGGCATCGAGCACCACCAGGTCCGCGTACCCCGGGGGCATGGCGGCCACCCCGGTGCGACCGTCAACGTCGCGTACCTTGATGCCGCTGCGCGGCGGCAGGGGTAATTTCCGCCGGACCTCCTCGGTCAACCCAGCGTCGGGCTCACACACGATCTGTGCCGTCCCCGGCCGCCGCCACGCGATCCAACGCGGAATGCTGAGTCCCGCCCCTCCGATGTGAATCACCCGGATTCGCTCGGCCTCGTCGACATCGGCCAGGCCGTGTTCGAAGAGCAACGAAACCTGGATGACGTACTCGAAGAGGAGAAGATCCGGACGGGCCGGATCCACCCAAGACTGGGAGCCCTCCCCGAACACCACGCGGAAGGCCCCCGGATGTCGGGGATCTGGCACCAGCGGCATGACCCGATTATTCCAGGACCTTCTGCACTGCCCCGCCCAAAACCCCCGACCGGGCGCCTGATAAGGATGAAACACACCCAAGCCACGGAAAGGAGCCAGCGGCATGAGAGAAGCACTCAGGCCTCCCCCGAGACCATCTCTCCATTTTGCTGGCCGGTCGTTCACGGAGGAGGCTGCCTTGGCCGAGGCCCTGCGCGAGGGCGGACCGAGGCTGCACTCAGAGCTGGCCGGAAACCTTTCCGAGCTCGTGGAATGGGCATGGACCGGGCCCCGGGGAGAATCCGTCCGCAAGGCCGTGGCCCGTTTCCGGTTGCTGAGCCCGGAGGCGGGAACCGCCCTTCTGGCAGCCGTGTTCGCGGGAGATGGCAGGAGCGTCGTGCGCGGTCTGGATTTCTCCTCGGCGAACCGCAGCGAACTCGCCGAGGCTGATCCCGGGCTGATCCAGAACCTGTTCCGGGGAGACGCCCTGGCCCAGCTGGGCAGATTCACTCGTAACGAGAACCTGCTCCAGCTCGCCCATTCCTGGCGCACCCTGGCCGAGGAGGCCATCGCGGCCCTGCCCGCCGGGCTGGGTGAGGAACGGGAGGCCACCATCCGCGCCATCCAGCTGTTCACGTGGCGTCTGACCTGCAGGACCGAGCTCGATTCGGCCCTGAAACAGGAATACCTGAACACCCTTCGACACCATCCGGGAATGACGGAGGCGCCCTGGGCTCCGGAACTGGCGGATCCGCAGCGAATCACCAGGGCGCGCGCCGTCGCCCTCATCGCTGCCCTGCAGGAGACCACCCCGGGGCCGGACGGGAAACCAGCACGCCAGGCGGAACGGAAATCCCGGCACGCTACCCCGGCGGAGGTTCCCCCGAGGCTGCTGGCGGTGTTGATCAGCATCTGTTCCGGGTTCGTCCTCATGCTGCTGTGGTCGTTGTGGGGAAGGGCCCTGTACGAGCACACCCAGAACGTGGACGTGCAGCGGTGGTGGCTGTATCCCTTCTGCCAAGCGGTAGCCACGACGATAGCCGCCATTGTGGCGGGTGTGTTCGGGAACACCCCGCGGTTCAGCCCGTGGGCGGCCACCACTTTGCAGGTCTTGGCGATGCTGGGGGGTTTCCTCGCGACCGGGGCGCCGCACACCGGGACTCCGCCGAGCGTCCCGAGCCCTTCCCTGGCGACGATCGCCCTGGCCCCGGGCATCGGGTGCCTGTTGGTACTGGCCCACGGCCTGCTGGCCAAGGCCCTGCCCGTCCCATCCCCGCAACGGGTCCGCCGAACCGGAAACGCCGCCTTCTGCTGTGGTTGACGGCGGGTCTGCCGGGCGCGGTCATCGCCACCGGCTGGCCGGGCGCCACTCTTCAGGCCTCTCCCGGGGGTGGGGTGTGGTCGGTGGTGATCACGGTGGGTTCCGTCTTCGCCTGGTGGGTGCTGCCGGTCTTTGTCATTGACTGGCTCGTACTCTCCCTGCCCCAGTTCCGCTGGTGGGTTCCAGCGCTGATCGGTTTTCCGGG
>ERZ772977.82-NODE-82-length-78732-cov-64.274045_pt1 | contig 78732 bp, 69 predicted proteins | sample MGYA00511131_ERZ772977 | MGnify/ENA primary metagenome ERZ772977 (study PRJEB29015, sample SAMEA2737935) | human oral metagenome | biome: human oral; feature: human-associated habitat; material: dental | place: China | collected 2151 ...
TTGGTGGTGTGTCCGAGCGGCCGAAGGTGCATCACTCGAAATGATGTTTGGTGTAAAAGCCAACGGGGGTTCAAATCCCTCCACCACCGCACCAACGAAAACCCGTCGAGATTCGTCTCGGCGGGTTTTTGCATGCCCGGATTGTTCTGGGGCGGTGCTGACGGGTGCTTTGGTGAGTGCGTTGGTGGGTGGCTGTGCGGCGGTATTCGCCTGGTTTTATAGGGTGTGTGCCACTTCCAGGGTTTTACCGCTGCTTGCTGATTCGGGGGTGGGTAAAATCGTATTATGCGTATTAAGATTCTTGACCACCCGCTGGTCTCTCACAAGATTAGTGTTCTGCGTGATAAGAACACTCCGTCCCCGATTTTCCGTCAGCTGGTTGATGAGCTGGTGACTCTTCTTGCTTACGAGGCGACTCGCGAGATTCGCGTGGAAGAGGTTGAGGTTGTGACTCCGGTGGCGACTACTACCGGTGTTCGTATTGCTGATCCTAAGCCGCTGGTTGTTCCGATTCTGCGTGCTGGTTTGGGCATGCTGGAGGGTATGACTCGCATGGTTCCGACCGCTGAGGTGGGCTTCCTGGGTATGGCTCGTAATGAGGAGACCCTGGATATTGTGACTTATGCTGAGCGTCTGCCGGAGGACCTGACTGGTCGTCAGGTGTACCTGCTGGATCCGATGCTGGCTACGGGTGGCACTCTGATTGAGGCTATTAAGTTCCTGCGTGAGCGTGGCGCTGAGTCTGTGACTTGTGTGTGCCTGATTGCTGCTCCTGAGGGCATTGCTGCCCTGGAGAAGGGTATTGAGGGTATGGAGAATGTTGACCTGTTCCTGGCTGCTCGTGATGAGCGTCTGAATGAGAAGGCGTACATTATTCCGGGTCTGGGCGATGCTGGTGACCGCCTGTACGGTTTGGCTGAGTAGTCTTTCAGCGTTATTCACGTGATGTGAGTGGGGCGCCTCTGCATATGTATGTGTGGAGGCGCTTCGCTATGTCTTGCGGGTGTTCGGCTGGTTGCGCGCCGCAGTGTGGCGGTGCGTATCAGTGTGTGTCTAACGCGTCGGGGGCTTGGGCGGCGATGGTGCTGCTGGGTGTCGGAGTGGGTTTTTTGAAACACGCCACCTATTGTGTGATGAGGAACACAATAGAGTGCTTGAGGGTGCATCAAAACTTCAAGCATATTCACAGCTCCACATGAAAATGCAGGTTGTAACCCATACATAACAGAAACCGTGAATATTTATGTGATGAAAAAGCTGAAAGCCTCAGGTTCCGCATGAAATCTCCCAAAATGGGGAAGGGTATTGTACTCCTCTTAGCGACAAAGGAGAATCCACTATGTCGAATCCGCTTGATTTATCCGTCAAATAGGAGAAATATTAAGTAAGAGGATTGAGACTCGAACAGGTATTGGGGACTGTTTGACTCGGCGTCACTTCCGGCGCACCCCACACCACGTACGACTGGGATCCCGTACACAGACTTTGAGAGAAGGTTGAACCATGTCAGGCGCTGTACCTGGATATGTACACATCTCCCAGCGCGGCCGCGCTGCTAAGCGTCAGGTCGTGCAGCCTCAGCGTCCCGCTGCGCCGGCTGCCACGTTGCGTCCGATGACTTTCTCAGCCGGTGACTCTGTCCATAAGCAGGCTCAGGAAAATGAGGCACGCGGCTTTGTGCTCTATGTGGGTTTGAACGAGGAACTTGCTGCGGCGAACGGCACCTCCCTGGTGCGTATCGTTCAGGATTTGCGTACTTATGCACACCATCTGGCTCCCGAGTCGGAGTCGTACGCCGCTGTGGCGTTGGCTCCTGTGAATGCTGAGGGTAGCGACCTTGAGGTTGTGCGTAATGCGCTCGGTGATCCGACCGCAATGTACATGCACCCGGAGGCGCATGCTGTCCGCGAGGCAGAGAACACGAATAGCCACTCTTCGGGTGTGCTGATTGATTTGGCGCGCCGCGAGGTGTTCCTGGATGGTGAGCCGCTCATGCTGACTTTCAAGGAGTTCGAGCTGCTGGCACACCTGGTGGAGAACGCATCCCGCACTGTGGGTCGTGAGGAACTGCTGAAGGCTCTGTGGAGCTCCGGTGACGAGCATCCGCATGAGCGTACGATTGACGTGCATATTCGTCGTCTGCGTTCGAAGCTGGGCCGCCTGTCGGGTACCGTGCGTACGGTGCGCGGTCAGGGTTACCGCTTCTTTGAGCACCCCGAGGTTGTTGTCTGGGCTGCTCCGGAATACTCGATCTAGCGTGTACAGAATTTAGCTTCTGCAGAGTGCACCCCGGTGTGCTGGCGTGATGCCGGTGCGCCGGGGTTTACTTGTGCCCGCCTTATGGGTGTTAGTGTGCGTGCTGTGGTGGCGTACGGGACGTTCCGGCGCCCTCTAGCTAGAATGGGTGTATGGCTGAAAATTCTTCCAACACTGCATCTGGCTCGCACCGTAGCGGGGTCAAGCGTCTGATTATTATGCGCCATGCGGAGGCTGATTGGGGTCTGAATGATTTTGATCGTCCGCTGACGAAGCGCGGTCATGAGCAGGCTGCCGCCGCTGGCGCCTGGCTGGCGGCTCGCGGTTATATTCCGGAGCAGATTATGTCGTCATCGGCTTTGCGTACTCGTCAGACGACGACTTGGGTTTCGGATGGTTTGGGGGCGAAAGCGCCTACCGCTCATCTGGATGAGGGTCTGTATGAGGTGTCTGCGTCTCGCATTATTTCGCGCATTAACAGCGTTTCGGAGAATGTTCATTCTCTGATGGTGGTGTCGCATCTGCCCGGTGTGCAGGATGCTGCGCAGCGTTTGATGAGCCCTGATTCTGACCCGAATGCGTCGATGGATGTGTACTACGGCTTCCCGCCCTCTTCTATTGCGGTGTTTGAGGTGCCGGGGGAGTGGGCTCTGCTTGATGGTGCGGATGCGCGCCTCGTGGATTTCAAGAGCTTCTAGACTTCGCGCCTGAATGAAAAAGGTAAAGTAAAAGCCCCGTACCAGCTGGTACGGGGCTTTTTGTGGCGGAGACGGGGGGATTTGAACCCCCGGTCGAGTTTAACCCCGACCCTTCATTAGCAGTGAAGTCCATTCGGCCGCTCTGGCACGTCTCCACGGTGCGCTCGTGAGCGCATCCCTATAAGAATATAGGCTGTTTTGCGCTTGGTCAATTCGGCCCATGCTTTGGGGGGATATCTCTGAGTACGTGTTGCTCTATAGGGCGGACTATGGGTTGTAGGCTTTGAGGCTCATACACATTTTCGATAGACTGCTACTGTCCGACCGATAAATAGAGGGCGTCTCTGGCGTGTGATTTTTTATGCAACGTTGCCAGAGTTGTCTTATTTACTCAACGAAATGAGAAATCATGTCTGAAAACCCCAACAACCCCCAGCCCCAGTTCAACCAGGATCCCCAGTTCAATCAGCAGGCTCCTTACGGTGTGCCCGTTCAGACTCCTGAGCAGCAGGCTCAGGCGAAGAAGGCAAAGACCCTGGCGATTGTCTCTCTGGTGAGCGGTATTGTGAGCTTCTTTGTCCTCGGTTTCATCCTTGGTGCTGTAGCTATTGCGACCGGCCGCCTGGCTATGAATAATCCCGAGCTGAAGAACCGCGGTATGGCTATTGCCGGTACTGTTCTGGGTGTCGTCAGTATTATTTTGCTGGTCGCTCTGAAGATTTTTGTAAAGCAGTAAGATTGAAGCTACCTGCAGTAGCCTCATGATTTGAGGAAGCCCGCGAGAGCCCCGTGCGCACGCGGGCTTTTGCATGCTCTGTAAAGCCCGTACTTGGTGTATCGAAGTGCATTGTGCGGGGTTGCATAACGGACTTAGTTGTACCCGTTCCATTCATGGGTTAGGGTGAATTAGGTTTAACATACACCAGCCGTACGAAAGTGAGATGCCATGTCTCAGAATCCTCGGGGTTCAGACCCCTACGACTACAACCCGGACTACAACCGTCTGAACGAGCAGTACAACCAGAACGGTCAGTACGGGCAGAACGCGCAGTACGGCCAGTATGGGCAGGGCTCTTACGGCCAGTATGGGCAGAGCTCCTACGATCAGTATTCCTATGACCAGTATGGTCAGAATTCGTACGGTCAGCCCATGATGGTTCCTGTGGGCTTTTTGCAGAAGACTCCCGAGCAGCTTGCTGGTGAGAAGGCTGCTCAGACCTCAATGGTGCTCGGTATCATTGGTTTGGTTTGTGTTGTGGCCTTAAGCTGGTTCACCCTCGGGCTGCCGCCTATGATTCTGGGTATTATCGGTATTTTCAAGGCGAACGAGGCGGAGCGTTACGGTGTTGCTGCTTCGGCTGGTCGCATCATGAGCTGGATTAACGTAGCCGTCGGTATTGCGTTCCTGGTGCTGTATGCTGGCAGTCTTTTGATGATTCTAATGATGGCTCTTGCATCTTCTGGCTCTAACTCCGGCCTGGTGGATGCAGTGCAGATGCTGGCACTTTTCTAAACACTTTCGCCCTTATTGGAGGGTACGCAAAGGCCTCGTTCCTCAATGTGAGGAGCGGGGCTTTGCTGTGTATATGCCGTATGTTTCGTAGATTGGGCTCGACATGCTTGTTCCCGTGTGGGGGAAGGTTTAGGGTGAAGTTAACGCCCCTCGTGTGTGGAATATGAAAGGTTGTGGATGCGATGTCGCAGCTACCCCAAAACAATGAAGATTTCGATTACAACCCCGAATACGCCAAGCTTTACCAGGAAGATGACAGCCAGCCGTCCGAGGCTGACGACACGGACGATTGGTCGCAACGTGCGAGCGAGCAACCTTCCGAGGTGCAAGGGGCGCAAGACGGTGAAAGGGCAGCGAACTTCTCCCTGCTTTTCGGCTTCCTCGGCCCGCTGTCTTTCTTTCTAGGGTTCTGGTTGCTTGTCCAGGGTCTTGGACCAAGCAGCCTGATGATATCTCTCGCTGCGCCGGTGCTGAACATCCTGGGCATCTGGCAGGGGCGGGTAGCGCAGCGGCACGGTGTGCGCGCCCTAGGAGGTCGTATTCTCAACGGGCTGGGGCTATGCTTCTTCATTGGTATTGCCTTCCTCATCATGTTGATTGCAAACGCCTTGTCGCACATCAATTAACAACGCTACCGGTAGCTCGAAACGGCATATGTGAAAAGCCCCGTTCCTCAATACGAGGAACGGGGCTCTTTGCGCTCCACACGTGGAGCAGAAGCTATAACGCGGATGGTAAGGGATTTGAACCCTTGAGACGGGGTTACCGCCTACTGGTTTTCAAGACCAGCTCCTTCGGCCGCTCGGACAACCATCCATACGCACCAGAGACCGGCATTTTATGGCAATACCGTGCCGCAGGGCACTACGAGATTATCTCATGCGATAAGCTTTCTGTAAATCGCGCACCAACGATGGTGCTTCCGGCAATGAGGAGGACTCATGAGAGCAATTATTGAGAACAGTCACGGTGGACCTGAGGCTCTGACAATCAGTGAAGTCCCCGCCCCCGTACCCCGCTCCCACGAAGTTCTCATCCGCGTTCACGCCGCTGGAATCAACCGTGCCGACGCGCTACAGCGCCGCGGATTCTACCCGCCGCCCGCCGGGGCGAGTCCCATCTACGGCCTCGAAGTAGCCGGCGTTATTGAGGCGGTCGGTGAGGGCGCCTCCGTGGAGAACCGCGGTACCCCCGTCATGGCGCTCCTCGCTGGAGGCGGCTACGCCGACTACGTGACTGTCCCCGTCGACCACGTGCTGCCCGTACCCGAACAGCTGAGCTTCGCTGAAGCCGCCGGCATTCCCGAAGTCGCGGCAACCGTCTACTCGAACCTGGTGCTCACCTGCGGTATGAGCATGAACCCCGCCGAAAACCTTAAAGAAGACGGTGAACCCGCGGTGGTGCTCATTCACGGCGGTACCGGCGGTATCGGTGTGCACGCTATTCAGCTGGCGCTCGCCGCGGGTACTCGTGTGTTTGCGACCGTTAGCACCGAGGAAAAAGCAGAATATGTGCGCTCACTAGGTGCTGAACCCATTATTTATACCGAACATTCGTTCCGTGAAGTTCTGTTGGCTGAAACCGGCGGACGCGGCGCCGATTACATCCTCGACGTCGTGGGCGGAAAGTACCTGGACGATAACCTGCACACCCTCGCCGACGGCGGGCACCTGTGCATTATCGGCCTGCAGGGCGGCGCCAAAGCAGAAGTGAACCTGGGCTACATGCTCACCCGCCGCCTGTCGGTGCACGCCACGAGCCTGCGCACCCGTTCGAATCAGCAGAAGGCTGAGATTCTGCGCGGTGTACGCGAACATGTGCTGCCGCTCATCGAATCCGGCAGGATTGGCGTGGGGCTCGACCGTATCTTCGACATGGAGGAGGCGGCTGCCGCCCATGAGTACTTCGACTCGGGTCAGCATCGCGGCAAGGTTGTGCTGCGCATGGTCTAGAAATCGTTGCGCTCCCCGTGGCGTCGCATCATCTGGGCGTCGCATCAGGTGGGTGCCGCGGGGAGTGTCGCGTGAGGGGCGTGATGAAAATTTGGGTCGAAATGATTAACTGACTGCTGACATCTCGTCACTAAAAGAGATTTAGGGTAACCTAAGTATAGGGAGGTTTGCGGGTCGCCACAGAGCCCAACGCCGGCAGCCTCCACCGACCAACCAATACGGCACACACACCACGCAGAGGAGGACACATGGGACTTAAAAGCTACCTGCAATCACGCCGCGACGACGCCGAACTCGGCAAGGGTATCTGGCGCCGATCCCACGACCGGTTCATTCGCGGTATTGACCGCTTCCACCAGGTCCTCGAACGCCTGGCGGCAACCGATTCGTCCGCTTCCATGATCGAGCTCATCGTGCCGGACGCCAACGCGCTCGCCGACCTCATCCCGCGCGTGCGCGCCGTCACCATGGAAGCGCACCGCCTCGCCCCCAGCGATGGCGATATTCCCGCCTCCCCATTCGGCACCTACTCCGATCTGAACCGCGCCCTCTCCAAGGCGGGTAACGCCGTGGCACTCTGCGCCGAAGCACTCGCCATGGCACGCTGCTTCGGCGAATGCGCCACCGGATGCGACCGCCAGGTGAGCGTGCACCGCCGCGTGGAAACCGTCATCCAGCACATTGAGGATGCCGAACGTCTGATTCAGCGCGCCCAGAAGGAAGCCTCCGGCGAGCTGATCTTCGACGATGGAATCCCCGTGGGCCGCACCCAACTGGTTGAGGCATAACACAGGGCCTAAATTGCGGCCAACAGGCAAGCTAGTTTGATGTGCACCTCAACAGGCGATACGCTTAAAGAGGAGGTGTAGGACGCTTCTTATGCGGTTCCGTCACAATGGAGGTGACGACACAATGCGATGGTACGCGCGGAAGAACCGCAGGCTTTTTCCTGCCCCTCTACGGCACAACCCAATGCATATACAATTCACGGAAGAAGTCACACACCATGTTTGAATTCCACCGCAATGAGCGTGCGCGTCAGCTGCGCCCCAGCCTCTCACGCTCTTGGCTCCTCGTGCGCGCCAACTCCTCCGAAGAAGTTTTTGAAGAGGCCTTCGAATCCGAGGCTGACTCCATCATCATCGACCTCGAAGACGGCTGCCCCTCTGAAGAGAAGGACGCCGCCCGCGAACAGGTCGTCCGTATGCTCAACTCCGGCGTCGTCGCATGGGTGCGAATCAACGCCATCACCACCGAACACTGGTGGAAGGACGTCAAGGCCCTCAAGAACGTGAAGGGCCTGCGAGGCGTCATGCTCGCCACCGCAGAGCACGCCACCGACATTGACCGCACCGCAGCCGAGCTGCCCCCCGGAACCCCCATCATCGCGCTGATTGAGTCCGCACTCGGCGTGCACCACTCCGTCGAAATTGCCCGCACAATCGGCACTTTCCGCCTCGCATTCGGCGCAGGCGACTACCGCCGCGACACCGGCTCCTCCGCAACCCCCATGGCGCTCGCCTACGTGCGTTCGCAGCTGGTCATCGCCTCCACCCTGGGCGGTCTGCCCGGCCCCATCGACGGCCCGACCCTCGGCGCATACGGCGCTGACCTCTCCAAGGCATGCGGCTACGCGAATGACCACGGCATGACCGGTAAGATCACCCTGGACATCCGCCAGACGGAGACCATCAACGCGGCATTCTCCCCCAGCGAGATCGAAATCGAAGAAGCACACCAGATGCTCGACGTGCCCCTCGACGGTCCCCGTGACGGCTCCTACCTGCCGCGTTACCTGCGTGCAAAGAAGGTCAAGGAACTCGCCAAGGTTTACGGCCTGTGGGGCAAGACCGACAGCGACTTCCAGCGTGCCTCCAAGTAAGGTGCTGACGTAAAGTACACGCGTAAAAAGCCGCGCATCCGAACCCTGAACGGGGAATCGGATGCGCGGCTTTTGTCTGCCTAAAACCTCATGAGGCTACAGCCTGATGGGCTGTCGGTCGGCGGTCTAGTTGCGGGGCGACTTGCCGCCCGTCAACGCATGAGCGCACACGTACGAAGTTACCAAAGAAATCACAATCGGCACCAAGAACGAGGTGTCATCCTCATACACGGAACGGTAGAAGAACCACACCGCCAAGGAAACCACCAGCGCCAACACATATACCAGAGCAAAACGCATCGTCGGGCTCATCGGGCGTGCAGAGCCCGCGGAGGTGCGACCAGCCTGCGAACGGTTCTGCAGGCGCTGAGCATGTGAAGAACGAGAAGACATGAGAATCTCCTAAAAATCGACTGTGACATCTTCAAGAAAACGGCATCTCTCAGATGCTAAAAACCGCCGCAACACACCGGAAACCGGTACGCGTTACGGCGGATGTGGAGCCCCCAGTGGGATTCGAACCCACGACCTTTTCTTTACGAGGGAAATGCTCTACCCCTGAGCTATAGAGGCACATACGCAATCATTCACAGCTACCCGAAAGCAGTCGGCGAACAGTGCATACCCCGCAATAGTACCAAAAAGGCGGGGGAGAGGCTAATTACTTTCAACATCGCGCCCGCAGGCGCGAGCAGACGGCAGGGATCCCATGGTGTGCACTGCATTCACCCCGCAAACCCGCCCGAAGATAGGGAATGTTCAGGGCAGGGGCATACAATAAATCCTGTAACCACGGCGGCTGAGCGCACCTCGCAGTGCACATCAACCACAGACTGATTGACCACAGACCAGCCCGCCACCCGTAAAGAGAGGAACCCCCATGACTTCACCCCTCAACCGCCGCACCCTGCTGCTGGGCGTAGTACCCGCCGCCGCTCTGGGACTGAGCGCATGCGGTTCCAGCTTCTCCCAACCCTCCGCATCTGCAAGCGGTTCGGCGAGCGCCTCCGCAAGCACCGTCGCTACCTCGGCAAGCGCATCTGCGAGCGCTTCGGCATCCGCAACCGCTGATGACGGCTACGTCGGCTACCGTCTCAACCGCGAAGTACCCGGCGCAGGCACCGCAACCCTGTACACCGACTACCAGTGCCCCTACTGCGCCAAGGCAGAACCCAAGTTTGAAGAAGCCGCCAAGAAGCTCGACGGCATCATGAACGTGACCGTGCGCCATATGCCGCTGAACATGCACGCCAACGCCGTGCCCGCTGCACTCGCCGTGGAGGCCGCCGAGGCGCAGGGCAAGCATCTTGAAATGGCGAACAAGCTCTTCGCCACCCAGAACGACTGGAAGAGCATCAAGGAACGCGACAAGCTGCGCACCCTCTTCAACGACTACGCCAAGGAACTGGGCCTGAACACCGAAGAATTCGACAAGGCTCTGCTCGCCTCCGATACCGTCAAGCCCATTCAGCGCGACTACGAGCACGCCGTGAAGATTGGCGTGAAGGGCACCCCCACCTTCGTCGTGAACGACAAGGTCGTTGACGGCCTGGATTCGTCCTCCTCGGTGGATGATTTGGTCAGCACCTTCAAGCGTGAAGCTGGCGTGAAGTAGTGGCGCACATTCAGCTCTCCGGCGGTCAGCGCGCCGAAATCCATCCCGACGGGTTCAGCGACCACGGCTACGTCCTCGAAATCGGCGGCGCCGAGCAGTCCCACGTGGACGTGCAGAACCCCGACTACGTGTTCTACGAGTACCTGCGCCGCATCGCGAACACGGTGGATGCGCTCGCACCCGCCGGCGAACCCATCACCGCCGCACACCTGGGCGCCGGTGCGCTCACCCTCGTGCGCTATATTCAGGCGACCCGCCCCGGCTCCCGCCAGGTTGCCGTGGATATTGAACCCGAGCTCATGGGCTTCGTGACGGACCGCCTGCCGCTACCCGCCGGAACCGACTGCCGGCTGGTGGTCGGGGATGCCCGCGAGCAGCTGGCGAACCTGCCCGAACTGCTGGGCGTGCCCGGCTTCGACGCGATCATCCTCGACATCTTCACCGGCATGGACGCACCCGCCCACCTGGCAAACCGCGACTTCTACCGCGAGCTCAAGGACGCCCTGAGCGAGCGCGGCATGGTCGCCATCAATGTGGGAGACGACGCGGGTCTGCCCTTCTTCCAGCTGCAAGCAACCGCCATGCTGGAAGTCTTCGACCACGTGTGGTGCCTGTGCGAAAGCTCCATGATCAGCGGGCAGAACGAAGGCAACCTCGTGCTGGTTGGTACCGCCCGTGAGCTGGACGAGGATACCCAGGACTGGCTGTACGCCCTGGGCCCGCATCCGTCGGAGGTGCTCACCACCGATGAGCTGCGCGACCTGCTGGAAGAGCTGGCTGAGAGCTAAACCCTGCATACAAAACCGTTGAGGCGGGTACCTAGCTGGTACCCGCCTCAACGGTTTTCACTATGAGTTTTCTATAGGGGGTTTTCTGTGCGCCGCGCCCCGGCGGAATTTAGGTGTTTACTTTTGGTTTTACTCAGGCAGCGGCATGGGAACGGGGTCCTCGCCCTCACCCTTCTGCGTGGAGGAACCACCCTTCGTGGTGGTCAGCGTAATGCCCGCGCTCGCGGTCATCAGCAGGAAAAGCGCCACCCAACGAATCGGGCCGGTCTCCTGATTCAGCAGCGCCCAACCGGCAATCGCCGCAATAGCGGGCTCCATGCTCATCAACACGCTAAATACGCGCTCCGGCAGGTTGCGCAGAGCCATCAGCTCCGCGCTATAGGGAATCACCGAAGCGAACATGGCGGTACCAAAAATCATGAGGAGTAGCATCGGATCCTGCGCCGCATTCCAAATCGGCTGAGGCGCCGGAGCAACCGCCGCCACCGGGGCAATAAACACAGCGCCAACGAGCATCGCCACCGCTAAGCCGCTCGCACCCGGAACCAGGGCACCCACCTTCGCGCTAGAGCGAATATACAGCGCCCAGAACACGCCAGCGATCAGTGCGAACGTCAGACCCAGGTAGTCGGTATCCTTGCCGACCGCCGCCTCATAACCGAGCACCAGCATGCCCGCCAGGGCGCAGAGCACCCACACCGCGTCGCGGAGCCTGCGAGTCAGCATAGACGCCAAAGCCAGCGGGCCCAAGAACTCCACCGCAACCGCCAAACCAATCGGGATACGGTCAATCGCGCAATAGAAGAAGCCGTTCATCAGACCGAAAGTCATACCGAAAATGATGACGGCACGCCACTGCTCTTTCGACCAAGACAGCGCACCCGGCGGCATTTCGCCGCCGCGGCGGGTACGCCAACGCGCAGCCAACCACACGGCGCTACCGACCACAATAGAGGCAATCGCCAGGCGGCTGACGCTAATAGCCAGCGCACCAAACAGCGGGAAAAGAGTGACTGCGAAGGCGGCACCGAACTGCAATGAGGAGCAGGACATCAGCACAAACATAATGCCCAGCGCGGGGCGTTGAGATGAAGTATGCGGCATGATTCTCCTCCCAGCGCCTCACGAGGAGGCGGTGCATCTCTCAAGGTGTACACATGACGTATCGATTTGGGCGGGGGCAAGAACCTGAACAGCGCAGTTAAAGAGCGCACCCCCGGGCAACACGAGATACTATCCTACTCGTTACCCGGGGGTGCTAGAAACCGTTGACACGGCTAAAGCTCAGTCGTTAGAGGCCCTTCGCCTCACGGTCAGCCTTAATCTGCTCGGCAGAAGGAATCGTAATGGAGCTAGTCGCCATATGCGCAATATCCACGCCGTGAGCATCCACCGCACCGGGCAGATAACGATCGGGATCCTCCAAAGTGCCCTCCTCCTGCGCCTTCTTCTGCGCACGAGCGTGAGAAATTGAAATGCCGATACTCGCAGCCACCAGCAGAGCAATAGCAGTCCAACGAACCAGGCCCGTAGCCTCACCAAGCATCACAATACCCACAGCCGCCGCAATCGCAGGCTCCAGGGACAGCACCACGCTATAAATATGCGCGGGTAGCAGGCGCAGGGAAGAAACCTCACCCAGCGCCGGCAGGGCAGAAGCTAACAGACCCATCAGGCAGCCAATAGCCAGCAGGTTCACATCCTGAGTGACCTTCAACAGGTTATTGCCGCTCAGAATAAACGGGAACGGCAGAACCAGCAGGGTCGAAACAGCGTTACCCATGACCATGCCACCCATACCCGGGATGAGCGCGCCCACCTTCTCCGTCGCCAGAATGTAGGCGGCACGAGAAATAGCGGTCAGCACCGCAAAGAACACACCCACCAGGGCGAAGTCCTCCGGCTTTGCCTGCGACTCAGCCGTCAGAATCGCCATGCCCGTAAAGGACAGCGCAATCCACACCAGGTCCAGCTTGCGGCGCGACATAACCGTCGCCAGCACCAGCGGACCCATAAACTCAATAGCCACCGCAATCGCCAGCGGAACCTGCTCAATCGCCACATAGAAGAACGCATTCGCACCCGTCAGCGCAATACCCATGACAATGACCGTCAGCCACTGTTGGCGGGTCCACGAACGAATCTGCGGGCGGAAGAACACCCACATCAAAATGGTGGAGGTCAGCAGGCGCAGAGTCACCACGCCCCAGGGGCCCAAATCGCCCATCAGCTGCTTAGCGAGAGCCGCGCCGAACTGCGCCGAAATAATCGCGCCGGTCGCGTACGCAACACCCAACCCCTGAGTCATGACGGGGGAACGCGCAGCATTGGGCGTATGGGTGGAAGAAGTCATAGCAATCCTTATTAGTCCAGAAGAGGTGTCAGCCGCTATCTGTTATCAGGCGCAACCCGAATCTTTGTGAAACAGGTCACGCACTATGCAAACAATGAATAGTGTGTAATCTACGACAATTTTACGCGCTTTAAAATCCGGCGCAAATAAAGACCAAAACACCTTAACAACCCGCCAAAAACCTCCACGCCCTCGGTGAAATTTCACCCCCACACCCCACCACAGGCCCCATATTCAGGAAATATTCACCAAGCCGTGATTTACTGAGAGCATGCTTGACCCGAAGAAATCTCTATTCGATGAAGACGGCAACCCCCGTCCCGCGCTAACCACCACCCTCGACAACGTACTGCGCATGCAACGACCGCTCGCGCTGTCCATCGTCAAAAAACTGCGTGAAGCGCACCCCGACGAAACCCCCGAACAAATCCACAAGCGCCTCGACCGCACCTACCTTCGCGACATCACCGCCATCGGCGGCGTCACCGGCGCATCCGCATTCGTGCCCGGCGTAGGTACCGTCACCTCCATGAGCCTGTCCGCGCTCGCAGTCGGCGGCTACCTCGAACGCACCGCGCTCTACGCCCAGGCAGTCGCAGAACTGCACGGCGTGCACGTACACGACGCTGAAACCGCCCGCTCCATGGTCATGGCAATCATGCTCGGCGAAGAAGGCTCCCAGCTTATGAACACCGTGCTGCTGCAGACCGGCAAGGCAGGCGGCGTCTCCAACAAGTGGGGCATGCTGCTCGGCAACTCTCCCAGCGGCAAGATGTTCAGCGTCGAACGCACCATCCGCAACCTGTTCATCCGCCGATTCCTCACCCGCCAGACCGGCGCACTGCTCGGCCGCGCCCTGCCCTTCGGCGTGGGCGCAATCGTTGGTGGCGGCGCAAACCTGACCCTCGGCAAGGACGTTGTGCGCAACACCCGCCGAGCCTTCGGCGACGCACCCGCCTACTTCCCCGCAGAGCTCATGATTACCCCGCGTGCACCGCGCGTACAGGGCGGCGAAGGTTCGGAAGGCTCCTCCAGCGTGGTTGGCTCCCTGCTCAAGGGCGTCAAAGACGCAGGTAAGGCAGCTGGCAAGGTCTTCACCCGCGGCAAGGGCAACGACACCGAAACCGGTCACCGCCGCATGCTCGGCCGCTAAACCCGCTGGCTAACAGAACATAGCAAAGACCCAAACACACTAAAGACCCAAACACACTAAAGACCCCGGCTCCCTGAATACAGGGAACCGGGATCTTTAGTTTTTAATCCTTTGCTACGGACTAAGCGTTCTTCGCGTGATCCAGCAGCTGAGCCGCAATACCGTTATAGGTGTGCGGAGTCAGAGCCGACAGACGCGTCTCAGCCTCGGGGGAGAGGCCCAGAGTAGCCACAAACTTCTTCAGGCGAGCAGCATCCACGCGGTGACCGCGAGTCAGCTCCTTCAGGCGCTCATACGGGTTCTCCATGCCGGGAACACCCGCGATAGCCTCCGCACGCATCACCATCTGGATTGCCTCAGCCAGAACCTCCCAGTTCGCATCCAAATCAGCGGAAATAACCTCGGTCGCAATATCCAGACGCTCAAGACCCTTCACCACGTTGGAGATAGCCAGAACCGAGTGACCAAACGCCACACCAATATTGCGCTGCGCCGAGGAGTCAGTCAGGTCACGCTGCCAACGAGAAGTCACCAGGGTCGAAGCCAGCGAATCCAGCAGAGCGTTGGAGAGCTCCAGGTTAGCCTCCGCATTCTCAAAGCGAATCGGGTTCACCTTGTGCGGCATGGTCGACGAACCGGTCGCACCAGCCACCGGAATCTGACGGAAGAAACCAATCGAAATGTAGCTCCACACATCGGTGCAGAGGTTGTGCAGCACGCGGTTGAAATGAGCGATATCCGAGTACAGCTCAGCCTGCCAGTCGTGTGACTCAATCTGAGTGGTCAGCGGGTTCCAGGTCAGACCCAGGTGCTCCACAAAACCACGAGAAATCTTCTGCCAATCAGCGCTCGGCACCGACGCATAGTGCGCCGCGTAAGTACCGGTCGCGCCATTAATCTTGCCGAGGAACTCGGTCGCCTTCACGTGCTTGACCTGGCGCTTCAGGCGGTAGGCGAGCACGCCCAGCTCCTTACCCAGGGTGGAGGGGGTAGCCGGCTGACCGTGAGTACGGCACAGCATCGGCACGTTGCGGCCTTCCTCAGCCAGCTTCAGCAGAACCTCAATCAGGTTCTCAGCGGCAGGAACCCACACGTTCTCAACAGCATCCTTGATGCCCAGCGCGTACGCGAGGTTGTTAATGTCCTCAGAAGTGCAACCGAAGTGAACCAGCGGCACCAGGTGGCCCAGGCCCAGGCCCTCCAGCCGGCGGCCAATGTAGTATTCGACAGCCTTAACATCGTGAACGGTGACAGCCTCAATCTCAGCCAGCTCCGCCACAGAATCAGCGTTGAAATCGGTCACAATGGCGCGCAGGCCCTTCTTCTGCTCCTCGCTCAGCGGGGACAGACCCGGCAGCACCTCGTGCTCGCACAGGTAGATGAACCACTCAACCTCAACGTGAATGCGGTCGCGGTTCAGCGCCGCCTCAGAAAGGTAGTTGGTCAGGGGTGCGGTGGCGGATGCGTAGCGTCCGTCCAGGGGGCCCAGCGCAAGTTCGCCGGTGCCCAGATCAATACGGCCAGAAGGCAAGAAGGTGTTATTGGTGTGAGACATAACTTTATTTTTGCATGAATTCGCTGAAAAAAAGAGGCGGGAAGAGCATATGGACGTGATGGGTAGCTCGGTTAGCTGCAGAAATATGACAAAACGAGGGGGTACGGAAGGGGCGTTTTTCGGGTCTTAAGGGCGCAAAACGTGCGAATTTTTCGAAACAAGCCTGAGTTATCCACAGGTTGACGCACTCGGTCTGCACAGTCACCGCGGCAGATTTAGCCTAAAACAAACCCGCCGCGAAAGGACACACCATGAACACCATCGTCGACACCACACCACCTCCCACACCCCACCTGCCCCGGATCGAACCAACCGACATCCTCCGAGCAGCAGGACACATGGGCATCGGTACCGCAGCCGGACACGCCCTCGCCAGCCAGCTCATGGACGCCGCCACGCTCGCCCGAGCCAAAGGCGCAGAACTCTCCCACAGGATGCGCACCGAAGCCCAAGAAATCCGCGCCGCACACCAATGCGCCAACGAACTCAACGGCAACCACTGGGCATCCGAAGCCGGACGCGCCTACCGGCGACAACTCCAAGAACACCGCGAAAAAATCCGCAACCAAGCCGAACAAGCCGAGGGCGCCGCCGCCATGATCGCCGCCGCCGGTGAAGAACTCGCCAACGACCTCACCGCCAAAGCGCAGGCAATCCAAGCCGCCGCCTCCGCAGTAGATAACCTACTCGGCAAACTCGCCGACAGCGCCGCCGACGCTCTCGAAAAACTCAACCCCGGCGAAATCATCGCCCGCTCAGGCGTGCAAAAAGCCCAGTCAACACTGGATTCACTCATGCACGTGAACCTGCCCGACGGGCTGAGCTCGCTCATCCGAACCCACTAACCCCACCCTAGGAGACACCATGATTACCGGACCCACCGTTGCGCCCATCGGTGACCTCAGCGACTCCGCAGGGCCCACCGCAGGCACCATCAGCGTTACCCTCGAAGAAATGCCCGCCATCGCCGACGGCCTCGACATTGTTAGCCGCACCTGCGCCGACCGCACCATGCCCATTCTCGGCATCGCCACTGAGACCCGACTCTTTCTCGGCATCAATGGACGTGCCCAGCAGGCTGCCACCCTCTGCACCGGCCTCGCCGCAGACCTCGGTATGAGTGCCGCAAAGTTCGGCGTCACCGCAGCCGCCGTCCGCGCCGCCCACAGCTCCTACCTGCAGGTTGAAAACACCGTCGCAGGTTGGTTCGAATCCATGGGCATCGCAAAGGACGGCAAGCTACCCGACGGACGTGGCACCCGAGACCACTTCCGCGGACTCATCGCCGGAGAACCCGGCGAAGCTAACTACCTCTTGAAACTCACCATTCCCGAGCTCGGGTACTTCTCGGCCTCTCGGACGCTGCCGTATTCGCCTATCATCGCCGGTATTATCTTCGGTTTCACCGCCTACATGGATGCCGTATGGAACCCCGAAATTGCCCGTCAGCGAGCAACAGATCGTCTTGCAGACATGTTGGGTCTTCCGCGAGGATTCGTTCGAAAGGCAATGGACGGTGGTGCGTTCAGACTTTCTGTATTCAGCCTCATCAAGGCTACTGGAAAGAAAGCTCATAATGTGCGCACTACCTCAGCTGAGGAATACGGTATAGCGGCGCATCAAGGAGAGAAAAGCCAGCTTGCTGTAGGCGCCAGCTCGGATCGTCTGCAAGCGGCTGCTAAGGCACAGGATCAGGAGTTTGAACAATCCCAACAGGATCCGACTAAGGGTGAACGCGGTGCCGTGCTCGTCACCGTCATGTACGAAGCAGGACACGAAGGCGACCCAGCCCATGCCCTATATGTGGTGAGCATTCCGGGTACTAATTTTGACTCCTGGGGCGGTTCTCCCATGGATCCGGCAGGTGCTGTACGTGAAACCTTAGGTGAAGATACCACGAAGAACTCTGCCTACCAGATGGTTTTGCAGGCTCTACGTGATGCTGGAGCGCCGCAGGGTGCCCGCGTGTACATGGAAGGCTTTAGCCAGGGGGCCATGATTGCCTACAACATGGCTAATAGTCTCGAAGTTGCCAAAGAAATCAATATTGTGGGTATCTATGCTCAAGGTACTCCGCTACGAGGCTTGCCTGCTAAACGCCGTGGCTTCGCTGTGGACTATGTAGAAGGTGAAGGCGATATTGTTCCGGATAGTGCACGAAGGGAAGTGGGAGGCTGGCGTCCTGACGACCGTGATACAGCAATTACCGTCCAGAACTCTGTACATCATGGCGAAGACTACCGAGAAGCTCTAGAGCGTGAGGGGTATAGTAACGCGGTTTTTGGTGGCATGCGTGCGGCAATGGACGGCAAAGAGTATGTACTAGGGGAGCAGAAGGTTACCTCGGGCTCTGCCATGCCAGACGGATATAGCTCGGCTGAACGAAATAAAGTAACGCTCGCACGTATCGGAGCTTACACGGGTCAAGCCTACATGTCGGGAGTTAAGATTGATGAGCAGGGCCTAGACGAAGCGATTGTACAAGTAACGGGCGGTAAGGTTAGGGGCGTTCAGGACGCCAAAAATAAGGCGGAAAAAATCAAACAAGGGGCTCAAGACGCATGGGAGGCAGGCAAACCGCGCCTCCCTCATCCCGAACCGAAGTCTGCATGGCTCGAAACCCCTGTGCCGCAGATGCCCAAGATGCCCCTCCTGCAGGGATACAGTCCGCAGAATATTCCGCCCGCCATCAATATGCCGGGGGACCTGAACCGTCCGGAGCCTGCTCCCATCAATATGCCTGCCCGAATCGAGGCAGAGGGTTCGCTGCCCCCTGCAGGTCTAATCCCGCCAGATATTCTGCCCAAACCCGCAGATCTGCATACGCACATCGAAAAGGCTGTTACTCAGCCAATCATCGATCGTCTGCAGCTCCCTAATGCTGGTTCTGTGCTCAGGGATCCGTTCCTCGGGCCCCGACAGGGTGGAGACTACGACGGTGGCGAGTCGCTCATCCCGACCCTGCCGGACCTGAAACCTGCGCCCATGCTCCCGCCTAAGAGCATTGACCCCGGGTTCCTGGTACCGGCTCCGCCCGAGAACATCGACCCCGGGTTCCGCGCCCCAGGCCCTCCCGAGGACCTGAATCCCCTCGAGGAGCGTGAACCCCTGATGGCCTAAAAGCACCAGTCTAAAACCCAGCCTCAAGAACCATTCTTGACGGCTCGGTGGAGGGTGGAGGGGCGAGTAAAGTAGAAGAAGAGAAAAGGAGGGGCGTCGCCGGGAACAACCCCGGCGGCGCCTCTCCATCTTTGTGTACAGCCTTTGCGTGCAGCGCTCGCGGCTAGTATCCGCTGTCTGCACAGCTACAGCTTGCTCGCGACCTGCTCTCCAGGTGAGAAGCGTTAGCGCCCGAACCGCCCGCAGGCACATACTGGAACCATGAGCCAGTCAGCTGAACACGCCAATATCCCGGTCCGCCCCGTCTTCAACACCCTGCCCAGCTACGCGGCAGGCAAGCCGCCCGCGCCCGTTGAAGGCCTCACCCAGTACAAGCTCTCCTCAAACGAGAACCCGCTGGGTCCCGTACCCGAAGTTGCGCGCGTCCTCGCAGAATTTGCGACCGCGCACCGCTACCCCGACCCGCTCTCCACCGCCCTGCGCCAGAAGCTCTCCGCGCGGCTCGGCGTGGACGCTGACGACATCGTCACCGGTGCCGGAAGCCTCGGCGCGCTCAACCAAATCCTCAAAACCTTCGCCGGCATCAACGCAGACGGCGTGCAGGACGAAGTCATCTACGCCTGGCGCTCCTTCGAGGCATACCCGATCCTCGTCGGCATTATGGGCGCTCGCAGCGTGCAGGTGCCGAACCTGCCCGACGGCTCACACGACCTGGACGCCATGGCGGCCGCCATTACCGACCGCACCCGCCTGATTCTGGTCTGCACCCCCAACAACCCGACCGGCCCCGCCGTCACCGAAAGCCAGATCCGTGCGTTCCTGGCGAAGGTGCCCGCCCACATTCCCGTGGTGATTGATGAGGCGTACTTCGAGTTCTGCGCCGCCTCCACCGTGCCGGACGGTGAAGAAGCCCCGCTGAACGGCATGGACATCTACCGTGACTACGAGAACGTCATCATCCTGCGCACCTTCTCCAAGGCGCAGGGCCTGGCGGGTCTGCGCGTGGGCTACTCGATTTCGCACCCGCAGATTACACAGCACCTGCGCGTGGCTGCGACCCCGTTCGCTGTGACGGCGCTGGCGGAGGCGGCGGCTATCGCCTCCATCGAGCATGAGGATGCGGTAATGGAGCGTGTGAGCCACCTGGTCTCTGAGCGTGAGCGCGTGACCGCTCGACTGCGGGAGCTGGGCTACGATTTCCCGAGCACGTACGCGAACTTCGTGTGGCTGCCCCTGGGGGAGCGCACGGGTGAGTTTGTGCAGCTGATGGCTGAGCATGCGCTGTCGGTTCGTGCGTTCGGTACCGAGGGTGTTCGCGTGAGCATCGGCGAGGTGGAGGCGAATGACCGTTTCCTCTCGCTCTGTGAGGTCTTCGCGAAGGGGCTCTAGAGCGTCTTGTGAAGGGGTGGAAGTGCCCACCCTGCCCTGAGCGAGCCCTAATTGAACAATGTACTATTTTCCCTTGTCGAGGTTCGTTTGGGCTTTTCAAATGGTTCTCGCGCGGGAAAAATGGTGGCTCGAAAAAGCTCTCAAAAGTTAAATTAAACCTCCTATATATTCTGTAAAAAGAATATACGGGAGGTGTAATTTAATGATGTTCAAATAGTGAATGACAGGGCATAATACGCTGTGTTATCAGCGTAACTGCCGCGAGATAAAGCCGAAAAGAGTAGACTGGTAACTACATATGCCCAGACCCTCACAGGCTTGCTGGAACACCTCAAACCCTACACCATCAGGTGAATGTTGAGACTAAAACCCAAGCCGCTGAGGGCCAAGCCCTCGTCACGTGTGGAGGTTAGATGCACGAGAACGACAAGTACCCCGGAGTGCCCGAACGCATCCAGCTTATGGATGAAAACGGCACCGTACACGAACACCCCACCTACAGCCGGTACATCGAAGACGTCAACGCAGACACCCTGCGCGAGGCATACCGCCTCATGTACACCACCCGCCGATTCGACGACGAGGCAACCGCCCTGCAGCGCCAGGGTCAGCTCGCCCTCTGGGTGCCCAGCCGAGGCCAGGAAGCCGCACAGGTCGGCTCCGCACTCGCCTACGCACCCAATGACTACATCTTCCCCTCCTACCGTGAGCACGCCGTCGCCCTGACGCGTGGCGTGGACTTCCGCGACCTGATCACTATCTTCCGCGGCTCCACCACCCACGGCTGGGACATGAAGGCGCACAACTTTCACACCTACACCAAGGTGCTTGCCGCCCAGACCCTGCACGCCGTCGGCTACGCCATGGGCCTGAACTTCGATGCCGACATCGAAGCTGAAACCGGCACCCGCCGCACCGGTCAGGGCCAGGCAACCGACCCCGCCGAAGACACCCAGAAGCCCGCCGTGGCGGTCTACTTCGGTGACGGCTCCTCCACCGAGGGTGACGCCCACGAATCCATGGTTTTCGCCGCCTCCTATAACGCGCCGGTGCTCTTCTTCGTGCAGAACAACCGCTGGGCTATCTCCGTGCCCTTCGAGGTGCAGTCCCGCGTGCCGGTGTCCACCCGCGCCGCAGGCTACGGCTTTGAAGGTATCCGCGTGGACGGCAACGACGTTCTCGCGGTGCTCGCCGCAACCCGCTACGCCATGGAGAAGATCCGCGCCGGTGAAGGCCCCGTGCTGATTGAAGCTGAGACCTACCGCCTTGGCCCGCACACCACCGCGGACGACCCCACCAAGTACCGCACCGATGCAGACCTGGAAGGCCCTCTGCGCCGCGATCCCATGCTTCGCCTTGAAAAGCACCTGCGCGATAACGGCTACGCCGACGATGCTTTCTTCGAAGAGGTTGCAGAATCTGCGCAGCAGGTCGCATCCGGCGTGCGTGAGGCAGTGCTGAACTCCGAAGTTGCCGACTTTGAGCGTTTCTTCGACCGCGTCTACGTGCAGGAACACCAGCAGGTGGAAGACGACCGCGAGTTCTACCGTAACTACGTTGCAGGCTTTGAAGAGGAGTAAGCATGAGCGAGAAAATTGAACGTTTGACCCTCGCCAAGGCGATTACCCGCGGCCTGGAAGACGCCATGGAAGCCGACCGCACCGTCGTCATGCTCGGTGAGGATATCGGTAAGCTCGGCGGCGTGTACCGCGTGACCGAGGGCCTGCAGGCACGCTTCGGCAACCGCCGCGTCATGGATGCGCCCCTGGGCGAGTCCGGCATTATCGGCACCTCCATCGGTATGGCGCTGCGCGGCTACCGCCCCGTGCCGGAGATCCAGTTCGACGGCTTCGTGTTCCCCGCCTACAACCAGATTACGAGCCAGCTGGCGAAGATCCACAACCGCACCGATAAGCAGTACACGGTGCCGGTGACCATCCGCATTCCCTACGGTGGCGTGATTGGTTCGGTGGAGCACCACTCCGAGTCCCCGGAGGCGCTGTTCGCCCACACCGCGGGTCTGCGTATTGTGACCCCCTCGACCCCGCACGAGGCGTACTGGATGACCCGCAAGGCGATTGAGTGCCCCGACCCGGTCATTATTTTTGAGCCGAAGCGCCGCTACTGGCTCAAGGGTGAAGTGGACTTTAGCGACACTTTCTTTGATCCGTTTAGCGCCCAGGTGGTGCGTGAAGGTACGGATGCGACCATCGTTGCGTACGGTCCGCTGGTGCCGGTTGCTCTGGCTGCCGCAGAGGCTGCCGTGGAGGATGGCCGCTCGATTGAGGTCATTGACCTGCGCTCGATTTCGCCGCTGGATGTACCGACCGTTGCCGCTTCGGTGGCGAAGACTGGCCGCCTGATTGTTGCGCACGAGGCGCCGACCTTCGGTGGTATGGGTGGCGAGCTGGCTGCGGCGATTACGGAGCGTTGCTTCTACAGCCTGCAGGCGCCGGTGATTCGTGTGGGCGGCTACTACATGCCGTACCCGGTTTCTCGTGTTGAGGAAGAGTATGTGCCCGATATTGACCGTATTCTTGAGGCGGTTGACCGCGCTTTTGACTACTAGGCATTCCCTGATCTGATGTATCAGCGTGTTGCGCTATGGCGGGTTGAAAGCCCGCACAGAATATTCCATATAGGGTATATGCCCTAGTGAGAGGTAAAAATGTCCCAGATTTTCCCGCTCCCTGACGTGGGTGAAGGCCTGACCGAAGCAGAAATCCTTAGCTGGAAGGTGGCAGTCGGCACAGAGGTCGCCATCAACGACGTCCTCGTCGAAATTGAAACCGCGAAGAGCGTCGTGGAACTTCCCTCGCCCTTCGCCGGCACCGTCGAGGCGCTGCTCGTTGCCGAGGGTGAAACCGTTGAGGTGGGCACCCCAATCATCAGCATCTCCGGCGGCGACAACGCACCCGCAACCCCGGCAGCACCCGCTGCGGCAGAGGCTGAGTCCGGCACTGCGCTGGTCGGCTCCGGCCCCAAGGCGGATGCGGTGAAGCGTCGCTCCCGCAAGCGCCCCGCCTCCGCAACCCAGCCCGCACAGGCCGCAGCAGCACCGGCCGCACCTGCTGTTCAGGCACCCGTGGCGCACACCCCCACCGACCCGGTGAATCGCAACCAGGGCCTGCTGAGTGAGCTGGCTGAGCGCGCCTCCCGCTTTGTGGAGAACACCCCGCTGAACTCGGTGGTGCAGCGTCTGGCACCCGAGCCCGCAGCGGCTCCCGCGCCGACTTTGGTCCCTGAGCAGGTTCCGCACCGCCCGACCCTCGCGCCGCCTCCGGTGCGTCTTGCCGCAAAGGAACTGGGTGTTGACCTGGCGAACGTGACCGCTACCGGTGCGCGCGGCCAGGTGACCAAGCAGGACCTCATGAACTATGTGGCGCACCTGAGCGATGTGCAGCATAGCGGCGCCCGCCAGCCCTTCTGGCAGCCCGCAACCACTCCGGGTGACCGCATTGAGCGCATCCCGGTGCGTGGTGTGCGTAAGGCTACCGCGAAGGCGATGGTTGCTTCGGCGTTTAGCGCCCCGCACGTGTCCATCTTCGTGGATGTTGATGCCTCCCGCACCATGGAGTTCGTGAAGCGTCTGAAGAAGTCCCGCCACTTTGAGGGCGTGAAGGTCACCCCGCTGCTGGTGCTTGCCGCCGCGGTCATTTGGGCTGCTGAGCGTAACCCGCAGGTCAACGCGACCTGGACCGATAGCGAAATCCAGATTAAGCACTTCATGAACCTGGGTATTGCTGCGGCGACCCCGCGCGGCCTGATGGTTCCGAATATTAAGGACGCTCAGGAGCTGTCCCTGCGTGAGCTGGCGGTTGCGCTGAACAATCTGACCACTCGCGCCCGTGAGGGTAAGACTCAGCCCGCTGAGATGGCGAACGGCACCCTGACCATTACGAATATCGGTTCGCTGGGTATTGATACGGGTACCCCGATTATTAACCCTGGTGAGGTGGCGATTATTGCCTTCGGCACGATTAAGCAGAAGCCGTGGGTGGTTGATGGTGAGGTTATTCCTCGCTGGGTGACGACCCTGGGCGGTTCCTTCGATCACCGTGTGGTGGATGGTGACCTGTCGGCTCGTTTCATGGCTGATGTGGCTGCGATCCTTGAGGAGCCTGCACTGCTGCTGGACCACTAGGCGGTATGTTTTAGCTAGTCAGCGTCGTATTATTGCGCTGATTAAGTCATGCAGATACAGAAAACCTCCGGTACCTTTCGTAAGGTACCGGAGGTTTTCTGTACGGTTATTCCCACCGCAACGAGGTGCGGGTGCATAGAAGACTAGGCGTCCAGAAGACTAGGCGTCCTCGCGTGCCACCTGGTCGCTCGGGTATTTGTCCACGCGGCGGTGGTACAGGCGTCCCAGCAGGCCGCCGAGGATAGCGCCGAGGAAGCTCAACGCCAGAACCAGTAGAACCGCGAGCAGACCGTTCGCAAAATCGCCCGCAATCAGCTTCTGCAGGGACAGGTGCGCGACACCGTTCTGGAACAGCTGAGGTGCGAGGAAAGTCGCCAGGGAACCCAGGATGAGCACCATAATCTGCCAGAGCCATACGGCGATGCCCTGCTTCACGCCGGCGAATCGTGCCATGCGTCCGGCCGCATAACCGCCCACCAGGTAGGCGAAGAAGATGAGCACACTCAACGCCACCGCGACCGGCACGGCGTTTGATGCGCCGCTGAACAGGCGGGAGACCACCGAGGCGTACTCGATGGACTCGGTCTGACCGGTCAGGGTCAGCCACGACTGGATAGCCCACTGGCCACCGTCCATGAGGGAGAGGGTGATCAGCCAGCCGAGCAGGCCGGGCAGCAGGTGCATGCGGGAGTAGCGGCTCTTCTGCATGGACAGCGCGGTTGCGGCGGTGAGGATGGGCTCCGAACCGGCGGCATCACCTGCGGGGGTGGGGATGACGAAGTGGTCATCTGCCGCGGGGGTAGCCTGCGGGGCGCTCGATGCCGCATGGGCGTTGCCGGGTGCGGGCACCTCGTAGCTTGCAACGGTGGCAGGTGCGGTAGCGGGGGCGGCAGTTGCGCCGCCGCGTACGTTGTCCGTGCTGGGGGCTGCAGGCTTGTCGAGCCAGCTGAGGTTGTCGTCTCCGGGTGCGCCGAAGTCAGTGCCGGATTCTGTGCCTTGAGAGGTGGTACCGGGGGAGAGAATCGGCTGGGTTGCGGTAGCTGCCTCGGTGAGGGGGCGGGTCGTATCCTGCGAGGACTGTGCGGAGGACTGCGCCGAAGAGCTCGACTCGCGCGCCTTTTCGTGGGCGCGGCGTGCCGCGTTCAGCTCCTCATCGGTCAGGACCACGGTGGGGTCGTCGGAGGAGAATGCCGCCTCCCACAGGTCACTTTCGGTAGGCGTGGACGCCGCGGTAGCCGGGCGCTGCTGCGGGGTGTTGTTCTGTGCGTTCATTAAGTCCTTTGAATCTAATCCTGGGCGCTGATTTAGCGGTTGCGGTCAGCGTAGAAGGCGCGTGCTTCTTCCATAGCTTCTGCGGAGAAGGTGTGCGGGTGCGCGGGGCGTTCGTTCTCATCCAGGGTGCGGATGACGCGGCCGGGGTTGCCCACCACGAGGGAGTTAGCGGGGACGTCCTTGGTGACGACGGTGCCTGCGCCGATGACGGAGTTCTTGCCGATGGTCACGCCGCCCAAGATGATAGTTCCGCTACCGATCCACACGTTGTCTTCAACGGTGATGGGTGCGCCTGCTTCCCAGTAGTCGGCGCGGTCGCCGGGGTGGAGCGGGTGGGTGGGGGTCATGAACTGTACGTTGCTACCAACCAGCACGGTGGAGCCGATGCGGATCGGGCAGACGTCCAGGAAGACGGCGCCGAAGTTGAAGAAGGAACCGTCACCGATGTAGGTGTTCACGCCGTAGTCAAAGCGTGCGCCGGGGCGAATGTGGGCGTGTTCGCCCAGGTGGCCGAGGTGTTCACGGTAGACGTGCATTGCCTGTGCATGCTCGCCGCGTGCGTAGTGTTCTTCGGCGAGGATGGTTGCAGCGTAAATGCGCTTGAACTGTGCGGCGCATTCAGCGTCGGGCATGTAGACGGAACCGTTGGTCATGCGGTTGAAGGTCTCGCCGGTGGGGCGCTGCGGGATGTGCATTAGTGGGCTCCTCCCAGGAGGTAAGCAAGTGCGATGATGGCCATTCCGAACAGGATGACGACTCCTCCGGCGATGGCGAATCGTTTGGAAATTTCGCGGAGGAGCTTCTTGAACTGCTCGTCGGTGATGTCTTGCTGTCGTTTACTCATGCTTTAAGTATCCCAGAGTTATGGGATTCTGCCTGAGTGTTTCGGTGTTTATTGCGGTATCCGGGGTGGGTGTGCGGCGTGATTTTCAGCGCGGGAAAAGCTACTGCTGAGTTGAAGCGTGAGGGCGGGGGGGCGCCTGCCTCATCTGATGATTACATGCAGGAGTATGCCCATCCCAGCGCCTATATGCCTGTCGAGACGGTATATGACTTGCCGTAATAGATGCAAACATGAGCCTTCTTGTAAATTTTCTTACAGGAATTGTGTATAATGTAAACTTGTAAGCGAAAAAGTCATATTATGTAAAATTTTGTGAATCTCTTGACTTTTGAGCCTGGGTGTTCTGAGCACCATATATCTGACTATTCCTGTTAGGAGAGAATGTTGGTTACAAAAAGCTTTGATTTTTCGAATCAGAAGGCTACTATTGATAAGCTTCAGGAGCTTGGGGTCCTGGACCGCCTTAAGGCCATGGCTGCTATTTTGGAGGTGTCTGCAGACCGCAATACGTTTGCCTCTTACGACACGAATCAGACTAAAGGCTCTTCTCACTACGATTTGGTTCGTTCTGTTATGTCCCGCGTTACACATACCGGTAAGTTTCAGATTGATGAAGGTGTAGAGCCTATCGCAGTGCTTGATGCGCTTATTGCTGGGCTCCCTCCCGAATCTCGCGAATATCTACCTCTTGATTCGACTTACGATTGCTACACGATGGGTACCTTCGATAGGGTTCCCTACTGGGAGGTGGATGGTTTCTGTTCGTTAATCCTTCAAAGCGCGAATCGATTTGAGAAAGGTGTTCAGGGTATTCGCTGGGAGCGTCCTACCAAGCGGACTATAGTCTCAAAGACGCAACACCATATTGGAAATGAGGATGACTTGTTCTCAATCAATGACATTGATTTGGGTAATTTTACGTCATCCCTACCCATGCATCTGCCAGCACTTGTTGTTGCATATAATATCTCTCCGGATGGGGAGCTACTGGAGTTTGTCCTTGGTGTGCCTACCCCAGCCAACAATAAGTCTGACACTCCGTGGCTTTGGACATACAATATTCTGGATTATCCTGTGCACAACGCACGAGTGGTACGTGCGGGTGCCCCGAGTCTCCCCACACCCCGCGAGCAGGTTCCAGATGTTGAGCTCCGCCTCAAGCGTGAGACGAGCTCATGAGTAACGTGAAACCCACACAGAAAGATTTTTCATGTCTTCTCATAAGGCCATCTTTGATAAGAAGCGGCTGGTCTTAGCACGTCAGTTAGCTGGAATCCGGAAGAATGAGCTGGCGGCTAAGGCAGGCGTGAGTGCTTCTGCTATTACTACATGGGAGTCAGGTGCTCGAACTCCCACGACAGAGAATCTAGAAGCACTCGCAACTGTGCTTTCGCTTCCTCTTTCTTTTTTTGAGGTGAACGTAGAATACCAACGCCCGGGGGCCCACGGTATTGAAACCATTAATGGTCTTGTTGCCAGTAGCTCACCGCATTTTCGTTCACTTCGATCAACAACACAGCTTCAGCGTGACCAAGCAGCGGCATATACGTATTTGGTGCACGATGTGGCAGGGGCTCTCTCCCAACATATAGAATTTCCAGAGCGACAAATACCGGATATACCAGCTGATCCTGACGTAAAAAATAGCTCTACGCCTGAATTCGCTGCTCAGCAAGTTCGCGCTGAGTGGGGTCTTGGTCGAGGTCCGATTACGCACGTAATTCGTGAGCTTGAAAAACATGGCGTAGCAGTTGTGTTTGCTCCTCCACAAAGTGATTCTATCGATGCATACTCGGTGGACACGGGTTTTTTGCCTATCGTCGTGTTACATCCTTTGAAAAGCGACTATTACCGCCAGCGTTTTGATGCTGCTCATGAGCTAGGGCATTTGGTCATGCACGCAGATGCAGAACCTGGTAACAAAACTATCGAAGCACAAGCGCATGAGTTTGCGGCAGAGTTTCTGATGCCTGCAGAATCTATTCGGAGAGAGCTACCTACTCGAATGGACGGCTCTAGCTGGATGAAGCTCAAGGAGCTAAAAGAGTATTGGGGCGTAAGCATGCAAGCTTTACTCTACCGTGCTAAAACGCTGGGGTGTTTGTCCGAAGCATCATATCGTAACGCAATGATTACGATATCTAAAAATAAATGGAGAACGAAAGAACCAGGGGCTATTTCAACTTTGGAACAGCCTTCGCTTTTTCCGCGTGCGCTTGAAATAGTTACTGAGGCTGGAATTATCCCTGAGATTTTGCGTGAGAGCTCACAAGTACCCCAAGAATACTTTGAAGTAATTACCTCCCGAGTACCTTACTCACAAAAGATTCTCTAAGCTAAATAACATGCCAGAAGGCTGGATGCACAATTGATATTGCGTATCCAGCCTTCTGGCATGTGCGAATCTCTGGGCACAAGTAATTTACAAGTTAGATCCCCATGTTTTGGTGTTTATTGCGGTATCCGGGGTGGGTGTACGGCGTGATTTTCAGTGTGGGAAGACGCGCCGCTGAGTTGAAGCGTGAGGGTGTGGGAAGGCACAATCAATGCATGACTGAGGCTCAGAAGAACACGAACCTGCAGGATGCGGCGGCACCTGCATCCCCCGCTGGCGAGTCGGCTGGCGCATCTGCTGGCGCGCATCCGTTGGCGCATCGCCCCTGGTTGAAGAATTATTCTTCGTGGACTGCCCGCGATATTGAGCTACCTGAGACGTCGCTGAGCCACCTCATTGACGAGGCGGTTCGCACCGTACCCCACAAGGTTGCCTTGGAGTTCTTTGGCGCGACCACGACCTACGCTGAGTTGGGCGATCAGATTGAGCGTGCGGCGGAGGGCCTGCGTGTGGCGGGCGTGCAGCCGGGTGACCGTGTGGCGCTGATTTTGCCGAACTGCCCTCAGCATATTGCGGCGTTTTACGCGATTCTACGCCTGGGCGCGATTGTGGTGGAGCATAACCCTCTGTACACGGGCGCGGAGTTGCGCCACATGTTTGAGGATCACGGCGCGAAGGTCGCAATTGTGTGGGATAAGATCGCCTCGCATATTACGGGTCTTCCCGCGGATATCCGCCCGAACCACATCTATTCGGTGAACATGATTTCGGCGATGCCCGCGCTGATGCGTACCGCCCTGAAGCTGCCGTTGAAGAGCGCGCGTGCTTCGCGTGAGAAGCTGACCGGGCCTGCACCGGGTACGGTGTCGTGGGCTCAGCTGGTGAAGAGTGAGCGTATTGACCCTGCCCATCGCCGCCCGACGGCGCACGATATTGCGCTGCTGCAGTACACCTCGGGTACGACCGGTCTGCCGAAGGGCGTGATGCTCACGCACCGCAACCTGGAGTCCAACGGCCGCATGGGTGAGGCGTGGATTAACCCGGGTGATGACGAGGTGATTTACTCGGTTCTGCCGCTGTTCCACGCGTACGGTATGACCCTGGGCGTGACGATTGCGTCGCTGTGCCGTGCCCGCCTGGTGCTGTTCCCGACCGTGGACATGGACCTGATTTTGAAGGCGATGAAGAAGACCCGCCCGACCATTTTTCCTGCGGTTCCGCCGGTGTATCGTCGCCTCATGGATGAGGCGAAGAAGCGCGGCCTGTCCCTGGAGGGCATCCGTTACGCGGTGTCCGGGGCAATGAACTTGCCGCCTGAGCTGGTTGCCGAGTGGGAGGAAGCTTCCGGCGGTTTCATGGTGGAAGGCTACGGTCTGACCGAGTGCGCGCCGCTGGTGTCCTGCAACCCGCTCAATGACACTCGCCGTGCCGGTTTTATTGGTGTTCCGTTCCCCTCCACCGATATTCGTGTGGTGGACCCGGAAACCGGTGAAGACGTACCCGATGGCGAAGAGGGCGAGCTGTGGGTGAAGGGCCCTCAGCGTTTTGCCGGCTACTGGAAGCGTGAGGACGAGACGGCGAAGACCATCACCCCCGATGGTTGGCTGCGTACCGGCGATATTGTGCGCCTGGATAAGGACTACTTCATCCAGATTGTCGACCGCATCAAGGAAGTTATTATTACCGGCGGTTTCAACGTCTCCCCGACGGAGGTTGAGGTCGCCCTCAAGCAGCACGATATGGTCGCGGATGCGGCGGTGGTGGGCATTCCGCTGCCCGCCGGTGGTGAGATGGTCGTTGCCGCTGTGGTTGCCGCCCCGGGCCGAGTGGTGCAGGAGCATACTCTGCGTGAGCACTGCTATTCGAAGGTGACCCGCTATAAGGTTCCGCGCCGCATCGTGGTGGTGGATGATTTACCCCGTTCGATGCTGGGTAAGGTTCTGCGCCGTAAGGTGCGTGAGCAGTTGATTGCTTCGGGCGAGTTCGATCAGTAGTACTGGTTGCCAGTAGCACCGGTTGACTGCCCGCCCGCCTGTAACGGGTGGCACTATGGACGCCGGCTTGGGTTTTCGCACCTGGGCCGGCGTTTTGTGTGCGCCTGAATACACCGTCAGTGATGCTTTGTGACCTGGGAATAATCACTACATGACGAATTGTGACAAAATATGACGACCTTGACGTTCTGTGTCTCATGAATGGCTTTTAACTTCCACACCCGCCCCCGCCCGTGCTGTAATTGTCCCATCATCATTCCCATCGGATGTGCTAGTACCAAGGTCAGCACCCGGTGGAACGCATCATCATTCAACAGAAAGATTCATAGCCGTGAAGAAGTTTGCTGCTGCACTCGCAGTTGTCCCCCTGGTCATTGGCCTGGCAGGCTGCGGTTCCACCAACTCCTCCTCCTCCTCTTCCTCCAGCTCCAAGAAGGTCACCATCGGTGTGGTTGGCTCTGAGAAGTTCAACAAGACCCTGAAGGAAGAAGCTAAGAAGCAGGGCATCGACATTGAGTACAAGGAGTTCAGCGCGTACACCGAGCCGAACCCCGCACTGGACGCCGGTGACATCGACATGAACCGCTTCCAGCACATCGCATACCTGTCGAACTACAACGTCAGCGCCAACAAGGACCTGCAGATCGTCGGCCCGACCGTAATCTACCCGATGGCTCTGTTCTCCAAGAAGCACTCCAAGCTGGCTGACATCCCCCAGGGCGGCGAAATCGTTATCCCGAACGACACCGTGAACGAAGCACGTGCACTGAAGCTGCTGAAGACCAACGGTCTGGTCACCTTCAAGAACGCTGACGTTGACGCCCCCACCATCGACGACGTTGACACCTCCGCCTCCAAGGTGAAGGTCACCCCCGTCGACGCAACCCAGACCGTGGTCGGCATGGAGTCCGCTGACGGTGCTGTCGTCAACAACGACTTCCTCAAGGATGCAGGCCTGAAGCCCGCAGACGCTCTGGCGCAGGACGACCCCAAGACCGACCCCTCCGCTATCAAGTACGTGAACCTGTTCGTTGCTCAGAAGGACAAGGCTGACGACGAGACCTACAAGAAGATTGTCGAACTCTTCCACACTAAGGCCGTCATGGACGTTGTCCAGGAAGAGACCCGCGGCACCGCTGTTGAGGTCAACGTGAGCACCGACGAACTGCGTCAGTCCCTGGCTAACGAAGAAGCCAAGCTGCGCGCTAAGAAGTAATCTTCTGAATACACGCCTCCTCTAGGCATACGCAAAGGCGGTAAGTCTAAGCACCCGATGCGGGTCACGACAGGCTTACCGTCCTTTGCGTACCGGCGTTAAGGCCCTTTAACGCCCCAACCACGACATATAACGGATACAAATTTATGAGTGAACTGGTACAGAGCTTCGGTGACAGCACCGAGCCCATGGTGGTTCTGGACGGAGTCTCCAAGGTCTTCGGCAGCGGCCCCAAGGCAGTAGTTGCTGTGGACAACGTCTCCCTCAGCATTAACCGCGGCGAAATCTTTGCAATCATCGGCTACTCCGGCGCCGGTAAGTCCACCCTCGTCCGCCTCATTAACGGCCTGGAAACCACCACCAGCGGCACCCTGACCGTTGGCGGCTTCGAGATTTCCGGTAAGCGCGACTCCGAACTGCGTGAAGCACGCACCAACATTGGTATGATCTTCCAGCAGTTCAACCTGATGAACTCCCGCACCGTGCTCGGTAACGTTGAGTTCCCGCTGAAGATTGCCGGCTGGTCTAAGAAGGACCGCCGCGCTCGTGCCCTGGAAATGCTCGAGTTCGTGGGTCTTGCCGACCGCGCCGATCACTACCCGAACCAGCTTTCGGGCGGTCAGAAGCAGCGTGTGGGCATTGCTCGTGCGCTCGCAACCAACCCGGCTCTGCTGCTTGCCGATGAGTCCACCAGTGCGCTGGACCCGGAGACCACTCATGAAGTGCTTGCACTGCTGAAGAAGGTCAACCGTGAACTGGGCGTGACCGTCGTGGTGATTACCCACGAGATGGATGTGGTTTCCACTATCGCTGACCGTGTGGCAGTTATGGAGTCCGGCCGCGTGGTGGAGCAGGGCAACGTGTACGATGTCTTCTCCAACCCGCAGACCGATGTGGCGAAGCTGTTCGTGGCAACCACCGTGAAGCTTGCCCCCACCGGCAAGGAAGCGGCTGAACTGCGCGCAAACCACAAGGGTTACCTCATCAACGTTGAAATCGTGGAGGGTAACCAGGAGCTCGGTAAGGTGCTGTCCTACCTGGGTGCCCGTAACGTCCGCTTCAACATTGTGGGCGGCGGTATCGAGACCCTGCAGGGTAAAGCATACGGTACCCTCACCCTGGAACTCCTGGGTGAAATCACCAGTATTGATGCCGCCGTTGCCGAGTTGAAGACCGTCACCCGCGTGCAGGAGGTGCGCTAAATGTTTGCTACTACTCTTCCGCTGGCTACCTCGAAGACGGACTGGTCTGAGTTCCTGCCCGAGAAGCTGATTCCGGCTATTGGCGACACCTTCTACATGGTGTCTATTACGATGCTGTGTGCAGGTCTGGTTGGCCTGATTGTGGGCGCTCTGCTGTACACCACCCGTGCAGGTAATATCTTCCAGAACCGCTTCGTGTACACGGTCCTGAACATTCTGGTGAATGTGATTCGCCCGATTCCGTTCATCATTTTGATTGCGGCTCTGGGCCCGCTGACTAGTGCTGTGGTGGGTACCCGCCTGGGCGTAAACGCGGCGGTCTTCGCGATGAGCTTCGGTGCAGCATTCGCTATTGCCCGTATTGTGGAGCAGAACATGGTCTCCATTGATCCGGGTGTGATTGAGGCGGCTCGCGCGATGGGCGCTTCGAAGATGACCATCCTGTTCACCGTGATGATTCCGGAGGCGCTTGGCCCGCTGATTCTGGGTTACACCTTCCTCATCATCGGCGTGGTGGATATGTCCGCTATGGCCGGTTACGTGGGTGCTGGCGGTCTGGGTAAGATCGCGATTGTGGACGGCTACCAGCGCTTTAACGATGAGATCACCTGGGCTGTTGTGGCGATTATTATCGTCCTGGTTCAGCTGGTTCAGTTCCTCGGTAACTTCCTGGCGAAGAAGGTTATGCGCCGATAGGCTCATGCCCTCATGGGCACAGCTGATAAAGCATAGAAGACCCCCGGTCTGCTCCTTGAGGAGCGGGCCGGGGGTCTTTCCTCGTACCGGGTCTTTCTTGATGCTGCTACGAGGTGGGGTGCCGCTTAGTTCTGCGCTGCCTCAGACTATTGAGCTGCCTCAGACTGCTGTGCCGCCTCAAGCTTGGCGATCCAGGTGCGTGCCGCCTCCCAGAGTTGCGGGTCATTGAACGAATCGAAGCGCCCAAAACCGGCCGGTGCCTTTGCCGGGTCGGTGCCTTCCGGAACGTAAATCATGACCTTTGTACCGGCGTCACGTGCCGCCTGAGCGCCCGCGGGGGAGTCCTCGAACGCCAGCGCCTCGTGACCTTCAAAGCCGAGGCGACGTGCCGCCTCCAGGTACATGTCCGGGGCGGGCTTACCGGCCGGAACGTCGTTGCTGCTGACCCAGGTGCGCACCAGCGGGGCGTAACCGTAGCTTTCCATTTTCAGGGTCAGAATGTTCGCGGTGGAGTTCGACGCCACCGCAACCGGCATGTGCTCGCTCAGGAAGCCCAGGAACTTTTGCGCACCCTCAATCAGGTCCACGCCGGAGCTGATGACCTCGTGCTCGGTGGTGAGCAGGTCCTTCATCACGCGTTCATGGTGCTCGGCGTACTCTGCGGAGGCGGTGTCCGGCTTCTGGCCGTTCTGCGCCTCGTAGGAGAGCAGTGCAAGCTCCTCGGCGACATCGGCTGCTGCCAGGCCGGTGAGGCGGTGCTCGACCTCTTCGGTGAAGGGAACAGACCAGCGTGCGAAAAGCTCACGCTGCACATCGTTCCAGACGGTCTCGGAGTCGAGGAGGATGCCGTCGCAGTCGAAGATTGCGCAGCGGGGGAACCAATCGGAGGGTACTGTGTGTTCAAACATAATGTCAGTCTCTCACAGGGCTTTAGGCTATGGAAGTGGTGGCCCGGTGCGTGAGAAAACATGCAGGGCACAAACCGGGTGAGGGCACAAAAGCACGCAGTGTAAGTACGCTACACAAACGCGGACATGAAGAAACCCTCCCGCTGAATCCTAAGAGAACGCGTCCTGAGAGAACGTGTCCAGAACGGATGCAACGGGAGGGCAGAAGCTAAAACAGCTTAGAGAGCGGACACCGGCTTATGGGTCACCTGACGCATAAACGGAATGGTCGCCAACAGGCCCACATAGACCAGTACCAGACCCAGCGCAATAGCGCCGAAGGTCATACCGAACATCTTCGTCAGAATTTCACCGGAAAGACCCTGCGCCGCAATCAACGCCGTCAGCGGCAGACCCAGCAGAGCAGAAACCACACTGATGAGCACCAGCGGACCGAAAACCACGGTAAGGCGCGAAGCCTGCAGCAGCCTCGTGGGGGTACCCATCATATTCAGCGAAGAGTACAGGGAACCACGCTCGTAAATGGCGGCGCTCTGGTTCAACACTGCGGAGAGGGTGACCAGCAGGTACGAGAAGAACAGCATGAGCAGCATGCCCTGGAACATGTCCGACATGATGGTCATGAAGGGGCCGGCGGCGGGGCCTACCTCCTTCGCCGTTTTGTTCATCTCACCCGCCAGAATCAGGATGGGGCCGAAGAAGGTCACCAAGAAGGTCGACAGTGCCACACCCGAAACCTGACGCCACGCCCCGCGCGGGGACTCCAGCACCGCACGGTAACCCAGCAGAACTGACGCCTTCTGGGTCATACGCACACGAATCTTTGCGTACGCCCACACCAGGAAGGTGCCAATCAGGTCGATAGCAACCATCATCAGCAGACCCGGCAGAGCAATGAAAACCGCTAGGTTCTTAATCGCGCTATCGGCACCGCCGTCCTGGAAGGGTGAGAACATGCTAAAACCCTTCGAGGTCGATGCCAGAATCATCACGGCAATGACCAGAACAACACCGATACCCAGGGCAATGTAACCGGCGGAACCAGCCTTCGCGCGGGTACGCACACCCAGCGGGCTGATGCTGACCTTCGCCAGGCCGAAGAGGGAGCTGAGAGCCGCCAGAACCATACAACCCAGGAAGCAGTAGAAAATCACGCTCACCGGCAGGAGCATATTCTCAGCACCCAGCGGAACGTTCATGAAGTGCAGGGCGCCGAACGGGAAAATCAGCACCAGGTAAAGCAGCAGACCGATGATGAAACCCACAAGAGAGTACACCAGCGCGTCCGCAACAGACAGACCCACAATCAGGGTCGTGGAGGCACCAATCAGACGCAGGGACGCCAGACGCTCATCACGGCGGCGGGCACTCAAACGAGCAGCCGAAGCGCCCAGGGTAAAGAGCGGAACAATCAGCACCAGAGCGGCAACCCACGCCAAACCCATGTAGAGCTTCTGAATGCCCATCAGGTTGATCATTTCGTGGTCAACGTTGGCGTACTCAAGCCACGTGCTCAGTGCCTGAACACCACCGGCAACCGTCAAAAACAGCGCCGAGGAGGCGGCAAAAGCCAGCACGGGAAGAATCGCCTGCGAACTCCATAGGGTTCGCTTGGCGAGTAGAGCATAGATTTGCATTATGCACCTGCCTGAGACTGAGCGCCGAGGTTCTGGAAGCTGTTCTGCGCGGGAACACCGCCCTGGCTATTGCGCTGATCGCTCACAATCTGACCGTCCTGCAGGTACACCACGCGGGAGCATGCCGCCGCCACGTTCGGGTCGTGAGTCACCACCAGCAGAGTCTTACCCTGCTGCGGAATCATGGTCAGCAGCAGAGCCATCACCTCACGCGCGGTCTTAGAGTCCAGCGCGCCGGTCGGCTCATCCGCGAAAGTTACGGGGGCGCCGTTCACCTGCGAACGAGCAATAGCCACACGCTGAGCCTGACCACCGGACATCTCGCCCATACGGCGGTCCAGCATCTGCCCCAAACCCAGACGGTTCAGCAGGTCAGCCGAAATGGAACGCGCCTGCTGGCGCGGCACACCGGCAATCATCGCGGCGAGGGAGACGTTCTCCTCCGCGGTCAGCTCGGGAACCAACAGACCCTGCTGGAACACGAAACCAAACGAGTTAGCGCGCAAGGAGGTGCGCTCACGCTCGCTGAGGGACTCCACCGCCACCTGACCGGTCGGGCCATTGAACAGCACAGAACCGGCATCGAGCTTGATAATGCCCGAAAGCGCGTGCAACAGGGTGGTCTTACCGGAACCGGAAGGACCCATAATCGCCACAGACTCGCCGGGGTAAATATCCAGGCTCACGTTACGCAACACCGGGTTATTGCCGTACGACTTGTGCAGGTTACGGGCAGAAATAATCGCACCGCGTGCGAAGGGCGCCTGCTGCATCTGCTGAGGTGCCTGAGCCGGGTAACCCTGCGGCTGACCCTGATAGTAGCCCTGCTGGCCGGGCTGACCCTGCTGAGCGGAATACTGACCGGCAGGCTGCGCCGCCTGCGGAGGGGTCATTGAATACGGGTTCTGAGCCTGGAACTGCGGGTTCTGGGATTGAGGATGGTTCTGGGATTGAGGATTCTGCGTCATGACAACCTTCATTGGGTATGAACTAACGGAAGTACACTTCTATCATCTCAGCTTCTCGGCGGCTCACCCCTCCGTCTGGGGGCTGAAAAATATGGGAAAACCCTGTAAAAATTCGTCCGACCGGGTGCTCAACCGCCCCGCACCTCATACCGCGGTATGAGCACGCCTCAGCAGAGAGGATAAGCCGCGCGCCCCTTGAACTGCACGGAGGCAGTGCCATACTAGAAGGATGACCGACGCACAGAACACCCCCATCATCACTCCGGTAGCCAACCCCGAGGCAGGAACCCGCATCATCTTCCTGCGCCACGGCCAGACCGACTGGAACATTGACCACCGCTTCCAGGGCGGCACCGACATCCCCCTCAACGACACCGGCAGGGAGCAGGTCCGCACCGCTATCGGCGCCCTGAAGCAGGCAGCGGCTGAGGGCACCACCGTGGACGCTATCGTCTCCTCACCCCTTTCCCGCGCCGTAGAAAGCGCCGAAATCGTAGCCGAAGGCCTGGGCGTACCCTACCGCGGTGCCGTTGACGGCTTCCAGGAACGCTCCTTTGGCGATTTAGAGGGCCAGATTGCTACCCGCGAGCTGATTCTCGCCTCCCGCCAGTCCAACAATGCTTTCAATGTGGAACCGAAGAAGGACTTCCTCGCCCGCTCCCTCGCGGCGCTGAACCGCGTCCGCCGCGAATACGAGGGCCAGACCGTTGTGGTCGCCGCGCACGGCATGCTGATCGCTATGACCATGACCGCCCTGGTCGCTGAGCGCCACCCCGAACTGCTCAACGAGGACGGCATCTACCCGATCCCGGTGAACGCCTCCCTGACCGAGGTGCCCCTGCAGTACCTGGACGACGCAATCGACCGCCTGCTCGTACAGCATCTGGAGCCCGAGCTGGGCCCGGAAGAGGTCCCGGCGGGCGCCGAGAACACGACCCTCACCCTGATTCGTCACGGCCAGACCGACTGGAACAAGGCGAACCTGATGCAGGGCATCACCGACATCCCGCTCAACGACACCGGCCGCGAGCAGACACGCACCACCGGCAAGAAGCTTGCCGACATGGGCCTGGAATTCACCGTGCTGGTGTCCTCGCCGCTGTCCCGCGCCCACGAGACGGCGCAGCTGGTCGGTGAGCACTTCGACCTGCAGGTGCACAAGACCTACCCCGAGCTGGTGGAACGCGCCTACGGTGCCGGTGAGGGCCTGGACATTCCCGCCCCCGAACGCCGCGCCCCGGAACGCTACTACCCGAACGTGGAATCCGAGCGTGACGTATACATTCGTGCGGTGCGTACCCTGCGCAATATCGTGCGTGAACTCTCTGAAGCCTCGGGCGACCAGAAGATTATTGCCGTCAGCCACGGCAGCTTTATCCGCCGCGCTCTCTCCGCAGCAGCCGGTGAAGAGTGGACCGTGACCGTGCCGAATGCCGAACCGCTCACGATTGACGTGCCGGGCCTGTTCGCGTGGGACTCAACCAAGCAGTTCGACGAGGTGGGTCGCCTTGTTTGGTAAAGCACAACCCGGTAGCGGTCGCTCCGGCGCTCGCGTGTGGCGACTGATTCTTTGGCCCGTCACGGCGCTGTACTGCGCGATAGTGGCGAGTATCGTGTTCGCCCCCGTGCACGTGGACGATAACGAGATGGGCGGCCGCCTGGCGCAGCTGCTGGATAGCGGCCACGCCGAGGGCTGGCTGCCTGCGTTCATTACCTATTCGAGCATCGAGCAGCTCTCGAACGTCATCATGTTCATTCCGGGCGGTTTTCTTTTCGCCCTGCTGCTCAAGCCGAAGGCTCGCCCGCACGTGCTGTACTCGGGATTTTTGGTCAGCGCCTGCATTGAGACAATTCAGAGTTTCATGCCTGATCGCACCGGCGACCCGGTGGATGTGCTGATGAACGGTTCTGGCGCCCTGCTGGGCGCGGCGGGTGCTTTGGGCGTGCATCGTTGGCGTCGCGTGCGCCGCGAACGTACAGGTAAATAAGGTTCTGTGCCCGGTGGAGGCGCTGGTTTCGAGGGTTCTCGGCGAGGGTTTTCGTCGAGAGTTTTCGGAGCCGGCGCCTCCACTTTTTGTCCTCATGAGGGCGCAGTGTAGGTGCTTGGCGCTGTGCGGATGGTGGGGAGTGGGAAAACCCAACAGCTCATTAGGTCAAACAGACATAAACAGGCAGTGACCTCCAACGTAGTGTGGTTTCGGTAGGGAACATTCGGGTAATATTCCGGTAAATACAGCGTTTTATATTGACTTGCCCACAAAAACCCACATAAAATCAAGTATTACCCTAAAGCGTTCTGTCGGTTCGCTGAAACCATGTCTCTCACGGTCATAAAAGCCGAGCAGAACGCAGAAAAGAACGCACAGAATTTCCTCCCACTAGTCCAAAGGAACACCAGATTTATGTTCGCAGAAGAACGCCGTGCCGAAATTGCAAAGCTTGTTGCCTCCGCACGTCGTGTCAACGGCGCTGACCTTGCGCGCCGTTACGATGTGACCATGGAGACCGTGCGTCGTGACCTCGCCGCACTGGAAGAAGCAGGTAAGCTCCGCCGTGTCCACGGTGGTGCCGTCACCATTGAGCAGTCCACCTCCCTGGAGTCCTCCATCTCCTCCCGACAGAGCATGAATACCCCCGAGAAGCGCCGCATCGCCACCAAGGCATACCAGATGCTACGCGACTCCGAGGCAGGCTCCATCGTCCTGGACGCAGGCTCCACCATCGAAATTCTCGCCGACCACATCGGCGCCGAGAACTTCAGCCTCAAGACCGGCAACGACCGCATCATCATCACCCACGCACTGCACATTGCAGTCAAGCTAGCCGAAGCCGAGGGCGTCACCCTTGAACTGGTTGGCGGCCAGCTACGCAAGATGACCTGGGCTGCTGTTGGCGCACGCGCCGCAGAGCACTTCGGCACCATGCGCCCCGATATTGCTTTCATTGGTGCCAACGGCATTGAATCCCACTTCGGCATCTCCACCCCCGGCATGAATGAAGCCATCGTCAAGACCGCAATTTGCAAGGCAGCCCGCCGCGTGGTCCTGCTCTGTGACTCCGCGAAGTTCGGTCAGGAATCTCTGGTCCGCTTCGCCGGATTTGAGGATATTGACACCCTCATTACCGATCGCGAGCCCGAAGGTGCCCTCCGCCAGGCACTCGAGGCCGCAAACGTTGAGATTGTGATCGCCTAATGATTATTACTCTGACCGCCAGCCCCAGCCTGGACCGCACCATTGAACTCGGTGCACCCCTGGCTCACGGTGCCGTGCAGCGTGCTGTCGGTACCGTGCAGGATCCCGGTGGCAAGGGTGTGAATATTTCCCGCGCCCTGCAGGTTTCCGGTGTGCCGACCCTCGCCATTGTGCCCGGTGAAGCCACCGACCCGGTGCTGACCGCACTGCAGGCTGTGGATGTTGAGTTCGCTAACCTGCCCACCGGTGAGCCGATTCGCTCGAACGTCACCGTGGTTGATCCGGATGGCACCACCACCAAGCTGAACGCCCCCGGCACCGTTTTTGACGCTGAACTGCGTCAGAAGCTGGATGCGCTGGTGGTTGAGCGTTCCAAGGGTGCCGACTGGGTGGTTCTGGCTGGTTCGCTGCCTCCGGGTCTGGAGCCGACCTACTACTCCGAGCTGGTGGCGGCACTGCGCGCCTCCGGCTACGAGGGCAAGATTGCTATCGATACCTCTGAGGCGCCGCTGATCGCGACCGTCGCCGGTGATCACAAGCCCACCCTGATTAAGCCCAACTCGGAGGAGCTGGCTCAGCTGACCGGTAGCGATAACTGGGAGGAGCTGGAGTCTAGCCCCGAGCTGACTGCCCGCACCGCCCAGAAGCTGCTCGGCGACGGCATCGAGTACGTGCTTGCCACCCTCGGCGGCGGCGGCGCAGTGCTGGTCACGGAGCAGGGTATCTGGCACGCTGTGCACGAGCCGATTCAGGTTCGTAGCACTGTGGGTGCAGGTGACTCGTCGCTGTCCGGTTTCTTGATTGCTCACACTCGTGGTGAGGACGCTCCCGGTTGCCTGGTTCAGGCGGTAGCTCACGGTTCGGCTGCTGCTGCTCTGCCGGGTACCCGTATGCCTTCGTTGGAGCAGACCACTCCTGAGAAGGTCACTGTTCGTCAGCTGCAGCTCTAAAGCTCTAATTCGGGCTGTTTTCGCACCTCCAGCTTTTATTCTCAGAAGGGAATATAAGCCGGGGTGCTGCCCCAACAGCCACGCGCATACGAACGCAACACACACAGCACACACTTTGAACTTATATAGGGGAGAAGCCCAGCACCGCTGAGCGAATCCCCACCCCAACACATACCCGAGGAGGGAATATGTCTGATCTGATCACCGCAGATCTCGTCCTGCTGGACGAGAATCTCGGCGAGACCCGATTTGACGTAATTGCCAAGCTCGCTCAGGCAGTCGTAAACGCCGGACGCGCTACCGACTTCGAGCAGCTCTATGCGGCTGCCGAGGCACGCGAATCTAAGACCGACACCGGCATCCCCGGCGGTATTGCGATTCCGCATTGCCGTAGCGCCGCCGTCACCGAGCCGACCCTGGCAATGGCACGCCCCAACCCGGCAGTTTCCTTCGGCGCAAAGGACGGCCCCGCCGACCTGATTTTCTTCATCGCTGCACCCGATGGCGCTGACCAGGCTCACCTGAAGCTGCTCTCCACTCTGGCACGCTCCCTGATGAAGAAGAGCTTCACCGCGTCCCTGCGCGAAGCCTCCTCGGCTGAAGAGATCGTTGAGCTGGTCAACGGCGCGCTCGGTGTAGGCGAGAAGAAGGCAGAGGCTAAGCCCGCCGAGACTGCACCCGCCGCTGCACCTGCCGCCTCCGCTCAGGAAACCCCCGCTGCTTCGGCTCCGGTGAAGAAGATTGTTGCTGTGACCGCGTGCCCCACCGGTATCGCTCACACCTACATGGCTGCGGATGCCCTCAAGTACGCTGCTGAAGAGCTCGGCTACGACCTGAAGGTTGAGACTCAGGGTTCCTCGGGTAATGAGAAGCTGACCCAGGCTGATATTGATGCCGCAGACGCCGTGATTTTCGCGGTGTCTGTGAACGTGCGTGAGCGTAACCGTTTCGCGGGTAAGCCCTTTGTTGAGTCTCCCGTCAAGCGCGGTATTGACGAGCCTAAGGAAATGATTGCGGAAGCTCTGGCTGAGGCTGAGAACCCCAACGGTGCACGCGTTGCCGCTGCCGCATCCAGCGGTGAGGACAGTGCAGGCGCTACCGAAGGCGCTTGGGGCTCGCGCATCTACAAGGCCGTGATGACCGGTATCTCCTACATGATTCCGTTCGTTGCTGCCGGCGGTATTCTGGTCGCCCTGGGCTTCGTTTTCGAGGCAATTACGGTGCCAAACCTTGGCGAGGTGAACACCAAGGCGATTCTCGACTCGGCAACCCTGTTCAACCTCGGTGATGTGCACTGGACCCTGTACCTGGGTGCTGTTCTGCAGACCATCGGTGGTTTCGGTCTGAGCCTGATGGTTCCGGCTCTTGCCGCGTACATTGCGTACGGTTTGGCTCAGCGTCCCGGTATCGCTCCGGGCTTCATCGCCGGTTCGGTGGCTCTTGCCGTGAACGCGGGCTTCCTCGGGGGTATTGTTGGCGGTATTCTCGCCGGTCTGATCGCGTACGCTCTGGGTACCCTGAAGCTGCCCCGCTGGCTCGGTTCGATGATGCCCGTGGTCATCACCCCGCTGGTGACTTCTCTGGTTGCCGGCCTGGCAATGTACCTGCTGCTCGGTGCCCCCCTGGCGTGGGTTATGACCACCCTGCAGGATTGGCTGACCTCCATGTCTGGCGGTTCCGCTCTGGTGCTGGGTCTGATTCTGGGCGCCATGATGGCTTCTGACCTGGGTGGCCCCATCAACAAGGCTGCTTATCTCTTCGCAACCGCTGGCCTGTCTTCGGGTGCGACCGTGAACCAGGAAATCATGGCTGCCGTCATTATTTCCGGTATGGTTCCGCCGCTGGCTATGGCACTGGCAACCACCCTGCGCCCCAAGCTGTTCAACGAGAACGAGCGTGAGAACGGTAAGGCTGCGTGGCTGCTGGGTGCATCCTTCATCTCTGAGGGTGCTATTCCCTTCGCTTCGGCTGACCCGGCTCGCGTGATTCCTTCGACCATTGTTGGTGGTGCTATCGCCGGTGCAATCTCCATGGGTGCGCACGTGGCATCTCCGGCTCCGCACGGTGGTATTTGGATTATTGGTCTGGCGCAGAACCCGCTGATGTTCCTTGTGGCTGTTGTTGCCGGTACCGTTGTTTCGGCGCTGCTGTACGTGGTGCTGAAGTCCCTGGGTGCCCGTTCTAAGGCATCCGCGTAAAGGCTGTATAACCTCACCTTCATTTGATCGTCTGTTTGCAGGCGCGAGCGTGAAAAAACACGTTACACTGTAGACAAACCACAGATAGGACATGAACTCTATGACTACCTACAAGGGCGTCGGCGTATACGCCGGCCGCGTTATTGGCCCCGTTCTTCAGATGCCTAAGCCCATCGAGGAACCCAAGGATGGTCTGCGTCTGAGCGGTGAGACCGCTGAGGCTGCAGCACAGCGAATCAAGGACGCGTCGGTCCGCGTCAAGGAAGACCTGCTGGCTCGCGCAGAGAACGCAAGCCGTGACGGTAAGGCTGTTCTGAAGTCCACCTCTCAGATGGCTACCGACCGTGCACTCATCAAGAGCGCTATTAAGCTGGTTGAGACTCAGGAGATGGCTCCCGAGCGCGCAATCTGGGAGGCTGCAACCTCCTTCGCAGACCAGATGGCTGCTCTGGGTGGCTACATGGCTGAGCGCGTCACCGACATCCACGACGTGCGTGCCCGCATCGTTGCTGAGCTGACCGGCCAGCAGGCTCCCGGCATCCCCGTTTCTGACGAGCCGTTCATCCTGGCTGCTATTGACCTGGCACCGGCTGATACCGCAACCCTGGACCCCGAGAAGGTTATCGCGCTGATTACCTCTGATGGTGGCCCCCAGGCGCACACCGCTATTCTGGCTCGCGGTCTGGGCCTGCCCGCTATTGTGGCGGCTAAGGGCGTGACCGAGATTGCTGACGGCACCATCGTCTATGTGGACTCTAACGAAGGTATCGTTGACACCGAGCCCACCGACGCTGACCGCGAAGCAGCAATCAAGTACGCAAACCGCAAGCCCGTCGCTGACTTCGACGGTCAGGGTGTGCTGGCTGACGGCACCCGCGTTCCGCTGTACGCAAACGTTGGTGACGGCAAGTCCGCTGAGAAGGCTGCAAGCCTGAAGGCTGAGGGTGTTGGTCTGCTCCGCACCGAGTTCGGCTTCCTGGGCCACGACGCTGAGCCTTCCATCGAGACTCAAGCTAAGACCTACAAGTCCGTGTTTGACGCATTCCCCGGCAAGCACATTGTGGTCCGTACCCTGGATGCTGGCGCTGACAAGCCCCTGCCGTTCCTGAACGTGAACCCCGAAGAGAACCCCGCACTGGGTGTTCGCGGTTTCCGTACCGACTGGACCGTTCCGGGCGTTCTGACCCGCCAGCTGGAGGCTATTAAGGCTGCTTCGGAGAACTCCGACGCTGACATCTGGGTTATGGCTCCGATGATTTCGACCACCTCCGAGGCACGCAACTTCGCGAACATGCTCAAGGAGATCGGCCTGCCCGTTCACGGTGTGATGGTTGAGACCCCCGCAGCTGTGATGAACGCTGAGGCTATCCTGGGCGAGGTCGACTTCGTGTCTATCGGCACCAACGACCTGACCCAGTACACCATGGCGGCTGACCGTCTGCTGGGCGACCTGGCGCACCTGAACAACCCTTGGCAGCCTGCAGTGCTGAAGATGATTAAGATGACCGTTGAGGGTGCTCAGCGTGCATCGGTCACCACGGGTAAGAAGAAGTACGTGAGCGTCTGTGGTGAGGCTGCGGCTGACCCGGCTCTGGCTGTTGTTCTGATTGGTCTGGGCGTTGACACCCTGTCCATGAACGCTGGCGCTATCCCCGCTGTGGCTGCGGTTCTGAAGTCCGTGACCAAGGAGAAGGCACAGCAGATTGCAGCTATCGCTCTGCAGCAGATTTCTTCTGCTGAGGCGAAGGAGAGCGCACGCAAGGCTCTGCCGATTCTGGACGAGCTGGGCCTCTAAGCCTTAAAACGATTCCGGGGTTGCCTGCCGCTCCTTGATGGGGTGTGCTAGGTGGTTCGGGCTCGTGAAAATGCCGGGTGTAGAGTCTTATTTCTGCATCCGGCATTTTTGTACTTGTTAGCGTATGGCTGAACGGTACAATTTATAGAGTAAGGGCGGGTCCTGAAGCGCCCCGTTCATTTAGAATAGGTACTGATATATTTTCGGTTCCTTAATCAAAGGAGAAACATAATGGCAGAGCGCGAAGCCACTATTGCAAGCCGTGTTGGCCTGCACGCACGTCCGGCAGCTATCTTCGCTGAGGCAGCTGGCGACCTCCCCGTTGAGGTGACCATTGCTGCTAAGGGCGAGCCCGCAGATGAGGCTATGGACGCTGCATCGATTCTGTCCCTGATGTCCCTGGGTGCAAAGCACGGCGACGTTGTTGTCCTGCGCGCTGAGGGTGAAGGTGCTGAAGAGGCTCTGGACTCGCTGGTTAAGATCCTCGAGACCGACCACGACGCTGAGTAATTGACTCTCGCCTCTGAGGTGAACCCCTAAGCGGTGCGCTTCGGATGCTGTGAAGGCTACCGCCTTAAAGCGTGAATATCCCGTCACTTCGGTGGCGGGATATTTTTTATTATGAATAATTCATGTTTCATTGCGTTATGGGTGGAGGCATAAGGGGGTTATTTTCCCGCTAAATCTTAATGTATAAATAACCTTTATTTTTTCCTCGAAATACCCGCAAAAATATTCCCCACAATATTTTCTGTACAGTAGCGACCCCGCTTTCTCATCATTTCAATGAAGCTATCCAACGCAGGTCACACATGGTGCCGTTAGTGCAGAAAACAACACCTAGAAAAACAGTATTTTTGCTCCCCGGTGCTACCGCAGAATCGCGCCCTTGTTAGACTAAAAAGGCACTGTCTATCTGGGAGGGACATTGGCAGAATCGAGGAACACCCCCGCGACCCCCACCTCGCGGGAAGCTTCGCATGCAGGCGAAGCAAACACTGCCGCAACGGAAGGAAGCGAGCAGAACACTACCGCGGGCTACATTGCCGGTAAACGCGGTTTTCCCCTGGTTTCACTAGACCAGGTCACCGACGAGAAATTGCGCCGTGTGTTGGCTCAGCAGGCCCCTGCCGCGAAGGCTCAGGAGGGTACCGTCGCAGCGGAAGCTGTCAGTGAGGTACTGCAGGAAGCCGCAGCAGACATGGGTATCCCCGCGCAGGAGGTAGAGCCCGCCGGCGACCCCGAGCTGCGCCCTAACGGTCACGGTGCGCGCACCGTCATTGACCCATCCCTCGTACCTGACAATGACCTAGACGCATACCGCGAGGACCCGCACCCCACCACCTCCAGCAATATGGTGACCGAGGAGGCGCTGACCCGCCCCTCCCAGCCGGTGCCCATGACCGGCATGATTCCGCAGGTGCCGAACTCGCACGCTGCCCGCCGCTTCGGCGCGGATCCTGCCGCAATGCCGAAGACCGGGCCCGTCTCGATGCCCACCACCTCCGTACCGCTGGTTGATAGGGGCGCTCAGGGCCTTCTGGGGCGTGGCAGCGGCGGCCGTTGGGGTTCGCGTCGCCTCCGCTCTTTCGTGCGCACTGAGGAGGCGGCACCCGCCGCCCCGCGCGGCGCCCAGCGCATCGCTCAGCGTCAGTTTGTGCCGACTATCCGCACTGATGAGCATGAGCGTCGTGAGGCATTCCGCCGTGAGAAGGAGTACGCCCGCGATACCCTGAACTTCACCCTGCGCCTGGCTGAGGCGATGTTCCACTACGGTGCGGACGCCATGGACGTGGACTCGGCGATTATTGCGGTCTCTTCGGCGTACGGGCTGGACTCGGTGGAAGTAGATATTACGAACCAGTCGGTGACCATCAACTACACGTCGGACCCCGATATTTACATGGAGTCCCGCATCGCCAAGCGCAATGCGAACGCAGACGAGCGTTTTACCCACACCCTGGTGCGTGTGGTACGTTCCTCCACTGAGAACTATGAGGCGCTTTCTGAGGTGTACGGCCTGATCTATAAGATCACTCGTGGCGGCATGACCCTGGAAATCGCCGATTTGAAGCTGAGCCAGATTACGCACCGACCCAAGCCGTTTCCACCTCTGGTGGTGTGGGCGGCGAATCTGGCGTGTGCTGGAACCCTGACGGCGGCGCTGGGGGCGAGTTTTGCGACGGCGTTGAGTGCGGTGATTATTTTTATTCCCGTGTACTTGCTGATTCAGTGGTTGAGTTCGGTTGGTATTCCGGCGTTCTTCCGCATGGCTGCTAGCGCGGGTCTGATGACCTTCTTGGCGATTTGGCTGGGCGGTGAAGGGTCCATTCTTTCGGTGCTGCAGCGTCAGGGTGAGCCGATTTCGGCGCCTCTGGTGGTTGCTGCGGGCATGATTATGTTCTTGCCGACTCCGCGTCTGGTGGGTGCCGTGCAGGATGCGATTAATGGCTTCCCGGTGACGGCTGCGGGTCGTTTCGTGTCGACGGGTATGAGCTTCTTGGGTCTGGTGGTCGGCATTGCTACCGCGGTGAGTGCGATCAATATTTTCAACGGCCCGACCCTGGATATTGAGCAGCTACGTTTTGAACCGACAACCCCGCTGGCGGCGTCTTTCTTCTTCCTGGTGGCGATTGCAACCTTTGCAATTACTTTGCAGACGAAGCTGGTGAAGGTCGGTTGGCTGATGCTCATTACGGGTTGTGGTTTGGCGGCGTATTACGGCTATGAGCTGCTTGCCGGTCCGAGTGCTGGTCGTGGTCCGACGGCGTGTGCGGCGGTTGTGATTGGTGCGTTGAGCACGTATTTTGCGTACCGTCTGCATGTGCCTCAGGCGATTTTCTCGATTCCTGCGATTACGTTCTTGCTGCCGGGTCTGTCGTTCTTCCGCGGCATGTATCTGCTGACGGTTGAGACGGATGTGATTCTGGGTATGCAGAATATGATTACGGCGGTTTCGATTGTTGTGGCGATGGCTTCGGGTGTTGCTCTGGGCAATTACACGATGCAGTATGCGCTACAGCATTTTACGACTCCGCGGAATGTGGAACCGGCAGATTCTTAGCCCTCCTTCAAGGGTATATAGCCAATATTGCATATATTGGATGTAGGGAACGGGCGGTAGCTTGCGAGTTCACCGCACAAGCTACCGCCCCTTCGCTACGCCCATTGAGCCAGCTCCCACACCGGCTCTTGTACTGCGCCTAGCGAGCCGTTCTAGCGAACCGTCCAATCCACCGGCTCCGCACCCTGCTGCACCAGCAAAGAATTCACGGTCGAAAACGGGCGCGAACCAAAGAAACCACGACGAGCAGACAGTGGCGAAGGATGCGCCGACTCCACGCTCGGGTACGGCTGCAACATGGGTGCGCACTTGCGTGCATCCGCGCCCCACAGCAGACCCACCAGCGGCTGGTTACGCGCCACCAGCGCACGGATAGCGCACTCGGTAATCTCCTCCCAACCCTTGCCGCGGTGCGAACCCGCATCAGACTCACGCACCGTCAAAACCCTGTTGAGCAGCATGACGCCCTCATCAGCCCAACAGGACAGATCACCGTGATCAGCCGGGGCGATACCCAGATCGTCCTGCAGCTCCGTGTAAATATTGTTCAGCGAACGAGGCAGCGGCATGCCGCGGTGCACCGAGAACGACAGACCCATTGCATTGCCCGGGGTGGGGTAGGGGTCCTGACCAATAATGAGGACCTTCACCCGGCTCATCGGGCGGCGGAACGCATTGAAAATATCGGCGGCAGGCGGGAACGTGCGGTACCCCGCCGCGTGCTCCTCACGCAGAAAAGCGCCCATGGCGTGAATCTGCTCTTCGACGGGGGCGAGTGCTGCCGCCCAATCCTCGCTCATAATGCTGCTGAGGGGCTGGTTCATGAATCTCCTCGGGGAATCTCCTGGTGCTGATGCGACCCGGACGGTGACGGGGCCGGGCGCGGGATGAATGTGTCTCTTCTAGACTAGGGTTCTCTTCTAGACTAGGGGATGACGAATACACACGCTAGGAGACGCCAGCTGCGGCAGGCGAGCTGCAGACAGGAGGGAACGTGTCAGAACAGGAACGCGCTGAAACCGCACAGAGCCAGCCAGAAGCACAGAGCCAATTGGAAGCGCAGAGCCAATTGGAAGCGCAGAGCCAGGTGGAAGTAGAAAACCAGCCGGAAGCACAGAGTCAACCCGGCGGCCTAACCCCGGTGGAGCGCCGCATCCTTGAGGTGGAGCGCCGCCGTTTCAAGCACCAGGGTTCCAAAGAGAAGGCGATTATCGCCGCCGGTTTCACCCCGATTGCCTATTACCAGCGCCTGAACGTGATGCTGGACGATGAGCGGGTACGCGCCGCAGCGCCGCAGATGATCGACGTTCTGCGCGCCCGCCGAGACGCTGACTAGGGGCTCGAATTGGGGGAGTCGTGCGAGCCCTCCAACTCCTGCATCCAACCCCGTACACCTTAGGTTCAACCAGAGATTGAACACTGTGCGGTATCCGTCTCTTTCACAGTCGGTTGCGGGGCGTTCACATTGGTTCTCGCTAATTGAGCCGGTACTCTAGGTACTAGAACACCAAGACCGCACCTTCCGTAGCCGCGCCCGCGCGCCAGACAGGGAGGCACGGTACCAGCCGGTAAACAGAGACCCGTGAAATGAGGATAAATGAGCTACCCCCGCGACGAATTTGACGAGGTAGACGAAAATACCGCCCGCCGCGGAACCTACCGCGCGGTCAATGCTGACCCGGCAAAGAGCCCCAAGGGCGCTATCCCCCTGGTAGCTGCAGGCGTAGTCGGTCTGCTCATCGGCGGCGCGATGTACGTGTACGCGCCGCGCACCGCCTCCCCGCAGTACTCGGCGTCCACCGCGAAGAGCAGCTCCGCCCCCGCAAGCGCGTCGGCGTCCTCTGCGCCGGCTAAGGCTTCCGCGTCGGCAAGCGCTACGAAGACCGGTCTGGCTGAGTCCATCTCCGTGGCGGTCTACAATGCGGCGGCTCCGGCGGGTAGCGCATCCGGTGCGGCGGCACTGCTGACCGGTTACACCATCAGCGAGACGGCAAACTACACGGGTGCGGCACCGGCAACCAGCGTGGTCTACTACGCTGAGGGCTACCAGTCGCAGGCGCAGAGTATCGCCTCGAAGCTGGGTATTACTCAGGTGCGTCAGGCAACTTCCGATGTGCAGATGGGCAACCACGAGGTTATCGTGGTTCTGTCCTCGGATTACACCGGCTCCGCTTCTGCGGCGGAATAGGTTCAGGCGGTTGCCTGGGCGAACCTACGCCCGCGCCCGCTGTTTCTGCCATAACGACTTCTGCTCAACCCCATCTCAACCCCATCCGCGCAATTCCACTGATGCGTCGGGTGGGGTTGATGCTTTTAACGCCCCTCACGCATTCCCGGCAGATGCACCATTAATGCCCCTTTTGGCAGGCTTAATGAGCGCAGATTAAGCACTGGGCGATTAACCCTTCAACCTTGGGCTTAAACGTTTGCTCCATGCCGGTGCGGGTGCCACAATTGATGTAGCGTTCGGGTGCTTTATGCCCTACTCTGCCCGCGCCTCCGTAACGGGGGTGTTGTGGAGGGGCAGCCACCCGATTTTAGATGTACCGCACCCGCAAGGGTGAAGGAAAAATCCGATCGTCCAGGAGGACACTTATGGCAAAGCTCATTGCTTTTGACGAAGAGGCACGCCGCGGCCTTGAGCGCGGTTTGAACACCCTCGCCGATGCAGTGAAGGTGACCCTCGGCCCCCGCGGCCGCAACGTTGTGCTGGAGAAGGCGTGGGGCGCCCCCACCATCACCAACGACGGTGTCTCGATCGCGAAGGAAATCGAGCTGGAGGATCCGTACGAGAAGATTGGTGCGGAGCTCGTCAAGGAAGTTGCTAAGAAGACTGACGACATCGCAGGTGACGGTACCACCACCGCTACCGTTCTGGCTCAGGCACTGGTCCGCGAGGGCCTGCGCAACGTGGCTGCTGGCGCTGACCCGCTGAGCCTCAAGCGCGGCATCGAGAAGGCTGTTGAGGCTGTGACCGAGGCTCTGCTCTCCTCCGCAAAGGAAGTTGAGACCGAGGAAGAGATTGCTGCAACCGCGTCTATTTCCGCTGGCGACGCTGAGATCGGCAAGCTCATTGCTGAAGCAATGGAGAAGGTCGGCAAGGAAGGCGTCATCACCGTTGAGGACTCCAACACTTTCGGTCTGCACCTCGAACTGACTGAGGGTATGCGCTTCGACAAGGGCTTCCTGTCCGGTTACTTTGTGACCGACCCGGAGCGTCAGGAAGCAGTCCTGGAGGACCCCTACATCCTGGTTGTGAACCAGAAGATTTCGAACGTTAAGGACCTCGTCCCCGTCCTGGAGAAGGTCATGCAGTCCGGCAAGCCGCTGCTGATCGTTGCTGAGGACGTTGAGGGTGAGGCTCTGGCTCTGCTGGTGCTGAACAAGATGCGCGGCTCCATCAAGTCTGTTGCTGTGAAGGCTCCGGGCTTCGGTGACCGCCGTAAGGCTCAGATGGCTGATATCGCTATCCTGACCGGTGGCCAGGTCATCACCGAAGAGGTTGGCCTGTCCCTGGACGCAACAACCCTGGACATGCTCGGTTCCGCTCGCAAGGTCGTTGTGACCAAGGACGAGACCACCATCATCGAGGGTGCAGGCGACGCAGCAGCTATCGAGGGTCGCGTGGCTCAGATTCGCGCAGAGATCGCTAACTCTGACTCCGACTACGACCGTGAGAAGTTGCAGGAGCGCCTGGCTAAGCTCGCCGGTGGCGTTGCTGTGCTGAAGGCTGGTGCCGCAACTGAGGTTGAGCTGAAGGAACGCAAGCACCGCATTGAGGATGCTGTGCGTAACGCTAAGGCTGCTGTTGAGGAGGGCATCGTCCCCGGTGGTGGCGTTGCTCTGATTCAGGCTGGCGTGAAGGTCTTCGACAAGCTGGAGCTGACCGGTGACGAGGCTACCGGCGCGAACATTGTGCGCGTGGCTATTGACGCACCGCTGAAGCAGATTGCTGCTAACGCTGGCCTGGAGCCGGGCGTTGTGGTTGACCGCGTTCGTTCCCTGCCTGCTGGTACCGGCCTGAACGCTGCGACCGGCGAGTACGAGGACCTGATGGCTGCTGGTATTGCTGACCCGGTGAAGGTGACCCGTTCGGCTCTGCAGAACGCTGCGTCGATTGCTGGTCTGTTCCTGACCACTGAGGCTGTTGTTGCGAACAAGCCGGAGCCTGCAGGTGCGGCTGCTCCCGGTGCGGACGCAATGGGCGGAATGATGTAATAACTTTTTGTTCCGGATGGGGCAAAAAGTTATGGAATCCGTGGCACGCGAAGCGTGACACGGTGGTGACCTAACGCTGGTACCCAAACCGGCGCAGGTCCACGCATCCGTATGAGGCGGGGGCGGCTACCCACAAAGGGTGGCCGCCCCCGCTTTTTCTGTGCCCATGTGCAGCCGAGCATCCTGCGTCTGTGGTGGGGCGGCGGCGTGCCTGCCGGTGGAGGCGGTAGAATGGCTCCTTATGGAATGCGCCTATTTTCGTGATGACCTCTGCTCCTCCTGCCCCAGCATTGAGACCGCCTACACCGCGCAGGTGCAGGCGAAGCAGGAGCACGCCCGTGCCCTGCTCGCCAACTACCTGCAGCTGCAGTGGCTGGACCCGGTGACCAGCGCGGAGGCGGGCTTCCGCAACAAGGCGAAGCTCGTGGTGGGCGGTTCGGCGAAGAACCCGACCCTGGGCATTGTGGATTATCGTACGGGCGCGTCCACGGATCTTGGCGAATGCCCGCTCTATATGGAGCCGATTCAGGCGGCTATTCCGGTGCTGCGTGAGCTGATTCAGCGCGCGGACCTGACCCCCTATGACATTCCGAATCGTCGCGGTGAGCTGAAGAATATTCTGGTGACTGCTTCGGCGGCGGGTGAGCTGATGGTGCGTTTTGTGTTGCGTTCGAAGAAGCTTCTGGTGCCGATTCGCCGCCAGATGGACTGGCTGCAGGAGCGGCTGCCGAACCTGGCGGTGCTGTCGGTGAATCTGCTGCGTGAACCGGTGGCGCGCGTTGAGGGCGATGAGGAGATTATCCTTTCGGAGCGTCAGACCCTACCGATGCAGGTGAATGACCTGACTCTGCATTTGCGTCCGCAGAGCTTCTTCCAGACGAACACGAAGGTTGCTGAGGCGATGTATGCGCAGGGCCGTGAGTGGGTGCGTGAGGTGGCTCCGCGCTCGCTGTGGGACCTGTACTGCGGTGTGGGTGGTTTTGCTCTACATGCTGCGTCGGTGATGGATGGCGGCTCGGTGACGGGCATTGAGATTAGTGCGGAGGCGGTCGCTTCGGCGCAGCGCACGGTCGCTGAGTACGGTCTGGAGGGTGTGAGTTTTTCGGCTCAGGATGCGCCGGAGTTCGCGGTGTCTTCGGGTGCGGTGCCGCAGATGCTGGTGGTGAATCCGCCGCGCCGCGGTATTGGTGAGAGCCTGTGCGCGTGGATTGAGGGTTCGGGTATTGACCGTGTGGTGTATTCGAGCTGTAACGCGGTGACTCTGACGAAGGATCTGGAGCGCATGCCTTCGTATGCGCCGGTGCAGGGCCGCGTGTTGGACATGTTCCCGCATACGGACCACTACGAGGTGATGGTGCTGTTGCAGCGGCAGTAGAAGCTACAACTTTTGCTAAATATTATATATCATCAGAATTGGCATTCTGTATTATTAGGGGTGACTTAAATATATGCTATTTTCTAAAATTGCTAGGCAAATAATTGCCATGGTTCCATTTGTTTTCATTGTGATGAATTCATTTCTCAAGGATGCTGGAAAATTTTTCTTTGGGTCAGAGCCTCGGGATAGTCTAGCGAATGTTGCATTTCTTGCTGGAATTTATTTTATATTATTATTTTTATACTCACTCATTTATGAATTTCTCCTGAGGAAGCTTTACTTATCTGCCTCCTTAAGGCTGAAAAAGAGAGGTGAGCGTGCGGTCTATCAAGAAAAGATAGATCGTGCTCTCTTTACAATTCGGTTGAAATATTTGCTGACCAGAGTCTATAGATTTCTGAATTTGGGTCAAACAACTTACGGCTATCCAAATGAAAATAAAGTTTGGAAATGTTTAAATAAGGATCCGATTTCTCACAATATAGTCGCAATACTTAAATTTCTAATTAGTATCCCTGTGCTCACTTCTCTTGCTCTTTCCTGTATCTCATTGCGTATTTTTAGTTTATCTGATTTGTCGATGGAGGGGGCTCGAAGCTTAATAATTCAATCATTGACTCTTAGGGTTGACCTTGTTGATTTAATCTCAAAGCTACCTTTAGTTACCACATTCCTGGCCTTAGTGCCAACAATCTTCTTCTTCTATTTTTATAGTCAGAAGCGCGATGTTCGAAAAATTATCGATAAAGAAAGTAATAAACGCCTTGAAGAGTCTGCGTTGCTGTACGAGAATTTGATGCTGTGGATTGATGAAAATTTGTACGACATATCAAATAATTATGATTATGTTATAAGGGTGCAAAATTCAATTGTTTCCTCAAGGATGAAGAAAAGGGTTCCTAACTACTTTTCGTTGACCGGTATCCCTCCTTACATGAGGAATAAAATTTTTAATTTTCAATTTATTGATTTGCCTGAGGTTGATGATTTTACTCAAATTGTCAATGAACTATTGAGTGATAATCTGGATAGATATTCTAGGCTAATTGCGTATAGGAATTACGACCTTTGGGAACTTTACTGGGGGATTTCATCTTTGAACGAATCCGAGAAAGTTCATCGGTCGTTCTATACGCGTTCTGGGGTTGAGGGTTATATTTCTGGGATAGCTGAATTGTCGTATGATATTAATAAAGAAATGTTTGAAGAGGAGCGTAAGTATGAGTCTTCTATCTTGGCTGATGATATATATAAAAAACTCAAATTGTTGTACACGCTAAAGCGTGGAAGCGATGCCCTTAGGAAATATCTTTACTCGTCAAAAATGGAGAAAGTTCTCGTGAGGGTTCTTCAAAAGGAAAAGCAATGAGTCATCTAACTGGGTGGAAAAGTCATTCATGTCTATAGGTGAATGTAATCTGCATTGGTTATGTATAAGAGCGGTGGCGTCTCGGATGGTTGTGTCCGAGGCACCACCGCTTTTTCGTGCCTATTCTTGGGGCGCGGTTTAGTTCTCCGTTCCTAACCCTGCGCCGCGAGGATACCCGCCGCGTAGGCTGCCTGACCTACGTGCTGGGCCGCATCGTCAATCATGCTGACCAGGCGCACACCGCGAGTCACCGGCGGAGTCCACGAACGGTCAATAATATCGCTCAAATCAGCCTCGCTCAGCGTCTGTGCGTAGTCGGCGAGCGCCTCGCCGGTTGCCACAAGGTACTCGACCATCAGCGCAGAGTCTTCAACCATGATGGAGCGTGCCTGCTCGGTGGTGTGGCCATAACCCATGGTGTCGCCGAGCTCGCCCAGATTGAAACGTTCCCGGAACCCCCGAGTCTCCCAGACCTGCGGCTGACCGCTGAGGGCGGAGAGTTGCATGTCCATCTGTCGTCCGGCGTGCCAGAGGAGCCAGGCGATAGAGTTCGGGTGCCCGCCCGGATGCGTGTTCAACGCCTCCGCTGATAGCCCCTTGACGGCTACGGCACCTTCGATGCCGGGGCGGCTGGCGGCGTCACGCAGAATATCGTGAGTTTTCATGGAATCCTCCTGAAAATGTTGGCTTCTCATTGGGAGCCGGGTAGTTTCAGTCTACGCCCGCACGGGTTGAGGGGTGGCGGCAGAGGCGGGGATAGGGGCTTTGCTCATGCCCTAGCGGTGGTTGGGGGGCGTGAATTGGGGTGGCAAGAAAAAATATGGCGCGCGGGAATAATACTCATTTCTTCCCGTTGAACTCTGTGAAGAGATCATCATCTAAATTTCACAGGAGAATATTATGACCACCCCCGCTCAGTTGCACTTTGACATGGTCGTCATCGGCTTCGGCAAGGGCGGCAAGACCCTCGCTGGCGCATACGCCAAGACCGGCAAGAACGTTGCCCTCATCGAACAGTCCACCGGCATGTACGGCGGCACCTGCATCAACATCGGTTGCGTACCCACCAAGGCGCTCGTGCACCGCGCCGATGAGTTCCGCGCCAGTGGCGAGCGCACCCTTGAAGAGGCAAACGCCGCCTACGAATCCGCCGTGGTTCTCCGTGACAAGCTGACCGGCATGATGCGCGCCAAGAACCGCGAGATCCTGTTGTCCAACGAGACTGCCAAGCTTATTGACGGTCACGCACGTTTCATCTCCGACACCGAGGTTGAGGTCACCGCGGGCGAGGACACCCTGCGCGTTACCGCCGACTACTTCATCGTCAACACCGGTGCCGTGTCGGTGATCCCGCCGATTGAGGGCATCCGCGAATCTGAGCGTGTGCTCACCTCCACCGAGCTGCAGAAGCTCACCCCGCGCCCCAAGCGCCTGGGCATCATCGGTGGCGGCCCCATCGGCGTCGAGTTCGCCGGTATTTTCTCCTCCTACGGCACTGAGGTGACCATTCTGGACGGCGCACCCGCCCTCTTTGGCCGCTACGACGAGGACGTTGCCCAGGTTGCTCGCGAGATTATTGCAGACCAGGACATTACCGCTCATACCGGCGTGCGCGTGCAGTCCTTCAAGGACGGCGCTGACTCGGTGACCGTGACCTACCTCGACTCCGAGGGCGCTACTCGGGAACTGGAGGTGGACTACGTGATGGTTGCGACCGGCCGCAAGCCCGCCACCGAGGGTCTGGGCCTGGAGAACACCAGCATCGAAACCAACGACCGCGGTGCAATTGTCGTGGATGAGCACCTGCGCAGCACCGTGCCGAACATTTTCGCGCTCGGTGACGTGAACGGCGGCCCGCAGTTCACCTACATCTCCATGGATGACTACCGCGTGGTGCTCTCTCAGCTGGTTGGTGACGGTTCCCGCTCCACCAAGGACCGCAAGGCTGTGGCTTCGACCATCTACATGAACCCGCCGCTGTCCTCCGTGGGTCTGACTGAGCGTGAGGCAATCGAGGCTGGCCACAAGGTGAAGGTCGCTTCGAAGCCGGTTGCCGCGGTTGCCGCGATGCCGCGTGCGAAGACCCAGGAGAACCCGCGCGGCATCATGAAGTTCGTGATTGACGCGCAGACCGACCAGATTCTGGGTGCCCAGCTGCTGGTCATCGAGTCTATGGAGGTTATTAACCTGGTGGCTCTGGCGATGCGCCACGGCATTACCGCTTCGCAGCTGCGCGATGAGATTTACACTCACCCCTCGATCACTGAGGGTCTGAATGAGGTTCTTGCTGTCGCGGTGCCCGTGAATTAGGAGAACTAGAATCCGCGTCTGGATTCGCGGTTCACGTAGCGTTTCTGCTGGTCAGAGTGCTTCCCTGCCCGTTCCGCCCGTTGCGCTGTCAACGGGGGTGCGGATGGGGAAGCATTTTTATTAAAGTTCAGATGTACCTTGTAGCTAAGCATGCCCTAAGATGGTTATGAGATAAGCGCAAGCTCACTGTGTGGGTGGTTGGTGCGAGGGGGCTCGGAGGAGAGTACCCACTCGCCGCTATGCCCGCCACGGTGCACCGCCTGCGCCGCGCATACAACCCATAGGCACAAACCGGGAGAATCATGGCACTGCCCAAAATCAAGCCCTACACCTACGTTGACCGTGAACACAGCAATCGCGTGAGCTGGCCTGTGGACCCCTCCCGAGCTGTACTGCTTGTGCACGACATGCAGGTGCACTTCGTTCAGGCTTTCGAAGGCGCTGACCTGGGGGAGGGTAACGCCAACCCGGACGCCCAGATTAATGTCGCTATTCGGAACCTGCGTTGCCTCATTGACGCCGCCCACGCCGCCGGTATTCCCGTCTACTACACCGCGCAGCCGCCGCGCCAGAACCCCGAAGACCGCCGCCTGCTCATCGACTTCTGGGGCGACGGCCTGCAGAATGACGAGTCCGCCCGCGTGCTCGACGCACTTGCACCCACCGACCGCGACACCGTGCTGACCAAGTGGCGCTACTCCGCGTTCGTGCGCAGCCCCTTCGAGGACCTGCTCAAGGAGTCCGGCCGCGACCAGCTCATTATCGGCGGCGTGTACGCGCACATTGGCTGCCTGACCACCGCTCTGGAGGCGTTCATGCGCGACATTCAGCCGTTCATGGTTGCCGATGCGCTCGCCGACTTCTCGGAGGAGGAGCACCGCCTGGCGTGCGAGTACGCTTCGGGTCGTTGCGCCCGCGTGCTGAACACCGCCGACGTGCTCGCCGACCTGCAGACCGCTGAGACTGCTGAGGAGGCGCGCGCATGAGCTGGGTCATTGTGACCGGCGCGAATGGCGGTATTGGTGAGGCAACCGTCCACCAGCTCATTAAGAACGGTTATTCGGTATTTGCGGCGGACCTTGCGGAGCAACCCATTGCCTCCTTCGGGACCTACGGGGACGCTATCTTCCGCTACCGCGCCGTAGACGTCACGAGCGAAGAGTCCGTCACCGCCCTCGCAGAAGCCGTGGCGGCGCTCGAGGAACCCATCACCGGCGCGGTACTCGCCGCGGGCATCGCCCACAGCCAGCCGCTCCTGGAAACCAGCTTCGACACCTGGAAGCGCCTGCACGCGGTCAACTCCGACGGCGTGTTCCTGTGCCTGCGCGAATTCGCGCGCATCATGATTGACCAGCAGGAGAGCGACCCGACGAACAGCCGGTCCCTGGTGACGGTCGCCTCCAATGCGGCGCGTGTGCCCCGCGCGGAGTTTGGTGCCTACGGTGCATCCAAGGCGTCGGCGGCGCGCGTGAGTTCCAGCTTCGGTCTGCAGCTTGCTGTGCACGGTATTCGCGTGAACTCGGTCTGCCCCGGCACCACCCGAACCCCCATGGTGACCGACGCCTGGGAGGGTGAGGACCGCTCCGCCCTGCCGGTTGCCGGTAACCCGGAAACCTTCCGTCTGGGCATTCCGCTGCGCCGTATTGCCGACCCGGAGGATATCGCTTCGGTGAACGCTTTCCTCATTTCGGAGGCGGCACGCCACATCACCATGCAGGAGATTGTCGCCGACGGCGGCGCGACCCTCTAGCGGCACCAACGCACCCCACTGTATCTGCGCCCGGACTGTACCCGAGCTCGGACTGTACCCGAGCTCGGACTGTACTCTATGTACTTCCGGCGCGAACCCACACACCACTGATAGAAGTACGATGACGAACCTTCCCGACTTTATCTTTGCCACCGGCACTCGCGTCCTGAGCGCATCCGGTGTGATGACCCCTGTCACCTTCGATAATGCCCTGGACGAGGCGAAACGTGCCGGTAGCGCCGTCGTGGGCCTGATTCCTTTTGACCCGGATATGCCCGCTTACCTCTTCGTGCCCGAACGCCTGGAGGAGCATCAGGTGCCGGTCCCCGAGCAGACCGTGGAACTTGCTGAGCCGGTATCGGTCACCGGTCGGCAGAACGACCGGTTCCGTGCCGCCGTGGCAACCGCCGTGGAGCGCATGAAGGCCGGTGAGCTGAGCAAGATCGTGCTTTCGCGTGTGCTCACCGCCCGCTACGCACTCGGCGCCCTCAACCTGCAGGCGCTGTACAACAACCTGCGCGCCCAGCAGCGTTCCGCCTTCAACTTTGCGGTGCGCCTGCCCGACGGCGAGCGCGGCATGAGCGGAAGCTACCTGATGGGCGCCTCCCCGGAGTTGGTGTTCCGCACCGAGGGCCGCGCCTTCAAGACCCACCCGCTTGCCGGTAGCGCCCCGCGCATTGCTGAGCCCGGTAGCGCCGAGGACGAGGCGATTCGCGACCGCCTGTTCGCCTCACCGAAGGACCGCCACGAGCACGCCTACGTCATCAACGATATTGCCGAGCGCCTGGCACCCATCGCCGAGGAGCTGAACGTGCCGCAGGTGCCCTCGCTGCTGAAGACCCCGCAGCTTTGGCACCTGGCGACCCCCATCGACGGCGTGCTGAAGGATGGTTTGACCTGCCTGGACGGTGCCCGCGCGATTCACCCGACCCCCGCGATTTGTGGCGCACCCACCGAGAAGGCTCTGCAGCTGATTCGTGAGCTGGAGTCTTTTGAGCGCCGCTACTTTGGCGGTCTGGTCGGCTACATGGACGCAGAGGGTAACGGCGAGTGGGCGCTGGTTCTGCGTTGTGCCCAGGTCAGCCCGGATGAGGCGGTGCTGTACGCCGGCGCCGGTATTGTGGCTGAGTCTGATCCGGAGCTGGAGCACACCGAGACCGGTACGAAGCTCGGCAGCTTTGGTCGTGCACTGGGTGTGGATACGCTGGGCGAAGATACGCCCTAAGACTCTGTCTTGAACGCCTTGACGAGGCGGAATACAACGACAGAATAAAACAGCAGAATAAAACGACTGAACGCGCTCGCTGGCATGGCGGGCGCGTTCAGTCGTTGTATGAGCTGTTAGGGGATTGAACGTGGCTAATCGGTGAGCAGGCGCTTGAGTTCCAGGGGAGTAGCTACCGGCAGAAGCTGAGCCTCAACCTGCGCGGGCTCACCCCCGTACTCACCCACGGGCTCACCCCCGGCCGGGTTCTCCACCGCCAGGGCGATGAGCATCTTCTGCGCGTGCTCGGGGTTCTCCGCGTCGGGGAGCGCCACGGGTATCCACTGCAGGCTGAAGCTTCGCTCGATAGCTTCGCCGCCCTGATTACCGCTCTGACCACTGCCAAGAGGCGCGCTAAAGGTCGCACGGACGGCCAACCTGTCCTGAGTCAGTACACGCAGGGCGGTCGGCTCGGGAATATTGCTGTCCAGAAGGTCACCCGGAACCTCCTCGTTCATGGCGAGTTCGAGTGCATCCAGCAGCTCATCGGTAATCTGCATTCGAACCAGGGAGGGCACCACGCTCAGGCCGTGGCCGGTTGCCTTGAGCACCGCCTCCTTAGCGGTCCACAGCGCCACCGAGAGCAGATGCAGTACGGGTGCGGGGCGTTCCTGCGCCACCCGCTCATAGAACGTACGTTCTTCATTGGAGAGCGCCAGGCGCGCAAAACCGGAGAACAGGCGCGCATCCAGGGTCTCAACATCCACGCCGAGCACCGCCGAGGCGTTACGGCTAAACGCACCCACGACCAGCGGGTTCACCTGCGACATATTGAAGTTCACGCCCGCAATACGCGGCTTACCGTGCTTCTTACCGCTGGTGCACAGGGTGCAGGAACGATCCACCTCAATCTCAGAAGCGGCACTCGAGGGCACATCCAGACGCGCCGCCGCCATGGCGCGCATGAGTGCCTGAGTGCTCAGATAGCTGACCGCCGCCGTGGAGGTCGGCAACTGCGCCGCATGCTGCTGCTCAGCAAGACCCAGGTAGCTCAACCAGCTAAAACGCAGGGAACCGTACATCGTGCGGGTGGGAAGAGCGAAAATCTGCACGCGCTCGCTCGGACGGGCGGTAGGGCGCTCCGGGCGCTGTGCGCTGGGTGTTTCGGGGGCAGAATAGCTCATAGGTTTAGTGTACCCGCCCGGCATTACGGCAATTCGCGTTGCGAGGCTCCTTGAGGTTATCCACAGCGCTGACCGCGCGCTACGCACCCTCGCCGCCGGTACGGTAAAGTCATCACAGACATCATTACGGACAGCCGCCCGCACAACAGAGGGGCGGCGCAGAAAGAAGGTACCGTGAACAGCACGCAAGAGATCATTGCCGCCGCAGACGGCTCGGCGCTGGGCAACCCCGGACCGGCGGGCTGGGCATGGTATATCGACGACGACCACTGGGCGAGCGGCGGCTGGGCGCACGGCACCAACAACATGGGTGAGCTCAAGGCCGTCCTGGACCTGTTCGAGGCGACCGCATCCCGCCCGGAGGTGAAGCTACGCGTGTACTGCGATAGCCAGTACGTCATTAACTCGCTGACCAAGTGGATGCCCGGCTGGAAGAAGAAGGGCTGGAAGAAGTCTGACGGCAAGCCCGTGCTCAACCGCGACCTTCTGGAGGCGCTGGATCGGGCGCTGACCGGCCGCGACTACGAGTTCATTTGGGTGAAGGGCCACGCCGGTCACGAGCTCAACGAGAAGGCGGACTCCCTGGCGAATGGTGCTGCGCGCGCCTACCAGGAGGGCCGTGAGCCCGCGCACGGCCCCGGCTTCGGTGCCTCTGCTGAACCCGCTACTGTGGCTGTTGAGGTTCCGGCTGTTGATGCCCCGATCGTGAACGCTCCGGCCGCAGAACCTGCCCTCTCTGAGCTGGTGCCCTCTGAACTGGCATCCTCTGAGCCTTCCGCGGACGCCCATCTGCCCGTGCAGGAATTCACCGCAGCCGAGATTGAGAACGCCCAGCGCGGCGTGGAAAGCCTGCGCCTGTCCGGCCTGCTGCGCCCCGCCTCCGCGGTGAACGCCCCCGACCCGGAGGCGGTCCGCACCCGCAAGGAACAGCTGGCGCTCGCGGCAGAGCGTGCCGCCGAGCGTGACGCAAAGGCACTGGCGCGCCAGCAGGAGAGCGCTCAGCAGGCATCCAACGCCGCGCAGGCGGAAGAAGAGGATGACCTGACCGGTCTGGAAGAGTTCGCGGGCTTAGACCCGAACGATGTTGACCCGGCGGAACTTCTGGGCGAGACGGAAGAGCAGGCAGAAGAGCAGGTAGAAGAGCAGGCGGTAGCGCCTGCCGTAGAGCCCGCTCAGTCTGTTGCGCACATTCAGGCTTCTGAGCCCGCTCCCACTGAGCCCGCGCCCTCTGCTCCCGCCGCGCCTGCCCCGAACCCCGATACTCTGAATCCCGAGGAAGCCGCCGCCGCAGAACAGCTACTCGAAAGCCGCGGTTCCGTCATGGAGGCGGCGCAGCTGGAATCCATGCTGCACGAGCGTCTGGTGTGGGTGACCGCCACCGGCAAGTCGGTATCCCGCTCCTCGGTGCTCCAGTACCGCGAACGCGCCTTCACCCAGCAGGGTGCCCCGCTCAAGCAGGGTGTGCAGGTGCTGGATTCGTCCAGCGTGCTGGTCATGGCGGCGGTTGCCACCGCGCGCGGCCGCGTGAGCCGTTCGAGCATCTGGCATTACGACGCTGAACGCGGCCTGTGGTGTTTGCGTTTCCGCCAGGAGACCCCCGCCTCCTAAAGCTCAGCTCCTAACGCTCAGCTCCTAAGGAATGGGCTTTTGAGCCTAAAGATTTCCGTGCAATAAAACCCCGCCGCATCCTCATTTCGAGGATGCGGCGGGGTTTTCTCAATAGATGTTCGCCGCCTTCTGGCGAATCCGACGGGCGGCGTGCCGTGCGGCCGGGACCTTTAAACCGCCCGGTCTGCCGCTTGCCTGCAGGTGGGCTTCTGGGCTTATTGCCCTGACCCCTTAGCCGACGAACATGGAGGCGTTAGCCTGCTCGGTGTCTGCGTAGTTCACGCCTGCGCGGGTGAGTGCCTCGTTGATCTGGGTGATGGATGCTTCGACCTGGCGCTGGGTTGCGTGCCACTGGTCCAGCACACCCTGGAAGTTAGCGGATGCGGAGCCGGTCCAGGAGCTCTGCAGGTCGTGCAGGGATGCGGTCATACCGTTGACGTCTGCGGTGATGGATGCGACGTAGGATCGTGCCTGTGCGCTCTTGGCTGCGATGACTTCGGAATCGACATTGAACTGTGCCATGGTTTTCTCCTTTGAGATATATGGGATGGGTGGGGCGGTTGCCCCGTGGTGGCGCTTGGGGTTTGGATCTCTGGAAGGGTTGAGTTCCTGACCGGAAGCTTGTTATCACTATATCTTTCAAAATGCATCAAATGAGCTAAAAAATCATGATTTGATAAATCTGTGGATAAACCCACCAGATTCACTCCACTATCTCGAAAAAATCGAAAACCCGCCCGAAAATAACGCTGCCATGACGCGCCGCGGCGAGTTATCGTCCCGCCTTCTAACCCCGCCTCCAAGGCACAGCAAAACCCCCGAACCGTAGAACACTCAAGTTCTACAATCCGGGGGTTTATGCCTCAGTGTTATTTCATCAGCTGATCGTCCGAGACGGGCGGCGGATAGAACGGCAAAGAAATCACGAAGGTAGCACCGCCACCATCGGTCTCTTCAATATGAATCCTGCCCTCATGCTGCTCAATAATTGCGGCCACAATGGACAGGCCCAGACCCGTACCGCCGGTCTCACGCGAACGTGAAGCGTCGGTGCGGTAGAAGCGCTCGAAGACGCGCTCGCGGTCCTCGCCGTGAATACCGGGGCCGTGGTCGCGTACCTCCAGCACGGACAGCGGGAAGCCGGGAACCTCTTCGCGCACGCCCACCGCAATCTCCAGGGGAGAGCCGTCGGGGGTGTAGCGCATGGCGTTGGTCAGCAGGTTCGCCACAACCTGACGCAGGCGTGATTCGTCGCCGAGCACGGTTGCGGAGGTCGGTGCCACCTCTTCGTTCAGGCCCACCAGGGACACTGCACGATCGGGTGCCGTAGCGTAGGCGTCGTTACTAGCGTCCACCGCAAGGTTGAACAGGTCGAAGGGTGCCAGCTTCGACTCGCGGCGCTCATCAATACGCGCCAGGGTCAGCAGGTCTTCCACGAGCTGACCCATACGCTTGGACTCCGATTCGATGCGGCTCATCGCGGTAGCGACAGCCTCATCGGTCGGTAGCGCGCCCTGACGGTACAGCTCCGAGTAGCCTCGAATACTGACCAGCGGGGTGCGCAGCTCATGCGAAGCGTCACCCACGAAGCGACGCATTTTCGCCTCGCTCTTCTCGCGGGCTTTGAAGAGCATTTCAATCTGGGTGAGCATCGTGTTCAGCGAAACTGCGAGGTTACCAATCTCGTTGCTGGGGTTGTAGTCCTCAATACGCTGAGAAAGGTCACCGGCAGCGATCTTGGCGGCGGTCTGCTCCACGCGAGCCAGCGGCTCGAAGGTGCGGGTCACAATCACCCAGGTCATCGCAATCGCGGAGGCGAGAGTCGCCAAACCAAACGCGAAGGTCAGCACGCCCACGAGGGCGACCACCTGGTTCGTTTGTTTCAGCGGCATGGCAATGATTAGGGATGCCGCCTCCGTCAGTCCGGAAGAGTCATTCGACTCAATGGGTACGGCGAGCACTCGCCAATCGGAGGAGCTGCCCACCGCGTTGACGGTGACCGCCTCCTCGTTTTGCTTGCGAACCTTCTCTTCGGTCCAGCCTTGTAGTGCCGGCTCGCTGAACTGACCGCTGTCCTCGGACTTGAGCGAGTACAGCACGTTGCCGTCCTTGTCGAGCAGGTACAGGCGGTAGGTGCTCAGGGATTGTTCCTGATTGCCGGAGGGGCGCACGGTCGCCAGCTGCACGAGTGAGGGGGCGCTGTTCTTCATCTCTTCGTCCAGCTGGTGCACCATCTGGGCGCGCAGAGCGGAAATCGCCACCAGGCTCGTCACCGCAATGGAGAGAGCGATGAGCATGGAGGTGATGAGCACCAGTTGGGTACGAAGGGAAAGAGACTGGGGGATCCGGTCGAGGGGTTTGAGCGCCACGTTAGCCTCGAGAACCGCGAATCATGTAGCCCACACCGCGCTTGGTGTGGATGAGCGGCTCGTGGTTTTCACGGTTGTTGTCGATCTTGCGGCGCAGGTACGAAATGTAGGACTCAACGATGGAGGAGTCGCCGTTGAAGTCGTACTCCCACACGTGGTCGAGAATCTGCGCCTTGGACAGCACGCGGTTGGCGTTGAGCATCAGGTAGTGCAGCAGGTTGAACTCGGTGGGGGAGAGGTCAATCTCTTCGTCACCGAGGAACACTTCGTGGGTGTCCACGTTCAGGGTGAGGGCGTCAACGCGCAGTACGGCGTCGTCCTCGTCCTGGATGCTGCGGCTACGGCGCAGAATGGCGCGGATGCGGGCGATCACCTCGTCGAGGGAGAAGGGCTTGGTGACGTAGTCGTCGCCACCGGCACCCAGACCGGTCACCTTGTCCTCGGTGGCATCCTTTGCGGTCAGGAAGAGCACGGGGGTGGTGGTGCCGTTTTCGCGCAGGCGGCGGGTCACCTCGAAGCCGTCCATGCCGGGCATCATGACGTCCAGGACAATGAGGTCGGGGTTTTCGGCGTGTGCCTTTTCGAGGGCTTCGCGGCCGTTGCCGGCGGTCACTACTTCAAAACCGGCAAAACGCAGGGAGGTGGCGAGCAGTTCAAGAATGTTGAACTCGTCATCGACGACTAGGAGTTTTGCTTCAGTAGACATACTCTATCTTTCTCTCTGAATGGCAGGCTGTACTTGATAAGTGAATGATGTGTGTGAGCTTGCGGCTCAAATCTTTATGCCTTGTTGCGGCGCATGACTGACAAGATGAGTGCGGCCATGAGGGCAATAAAGGCGACGGGGAGGAGGACCAGCGGAATCTGGCTCATGAGGGCGGGCGGCGTTGCCCCAACCCACTTCATCACGAGCATGGTAACTCCGGTGAGCAGACAGAGCAGTGCGAGAATCGCGCCGCCTGCACCAAGCCAGCGGATGGCTCCGGCGTAGGGCAGGGATGCAGGGATCTGCTCTGCAGTGTTGTGCTTATCCTGTACGGGTTCATTACTCATGAATTTAACGGTATCAGCTCACACACAGCTGTTAATGAGCGAAGCCCCAGATTTAGCGGTTTGAGACTCAAATTCACAGCGTATGTGAAGCTTGGGGGAACGGCCGCACTGTTAGCGCACGCGAGATGCTTTAATAGGGGTATGTCTGAACAGGTTATTGAACTGCTCCCCGAAACTACGCCCGCTACTGACGCGCCCGCAGAGTCCGTTGCGCCTTCTGCCGCGCCTGAGAGCACCGACGAGGGTAGCGCTGTACCTGCTGAGACTCAGCCCTCCGTGAACGCTGAAGAGACTGTAGCGGCTGATGCGCCTGCTGAGGAACCTGCCTCCGAGGAATCTACTTCCGCGGAATCCGCAGCCGAAGAAGCTGAACAGAACGAAGACTCCACCCCCGACCCCTTCACCCCGCTGGACGAAGAGGTGGGTACCCCCTCCCTGGGCGTTCCGCACAAGCTGCGCCGCACCTCCAAGGTAGATGAGATTCTTGCCGCCGCTAAGGATGTGGCGTTGCAGGGCGTTCAGGAAATCGCCCCGGCACACGCTATCGGTCTGGTTCACCATGTGCGCGCCGAGGAAGAGCGCCTGAGCACTCACCTGTTTGAGTGCACCCTGCCCGGTTACCGTGGCTGGTTCTGGTTTGCTACCCTCTCGCGTGCGCCTCGCTCCCGCGTGGCAACGATTTGCGAGGTGGGTCTGCTGCCCGGTGATGATGCGCTCATCGCTCCGGATTGGGTTCCGTGGGCTGACCGTGTTCGCCCGGAAGACCTGGAGGAGAACGCCGCGCAGGAGAACGCAGAGTCTGATGCACCTGCTGAGGAATCTGCTGGTGAGCCCGTAGAGAACAACTCGGCGGAGAAGGAAACCGCGCAGAACGCTTCTGCTGCAGAGGAAACTGCCGAGGCTGAGTCCGCAGAGTAGAGCCTACTATCCACTCCTCTTATTAATAAGGGGTGGGCTAACAAAATGTATATATAAGGTGTTGTATTGAGTCGTCCAACGGTTATTGTTGGGCGACTCAATGACTTAAGCCAATGACTTAAGCCGTGGCAAAAGCCGCTGAAAAAGTACATAATAGATTATTGAATAAGTAACGACTTAGGCAGTGCTATCTAAGCACTGTTGCGATGATAGCTGGGAGAGATATATGACAGACCTCATCGATACCACAGAGATGTATTTGCGCACCATCCTCGAACTGGAGGAAGAGGGCATCGTCCCCATGCGTGCGCGCATCGCTGAACGACTCGAGCACTCCGGCCCGACCGTTTCCCAGACCGTGGCACGCATGGAGAATCATGGCCTGCTCACCGTTGAGCCGGACCGCCACCTCGAACTGACTGAGGAAGGCCGCCACAAGGCGATCGAGGTCATGCGTAAGCACCGCCTGGCTGAGCGCCTGCTCTCCGATATTATTGGCCTGGAGCTTGAGTACGTGCACGAAGAGGCATGCCGCTGGGAGCACGTCATGAGTGACAAGGTGGAGAAGCGTATCCTGGAGATGCTCAAGGACCCCAAGTTCTCCCCGTACGGTAACGCTATCCCCGGCCTGGAGGACCTGGGCCACGTGAGCGAGAAGAACGACGAGCGCACCGTGCCCATGTCCCTGGCTGCGCGCGACTCCGGCCCCGAGGATCGTTTCACCATTTCTCGCTTCCCCGAGTCCATTCAGACTGACGTTGAGTTGCTGAAGCTGCTGGCTGACGCTGGTATTGTCTACGGCGCTTCGGTGTCCGTGATTGCTGGCCAGAACGATGACGTGATTGTTCACGCCGATGGCGAAGAGGACACCCTCTCCCTGGATATGGACGTGGCAAACGCAATTGTGGTCAAGCGCGGTGGCAGCCTCTAAGCTCTAGTTTTGAGAGTCTACTAACCCGCTTCACGCTTTAAACGGTGGCATCGCCTTCTTACTTGAGGAGGCGGTGCCACCGTTTTTGTGTCGTGGACTCCCCGAGAACCGGCACTGTCTTAGATAGTGGACGATTTTGATCAATAATCGGTGGAAAACGCCATATATAAGGGAAGAATCGGGCAAAAGCGGAGGAATGAGGCGTATTCGGGCTGCACAAGGTGGATTAAGCGGTGTGTATCAGTGGTGCAGGCTGCCCTCACGTGAGCGAGCATATACTCCTCCCTCAACTTTTTGGCAACTGCGCTAGAGTGCATTTTTCGTGTTTTTCGCTTAAATCTGAGGTTGAAATTGAGCGAAACGCCGGATTCTGAGTGAATTATGGGAGCAAAACCTTAAGAGACGAGGCTCATTCTTAAGGGTTTTGAACCATGTCCTTAAGGGGTGCTGGTGCATTAAAAGCGAATGTGCATCCTTGTGAAATGCCTAGTCAAACGCCTTAAATTGATTAAGCTCCCACAACTAAACGATGCTCTAGCCGTTCAGGCTCGCTCCGTTCCGCCGGGGGTGAAAGCTCAAAATTTAAACCCGAATGAAGTGACAACTGGGAGTTTTCTGTGTATTCTCATTTTTGTGCCCAAATCCTAATCGTAAGAGGGCACCGTCGAAGCGGTTCCGCTGAGTTCTGCCAACGCTTCGATGAACGTCTACCCAATATGGCAGAAGCGGGGGACCCAATCCCCAAGCTGGGATACGGCTTCTCAATTGAGAAGCCTCGGGGCTAAGTCACTTCGGTGGCCGAGCGAATCCATGCTCGAGCCCGACAGCTCACCTCGTCAGGCAATGGAGGAATTACTAATGGCTAAGAAGATCGTACGTACCGCAGGTGCAACCCTCGCAGCAGGCGCAATCCTGCTCGGCTCGACCGTTCCCGCGAACGCATTTGCACAGATCCCCGCTGCTGCTGATCTGTCCTACGACTACACCAACTACGAGTTCGACTACACCAGCTACAACACCCCCGCAACCACCTACGTTGCACCCCAGGCTCAGGCACAGCAGACCTACGTTGCTCCCGCAGCAGCCGAGGCTCCCGCTGCACCCGCAGTTGAGACCACCTACGTAGCACCCCAGGCTGAGACCCAGCAGGCTTACGTTGCACCCGTTGCAGCTCCGGCACCCGCTGCACCCGCAGCTTCCTCCGGTAACGCATCCCGCGACGCAATCGTTGCAACCGCAATGAGCGGCCTGGGTGGCGCATACGTTTGGGGCGGCAAGACCTTCGGTGCATGGGACTGCTCCGGCTTCACCTCTTGGGTTTTCGCTCAGCACGGCATCAAGCTGACCGCTTTCACCTACGCAATGAAGAACGAGCTGCGCCCGACCTCTAACCCCCAGCCCGGCGACATCGTCTTCCAGAACGGCTACAGCCACGTTGGTATCTACCTGGGCGACGGCAAGATGATCTCCGCTCTGAACCCCACCAACGGTACCCTGGTGCACCCCACCTCCTGGATGTCCGTTGACGGCTACTACACCGCTCTCTAAGCCTTAGCGCATAGAAGCTGGCTCTAGCCCAACATACTTCAAAAAGGCGCCTATCCCGCACGGGGTGGGCGCCTTTTGCGTGCCCGAGATTTGTGTATCCGAGATGTGTGTACCCGGGAGATTCCACGAAAAACCGCCGAGAGTGCACCTTAGTACGGGTGCATTCTCGGCGGTGTGTTTTTGAGGTGTAGGCGGTTAGGGTGCGAGAGCCTGCAGAAGCCTCTGCGGGTCACACCCCCACTCGCTGAGCTCAGCACGCAGATTAGCCCGCGCGGGCTCCTCCCAGAGCTTGAAAGCCTCTTCGGAGAGGAAGATGCGCTCGCGACCCAGAATGGAACGTAGGAAGGTCGTACGGCCGGTACGGAAGGCCTCATTGTCAAAGTGGGAGTATTCACTGCGCACCCCGCGCAGGTAGCGGCGATAGCGTGCCGAATCAGCCGCCAGGATAGCCATATCGGCATCGAGGAACAACTGAATATCCGTCGGTTCATAGCCCGCCGGTAGGTCGGCAGACTCGGGAAGCTCGTGGGTTGCCGTGGCATGCACCAGAAGGCTCACCATCTGCTGCTCCTGCTCGGTGAGCAAGCCCGCGGTAACCAGCGGCTTTAGGGAGGCGCTCGCCAGCTGCTCGCTACGGCGCTCATCCTCACCCGGTGCGCCCTCATAGACCGCGTCGTGGAACCACGCCGCCAGAATCAACGCCAGGGGAGTAGAACCCTGCGTGCGATGCGCGTAGAGGCGGTCCAGGTCGGAGAGCATCTGCGAAAGGTGCCCGCTGTGGTGGTAGGCGCGGTGCGGCTGCTCCCACGCCTGCAGCAGGCTTTCACCCAGTTCAGCCATCTGCGCTGTGAGTTGAGCTCGCAGCGCGGCAGGAGCCTCCACGCGATTGAGGCGGGGCGTATTGAGACGGGGCGTAAACGCCGCCTCCCAGGCGCGAAGCAGACGCGGGCGAATCTTCTCGGGGCGCTCCTTGAGCGGAATGCGCAGACCGCTCGCAATGAGCGTGCGAGTCAGTTGCGCGCCGCTGAGCTCCTTCGCGCCCGCCCGTACCAGGTCCTCGTAGAGGTGCGCTGGAACATCGTAGTGGTCGCGATCGAAGGCGCGCTCACTGATACCCGCCGCTGCGGCGAACTCGTGCAGTTCCGCCAGGGACACATCGGAGATGAGGTGTGAGAAGACGGTGCCGTGTGCGGGCCAGGTGGGCGGGTCAATGTAGATGCTCATTCGTACATTGTAGGAGCGGTTCTGCTGCCGGGTGCGGGTGTCCTCAGGCGGTGAACACGGGGTGGTGAACAGGGCTTGGACGCGGTATGAGCGTGGGGCGACTATCGGTGGATACCGACGGCTTGTCGTGGGCTGTGCCGACCGGAGGTGCGGGGTGCTTTATACTGGATAGGTACGCCCTCGTAGCTCAGGGGATAGAGCACTTCTCTCCTAAAGAAGGTGTCGGACGTTCGAATCGTCTCGGGGGCACACAGAACCGGCAATCACGCCGGTACGAGAAAACCGCCCGTCGCTTGCATTAGCAGGCGCGGGCGGTTTCGCTGTCTTAATGTAGTGTGACTGCGCTATCTAGCAATCTTGTGGGGAAACGCATTAAAGCTTGGCAAGGTCTATCTTGCCCTGCTGCAGAATTTTTTGGCGAGTTGCTTCATCAGCCATAAGCTCAGCAATATTGTGCGGAACAACCTGCCAAGAAACACCCCAGCAATCTACACACCAGCCGCAACGCTCCGCCTCAGGTATAGCTGAGAGCTGCTCCCAATAGTAGTCAATCTCCTCCTGAGTACGGCACGAAAGAACGACTGAAACTCCGGGCGTGAACGTGAAATCATGAAAAGCGCCGGAATCTGCTGCCGCCATCCAGGTGCCGTGCAGGTTGAAGTCGGTGAACATCACTGCATCTGTCTCAAAGGGGCTATCTTCTGGATAGTAGTACAGGGTGCCGCGGCGAGCGTCATCAAAAAGGGAAATCCAGCGGTTGGTGGCTTCCTCTGCATTGCCGTGGTTTGTACCGCCAAACATGAAAGAGGGCACGACGAAGGGCCGCGGGTCGCCTGCGGGGTTGGTAAGCATCAGCTGCCAGGTCATACCGAAACGATCACGCACCCAGGCGTAGCGCGGGGAGAAAGGATACTCACCCAGTTCCATCAGCACACCGCCGGTACTTAGCTCTGCGTAGAGTTCATCGAGGTATGCTCGCGCCTGCGCCTCACCGCCGAAGAGGAGCGGGTCAAAGTTTAGGATGCAACTGATGGACTGGTTCGGGACGTATCGGTCATCACCGTTAATGAGTGAGAGCTGGAAGCCGTGGATGCTTAGAGTCGTCGTGAGTCCGGGCACCTGTTCCATGATGGAAGCATCGCGAAAAACCCTGGTATAGAACTGCGCGGCGTCGTCGGCTGAGCCATTGCACCATAGGGCTATTGAGAGGCTCGGAGGTAAGGTCTGGGTCATGCGGTCATCCTAACATGACTATTCTGTACCATCGGTGTACCGTTGCCGATTTAGGACGTGCGGCAGATGACCGAACGGATGGGAGCGGGGGAGTAAATGCGGTAGCATGGAATATCGAATGTGTATTCTAGGCAGCGAGGTAGATGATGAGCGACAAGCCCGAACAGCAGAAGCAGCCCTTCACCGAACAGGACGGCCTGTTCGCCGCCGAACTCGTCACCCCCGCAGCACCGGTAGCGGATGATGAGCCGCCCTTCGACCCCTACTACGACGTACCCCCTGCCGAGGACGACTACTACGCCCCTCCCATGGACGCACCGATGATGGAGGCGCCCGCCCAGGAGGTGCCCGTCGCCCTGCCCACCGGCATGCCCGCCTACAGTGCCCCTGCCACCGGTACCCCCGCTGCCAGCGCGCCGGTTCCTGAACCCGGCGTACCCGCAGCCTTCGCCGCCGCTGACCCGCTCGGGGACTTCATGCCGCCCGCCTACCGCGTCGGCGGCTACGGCGAGGACTTCGACCCCGCCGACCCCTACGGCGAACGCACCCACAGCCTCAACGCCGTGGACCCCGCATCCCTCACCGCTGGGCTCAACGAACGCCAGGAAGAAGCCGTGCTGCACTCCGGCTCGCCCCTGCTCATCGTCGCGGGCGCCGGCTCCGGCAAGACCCGCGTGCTCACCCACCGCATCGCTTACCTGCTCGCAACCCACCGCGCGACCCCCGGCCAGATTCTCGCCATCACCTTCACCAACAAGGCTGCCGCCGAAATGCGTGAACGTATTGAGGCGCTGGTTGGCTCGCGCGCCAAGCACATGTGGATCTCGACCTTCCACAGCTTCTGTGTGCGCGTGCTGCGCCGTGAGGCCGCCGCCCTGGGTCTGAAGTCCACCTTCACCATCTACGATTCGACTGACTCGCAGCGCCTGTTGAGCCTCATCATTAAAGAGCTCAACCTGGATACCAAGAAGTTCACCGCCAAGGCCGTGGGCAACCGCATCTCCGCGCTGAAAAACGAGCTGGTCAGCGCCGAAGCCTACGCATCCCGCGTGGCTAGCGATAACCCGTACGAGAAGACCATCGCGCAGATTTACACCGTCTACACGCAGCGTCTGCGCGCCGCCAACTCCCTCGACTTTGACGACCTGATTGGCCGCACCGTCTTTTTGCTCAAGAAGTTCCCCGAAATCGCGAACTACTACCGCCGCAAGTTCCGCCACATCCTTGTGGACGAGTACCAGGACACCAACCACGCCCAGTACCAGCTGGTGCGTGAACTGGTCGGCGCCCACGCGAAGGCACCGGCTGATCGCGGCCCCTACCCGGACGCCGTGCCCCCCGCTGAGCTGACCGTGGTGGGTGACTCCGACCAGTCCATCTACGCCTTCCGCGGCGCGGATATCCGCAATATCACGGACTTCGAGAAGGACTACCCGAACGCCCACACAATCCTGCTGGAACAGAACTACCGTTCCACGCAGAACATCCTCTCCGCGGCGAACGCGGTCATTGAACGCAACCCCGACCGTCGCCCCAAGAAGCTGTGGACCGCCTCCGGTGCGGGCGCAAAGATTATTGGTTACGTCGCCGAATCTGAGCACGCTGAGGCACGCTACATCACCCGCGAAATTGATCGCCTTGCCGATGAGCACGGCGTGCAGCCCGGTGACGTCGCCATCTTCTACCGCACCAACGCGCAGTCCCGAACCCTCGAGGACATGCTCATGCGTGCCGGACTGCCCTACCGGGTGGTCGGTGGTACCCGCTTCTACGAGCGTAAGGAAATCAAGGACGCCCTGGCGTACCTGCGCGCCCTGAGCAACCCCGATGACGACGTGAACGTGCGCCGCATCCTGAACGAGCCCAAGCGCGGTATCGGCGCCAAGTCTGAGTCCGTGGTGGCGGAGTACGCGAGTGCGAACCGCATCTCCTTCTACGCCGCCGCACGCCAGGCCGCCGACATCCCCGGCCTGGGTGCCGCCGCCGTGAAGAAGTACGCCGAGTTCGTGCGCCTCATGGACGACCTGGCGCAGATTGCCCGCACCGAACCCGCCGCAACCTGCCTGGAGGCGGTCCTGGAGCAGACCGGGTACCTGGCGGCTCTGCGCGCCTCGAAGGACATTCAGGACGAATCGCGCGTGGAGAACCTCTCCGAGCTGCTGGATGCCATGGTCGAGTTCGAGACCGAGAACCCCGGAGCCGACCTGGAGCAGTTCCTCGAGCACGTGGCGCTGGTTGCCGACGCCGACTCGATCCCGAACCGCCCCGCCAGCGCGGAGGGCGAGAACGCCTCCGCCGCCCAGATTGCCGCCGAGGCAGCCGAGGCGAAGGCCCAGGGCATGGTTACCCTCATGACCCTGCACACCGCCAAGGGCCTGGAGTTCCCCGTGGTGTTCCTGACCGGCATGGAGCACGGCCTGTTCCCGCACCAGCGCGCCCTGACCGACGAGAAGGAGATGAGCGAGGAGCGCCGCCTGGCCTACGTGGGTCTGACCCGCGCCATGGAGCGCCTGTACCTGACCCGCTCTGAGACCCGCACCATGTGGGGTAAGAGCCAGTTCAACCCGCCCTCGCCCTTCCTGGAAGAGATTCCGGAGGAACTTATCGAGTGGAAGCGCACCGCCGGTTTCTCGGGCTTTGGCGCCTCCGGTATGGGTGCGTACGGCGCTCGCGGTGGCGGTTCTTACGGCGGCGGTTCCTATGGCAGCGGCTCCTACGGTAGTTCCTATGGTGGCGGCTACTCGGGCGGTTCTCGTTCCGGCTACGGCTCCGGTGGCTACTCGGGGGGATACTCCGGCGGCTATGGCTCGGGTGGTTACAGCTCCGGTAGCTCACGCGGCTCTTACGACCCCTACGAGTCCCGCTCCGCACGCCGTTCTGAGCCGTCCACTGCGGATATTAACGGCTCGGCAAGCTACGGGCTGGCGGCGGCCACCTCGAAGGTGACGAACCGTTCCCGCGTGCACCAGAGCAAGGAAATCCCGACCCTGGCGGTCGGCGATACCGTGCGCCACACCAAGTTCGGTGAGGGTCGCGTGCTCGCCGTTGAGGGTAGCGGCGATAAGACCGTGGCGAAGGTTCGCTTCGGCTCTGAAGAGAAGCGCCTGCTGCTGCGTTACGCGCCGCTGGAGAAGGTGAGCTAACGCGTCAGGGGCGAGAGCCTAACAACGCCGATGGAGGGGCGGGTACCTGGGGTGCCCGCCCCGCTCTGTGGGCTGTGCCGGGCGTGTTGTCCGCCTGCTGAGAAGGGCGCGGGGGCTTTGCAGAGCATAGCGGTAAACGCCGCTTTTTCGCCGGTATTTCGCGGCGGATGGGGGAGTGGCAGCTCGGGTTAGTTACCCGGTGCACACCCTTTGGGTGGAACATACCCAAAATATTTGTGAGCTGAGTCGCTAAAATCTCAGATTTGGGGGTCCGTGAGTGCGAGCTCACGCCGAATCCGATAGAGTAGAGACGAGAGAAATTCCCCGCGTCAATGATGCGTGTGCGCCGGGTGCGAGAGATACCTATCGCACGTACCGGACACACAGGGGAAGACACCTCTAATGACCAGGCCGAGTGCACCAGTACTCGGCACCACTTCGAAGAAGAAGGACACCTGTGGACCTTTTCGAATACCAGGCGCGCGAGCTCTTCGCAAAGCACGGTGTACCCGTGCTCAAGGGCATTGTTGCGACCACCCCTGAAGAAGCAAAGGCAGCAGCTGAGGAAATTGGCGGCCTGACCGTCATTAAGGCTCAGGTTAAGACCGGCGGCCGCGGTAAGGCTGGCGGCGTTAAGCTCGCAAAGTCCCCCGAAGAAGCTTACGAGCACGCTAAGGCAATTCTCGGCATGGACATCAAGGGCCACACCGTTCACCGCGTGCTGGTCGCTGACGGCGCAGACATCGCCGAAGAATACTACTTCTCCCTCCTGCTGGACCGCGCAAACCGCTCCTACCTGGCAATGTGCTCGGTAGAAGGCGGTATGGAAATTGAGCAGCTCGCTGCTGAGCGCCCCGAGGCACTGGCAAAGATCGAGGTTGACCCGCTGGTCGGCCTGGACCAGGCTAAGGCTGAGGAAATTGCTAAGGCAGCAGGTTTCTCCGCAGAACTGCAGGAGAAGGTTGTTCCCGTTCTCATCAAGCTGGGCGAAGTCTACACCAAGGAAGACGCAACCCTGGTTGAGGTTAACCCCCTCGTTCTGACCCCCGAGGGCACCATCCTCGCCCTGGACGGCAAGGTCTCCCTGGACGACAACGCAGAATTCCGCCAGCCCGAGCACGAGGCTCTCGTGGACAAGTCCGCTGAGAACCCGCTGGAAGCTAAGGCAAAGCAGTTCGACCTGAACTACGTGAAGCTGGACGGCGAGGTCGGCATCGTTGGTAACGGTGCAGGTCTGGTTATGTCCACCCTGGACGTCGTTGCATACGCTGGTGAGAACCACGGCAACGTCAAGCCCGCAAACTTCCTTGATATTGGTGGCGGCGCATCCGCTGAGGTTATGGCTGCTGGCCTGGAAATCATTCTGGGCGACGAGCAGGTCAAGAGCGTTTTCGTGAACGTCTTCGGCGGCATCACCGCATGTGACGCAGTGGCAGACGGCATCGTGAAGGCTCTGGAGATTCTGGGCGACGCAGCAACCAAGCCCCTGGTTGTGCGCCTGGACGGCAACAACGTTGCTGAGGGTCGCCGCATCCTCTCCGAGGCGAACCACCCGCTGGTTGTTCTGGCTGAGACCATGGACTCCGGCGCTGACAAGGCAGCAGAGCTCGCTCACAAGGCGTAATCGCCAGCAAAGGATTTCAAGGAAGTAATATGTCTATCTTTGTGAACAAGGACTCCAAGGTCATCGTTCAGGGCATCACCGGTGGCGAGGGTACCAAGCACACCGCACGCATGCTCGCAGCAGGCACCAACATTGTGGGCGGCGTGAACGCTCGCAAGGCTGGCACCACCGTCACCCACAAGGCGAAGGACGGCTCCGACATCGAGCTGGACGTCTTCGGTTCCGTAGCTGAGGCTATGGAGAAGACCGGCGCGAACGTCTCCATCGTCTTCGTTCCCCCGGCTTTCACTAAGGCAGCAGTTCTCGAGGCTATCGAGGCTAAGATTGGTCTCGTTGTCGTCATCACCGAGGGCGTTCCGGTTCAGGACTCCGCAGAGTTCTGGGCAGCGGCTAAGGCATCCGTGGACGAGAACGGCAAGCAGATCACCCGCATCATCGGCCCCAACTGCCCCGGCATCATCTCCCCTGAGGAGTGTCTGGTTGGTATTATCCCGGCGAACATCACCGGTAAGGGCAAGATTGGTCTGGTCTCCAAGTCCGGTACCCTGACCTACCAGCTGATGTACGAACTGTCTGACATTGGTTTCACCACTGCTATCGGTATTGGTGGCGACCCGATCATCGGCACCACCCACATCGACGCTCTGGAAGCTTTCGAAGCTGACCCCGAGACCGAAGCAATCGTCATGATTGGTGAGATCGGTGGTGATGCTGAGGAGCGTGCTGCAGAGTACATCAAGGCAAACGTGACCAAGCCCGTCGTTGGTTACATCGCAGGCTTCACCGCTCCTGAGGGCAAGACCATGGGCCACGCAGGCGCTATTGTCTCCGGTTCCTCCGGTACCGCTCAGGCGAAGAAGGAAGCTCTGGAAGCAGCAGGCGTGAAGGTCGGTAAGACCCCCTCCGAGGCTGCAAACCTGATGCGCGAAATCTTCGCTAACAAGTAGGCAACTGCCTGTTCTAACTAGCAGTAAGGC
>ERZ772977.86-NODE-86-length-75775-cov-26.986437_pt1 | contig 75775 bp, 68 predicted proteins | sample MGYA00511131_ERZ772977 | MGnify/ENA primary metagenome ERZ772977 (study PRJEB29015, sample SAMEA2737935) | human oral metagenome | biome: human oral; feature: human-associated habitat; material: dental | place: China | collected 2151 ...
AGCCGCCCGGGTTCTTGAACAGGTACTGCTGGTGGTAGTCCTCCGCGTACCAGAAGCGCGCGGCGGAGTGGGCATCGGGAGCGGGGGAGATGATCGTCTGAATCGGGCCGAAACCGCGCTCAGTGAGCACCTCCTGGTAGGCGGCTCGCAGGGCGGTCGCGTCGCGCAGCTGCTCGGGCGTCGTCGTCCAGATCTGCGAACGGTACTGGTCGCCGATGTCGTTGCCCTGTCCGCCCACCTGCGTCGGGTCGTGGATCTCAAAGAAGAGCTGGACCAGGTCAGCGGCGCTCGTGAGCGCGGTATCGAAGACGACGCGCACGGTCTCCGCATGCCCCGTCGAATGAGAACACACCTGCTCGTACGTCGGGTTGGGCGAATGTCCGCCCATGTAGCCGGTCGCCGTGGTCACGACCCCGGGAGCGTTCCACATGGCCTTCTCGACGCCCCAGAAGCACCCTGCCGCGAGGAAGATGACCTCCTGGCCAGTCCCCGCATCCTCCGTCATCGACGAGCCAAGAACCGCGTGACGCGACACGCGAAGCCCGGTATGGGCCAACGAAAAGATAGATCTCATGCCCCTCATTTCACCACCACAGCCTGCCGGCTCGCTCGCTGAGCGCGCGAAGCGTGGAAAAGCGAGGCCATGCGGGTAGGCTTAGGGAGGAAACAGAGGAGGTTCCGTGGCCGACACACATGACCAACCGCGCTGGAAGCTGTCCGACCTGATGGGGCGGCTCACTGCCGTCCTGCCCGCGAAGAACGCCGAGCATCCGGCGCCCGCCCCCGTCTTCGTTTCCGTACGCGAGGAACTGCAGGATGAGAAGGATGCCGCCAACGCGGTCCCGCGCACCCTCCGCGTCGCCGCGGCGATCTCGTGGCGCACCCTGGTCGTTGTGGGCCTCGTCGCCGCCGTCCTATGGGGCGCCGCCCGGCTGACGATCGTCATCATGCCCGTCGCCATCGCGCTGACGGTTGCCGTGCTGCTCGAACCCCTCGTGTCGTGGATGCGACGCAAGCTGCATTTCCCGCCGTCGCTGGCGGCCGCTGTCGGTCTGCTGGTCTTCTTTGCGGTCATCACGGGCGCGCTCAGTCAGGCCGCGGCCGAACTGATCCAGCAGGTTCCGCAGCTGGCAACCCAGGCCGCTGACGGCTTCCGCGCGCTGCTCGATACGATCACGCACAACGAGTTCTTGAAAAACGGGCCGCTCAAGATCGACACCACGGTCCTCAACCACTGGGTCGATCAGCTGCGTTCCGAGCTCGTCGGCTGGCTCAACACCAACAAGGAGGCCCTGGCGACGGGTGCACTCAACATCACCTCTTCCGTGGGGACGCTGGCAACCTCCGGGTTGACCATGCTGTTCTGCCTGTTCTTCTTCCTGAAAGAGGGACGCTCGATTTGGCTGTGGTGCGTGCGCCTGCTTCCTGCGCGCGCCCGCGTTCCCGTCTACGAGAGCTCGATTCGGGGATGGGCGACCTTCGGATCGTACGTACGCACCCAAATTCAGGTCGCGGCGATCGACGCCATCGGCATCGCCTTGGGTGCCTTCTTCCTCGGTGTCCCCCTGGCCATCCCGATCGGCGTGATCACGTTCTTCGCCGCGTTCGTCCCGATCCTCGGCGCCCTGACCTCGGGCGTGATTGCCGTTCTCGTCGCCGCCGTGAACGGGGGCCTGACGAAGGCCATCATCATGCTGGTCATCATCCTGGTCGTCCAGCAGGTTGAGTCCAACATCCTTCAGCCCTTCATGATGTCCAATGCCGTGTCCCTGCACCCCGTGGCCGTCATGCTGGTCATCACCGCGGGTTCGGCAATCGCCGGCATTGCGGGGGCGGTCTTCTCCGTGCCGATCGCCGCATTCATCAACGCCACCGTCATGTACCTGCACGGCTACGATCCGATGCCCGAGCTGGTAACCGCTCAGAACCGCCCAGGGGGATCTCCGGGAACCCTCGAGCAGGAGATCGCCGCCTCGTATGCGGGTAAGCCCGATACGCGCCCCTACGTGGCACGTGCCAACGATGCCGACGACGAGGCCGCAGACGGGGCGCCCGAGCGGGCAGGAGGCGAGGCGCAGGCCAACGAGGGCGCCCAGAGCGTCGGCGCTTCTGCGACGGCAGCGGGAGACAAAGAAATGCCGGAGGACGAGACTCCCGTGCGGCCCTGAGTGTCTCTCACGCATAGCGTGCGGGTCCCGCCGCCTGGCGGGACCCGCACGCTATATCGCCGCTGTGTCGCCTAGCCCTCGAAGGGCTTGGCATCCAAGATCTCGACGTCGATCATGCGCCCCGTGGGAGCCTCGAAGGAGAGCTTGTCCCCGGCCTTGTGGCCGATGACTGCCGCGCCGAGGGGCGCCTGAGCGGAGAAGACCTGGATCCCCAGGTCGCCACCCGCGTCGCGCGAACCGAGCAGGAAGGTCTGCTCGCGGCCCGCCACGAGGGCGGTGACAACCATGCCGGGCTCGACGATGCCGTCGTCGGCGGGTGTTTCGCCGACCTCGGCGTGCTCGAGCATCTCCTGGAGGGCCTGGATGCGGGTCTCGTTCATGGACTGCTCGTTGCGCGCGGCGTGGTATCCGCCGTTCTCGCGCAGGTCGCCTTCCTGACGGGCCGCGTCGATGAGGCGCGCGATCTCGACGCGCTTGACCTCGATGCGTTCCTTCAGTTCGTTCGCCAGCAGGTCGTACTGGGCCTGCGTCAGCCACTGTGTGTCAGCCATGGTTCCTCCAATGACGTGTCAGTAGTGAAGCGCCGACACACGGGTGCCGACGCGCATGGTCTCGAGTGTAGCAAGTCCGGAGGCCGTCACGGCAAGCGCTGCGCGTAGCGTCTTAGGCCCACAGGACCGCCAGGTAGACGGCGACGCAGTGACACGCCCACGCCGCGACCGTAAAGGCGTGGAAGATCTCGTGGAAGCCGAACCACGTGGGGGAAGGGTCGGGTTTCTTCATGCCGTAGACGATTGCTCCGAGGGTGTACAGGATGCCGCCGGCAAGGATCAGCAAGACGATGGCTGGGCCACCGCCCGCCCACAACTGCGGCAGATACCAAGCGGCGACCCATCCGAGGGCAACGTAGATGAGGGTCTTGAGCCAGCGCGGTGCGCCGGGCCAGAAGAGGTTGAGAACGATGCCGAAGAGTGCTCCGCTCCACACGACCGAGAGGAGGACTGTGGCGTCGGAGCGGTCCAGGAGCGCGATCGTGAGCGGCGTGTAGGTGCCGGCGATGAGGAGGAAGATGTTGGAGTGGTCCAACCTGTTCCACAGGGTCTCCCAGCGGGGGGCCCAGTAGAAGCGGTGATAGGTGGCCGACACGCCGAACAGCACGAGGGAACACGCCAGGTAGACGGCGGAGCCCCACTTGGTTGCTGGCGTGGGCGCCAGGCACACCAGGACGATCGAGGCGGCGAGCGAGAGGGGGGTTGCGGCCAGGTGGAGCCAGCCGCGCAGCTTGGGTTTGATCTGCACGAGCTGTCCCGAGAACCACTGTTTCGGTGTGAGTGATGCGATCTTCATGCGGTACCTCTGTCCTCTTCCTACGATCCCGTAGGTTACTACGCCGTAGGTTTGAGCGGGAACATACTTCTCGAGTTCCGAGAAGGCATCTGTTTCCCTGCGTCCTGCAGCGCGATACCCTTAACAGGACAAGAGTACGCCGCGCCATGGGGCGCGACACAGCAGGAGGGACGTCATGGCCCAGTGGAACATGCTCTACGACATGTACGAGCGTCGCCTCAAAGCCGAACTGTCCGAGGCGAACGTTCCGGCGCATATCGGCGTCATCCTTGACGGAAACCGGCGCTGGGCGAAGTCCCTGGGGGCCACTGCGTCCCAGGGGCACCGGGCGGGCGCCGGTAAGATCTCGGAGTTCCTCCAGTGGGCCGACGATGCCGGTGTCTCCATCGTCACCCTGTGGCTTTTGTCGACCGACAACCTCTCGCGCGACGCCTCCGAGCTGGGCGAGCTGCTGCGCATCATCTGCGAGGCCGTCTCTCTCCTGGCCGACCAGGAACGGTGGAAGCTCGCCCTCGTCGGGGACCTCTCCCTGCTGCCCGAACGCGTCGCGGAAGATCTTCGGGCGTCGGTGGCGCGCACGGAGGGGACGGTGGGGATGACGGTCAACATCGCCGTCGGCTACGGCGGCCGACACGAGATTACCGAGGCCGTGCGCTCCATGATGCGCGAAGCCGCTGCCGAGGGACGCACCTTGGAAGAACTGGCCGATTCCTTTACCGACGCGGACATCACCGCTCACCTGTATACAAAGGACCAGCCCGACCCCGACCTCGTCATCCGGACATCGGGAGAACAGCGCCTCTCCGGATTCATGATGTGGCAGTCCGTGCACTCGGAATACTACTTTTGCGAGGTCTACTGGCCCGACTTTCGTCGCGTCGACTTTCTGCGCGCCCTGCGCTCCTACGCGCAGCGGGAACGCCGCATGGGCAAGTAGGACTGCGCGCTCGCGGGGCCTCAGGGCAGCTCGTGTGCCCAGGGAGGGTTCGCGCCCTTACGGGAGACCGTGACGTCCGAGATGGCGCTCGCCCGGTCGAGGATCGCCCGAAGCCGGTCCTCTCCGATGTTCTTCAGCTCGTCGCGCGCCGTCGCGCCGCGCAACCCCATGCTCCACAGGGCGTCGATGACGCCACCCATAAAGGAATCGCCCGCCCCGACCGTGTCGACGACATCAACATCGCCCGCGGACTTGACGACGCGCAGCCCGTCGGAGGTGAACGCCACGCAGCCGTGCTTGCCGCGGGTCACGATCACGATCGAGGGGCCGAGGTCCAGCCAGCGCCGGGCGACCTCGTCGATGCCGCAGTCGCCCGTGAGCCACGCGAGGTCCTCGTCCGAGACCTTCACGACGTCCGAGAGCGCGATGAAGCGCTCAACCGAGGCCAGGGCGTCCGTCGGGTCTCCCATGATGGAGGGGCGCGCGTTGGGGTCGAAGCAGACGAGGGCGTGGCCGCGTCCCCGGGCAAGAGCGTCAAGGACCGCGTCGGCCCCGGGCTCAATACTCGCCGAGATTGAACCGGCAACGAGGATCTGCGCGCTGTCGGGCACGTCAATGGGGGCAGTGGGGGCCCACTCCAGGTCGAAGGTGTAGGACGCCGCGCCTGTCTCATCCAGGCGCGCGAGCGCCGTCGACGTGTGGGAAGCGCCCCGCGAGTCCTCCGTGAGGCGTACCCCGGAGTCCGTGAGGTGGAACTCGATGAGGCGACCCAGCTCGTCCAAGCCGATCCACGTGGCCAGGGCAACCGGGCGTCCCAGTCTGCCCAGCGTCACCGCGACGTTCGCCGGTGAGCCTCCCGGTATCTCGTAGGGGCACTCCGGTTGGTCGTGCGCGATGACGATGTCGATGAGAGCCTCGCCGATCGCGAGCACGTGGGGGGTGGACGGGCGCGCCATGCGTTCTCCTCGCTGAAACGTTGGTGTGCGGTGTGTGCTCTCCACCCTAGCGCGCCTCGGGCGCCTGCTGCCCGCTCTTCTCGGCCAGGCGCGATTGCGCGCCGTCCAGGATCTGCGAGCAGCGGGCGGCCAGGGCCTCGCCGCGCTCCCACAGCGTCAGCGTGTCCTCGAGGGGGGCCTGGCCTCCCTCAAGTGCCCGAACGATCCCGACGAGCTCGTCGCGCGCGGCCTCGTATCCGAGGGACTCGGGGTCGGGAAGCTGTTCCTTCGAGGTCATTGTGTTATTCCTTACGTTGTGCGGGTGGTGGTGTGGGGAGGCTACTGGTCGTCCGGCGGTGCGGGGGCAGTCGCGCCCACGACCTGAGCGACCATGCGGCCAGAGGCAAGGATCCCCTCGATGAGGTCGCCCTTCTTCACCTGCTGCGAGGAGGTGATAAGAGCGCCCGACGGCGTCTTGAGCAGCGCGTATCCGCGATCCAGCGTCGCGCGCGGCGACAGGGCGGTCAGCGTCGCGCGCAGGCGAGTCAGGTCCTGGCGTTCGGCGGCGAGGCGTCGCTCCAGGCAGGAGCGCATGGCCACCACGTGCTGGGACAGGGCCGTGCGGTGGCTCTCGAGGATCGCCTCGGGTCCGCGCAGCACCGGCCGCGACGAGATGAGCGTGAGGTTCGAGCGTTCGGTCGCCAGGCGGGCCGCGAGCATTCCTCGCATGCGACCGACGGCCTGGGCGATGCCGTCGCGCTCGCGGGCCTCGTCGGGTACGACGCGGCGAGCCGCGTCGGTGGGCGTCGATGCCCGGTAGTCGGCCACGAGGTCCAGAAGCGGGGAGTCGCCTTCGTGTCCGATGGCCGACACGATGGGGGTGTGGGCGCTCGCCGCGGCTCGCACGAGGCGCTCGTCGGAGAAGGGGAGCAGGTCTTCCACGGCGCCGCCTCCGCGCGCGATGACGATGACGTCCACGCCGTTCATGCCGTCCAACTCGGCCAGGGCGGCGCCGACCTCCGCCACGCAGCGCTCGCCCTGGACGGCGACCTCGCGGATCTCGAAGCGCGCGTGGGGCCACCGCTCGGAGGCGTTGACCACCACGTCATCCTTGGCCTTGGCGTTCCTGCCGCAGATCAGCCCGATCGTGCGGGGAAGGAAGGGCAGGGGCTTCTTGCGGGACTGCGCGAAGAGTCCCTCGGCGGCCAGGCGGGCGCGCAACGCCTCGATCTGGGCGAGCAGGTCGCCCACGCCCTGCAGGTGTATCTCCGCCGCCTGGAGGTTGAGGCGGCCCGAACGCTCCCAGAACACGGGCTTGACGCGGGTGACGACGCGCGCTCCTTCCGTCAGGGGAGCGGCGTCCATGACCCCCGCCCAGGCCGTGACCGTCATCGACGTGTCGGTCTGAAGGTCGCGCAGCGTCAGGAAGTGCATCTTCGCTCCCGGCCGCACCTTGTACTCCACGACCTGACCCTCGACCCACAGGGGGCTCATGCGGTCCACGTACACCTTGATGTTCTCCGTCAGCCTGCGCAGCGGCCACGGGTTCTCCCGCGTCGTGTCGGCCGCGCGGGCAGCCGGGGGGAGTGCGGATGCGGGGGAGCCTGGCGAGGGGGCGGCGGTGTGGGGCGAGGTCACGGACCCAGCATGCCACAGGCTCGGGTGGAGCGCCGCGCTCGGACGACGCCTCGGCGGCCGTGTGCGATTGCCTGGCCCCCGCGCACGCCCGGCGCCCCGAGCGATAGGGTTGTGGGCATGAGTGAAAACGTCGACCTGCACGCCAGCGCCGAGGTTCCCCTGCCCGAAGGACGCGGCGAGGGCAGCGGGCGCATCCTCTTGGCCGCGCCCCGCGGATACTGCGCCGGGGTGGATCGTGCCGTCGACGTCGTCGAGAAGGCCCTCGAGCTGTACGGCGCGCCCGTGTACGTGCGTAAGGAGATCGTCCACAACAAGTTCGTCGTCGAGTCGCTGACCAAGCGCGGGGCGATCTTCGTGCAGGAGACCGACGAGGTACCGGAGGGGGCGCGCGTCGTCTTTTCTGCGCACGGCGTCTCCCCGGCGGTGCATGCCTCGGCCGCTACCCGCCACCTGGCGACGATCGACGCGACCTGCCCGCTCGTGACCAAGGTGCATCGCGAGGCCGTGCGTTTTGCCAAGGAGGATTACGACATCATCCTCGTGGGGCACCAGGGACACGAGGAGGTCGAGGGCACCTTCGGTGAGGCCCCCGATCACATTCAGGTCGTGGGCAGCCCCGACGAGGTGGACAACGTCGTCGTGCGCGACCCCTCCCGCGTCGTGTGGATCTCCCAGACCACCCTGTCCGTGGATGAGACGCGCGAGACCGTGGACCGGCTGCGCGAGCGATTCCCGCAGCTGATTGACCCGCCCTCGGACGACATCTGCTACGCCACCCAGAACCGCCAGGGCGCCGTCAAGCACATCGCCCCCCAGGTGGACGTCATGGTCGTGGTCGGATCGGCGAACTCCTCGAACTCTGTGCGCCTCGTCGAGGTCGCTCTCGAGGCGGGGGCGGGCGGCGCCTACCGTGTCGACAAGGCCGAGGAACTGAAGGAATCCTGGTTCGACGGAGCGCGCACCGTCGGCCTGACCTCGGGCGCGTCGGTTCCGGAGATCCTCGTGCGCGAGGTGATCGAGTGGCTGCAGGCGCACGGATTCCCCACCGTCGAGGTGGCCCGCACCGAGACGGAATCGACGACGTTCGCGCTTCCCCGCGACCTGCGCGCCGACCTGAAGAAGGCGGGCATGGCTCCCGCGCGCCCCCACGCGCCCCGCGTGGCCGGGCCAAACCACACGAAGTAGGGCAACGCCCGCCGGTGCGCTCCGATAGGATGGGGCTGTGTCTCTCACTATCGGTATCGCCGGACTGCCCAACGTCGGCAAGTCCACCCTGTTTAACGCCCTGACCCGCGCGAGTGTGCTCGCCGCGAACTACCCGTTTGCGACCATTGAGCCCAACGTCGGCGTCGTGCCCCTTCCCGACCCGCGCCTGGAGAAGCTGGCCGAGATCTTCGGCTCCCAGCGCATCATTCCCGCCACCGTGTCCTTCGTGGATATCGCCGGGATCGTGCGCGGCGCGTCCGAGGGTGAGGGCCTGGGCAACCAGTTCCTGGCCAACATTCGCGAGGCCGACGCCATCTGCCAGGTGACGCGCGCCTTCTCCGACCCCGACGTGGTGCACGTGGACGGCAAGGTGGACCCGGCCTCGGACATCGAGACCATCAAGACCGAGCTGATCCTGGCCGACATGCAGACGGTGGAGAAGCAGATCCCGCGCCTGGAGAAGGAGGTGCGCAGCAAGAAGACCGAGCCGATCGTGCTCGAGACCGCGCGCGCCGCCCTGGAGCTGCTGGAGCGCGGCGAGCTCCTGTCGGGTCCCGAGGGGGCCAAGCTCGACCAGGACGCGCTGCGTTCCTTCCAGCTCATGACCTCCAAGCCCTTCATCTTCGTGTTCAACATGGACGCCGCCGAGATGGACAACGAGGAAATGAAGGACGAGCTGCGTGCCCTGGTGGCCCCCGCCGAGGCGATCTTCCTGGACGCCCAGTTCGAGGCCGAGCTGGTCGAGCTGGACGACGAGGACGCCCGCGAGATGCTCGCCGAATCCGGCCAGGACGAGTCGGGCCTGGACAAGCTGGCCCGCGTCGGTTTCGACACGCTCGGCCTGCAGACCTACCTCACCGCCGGCGAGAAGGAGGCGCGCGCCTGGACCATCCACAAGGGCGACACCGCCCCCAAGGCCGCCGGCGTCATCCACACGGACTTCGAGAAGGGCTTCATCAAGGCCGAGGTCGTCTCCTACGACGACCTGGTCGAGGCCGGCTCCATGGCCGCCGCCAAAGCCGCCGGCAAGGTCCGCATGGAAGGCAAGGACTACGTCATGGAAGACGGGGATGTGGTGGAGTTCAGGTTCAATGTCTGAGCAGTCGTCATGGGAGAACGATGACCAACGATCCGCTGAATCTCGATGAGGCCGTTGAGTGGGCTGGCCTGTGGTGGCTGCCGGACGACCCCGGCAAGCAGATCCCAGGTATCTTGCGGTATGACGGCGAAGGGAGATCTTCGCTTTCATTGATCGGTGCATTCGAGGACCGCATCTTTTCTAGTCCTGCCCCTGGTGTGACGCTGTATCATGGGCGTGCCAGGACGTGGGATGTTATTCATGGTGTTGCTGAGCAGCGTGAGGTCACGCTCTTAGGCTGCGTCCCCACCAGACCGACGCGGACCATGTTTGCGCGGGTGGAGAGCCCCGACATACAGACCATTAGTGCGACGATAGTGATCGTCGGCGCGCACGTCAGCGGAGAAGAGGACGCGGCGTTCGCGGCGGCTGAGGTCTCAGTCGAAGACTTGGCGCTCTGGGCTGCATCGTCTGTCTTCTCGGGCTCCTTCGGCTCTCGTGATGGCAAGCTCGATGGGACCGGGACGGTCTCAGTAAAGCCAGTCAATGCGGAGACAGTAACAGTTGATGGCACGGAGTATAGCCTTGTGCACACTCACACCCTGCCATTTTTCGACCGGCGCAAGGGCAGAACAGTCGGACGTATGCGAGACACTGCCTCCATCCGTGTCCGCTGGGCTGAGCCGTCCGCCCTCAAAACTGCGTTGGAAGCTGCAAGCCTGGTGCAAGATCTGATTGCGCTGGCAACGCACCGTGCTGCTGGCGTCATCTGGCTCCAGTTGGAGCTTGCAGGGACTAAGGCACTCCTCCCAGATGGTCGGATGCTACCACCTCGGCGCGCGGATGTTCTGTACTCCCCTGTAGCAGTCGGCAAATCTGATGAGCAGGCTGTTGATCCTGGCAGTGTTCTCTTTACTTGTGAGATGCTCCCGTTCGAAGAACTCATGCCGCACTGGTGTGAGGTGCGGGGAAAATTGCAGGCGGCTATCAATATGATCCTGGGCCTGCGCTACGCCCCCGCACGTTTCGTTGAAAACAATCTCTTGATGGCAGTGGGAGCTGCTGAGGCTCTCCATCGCGGCCTCAGCATTGAGGAAAAACCAATTCCTGAGGCAGAGTTTAAGAAGATTCGTAAAGCCGTGCTTGGGCAGGTGCCTGAGGAATATCGCGGCAGGCTCAAAGAATCGATTCGAGATTCGCCGACGCTTAGGGATAGGCTTCTCGCCCTAGCTGCTCGACCTGATCAGCAAGCTATCGGGCAGCTTGTCCCAGACGTCAAGCATTGGGCAAAGCGAACGACGAGAGCTCGCAATGACCTTGCGCATGAGGGAAAGACGCCAGACCATTCCATCGATGAACTGATTGCCATTGTTGATACCACGAGCGCTGTCGTGATTCTCAATGTTCTCCATGAGCTTGGGTTACCAGTGGAACGACAACGTGAAATCGTGCAAGACCATCCGCGCTTCCGGATGACCTGTAGGAAAGCAAGGGAATGGCTCGTGCCACAAGAAGGTGGCTCCTGAACGAGGCAGTGGCCGGGTCGCGCGAGGGCGTGGCCCGGTTTCGCTGTTGGGGCGTCGGAGACCGAGAAACTGCATCACGTATCGAATCAAATGATGTTCTACATGATGCTATCCTGAATGTGGAGGTAGCTATGAGAACCACTGTGACACTCGATGATGACCTGCTCGCCCGCGCCGAGGAACTCACCGGGATCACAGAGCGCTCGGCTTTGATCCGAGACGCCGTGGAGCTCCTCGTTCGAATTGAGACCGGTAGACAACTTGCCGCACTCGGTGGAAGTGACCCGGGAGCGGAGGCGGCACCGAGGAATCGTGCGCGCGCATGAGGATCCTCGTCGACACGAACGTGTGGATCGACCACCTGCGCACAACCGATCCAGTCCTGGTCGATCTGCTTGAGCGCGACCAGGTGTGCGTGCACCAGAGCGTCATCACCGAGCTGGCATTGGGCAACCTCAAAGACCGATCGATCTTCCTTGGCGCACTCGAGCGTTTGCTCATCGTTCGCAACGTGGACGATCAGGGGGTGCGCCATTTCATTGAAGAACGGCGGCTGTGGGGGAGAGGGCTGAGCGCCGTCAATGCGGCACTGCTGGCGAGCGCCGTCGTGACCCCAGGCGTCTCGCTGTGGACACGCGATAAGCGCCTGCGTCAGGCAGCGCGTGACGTGGGCGTGTTAGCGGACCTTGACTGAGGTATGCAGATGCGACGAGGCAGGGGCCGGGTCGCGCGAGGGCGTGGTCCGGCCGCGTGCTTCTGGTGAGAGTAGGAGGTCCGTCTGTGTGTCGAAGCGCGGAATACTCTTGGAATACCAAGGGACCCCCACCGCAGTGGCGAGGGTCCCCGTGGTAGACTGCGCCGGTCCAAGCCCGACGCGACCACCTTCATGATCGCGTGAAACTATGAATGATTCAAGTGTGATCTGTGTCTTGAATGGGTCTGCGCTGCTGGCGCCTCGCTTTGCTGCCGCTCCTGGTACCCATGAATGTTCCTGTGACCTTGAGGCGTGGGAGAAAGGCCTCGCCGGATCTCGCGATGAGAAACAACCGATTGCGATCGCTGGTCCACGGGAATCCGCGTAGGCGATGGAGCCCGTAGAGCACGCGCACACGGTGAGGAGGAACGGGAGATGGCGGAAAGCAGCAACTGCGTCGTCTTGACACGGCCTATTGCCCCGTTAACTCCGGCTTCGTGAAGGCCCGAACCTGGGCGGCGTCCGGGGCGATCTCGGTGGCAGTCATCGGCTTCTTCGAGGCCGTTTCGAGAGCACCCACGGAACGGGCCCGGGACAGCAGGCGATTCTCCATCGAGGACACGGCCTTGTTGTAGAAATCCACGCTCCTGGCCAGGGCCTTGCCCAGGTTCTCCATGTGGCCAGCGACGACGCCGAGGCGCTCGTACAGCTCGCGTCCCAGAGTGATGATGTCCTCGGCCTGGTCGTTGATGGTGGTGCGCGCCCACGCACTCGCGCACGTGCGCGCCACCGCCAGCAGGGTCACGGGAGAGCACAGGGCCACGCCGCGGGCCATCGCGTCGTCCAACAGCGCCGCATCCGCGCGCAGCGCCGCCGACAGGGCCGCCTCGGAGGGGACGAACAGGATGACCAACTCCGGCGAGGAGCCCAGAGCCCGGGCGTAGTCGCGCGAGGCCAGGGCATCGACGTGAGCGCGCAACGCCTTCGCGTGTGCAGCCAGTTCGCCGCGCCGCCGCTCCTCGGCCTGCTCGCCGCTGCCCTCAACGCCGCACGCCCGCAGGTAGGCGTCCATGGGTGCCTTCGCGTCGAGAGCGAGGAAACCCTGCCCGGGCAGGTGAATCGTCACGTCGGGTCGCCCGCGCTCACCTCGTGCACCCTCCGCGCCGAGGCCTCGTCCCTGAGTGAGCGCGCCGATCGAGCGCTGCTGGGCGAAATCGACGTGCGGCATCATCCCCGATGCCTCCAGGATTCGGGCAAGCTCGACCTCGCCCCACGAGCCTCGTGCGCTGCGCGAGCGCAGCGCACCCTCCAGGGACGCCGTCGTGCGCGCCAGCTCCGCTTCGCGCAGGGCCGCCTCGCGCAGTTGCTCGGCCAGCGCCCCGTGCTGGCGCGCCCGCTCCTGCTCCATCCGATCGACTCGCTGGCTCATCTGCTCCAGCTGCGAGCGAACCGGCGCGAGCGCGTTGAGGACGGAGTCGTCCCCGGCCGCGCGCGCCTCGGCATGCTCGACCCGGCGGGACAGTTCCTCCGCGCGCGCCTGCCATCCGGCGGCCTGCGCGCGAAGCGCGCCGAGCTCGTCGCCCGGTTGTGATGCGCGACGCGCCACCGCGCCCGCGAACCCGGCTAGCGCTCCCACGACCAAACCAATCACAAAAAACACGAGAGAAGTACCCATGCCGGAACCATACGAGGCACCGTGCTCATCTGTGTCCCGCAGCCTGTCGGTGGGTGTCCAGCAACCTATCGCAGGCATCACCACTGACCTATCCTGGACGTACAACTCATGGGGGAGGGGCATGGAAGCTGTCGATTCAAGGACAATGCACGTACTGATTCGGGACAAGGAAACTCCGAACTGGCAAGACTGCACCTGGAAAGTCGCGAAGACGCGCCGCGATGGGAAGCGTATCGTCATCACCTACACCGACGGCAAGGAGTTTCCGTACGGCGAGGGCAGGGTACGCATTTACGACCAGGTCGAGCGCCGCACCATTGACGCCCTCGATGAGGTACGCGTGTGCGGGAAGCGCTGGACGAACGTCGAGATCATCTGGACGCTCCGACCCAGGCACGACCCTCGCGACGTGCGCTACACGCTCGCATACCGCAAGGCTAATGGGAAGCTCGGGATCAGGAGATACGGTAGCAGCGAGGTCAGTGCGGCGTACGCGACCCCGCAGGATCGTCAGCGCGCCGCCACGCTCGACTACGTGCGCGAGGAGGTCCGCTCGCAAGCCAGGCGAGCAGGGGCGAGCCTAGACACGAGCGGACGCTACGACAAGTGGGTTGGTGAGGGAGACGCGGTTCCCGCAGCGGTCCTGGCAAACGTGTGGGAGTGGATGCGCACGGTACCCCGCGGCTCCGCCCTGGAGGCATTTCTCTCGGGCACCTCCAACCGTGCAACCGGCGCCAGAGACCAGGTCATCATGCCGTTTCACTCCAACATTGATCAACGCAATGGCATACGCGCAGCGCTCACACACCAGATCTCGATCATTGATGGACCCCCGGGAACAGGAAAGACGCAGACTATCCTCAACCTGATCGCAACCCTCATCGCCCAGGGGAAGACGGTCGGCGTCGTCGCGGGCGCCAACTCCGCGGTGGATAATGTGGTCGACAAGCTGACGGAGGAGGGCTACGGCTTCCTCGTCGCCAACATCGGCAACAGGGAGCGCGTCAAGGAGTTCCACCGGCGAGAGGGCATCCTCGAGCAAAGGCGCGAGACCTGGATCCAGAAGGCGCGGCCTGGGGCGTCTCGTGCCCCCTCACGCGTCGAAGACGCAGCGCTGAAGGCCGACGAGGAACACCTCGTATCCCTATGGGAGGATGCGCGCGAGATACCGGCGCAGCGAGCGCTCCTGACCGCGACCCAGCGCGAGCGCCTTGTCTTCGAGGAGAAGGTCAAGGAGAGCCGCCGCGTGATCCCTGACATCTCCCGCTTTCCAATCGCGACGCGCAACTCTGCCACCATCGCCGATCTGCTCGCCCTGGCACGTTGCGCGCCGATACCCCCTCGGACCCTGCGAGGCATTGTCGAGCGATTGCGCCGCTACTTCGCATACGGTTCCCTCAAGGGGCTTGACCTGGTCGACGTGGACGTACAGTCGGCGCTCCAGGCGGCCTTCTACCAGGCGCGAGAGCGTGAAGTCACCCGCCGCATCGAGGAAGCGCAGGCGCGCGCCGACCGCCACGGCCTCGCGACGGTCAGTGCCGCGTATCGTCGGCGCTCCCGGGAGCGGCTTGACGCGGCCCTCCTGAGCCGTTTCGATCGCCAGCGCCCCAGCCGCCTGAGCCCCGAGCGAAGACTCGGTGAACAGACGGATATCCTGCTGCGCACCTACCCGGTTGTGGCCTCCACCTGTTTCTCAATCCGCGCGAACCTGGCCACGCACGCGCTGCTGGACTGGATCATTATCGACGAATCATCCCAGGTTGTGCTCCCAGCCGGGCTGGCCGCGTTGAGCAAAGCGCGTAACGCCGTCATCGTTGGGGACGATAAGCAGATCGGCCCGATCTTCGAAGGGTGGGATAAGTGCACGCGTCAACCGCCCGACGATCGATTCGACGTGCGCGCCGTGTCGCTGCTGGATTCCGCCAAGATGTTGGCCGCCAGCGCGCCGGTGCCCAGCACGCTGCTCAAAGAGCACTACCGCTGCCACCCGGCGATCATTGAATTCTGCAACCGCATGTACTACGACGGCGAGCTGATCCCGATGCGAGTCCCGGTGCCGGATGCCCCGAACCCACTCGCGATCGTCTACGCGGCACCCGGAAACCACGCGCGTTGCACGACAAGTGGCAGTCGCTTCTCCCAGCGAGAGATCGATATCATCGCTCAACTTGAGGAGATGCAGGTTATTCGCGAGGGGATCGGGGCCGACGAGAAGGACCCGTCCGGAGACTATGTTGTGGGATTGGTGACCCCCTTCCGTGCGCAGGCGAAGAGTCTCGGGGAGCGCGTCCGTGCCGACCTCAACGGCGGAGGACATGCGCGTTGGCTGGCGGAGACTGCACACAAGTTCCAGGGCAGGGGCGCGGACACCGTCATCCTGTCTACTGTCCTCAACGCAGATGATTCGAGCGCAGCGCGCGAATTCTACGACTGCGATGCCATGGCAAACGTCATCGTTTCACGAGCGAAGAACCGGCTCATAGTGGTGACCGCTCACGGGGGTGTTCGCCATAGCCGCAATATCAGGTCCCTCCTCGAATACATCACGATGTACGACCCGGCGAGCATCGTCGACTCGGATATCGTGTCGATCTTTGACGTCCTCTACGACGCGTACAGTGATTCCCTTAAGCGCTACGCGCGCGTCAAGTGGGCCAACCGCAATCGCTCTCCAGCCGAGAATGCTGCGGAACTCTGCCTCCAAGAGGTGCTCGCGGAGCAGCGATACTCGAGGTGTGGCTATCGGATGGAAGTTCCCCTGAAGGACGCGCTTCCCAACACGCGACGCCTCAACGAAGTACAGCGTGCGTTCGTCTACAGTGCCAGCGCACTGGATTTTGGCGTCTACTCGCGAGTGACGGGAAAGCTGATTCTCGCGATCGAGGTTGACGGGTGGGAGTTTCATGGAAACAACGAGGAACAGCTCAGGCGCGACGCGCTGAAAGACTCGATCATGACGGCGTACGGCGTGCCCGTGCTACGCCTCCCAACGAACGGTTCGGGCGAACCCGAGCTGATTCGGGAGGCGCTCGATAGCGTGCTGTAGGAGCGGGCTGTTCCCCGCGTGACAGGGCCGCCCGGGGACCGAGTCGGCCGGGGGAGAACCGAGCCACGCCCCTACAGCATCACCATGGCCACCGTCCCCGCACACAGGAGCCCCAGGCCAAGCACGTAGCGCCGCGTGAAACGCTCGTGAAACACCAACGCGGACATGCCGACGGTGACCAGAACCGAGAGCTTATCGATGGGAACCACGATCGAGGCGGGCCCACCTCGAAGCGCATGGTAGTACGCCAGCCAGGACGCGCAGGTTGCCGCTCCCGACGCGACGATGAAAGCGAGCTCCCGTAAGGGGATTGCCACAACCTCGCCCGCGCGTCCCCGGAGGACGACGATACCCCACGCCATCACCAGCACGACAATCGTGCGCACCGCCGTCCCCAGGGTGGCGTCCACCCCGCTGACACCGACCTTGCCAAGGATCGAGGTCAGCGCCGCAAAGAACGCCGACGCGAGCGCGTAGACCAGCCAGCTGCCTCCCCGACGCAGCGCTCCCGGCAGCGCCGCGAGGTCAGCGGGCTCGACCATGAGGAGCGTCCCCACCGTGATGACGACGATCCCGGCGCCTCCCCACGGACTCACTGGCTCACCCAAGAAAATCAGGGCCAGGAGGATCGCCACAACCGTTGACAGCTTGTCGATGGGGGCCACCCGGGACACGTCACCCCGCGTCAGGGCCGCGAAGTAGCAGAGCCACGACGCCCCCGTCGCCAGCCCCGAGAGAACGAGGAAGAGCAGCGATCGTCCGTCAATGGAGGCAACACCGGAGACGACGCCGGTGAGTGCGGCCATCGCCCACGCTCCAGCGGCCACGACGATCGTGCGCACTGCCGTCGCCACCGTCGAGGACGTGGACGCGACGCCCGCCTTGGCTAGGACGGCCGTCAACCCCGCGAAGAGGGCAGACAGGCAGGCGAAGACGATCCACATGGAATCAACTCTAGAGCCTCTGGTCCCACACTCACTACGGGGACCGCAGCCGTTCGCGCAAGCCCGCCTCGGCCTCGTGTCTACCATGCCACTGTTTGCCCTCTACGGGCGCCCGCGGGCGGGCAAACCTGCCACCATACTCGGGTGAGTGAGACAAGGAACCCGGCCCTGGCCTCGTCAATGAACGAGGCCGGCCCGCTGATCCTGCAGGCCTTCGCCTGGGACATGCGAGCCGACGCAAGCCACTGGCGCTACCTCGCCGACCACGCCTCGGCGATCGCCGACCTCGGCGTCAGCGTCGTCTGGCTCCCGCCCGCCTACAAGGGGAAGGGAGGAATCCGCGACGTCGGCTACGGCGTCTACGACCTGTACGACCTGGGCGAGTTCGACCAGAAAGGGACCGTGCCCACCAAGTACGGCACCAAGGACGAATACCTGGCGGCGATCGAGGCCCTCCACGCCGAGGGCGTCGCCGTCGCGGCCGACATCGTCCTCAATCACCGCATGGGCGCGGACGCGTCGGAGAAGGTGCTCGCCACACCGATCGATCCCGAGGACCGGCGCAAGGAAACCGGCCCTCCCGAAGTCATCGAAGCATGGACGTGCTTTACCTTCCCGGGCCGCGCCGGCGCATACTCGGACTTCACCTGGGACTGGACGTGTTTCCACGGGATCGACTGGGACGCGGCCACGGGGCGCAAGGGGCTGTGGCTCTTCGACGGCAAACAGTGGAACGACAACGTCACCGCCGAACTGGGCAACTACGACTACCTGATGGGCTGCGACGTGCACGTCACAGATCCCGCGGTGAGCGCCGAGCTCGACCGGTGGGGACGCTGGTACGTGGAGACCACCGGAGTGGACGCCCTGCGCCTGGACGCCGTCAAGCACGTTGGATCCGACTTCTACGCCCGCTGGCTCGCCGAGCTTCGAGCCTCGACCGGACGCGCACTCCCGGCCGTCGGCGAGTACTGGAACGGGGACGTGACGGAGCTGGAGCGCTACCTTGCGGCGGTCCCCGACATCATGCTCTTCGACGTGCCCCTGCACTACCGGCTCCACGAGGCCTCCACCTGCGACGGGAACGTCGACCTGTCGCGCCTGTGGGAGGGCACGCTCACCCACTCCCATCCGTCTCGCTCGGTGACCTTTGTGGAGAACCACGACACCCAGCCCGGCCAGTCGTTGGCCTCCACTGTCGCCCCCTGGTTCAAGGCTGCGGCCTACGCGCTCATCCTCCTGACCGAGGCGGGAATCCCCTGCGTGTTCTGGGGCGACCTCCTGGGAACGCCCGAGACCGGAGACCTACCCGCCGTGCGAGAACTGCCCACCCTCATGGCGATCCGCTCCCGCGCCGCCACGGGACCCCAACACGACGCCTTCGACGACCCCGACGTGGTCGGCTTCGCCCGCGAGGGCAGGGAAGAAGCACCCGGCTCCGGGTGCGCCGTCATCGTCTCCGACCGCCGCGGCGCCGACAAGACCCTCTACGTGGGCAAGCATCACGCCGGTCAGGAGTGGGAGTGCATCATCGGAGGCCACCCGCCCGTGCGCATTACAGAGGAAGGCATGCTCGCGGGAACCGTCAGCGACGGCGGACTCAGCGTCTACGTCCCGCGCGTGCGCGAATAGGAAACCCCGACCTCGTCCCTCACGAGGCCGAGGATCCTCCCATTGCCGCGCCCTACTCCTGCGTGCCGCCGAGGGCGGGAATCCGCTCGATCTGCTCCTTGAAGAACGCCTCGGCCGCGGCGATGAAACGGTCCACGTTCATCGATACCTGCGCGTCAGTCAGGCCGTAGCGCGCCGAGATGAACTGCTCGGCGCACACCCGCTGCGTTCCGTCATCAAGGGAGGCAACGTAGACCTTGGGCCACTTGGCCGCAGCGTTCCAGTCGTTGCATGCCTGGATGAGACGAGGCCGCAGCTCCATCGACACATCCTCGCGAATCGCGCCCCACAGACTCAGGTCGCTCGCATCGTCAATGACGGCGAACACGTAGTATCCCTGCGAGAAACCCGTCCGCAGGCGATTGTCCTCCACCTCGTACTTGTAGTCGTTGCGATCAAAGAAATCCGAGATTGCCTTGATGGTGAGGGGACGGACGACCGTGCGGCGCTCGAGGGCGCGCTTGCATTCGGCGATGATCTGGGGGGCCTCCTCGTTGGTCGGGTCCATGGCGACGCACTGTTCCAGGTAGGTCAGGGCGTTCTCCTCTTCGTCCTGCCAGTACAGGGCAGTCCCGATCCTGTAGTACCACTGGGGGTCCGCCATGCCTTCCGCCTCGACGCTGCGCAGCAGCTCGATCGCGTGCTTGATGTGCTCGCGGAAGGAATCCATGTAGGGCTGCGCGTAGTTGATGTACGCGCGGGCCAAGAGGCTCGTGAGCTCGTAGTCCAAGGACGAGGGGGGCTGGCCTTCGATGAGGGCGATGATCTTCTGATGTTCCTTCTCATCGTGCAGGGCGTTGATCTGGGCGATGAGCGACGAACGCGAATCCACGGCAGCTCCTTCATATCGAGGCGAGAATCTGAGTACCTGGTCACAAGCATAACAGGGTGCGCGCGGCACGCCGCGCTCGTTCCCCTCGGCAAGACCGTGTCCGCCGCGCGCGAGATCCCCGGAGGCGACGCAGTCACCCGGACGGTGTCCTCGGTGGCCCCTCGGCGCTTTGAGCTAGCTTCTCGAGTTCCAGTTCTGCCAGTCGTTCCAGTCGTCATCCTGGGCGTCGATGGCGATGATCGGAACGCGATCGGAGGGCGTCTGCTCGTTGACCTCGGGCGTGGTTGGCTCGGGTGCGGCCTGCTTCTTCTTGCGCCTGCCCCAACCCCAACGCCGACGGCGCTTGGATTCGCCTTCCTGCTCGCGCTTGGCTTCCTCGTTCCACGAGAACTCTGCGTTCCAGTCCTCCTGAACGGGGGCGGGCGACGCGGGGGCCTGAGCGGGCGGCGGAGTCTGCGGTGCGACCGGGGTCTGTGGTACGACCGGGGTCTGTGGTACGACCGGAGCGAACGGCTCGGCTGCGGGGGGTGCGGCGGGAGCGGAAGCCGGCTGGATCGGAGCATACGAAGCGCCGGAGGTGGGCGTCTCCTCGTGCGCGCGAGGGGCCACGGGTGGCTCCTCCACGAATGACGGAGTCTGCTCGTGCGATTCCGGGGCGGGGGAGCCTGCCTCGGAGGACGACCAATCGAACGTCGTGTTTCGGCGGACGCGAGGCAGCTGAGCCGTCGGCATCTCCGCGGCATCGTCAAACGTCATCGACGAGGCGACGGTTGGCTCCGGCTCCACTTCCGGCGCGGGAGAAGGAGCCAGGGGTGGCTCGGCCGCGGGCGTGAGTTCGGGTTCGACCACCGGTTCGGGTTCGGCGATCGGTTCGGGCTCGATTACAGGTTCGGGCACGATCACAGGTTCGGGTTCGGGGGCGACGACCGATCCGGCTTCGAGGAGGGGCTCGGGTCGGTAGACCGGAGTGGGCTCGTAGACCGGCGCGGGCGAAGGCGGAGGAGCCAGGGGAGCCTCGGCCGCGGGCGTGGGTTCGGGTTCGAAGGTGTCACCGTGTTCCGGCGCGGCGTCGGGTTCGACCACCGGTTCGGGTTCGACCACCGGTTCGGGTTCGACCACCGGTTCGGGCTCAGGCTCGACCACAGGTTCGGGGGCGACGATCGGTTCGGCTTCGAGGAGGGGCTCGGGTCGGTAGACCGGAGTGGGCTCGAAGGCCGGCGCGGGCGAAGGCGGAGGAGCCAGGGGAGCCTCGGCCGCGGGCGTGGGTTCGGGTTCGAAGGTGTCACCGTGTTCCGGCGCGGCGACGGGTTCGACCACCGATTCGGGTTCAGGCTCGACCACAGGTTCGGGTTCAGGCTCGACCACAGGTTCGGGGGCGACGACCGATTCGGCTTCGAGGAAGGGCTCGGGTCGGTAGACCGGCGCGGGCTCGTAGACCGGCGCGGGCGAAGGCGGAGGAGCCAGGGGAGCCTCGGCCGCGGGCGTGGGTTCGGGTTCGAAGGTGTCGCCGTGTTCCGGCGCGGCGTCGGGTTCGATCACCGGTTCGGGCTCAGACTCGACCACCGGTTCAGGCTCGACCACAGGTTCGGGTTCGACCGCCGGTTCGGGCTCAGGCTCGACCACAGGTTCGGGCTCGGCGAACGCTTCGGGCGCTCCTGCCGGGGCGGGGGTGGGAACCGGCGGAGGAATGAGCCCACCCTCAGCGAAGTTGTCCCTGCCGATCGTGGGGAGCAGCGTCGTTTCCGTCTCCGCATCCGGAATTGCCGGTGGGGGCACGGAAGACTCCGGACGCGAGGCAGAGCCGCCAGCCTCCGCGCGCGCGCCACCCTCGGACCTGATCTGCGGATCCCCGTCATGCGGCGAAAGGACGGTCGGCTCCACGGCGGGGCGGGCCGAACGCGACCTGCGTGGAAGCGGCACAGCCGGAGGGAGGGCTGCCTGCGTCGATTCCCCCGCGCCCGAGTCAACCTGCCCGCTGTCGCGGGCAGAGGAGGAAGCCGGAGGTTGTGGGACCGGACGCGTGGGACGCTCCGGGAAGACAGCGGGCCGGTGCCCACCGCGCGGACGAATCCTCATGGGAGGCATCGGCACCCGCATCGGGGCAGGCGTTGCCTCAGACGACGCGTCAGCGGGGGTCGGCTCAGGCTTCGGCTGGGGAGCCGCATCCTCGATGAGCGTAAGGTCAGGCTCGGGAGCGGGGATCGGCGCGGGTTCCGGTGTCGGAGCCGACATCGCGTCGCGCGCGGGCCCGGGGAATGCTGTGGCCGCGGGTGGGGTCGGCGGCTCGGGGATCGGAACGGGCGTCACGCCCCGCCGGGGCGCGGGCACCGGTGGGGGAACATCGCTGGGGGTGCTAGGCGCGGGCGGAGCCGGGGGCTTGGGGATCGGAACGGGCGTCGTCTCGCGTGCGGGTTCGGGAACGACGGTGGGCGCGTCCGGATCCTCGTGCGCGGGCCAGGGGAGCGCCGCGGACGCGGCCGGAGGCTCATGCGCGGGCTCGGGGAGCGCCGTGGGCGCGGGTTCCCGGACAGGCTGGCGTGAGGGAGGGGTCGGCTGCGGATAGGACGACGGAACCGGTGCGGGCGCGTAGCTCCGCTCTGGATACTCGGGAGCGACCGATGTCACGGCACGTGAATCCGCCGGTGTCGCGGACCCGGAGGAGGAACGGGACGGAGGAGCAAAGGCTGCGGCTGGAGCGGCAGCTGAGGAGTCTTCCGCCTCGCTCCTACTCGACGAGGACGGACGGCGGACATGCGACGCAGGCAACGAGTCCTTCGCGTCGGAGGAGCCGCCCTTCGACCTGCGCGCGCGCACCGCGTAGAAGGTGATGACCCCGATGAGGACAACAAGGATCAAACCGACGATCAAAGCAACCAGCAGAACGACAGAAGGGCCGCCAGCTTCCGACGAGGCGGACGCGGTCGAACCTGGGGAAGCCGCGGGATCAGCGGAAGCCGCCCCTCCGGGCACGGGAGTAGCACCCCACGGGTCCTTCAACCCGCTGGCACCCGAGACGGCGGCGGGATTGCCTCCGGCGCTCAAGGACCCGTTGACGGTGATCACCTGAGGAACCGGATCGGACCAGGTCGAGACGGACAACGACCTGTTCTCGTAGGTCGTTGCCGAGGTTGCAGCCCCGGATGTCGCCGACTTCACCTGTCCCTCGATGCTCAGGGAGACCGAAGCAAGGGCAAGAGAGGAACCGAAGATCTTGCGGTACTCAGATAGGGTCTGGTCCGTTCGGGCGGTCAGCACAAACTCGCCCGAGTCCTGGACCGTAAATTCCGACTCGTCCTGGGCGCGGCTGTACATCAACTGCATGTGACAGACTGACGCGTCAGCGCGGGTCACGAACTCGACGTGGTGTGCCGCCGAGCTGCCGACGCGAGGCTCACAGATGGACTCGCTCATCGTGCGCGAAGGATCGACCACGGTCAGCGTATCGACGAGCTGCCCATCCTTGGTCACGACATACGCTTCGGAGAGAGTAGGTACGTCGGCAGCGCGCGTGGCTGTCGGCGCCACCAACACGATGAGCCATGCCCCGAGCACGGCGCACAGGGCGCGAGAGAATCGCATGCAGTCCTCCTGATATGAGTCACTCGATTATCGTCCGTTCGTGGATACAAAGCAACGAGGGATCTCAACGCGAGATTCACTGACCGGCTGTCAAGGAAGGTGTGAGCCGCTGGCAAAGAGAAAGAGGCTCTTCTGACAAGGTGAGATCCAACTGTGTCGCGTAGTATGACTGATGTCTACCCACGGTCAGGAATTGAAAGACGACTGACGTTGTCGCCAGCCGCCTACTCAGGAGGTGCCCCATGAGGTGTCGCCCCGCCACGCGCGAGGATATCCCCGAGATAACACGAATTGTCACAGAGGGATTTCTGGACTACCCGCTGCACATCATGCTCAAACCCTACCTCTACCACCCGGAGCGATACCCGCAGTGCTTGACCGCGCTCAACCGCATGCTTGCCTGCGCCTACCAACGCTCGCGCAACGCTTTCGTCGTTGAGACGGGCGGGCGAATCGTCGCGACGGCGCTCGTGCATGATCGCAAGGTCGGATTTGCCAGCAACATCACAAGCGGGGGATACGAGCTCTTTCGCTACGCCACCCCGCGACTCATCGCCGACTTCGCGAACGTGACCAACCGGGCCGACCAGATTGCCATCGACAACGGGGACTTCGACTGGTACCTCGAGATTCTCTCGGTGGACAAGACGATGCGTGGGCGTGGAGTCGGACGGTGGCTTGTCTCCAAGGTTCTCCCCGACTTTGTTGCGAGGAAGGGGGGCCACGCCTACGGCTTCGTGACCTCGACCGAGTCGAATGCTCGCTTCTACCTCAACGGTGGGTGTGAGCTTCTTGATCGCGTGGACGTCACGATGCGGGAGCGCAGCTGCCCGATCTGGGCGTTTCAGCGGAAAGCTGAGAGGCTCTGACGGATCCCGTCCCCGCGGCGGATCCCGTCCTCGTGCCCGGCCGGGTGGGAGGCGTGGTCGAGTCCTCCGCTTCTCGGCGTGAAGCGGCCGCGGCGCGAGCCTCAGTGGGGTGCTCGTACGCCGACGCGTTCACGTGCGCTGAGCGAACCAGCGGGGAATCGCTCGCTCAAGGTAGGCGGCGTTGGCCTCAATGAGGGGAGCCAATCGCTCCCAGGTGAGCGCCTGATCCCCATGCCAGGCGATCTCCGCTGCGACAAGAAGCTGAGGAACCAGCTGCGTCATGAGCTTTTCGGGGCTCGCCGTCGTTGCCGGGCGCGCCACCACCTCGCATCCTGCCAGGCCGCGTGCCCGCATCGCTTCTGGAAGCCGCTCGTAGAGACGGCGAGCATCCCCAATCGCGCGAGCGGCAGTAGCCGGAGCAGCGGACATCGATGGAGCGAGGAGGCGCTCGTCGGCGAGGACCCAGCATCCGCCCGCGGCGGCGGCCGCGTCGATGGTCGCCGCCGATTCACCCCGCGACAGCAGCGCGGTGCCGTCGGGCGGAGTCGGAAAGGACCGAGTGAGCGACTCCCACGCGGCGGCACGCCTCCCGTGGAAGCGAAGCGTGCGCAGGGCTCGCTCCACGAAGACGCGCTCGACGTCGCTGCCGAGAGGAAACCCCGCACGCATGAGGGCGGAGTCGGCCTCCCACTCTCCCCAGTCGCACGGCCCGGCGCCGATGTGTATGAAGGGTGAGGGGAAGAGATCGCACGCGCGATGCAACGCTGCCTGGACGAAGCTCAAGGAGGACGTGCTCGGCCACAGGGAGGTGGCGTTGCGCGTGTCGCCGCAGCGAACGAGGTGGGGGTTTCCCAGGTGCGGATACGAACGGATAGCGGCCCCTGCCCCGGAAGGGATGCAGACCTCGGGAACGATGCGGATCTTTCGGTCGGCGGCGTAGGAGACGAGGTGTCGGATGTTCGAATCGGAGTAGAAGCCGTGTCGCGCGAAGGCCTGCGCGCGACGCGCAGGAGCGACGTCGTCCGCGCTGGGGGCCGCGTCGCCCGCGCTGCGCATCGTGCGCGGCAGCTGAGCCCCGACGCTCGTGAGGCGAGGGAAACCTGGGACGGGCATGCGCCACCCCCGGTCGTCCGTGAGGCGCCAGTGCAGCACGTTGAAGCGATATCGGGCCATGAGGGAGAGGAAGAGCTCCATTGCGGGCACGGGCCAGAAGGTGTGGGCGGAGTCGACGAGAAGCCCACGCCATGAGAACGCGGGTCGTTCGCGGGGATCGTGCGGGAGGGGAGGGGGGATCGCCGTCATTGGGGCTCCTTACGACTAACAGGCAAGAGTGTAACAAGGGTCACTAATCAGTGGGGTGTGTTTCGGTCGTCAATTGCCCACAGGCAGCAGATTTCGACTTTGTGTCCGCTAGCGGCCGCCGCGCGCACACGGCGTGTGTCACAATCGTGTGAAGCCAATCATGCTCAACGAGGAGTGATCCATGCTGTCGAATGACAACCTTTCCCTCAACCCCAATCCCCTTGTCCAAGCCCTCGGCAAACAGGCCAAGGAGTTTACGAAAGCCGACATCATCGGCTATATCGAGGACAACAACATCCCGATGCTCAACCTGAGGTACGTCGGCGGAGACGGACGCCTCAAGACCCTCAACTTTGCGATCCAATCTAAGGCTCACCTCGATCGCCTCCTCACCCTCGGCGAGCGCGTCGATGGGTCTTCTCTCTTCACCTTCGTTGACGCAACCTCCTCAGACCTGTACGTCGTGCCGCGCCTGTCGACCGCGTTCCTGAACCCCTTTGCGCCGATCCCCACCCTCGACATCCTGTGCGGGTTCTACGATGTCGACGGGGCTCCCCTTGCCTCGGCTCCACAGGAGATCCTGCGCAAGGCTCAACGCGCGCTCAAGGAGGATACCGGCTGCGAGCTGCAAGCCCTGGGGGAGCTCGAGTACTACCTCTTTTCCGCCCAGGAGGAGCTTTTCCCCGTGGAACCCCAGAGGGGGTATCACGAATCGGGTCCCTTCTCGAAGTGGGAGGATGTACGAACGGAAACCCTCCTGCATCTCGTTCGCATGGGCTGCTCGGTCAAGTACGCGCACTCGGAGGTCGGTAACTTCGTTGCGGACGGGCGTCAGATGATTCAGCAGGAGATCGAGTTCCTCCCGGTCGATGCCTGCGACGCGGCAGATCAGATGGTGCTCGCCAAGTGGGTGCTCCGCGAGGTGGCCCACTCCTACGGCATCGAGGTCTCCTTCTCCCCGAAGATCGCCGTCGGACAAGCGGGATCCGGCATGCACTTCCACACCCGCCTCGTTCGGGAGGGAGTCAACCAGTTTTCGACGGGATCGGGATTGACGGAGGAAGCCCTCAAGGTCATCGGCGGATACCTCTCGCACGCGGCGTCGCTGACCGCCTTCGGCAACACGGCCCCCACCTCCTTCCTGCGTTTGGTCCCCCACCAGGAGGCGCCGACCGCGATCTGCTGGGGAGACCGCAATCGCTCCGTCCTCGTGCGCGTCCCGCTCGGGTGGCAAAACATTGACGACTCCATGTTCCGTGATGCCAACCCGAGCGAAGGCCCGCTCGGTGATCTGCCCAATGACTCCCAGACCGTTGAGTTGCGCAGTCCCGACGGCTCCGCCGCCGTTCATCTCCTCCTCGCGGGCATCACCGTCGCCGCGCGTCTGGGGCTCACCGTGCCTGGAATGGCAGACTATGCGAGAGTGCGCAAGGTTGACGGAGATGCCTCCCAGACTCCCGGCCTCGATCAGCTGCCTGCCTCCTGCTTCGAGGCCGCGGGTCGGCTCCTCGCCCAGCGCGGCGATTACGAGGCGCGCGGCGTGTTCCCCGCAGGGCTCATCGATTCGTGGGCGTCGCGTCTCATTGCTCTCGGCGACGAGCATCTGCGCGAGGATCTGGCGGACTCGCGCCTCAGCGTCGAGGAACTCGTCGAACGGTACTTCCACATCGGCTGACCCGCGGGCCACCCCCATCCGCGGGCGTGGGTGGGACCCGAGCGCCGACCTAGTCGCGCTCCGGTGGCGCAAATCGCGTCGCCGGAGCCGAGTTCGCGAGGCTTCTTCCCTGCGCCGGGTGTGCCGGGCCGCCTCGCGTGTCCCGTGTGCGAGGCGGGGGCAAGGCGGCCTCGCGCAGCGCGGCGCGCAGCCTCCTGTCGCGGTCGAAACGTGCGTCGGCAGCCGCGCGGCGTGCGCCGGCCATCGAGCGGGCCACCGCCGCGGTCACGCCGAGGCCAAGCGCGACCACCGCGAGAGCAAAGAACGGCCACAGCGTCCACCATGAGGTGGAGTCGCCTTCGGGTGCTGAGGGGCTGGCCGCTGACGATGAACCCGTCGAGCGTGCGGCGGCATCGGCCGCGACGCTTGGAGCCACCGTGCCCGTCGCGCTCACGGTACCGGAGACGTTCTCCCAGGTCACGGTCGTCGCGTCCTTCTTCGTCGAGCCGGCGTAAGAGATGATCGTCGCGCCCGCGGACGCTTCTTCGACCTGTGAACTGTGAGCGATCAGGGTCACCCGAGTAATCGTCGCAGAGGCCTCGGGAGAGGAATACCCCTCCAGGAGCCTGGACGAGGCAGACTCAAAGTGGAAGATTCCGCCGGTATCGACAGAGATGACCTCGGCGCCCGCATCGGCGAGCTGCCACGTGAAGCGGCACCCCGAGATGCCGTCGACCGAGACCGACAGCGAGGACACAGCCCCCGCCGCGCTCCCCATCGCCTCGCACTGGTCCGCGCTGAGGGGCTCGTCGGCGGAGAGGGTGACCTCGTGCGTCGCGCTCACTCCCGGCGTGATGTCGTACTCCTCAATCAGTCGGATTGACGTCGGCTCCTGTGCGAACGCCGCTCCGCCGACAGCGGTCAGCGCGAAGGCTCCCAGCGTGGCGAGGAGGGGGCGCTTCACCCTCATTCGCTGTCGTCCTCGCTGCGCAGGCGGGGCACCGACGTCAACTCCGGGCGCGCGCCGACCTTGTCGGCGTAGAAGGCGCGGATCACGTCCATGTCCGCCCGAACGTCGCCCGTGAGCCGATAGGTGGGACCCCAGCCGAACGTGCGGGTGGCGCGATCGACGAAACCGAACTGAATCGGGACGTCCGCCTCCATCGCTATGCGGTAGAAACCCGACTTCCAGAACTCACGCGGCGACCGCGTTCCCTTCGGGGTGATGCACAGAGTAAAGCTATCGGAACGCGCGATACGCGCCGCAACCTGCTCCACGAGGCCATGAGCCGCGCCGCGCTCCACCGGGACCGCTCCGATCTTCTTGACGAACCAGCCCAACACCGGGGCCTTCACAATGGAGTCCTTGACGAGGAACGAAAAGCTACGTCCCGCCTTCCACATCGCCACAGCCATGAAAACGCCGTCCCAGTTCGACGTGTGCGGTGCGCCGATCACGATGACCTTGTCGGGAAGCGGCTGAATCGACAGCTTCCAGCGTGAAACCCCGAGGTAGGCGGATGCAAGTGCGCGGGTGAGAGCCATGGCGGCCTTTCTGTTCGTAGCTGGAGCCAATCCTACTCGCGTCGCGATCAGTCCAGCGTCTCCACCGCCAGTGTCTGCGTCATGATGTGCGGGTGGCCAGGCCACAGCGTGAGGGCGCGTTCGCGCACGGCTGCGGTTTCGACGCACACGAAATGCTGCCACTCGCCCTCGCCGACATCCGTCATGGACGCCGCCGCCTGTGCCCACGGGTTCCACACGATGGTCGAGCCCGATCCGCTCTTGTCAACGATGATGCGCCTACCCAGCCTCGGGTCCACGACGTGGACCGGTTGCGTGGTCGTGTAGATGCGATCGAGGGGGCCGACGGCTGCCAGGGCGCCGCATTGAGTCCCGCGGCGCTCCTTGACCTTGTCGTCGTAGGGCGCCCCGTCAAGCCCCTCGATCGAGAGGTCTTTGACGTCGCCGACGCGCAGGTAGGTGTGCATGGCTGCCTCGATCGTGAAGGGGTGGTCGTCCTCGTTGATCAGGGTCAGGCTCAGGTGCAGCTCCGCGCCGACCACCACGTCAAGGCGAGCGCAGAAGGAGTGCGGGTAGAGGAGGGACGTTTCCCCCGTGTGGTGGCGCTCGAACGAGACGGTGGCGGGGGAGGCGTCCGCCGGTGTCGTCTGGGCCAGGAGCGACCACCGCGAGGTCCGCGCGAAGCCGTGGGCGCCGGCCCCGGCGCCCGGTGCGGCCGGTGAATCCGCGGGGCTGCCAAACCAGGGCAGGCACAGGGGGATGCCGCCGCGGATCGCGCGGGTTCCGTCCATCACGGCGCGCGAGGAGAGCCAGAGAATGTCGGAGTGCCCGGCGGGACGCCATGACAGCAGGTGGGCTCCGAAGGGGGTGACAAGGGCCGAACACGAGGGAATATCTACGCTGAGCGTGGCGATGTCGGTCATGGTCATCAGTTAACGACACCTGTAGTTGTTCAGCAAGTAGACCGCTTGGTTCGCTCCATCCTCTCCGCAGCGTGGTGGAAGTCGCAGGAAGGTGCCCGCATCGGCCCTGGGTAAGCCGATATTCTTGGGGGGAATGTGCGTGGAATCGGTCAGACGATCGAACTGTGGCGCGGCTACTGTGCCCTATCACACGCAGTAATACGTATCCATGTTTGAGGAGTCCACATATGTCCACGCGTCCTGACCTGCGAAATGTCGCCATCGTCGCACACGTCGATCATGGGAAGACCACGCTGGTTGACGCGATGCTCTGGCAGTCCGGCGCCTTCTCCGAACGTGACACCGTCGAAAAGACGGGTGAGCGCGTCATGGATTCCGGAGACCTTGAGCGGGAGAAGGGCATCACCATCCTGGCCAAGAACACAGCCGTCCACTACCGGGGTCCCGCGGCTCAGGCCCTCGGCCTCACGGACGGCGTGACGGTCAACGTCATCGACACGCCCGGCCACGCCGACTTCGGCGGCGAGGTCGAGCGCGGCCTGTCCATGGTTGACGGCGTCGTCCTCATGGTCGACGCATCCGAGGGGCCCCTCCCGCAGACGCGCTTCGTGCTGCGCAAGGCGCTCCAGGCGCATCTGCCCGTCATCGTGGTCGTCAACAAGGTCGACCGGCCCGACTCTCGCATTGATGAGGTCGTCTCGGAGACGACGGATCTCCTCCTCTCCCTGGGTGAGGACCTCATGAACGAAGGCGTTGACATCGACGTGGACTCGCTGATGGACGTGCCGGTCGTCTACGCCTCCGCCAAGGCGGGCAAGTCCTCCCTGACCAACCCCGGCGATGGACAGGTACCCGCCGAGGATCTCGAGCCCCTGTTCGAAACCATCCTGAACCGCATCCCCGGCCCCACCTTCGATCCGGACATGCCGCTGCAGGCGCACGTGACGAACCTGGATGCCTCACCCTTCCTGGGACGCCTCGCGCTGCTTCGAGTGCACAACGGAACCCTGAAGAAGGGGGCGGATGTGGGCCTGGCGCGTCACGACGGCTCCATCCAGCGCGTCCACATCTCGGAACTCCTGGCCACCGAGGGCCTCGAACGCGTCTCCACGGACCACGCCGACCCCGGCGATATCGTGGCTGTCGCCGGTATCGAGGACATCATGATCGGCGAGTCGTTGGTCGACCTCGAGGACCCGCGTCCGCTGCCCCTGATCACCGTCGATGATCCCGCGATCTCCATGACCATCGGTATCAACACCTCGCCCATGGCAGGCCGGGTCAAGGGCGCCAAGGTCACCGCTCGCCAGGTGAAGGACCGCCTCGACCGCGAACTGATCGGTAACGTCTCCCTCAAGGTGCTGCCGACCGAACGCCCCGACGCGTGGGAGGTCCAGGGACGAGGCGAACTCGCCCTGGCGATCCTCGTCGAACAGATGCGGCGCGAGGGCTTTGAACTCACGGTCGGCAAGCCTCAGGTCGTCACCAAGGAGATCGACGGTACCCTCAGCGAACCGATGGAACGCATGACCATCGACATTCCCGAGGAGTTCCTCGGAGCGGTCACCCAGCTGATGGCGGCCCGCAAGGGCCGCATGGAGACCATGGCGAACCACGGATCCGGATGGATTCGACTGGAGTTCGTGGTCCCCGCCCGAGGCCTCATCGGCTTCCGTACGCGCTTCCTGACGGAAACGCGAGGCACCGGCATCGCCTCGTCCATCTCCGAGGGCTACGCCCCCTGGCAGGGAACCATCGAGCAGCGCCTCACGGGCTCCCTCGTCGCGGACCGTGCCGGACAGGCCACGCCCTACGCGATGACGAATCTGCAGGAACGCGGAACCTTCATCATCGAGCCCTCCTCGGAGGTCTACGAGGGACAGGTCGTGGGAGAAAACCCGCGCGGTGAGGACATGGACGTGAACATCTGCCGCGAGAAGAAGCAGACCAACACGCGTAGCGCCACCGCAGACGTGTATGAATCCCTGACGCCCTCCCGCAAGCTCACCCTCGAGGAATCCCTGGAGTTTGCCGCAAACGACGAGTGCGTCGAGGTCACGCCTGAGGCGGTGCGCGTGCGCAAGGTCGTCCTGGACGCGCAGGAACGTTTCAAGATCGCCGCCCGAGAGCGTCGAGCAAACCGCTGACGCGTCGCCGTTAGGGCTGCCGCGTCGGCGGGGGTGGAACTCGCTTGCCCGTCACCATCGTGCGCGCGTCCACCCGCACCACTCCCCGCCTCGTCGCGACGCTCACGTGCGTGGGCGCCACCTCCGTGGCCTCGCCCAGGGCGTCGTGCAAGCCGTCGGCCAGGCGATATCGGATCACGACCCTCTCGCCCACCCTGAATTGCATCCACGGCAGCGCGGGAATTGCGCCAGGGGAGCGTGCGGAAAATTGCGCGCCTACCCCCGGCGCGCCACTCGCGCGATTCGGCTCGATAGCGCCGCTTTCGGGCAAGTCGCGGACGCTGGGTGACTCGGGAGTGCTCATACGTGAATAATAGGATCAACGAGTCTTTGGAACTGACCAGGAGGAACGTCACATGACCTACGTCATCGCGCAGCCGTGCGTCGACGTCAAGGATCGCGCATGCGTGGACGAATGCCCCGTCGACTGCATCTACGAGGGTGAGCGCACGCTGTACATCCACCCCGAGGAATGCGTCGACTGCGGCGCCTGCGAACCCGTGTGTCCGACCGAGGCGATCTTCTACGAGGACGACCTTCCCGACGAGTGGTCCGACTACTTGCGCGCCAACGCGGACTTCTTCAACCAGCTCGGCAGCCCGGGAGGCGCCCAGAAGACCGGCGTCCAGGACTACGACGATCCCATGATCGCCGAGCTTCCTCCTCAGAATGAGGAATGGAAAGCCGAGAACATGTGACGGTCGGATAGGGTGGGGGCATGAGCCTGTTGCTACCCCGCCCCCTGGACCTACCCGAGTTCCCCTGGGATCAACTGGCCCCCGCCAAGGCGCGCGCGGCCGAGCATCCCGGGGGGCTGTGCGATCTGAGCGTCGGCACCCCCGTCGACGACACCCCCGACTTCATCCGCGAGGCCCTCGCCGACGCGGGGAACGCGCACGGCTACCCGACGGTCGTGGGCACGGACGAGGTGCGTGAGGCGATCGGCGCGTGGGCAGCTCGGCGCGGGATGGTCGACGTCGGCCCAGCCGGAGTGATTCCGACGATCGGTTCCAAGGAAGCGGTCGCGTGGATCCCCACCCTGCTCGGCGTGCGCGCCGGGGACACGGTCCTGGTTCCCGAGGTCGCATACCCCACCTACGACATCGGCGCGCGCCTGGCGGGGGCAACGCCCGTGCCCGTGGACCCCACTCGCCCAGGCACCTGGCCCGACGCCACCCTCGTGTACCTCAACTCCCCGGGCAACCCCGACGGGCACGTCATGAGCAAGGATCAGCTGCGCGACGCCATCGCGTGGGCGCGCGGCAGGGGAGCAGTCATCGTCTCGGACGAATGCTATGCGGCGCTGCCGTGGAGCGAACCCTACGTGAGCGAGGGAGTGCCCTCGCTGCTCGACGCGAACGTGTGCGACTGTGACCCCCGTGGCCTCCTGGTCCTCTACTCCCTGTCCAAGCAGTCGAATCTCGCGGGCTACCGCGCCGCGCTCATCTACGGCGACCCCGCGCTGGTTGCCCCCATCGTCACGGCGCGCAAGCACTCGGGACTGATGGTCCCCACCCCCGTCCAGCACGCCATGGCCCTCGCCCTGGGCGACACCGAGCACGTGAGCGCCCAAAGGAGCGTGTACGAGGCCCGACGCCGCCTCCTCCTGGAGGCGCTGACCCGCGCGGGGCTAGACGTTGACCCCGCTAGCGCCGCTGGACTATACCTGTGGGTCGCAGATCCGGGCGCGCCGCAAGACTCCTGGGCGCTCGTTGACCGATTCGCGCGGCTCGGAATCCTGGTTGCGCCCGGAGACTTCTACGGCGCGGCCGCCCGCGGCCGCGTGCGCGTGGCGCTCACGGCCACGGACGAGCGGATAGCCGCCGCAGCGAAGCGCATCGCCAGCGAGTGGGTGGGGCGCTAGCCACCTTGACGGCACTCCGGGACACGGGCAGCGCCCGTGTCCCGGCCTTTCTTCACGGCGAAGGAGCTTAGTTGGATGCGTGCAGCGCGTCGTTGAGTTCGATGCCCACGACGCCCGCGCGGGCGATCGCCTCGATCCGCCCGGTCTGGGAGTTGCGCCGGAAGAGGATGTTGGACGCGCCCGACAGCTCACGCGCGGCCACGGTGCGCGGCTGCGAGGCCCCCGAGGAATCGATGAGGGTGACCTTGGCGCCGGCGGTCACGTACAAGCCAGCTTCGACGACGCAGTCGTCGCCCAGGGCGATTCCCAGGCCCGAGTTCGCGCCCAGCAGGCAACGCTCGCCCAGGCGGACCCGCTGCTTGCCGCCGCCGGAGAGCGTGCCCATCGTGGAGGCGCCACCGCCCACGTCCGAGCCGTCGCCGATGACGACGCCCTGCGAGACGCGGCCCTCGACCATGGAACGGCCGAGCGTCCCGGCGTTGAAGTTGACGAACCCGGCGTGCATGACGGTCGTGCCCTCGGACAGGTAGGCGCCCAGGCGCACGCGGGTTGCGTCGGCGATGCGCACACCGGAGGGGAGGACGTAGTTGACCATCGGGGGGAACTTGTCGATCCCGAGGACCGTCACGGGGCGCCCGTCGCGGGCGCGCAGTCGCATGCGCGTGGCCTCGAAGTCCGCCACGGCGCACGGCCCGGCGTCCGTCCACACCACGTTGGGGAGCACCGCGAAGATCCCGTCGAGGTTGATCGAGTTGGGCCGCACCAGGCGGTGTGACAGCAGGTGAAGCCGCAGGTAGGCGTCCTCGGTGGTGGCGGGGGCCTCGTCCAGCCTGATGGTCGTCGTGCGCACGACGGTGCGCACGCGGCGGGCCTCGTCGACGCGCTCCAGGGCGGACAGGGAGGCGGCCGCCCCCTCGTCGGATCCGGGTTCGCCCAGCTGCGGGGCGGGATACCACGTGTCCAGTGTCGTGCCGTCCAGGGTGATCGTTGCGAGGCCGACGCCCCATGCTGTGCTCGTGTCCATGGCATCTACACTACGGGGCGCGGGCGTCGGCGGTGAGGCTCAGGGGCGCGGGGTATCCCACAGGTCGGGCCAGAAGACACCCATCTCCGTGGCCATCGAGCGCAGCAGCGGCAAGGAGATGCCGACCACGGAATGATAGTCGCCGGTGACCCCGTCGATAAATGGGCCGCCCAGGCCGTCGACCGTGAAGGAGCCGGCGACGCGAAGCGGCTCGCCCGTGGCCACGTACGCGTCGATCTCCGCGTCGGTGATCTGCCCGAAGTGGACCTGGGTCGAGGCGCTGCGCGTCAGGCGGGCGGCGGCGGTGCGGGAGCCGCTTCCGGCTCGGTCCGACGAGGAGCGAGGGGTGAGCAGGGCAGCCGAGTGCCCTGTCCACAGCGTGGCCGTCGTGCCCCGCATGGCGCGGATGCGCTCGCGTGCGACCTCGGGGGTGTGCGGTTTGCCCTGCATCGCTCCGTTGATCTCCAGCATGGAGTCGCAGCCGACGACGAGGAGCGCGCCCGGGTCGGCATCGAAGGAGTCGGAATCGGGCGCACACAACGCGTCGCACACGTCCGCGCACTTGGCCTCGGCCAGGGCGCCCACCTCGTCCGCGGGAGTCGTGGCGGCGCCCGAGAAGGCGCGCCCGCCGGGGAGAGCCGCGAGGACAGCGTCCTCGTCAACCTGAGAGACTCTCACGATCGGAGTGATTCCCGCGGCGATGAGAGTCGCGCGGCGGGCGGGGGAGGCGGAGGCGAGAACGAGGCGCATAGGGACATTGTGGACCATGGCGTGTCGGGCGCGCAGGAGGGGTGAAAAATAGTGCAGGAATCCGGATAATCGCAGGTAAACGTGCAAATGCCTGGTGGAAAATACACGAGCCTACTACAATTGTCAGTGCATGAGGTCGCATTGACGATGTGACTTTGAAAAGTGACCTGGTATACCGTTTATCCGCTGATGTGGTGTTGAGTCAGCCCAGCGAGGAGGGATTTGCGATGGATGAGCGCGCGTCTTCGTCCCCTGCAATTCCTGATGACCTGACCGCAACAAGCTACGTTCCTCGGCTGCTCGGTGGTCATCTCACGTATTCCGCCCGCGACCTGTCGCAGGCGACCGATACGCCGATCGAACGTGTCTTCCAGTTCTGGATCGCCCTGGGCTTTCAGGCTCCCAGCGCCGACGATCCTGTCTTTTCCGCCCGTGACCTTGATGTCTTTAGCCAGTGGCACGACCTCGTCGAATCCGGTGGCATCGACACCGCGACGTCCCGTTCGCTGCTTCGCGCTAACTCTCACCTGGCGGACCGGCTGGCCCTGTGGCAGTTCGAGGCCCTCGTCGAGGACTCGATGCGCCGCCTCAACCTCGATGACACGACGGCGCGCATGTACGTCCTGGACCACATGCGAGAGTACATTGACGTCTTCCAGGAGATGTTCACCTACTCGTGGCGGCGCCAGCTCGAGGCAACCCTGTCGCGCTTCGACCGGGAGGTCTCCCAGCGTGGCCACGAGGAGCGCCACGATCGTTTCCCCCTCAATCGCTGTCTCGGATTCGTCGACATGGTGTCCTTCACCTCCTCCTCCACGATCCTCGGCGACGCGCTGGTCGGACTGATCGAACGCTTCGAAGAAGAGAGCCGCACCGCGGTCATCGAAGAGGGGGGCCGGGTCGTCAAGATGATCGGCGACGCCATCTTGTACATCGCCGATGACCTCTCGACCGGCCTGCGCGTCGTCACGGCTCTCATCGAGAGACTCAACGCTGACGACGAGATGCTTCCCGTGCGTGCCTCCTTCGTGCGCGGGGACGTCTTCTCGCGCTCCGGCGACGTGTTCGGCCCCACCGTCAATCTTGCGTCTCGCCTCGTGGACATTGCGCCCGTCGGCAAGATCCTCACCGATCCGGCGACCGCGGCGGCGGTCGCCGCGGGTAAGGGCGGGGACGGCTACGAGCTCGAGGAGTTTCCCACCGCGGACTTGCGCGGTTTCGGTCCGGTCTCGCCCTACCTGCTGTCAAGCGTGCCGAATTAGGGCAGGACCCCCACGTCGCAGCCCCATCCGACCGGGGAGCACATTCGGTCAAGAAACGTGAAAGTTTTGGTTCGGAATTGCTAAGATGTTCGCGTGACTACAGTTCTCCTCGTTGAAGACGATCCGGCCATCTCCGAGCCCCTCGCACGGGCGCTGGGCAGGGAAGGCTACGACGTGCGCGCCCACGCGACGGGTGGCCAGGCCCTGGCCGACGCGCGCGGCGTCGACCTGGTCGTCCTGGACCTCGGGCTGCCCGACATCGACGGCTTGGACGTCGCGCGCGAGCTTCGCGCCTCCGGAAACCGCGTCCCGATCCTGATCCTGACCGCACGCACGGACGAAGTCGACATGGTCGTCGGCCTCGACGCGGGCGCCGATGACTACGTGACGAAGCCCTTCCGCCTGGCCGAGCTTCTCGCCCGCGTGCGCGCCCTCCTGCGACGTCAAGCATCCGAACCCGCCGAGGGTGAGCTGCGCGCGCAGGACATCCGCATGGACGTCGCCGCGCACCGAGCCTTCGCCGGAGACACGGAGCTCAGCCTGACGGCCAAGGAGTTCGACCTGCTGCGCGTCCTCCTGCGCGAGGCCGGCTCGGTCGTCGCCAGGGAGACCCTCATGCGAGAGGTGTGGGGTTCTGATCCAACCGGCTCGACCAAGACCCTCGACATGCACGTGTCCTGGCTGCGGCGCAAGCTCGGCGACGACGCCACCGACCCGCACTACATCACGACCGTGCGCGGGATGGGATTCCGCTTCGAGAGCGCGCGCTAAGGGAGGCCCGCCATGCGCGCACGCGCGGTGAGGATGATCGTCTCCGTCGTCGCCGTCGTGTGCGTGCTGATGGGTTTGCCCGGAGCGTTCTTTGCCTCGGCCTCGGTGTGGGCCTCCGAGCAGCGGAGCCTGGAGGTTCAATCGCAGCTGATCGTCCACAGCATCGACCGGCGCAGGGCCGCCGGAGAAGACACTGATGCGACGGTCCTGGCGTCGCTCGTCTCGGAGCAGGCCAAGAGCCGCGGCGGCACGCTCGCCTATCGGATCAAGATACCCGATGCGAACCTGGTGACGGGCGGGAACGCGATCTCGGGGCGAACCGTCACGGCCGTTGCATCCTCGCCCAGCGGCGTCTCCGTCCAGCTGACCTCCTCCGCCTCGGGTGCCCTTCGTCGAATCGCGTGGGTGTGTGCCCTCTTCGGCGGTGGAATGGCGCTGTCAACGGCGATTGGCTGGCTGATGGCGCGCTCGCTCTCGCGTGACCTCTCCGCCCCCCTCATCTACCTGGCGGCCCAGGCCGAACAGATCGGCTCCGGCGGCGTTCGGGCTCGGATGGAAAGCTCGGGCATCGAAGAGATCGATCTTGTCTCCGAGGAACTGGCGCGCACCGGTGAACGCATGGCCGGACGCCTGGCCGCCGAACGCCAAGCGGCTGCCGACGCCTCCCACCAGCTGCGGACCCCCCTCACCGCCCTGTCGATGCGCCTGGAGGAGATCGAGTTGATCTCCTCGGAGGAGGACGTGCGCGCGGAAGCCCGCACGTGCCTGGAACAGGTTGAGCGCATGACCAACGTCGTCACCGAGCTCCTGGACGTGTCCAAGCGCAGCAGCGGACAGACCGAGGCGATCCACATCCTCGAGGTCTTCAACACCGCACGCGAGGAGTGGGAGGATCAATTCGAGGCTGCGGGCAGGTCCCTCATCTTCCTCGACGAGGCCGAGCGACCGATCCTGGCCGACGCGGGCAAGCTCGGACAGGTTCTGGCGACACTCATCGAGAACTCCCTGAGATACGGCGACGGGGCGACCCACGTGTGGGCGCACGCCGGATCATCCAAGCGCGGCGTGGTCATCGAGGTCAGCGATGAGGGAGAAGGCATCGATGAGAGCCTCGCCCCCGACATCTTTGAAAAAGGCGTGTCCGGCCACGGGTCGACGGGCATCGGCCTGGCCCTCGCGCACGACCTGGCTCAGGCGATGGGCGGACGCCTGGAGCTCAAGACGCGCCGTCCCCCCGTCTTCACGGTCTCCGTCGCCGCGATCCCCGCCTCCCTGGATCCCGACCGCGTCATGCCCGAGGGCCCCCTCATGTCGATGGGACGCAGGTCGCGCCGCTTCTAGCTCAGCGGTAGATTGGTCCCGTGACACGCGCGATATCGACACCCGTAACCGTTGCCGTCATCGGCGGGGGACAGCTGGCACGCATGATGCAGGAGAGTGCGATAGCGCTCGGAATAAACCTGAGGGCACTCGTTGAGGCTGAGGACGGGTCGACCGGCCAGGTCACCGTCGACAAGTCCGTCGGTGAGCCCGGCTCGTGGGAGGCCGTCGCCGCCCTCATCGAGGGGGCCGACGTCCTCACCTTCGAGCACGAGCACGTCCCGGACGCCGTCCTTCGTCAGGCCTCTCGTCGCGTGAGCGTCCAACCGCCCGCCGATGCGCTCCGCTACGCCCAGGACAAGCTGGCGATGCGCGAGCGCCTGGGTGCGATGGGCGTGCCCTGTCCCGCGTGGGCCCGCGTCGACGACGAGGCAGCCCTCGAGGAATTCGGCGCGCGAGTCGGCTGGCCGCTCGTCGTCAAGACCCCCAGGGGCGGGTACGACGGGCACGGAGTTGCCGTCGCCCACGCCAGCTCGGACGTGGCCTCCTGGTGGGGACACGGCCCCCTCCTGGCCGAGGCCTGGGTGCCGTTCCGCTGTGAGGTCGCGGCCCTGCTTGCCCGAACGCCCTCGGGGAGAATCGAATCCTGGCCCGTGGCTTCGACGGTCCAACGAGGCGGCGTGTGCTCGGAGGTCACCGCCCCCGCCGTGGGAATCCGCCCGGAGACCGCCCGCGAGGCGCGCCGCATCGGAGAAACCATCGCCTCGGAACTGGGAGTCACGGGTGTCCTCGCCGTTGAGATGTTCGTCGTTGGCGAGGGCGCCGACGAGCGCATCCTGGTCAACGAGCTGGCAATGCGTCCCCACAACACGGGTCACTGGACGATCGACGGAGCGGTAACCAGCCAGTTTGAACAGCACCTGCGCGCGGTGCTCGACCTGCCCCTGGGGTCCGGTGAGATGCGCGACCCGGCTACCCACGCGGTCATGGTCAACCTGCTCGGTTCGCGCTCCGACCAGCCGACGCGTGCCCTCGCCGACGCCCTGCGCGCCGGAGGAGAGCGAGCCAAGGTGCACCTGTACGGCAAGGAGGTGCGTCCGGGGCGCAAGCTCGGCCACGTGACGGTCGTCGATGCGGACCCGGCGACCGCACTCGCCTGCGCCCGCGCGTGCGTCGAGGCGCTGCGCGGCGGCCCGGATTCCACCGACCTGCCGTAGCGCGCGCCGCCCGCAGGCTCCTCACAACCAGGAAAGGATCACGCATGAACGCCACCCTCGATATTCAGCTGACCGCGACGGGGGACAGGCCCCTCGTCGGGGTTGTTATGGGCTCGGATTCGGACTGGCCGACGATGGAAGCGGCGGTGAGCGCGCTCGCCGAGTTCGGCATCGCCTGCGAGGTTGGAGTCGTGTCGGCCCATCGCATGCCCGAGGACATGGTCACCTACGGCAGGAGCGCGGCCCAGCGCGGCCTGCGTGTCATCATCGCGGGCGCCGGCGGCGCGGCGCACCTGCCCGGAATGCTCGCCGCGCTCACCGAGCTTCCCGTGATCGGCGTGCCCGTTCCCCTCGCGCATCTTGATGGCGTCGACTCCCTGCACTCCATCGTTCAGATGCCCGCGGGCGTGCCCGTCGCAACGGTGTCGATCGCGGGCGCCAGAAACGCTGGCCTGCTGGCCGCGCGCATCCTCGGCGCGGGTGAGGGCGAGGATGCCGAGAGGCTACGCGCGGCGATGCGGCGCTTCCAGTCACGCCTGCGCGAGGTTGCCGCCGAGAAGGGGGCCGCCTTGGTTGAACGGGTCGCTGAATCGAACGAGCAGCCCTCGGGGACGCTCTTTGGCGGGGTAGCCGCGGGTGGGACGCGCGGCGTATCCTGATGGCATGAGTATTCTCGTTTGTGGCGGCGCCGGCTACATCGGCGCACACGTTGTCCGCCTCCTGCGTCAGCGCGGGGACCATGTCGTCGTCGTTGATGACCTGTCCAGCGGTAAGGCCTCGCGTGTCGGCGACGCGACGCTGGTCCGCCTTGACGTCACGACCGACGAGGCGCGCTCGGCGCTGTCCACCCTCATGGTGGACGAGGACGTCACGGCAGTCATTCACTTCTCCGCACGCAAGCAGGTCGGAGAATCCGTGCAACGCCCGGCCTGGTACTACCAGCAGAACGTCGGCGGAATGGCCAACGTCCTGCTTGCCATGGAGGACGCGGGGGTCGACCAGATGATCTTCTCCTCCTCCGCGGCGGTCTACGGCATGCCGGACGTACCGTTTGTCACCGAAGATATGGGTGGGCACCCCATCAACCCCTACGGCGAAACGAAACTGATCGGCGAGTGGATGATGGCCGACTGCGAAAGGGCGTGGGATCTGAAGTGGATTGGCCTGCGCTACTTCAACGTTGCCGGAGCCGGCTGGCCCGACCTGGCCGACGACGCGATCATGAATCTGATCCCGATGGTCCTCGACCGGATCGAGCGCGGGGACAGCGCGAAGATCTTCGGCGACGACTATGACACCGAAGACGGCACCTGCGTGCGCGACTACATCCACGTCCTGGACCTGGCGGAGGCGCACATCGCTGCCCTCGACGTTCTCGCGGAAGGACGCCAGCCCGACCACCACACCTACAACGTGGGCACTGGCCTGGGGACCTCCGTCCGAGAGATTATCGATGGCCTGCGCCGCGTGATCGGATGGGAGTTCCCCGTCGAGGTCCTCCAGCGGCGCGCCGGGGATCCCCCGACGCTCATCGGTGATCCCCTCTCCATCGGCGTCGACCTGGGGTGGAAGGCCAACAACGGGGTTGAGGAGATCCTCGCCTCCGCGTGGGAAGGCTGGCAGGCTGGACCCCGCCCCATCACCGTCCCCGGCGCCTGAGGCGCTCCTCGACACGCGAGCAGGCCCCGGCCTCGTGCCCAAACACGGGTAGCGAGGCCGGGGCCTGCGTCTGCGGGCGCGTCAGGCGAGAACTCCTAGTAGCCGTCCACCTGGTTCAGGTCGGAGGAAGTCAAGGTCCCCGAGCGCAGCTTGGCGAAGAAGTCGTCGGCGGTCGTGTCACGCAGGAGCACCGCGGAGGCGCCCGCGCTCGTCGTGTAGTCGAGGGACTCGATCGGAGGCACCCCCATCATCTGATCGGAGGAAGCCGAGCGCAGGGCCATCACCAGGGAGGCAACGGTCAGGACGGAGGAGTCCTCGTCAACCGTGAACGATGAGGACCCCGCGCGCTCCACGCGCAGGGTCTTCGCGGGATTGACGAGGGTCGAGGGGGAGACGGCGGAGGCAATGACCTTTGAGATCACCTGACGCTGACGCTTGGTGCGGCCGATGTCGCCCTCCGGATCCTGGTAGCGCATGCGCGAGAACTGCAGGGCAGTCTTTCCGTCGGCGTTGTGGCATCCGGCGCTCCAATTGAGCCCCGAGTACGGGTCGTTCGCGTCGTTGTCGTAGCACAGCTCCACGCCGCCGACGGCGTCCACCATGTCGGGCACCGCGGCCATGCCGATCTGCACGAAGTGGTCGACGGTCAGGCCCGTCAGTTTCTCCACCGTCTCGACGAGGAGCTGAGGCCCGCCGTAGGCGTAGGAGGCGTTGATCTTATCCCACCCCACGCCCGGGATCTGCGCGTAGGTGTCCCTGGGGATCGACAGGGCGACGGCCTGGCCGTTCGGCGCCACGTTGACGAGCATGATCGAGTCGGCACGCTCGGACTCGTTGAAGCCATCCTGAACGGCGCCGTCGGCCCGCGAGTCGGATCCGGCCAGAAGGTAGGTCGTTCCCGCCGTGTTCGCGGCCCCCGACAGGGCGCTCACCCGCCCCATGTTCGCGTTCGCGTCCCACAGGAGGAATCCGCCCCACCCCAGGAGAACCACCAGGAAGAAGCACAGGGTCTTTAGGATCGGGTGACGGCGCTTGCTCCGAGGCATCGCCGGGGCGGGCGGTGCGACCGCGGGGGTCGTTGGGGCGATGCGGATCTGGCACTGTCCGCCCTGCGAGGGCGCGTACGTCCCCGACCCCGTTCCCGGCGCGTAGGAGGGGGGATTCGACGCCGCCGGGCGGAAGGACGGGGGCGCCTGCTCGGGCGCCGGGCGGCGCGGGAAGATCGACGCGGTCCCGCGCGTGGGCTGGTCCAGGGTGCGGGGCATCAGCGGGCGCGAGGCGTCGGCCTCCTCCTCGGAGATTCTCCACATCTGGGGTGCGATTGCCTCGGGTGGGGGAGTGGGCGCACCCCCGCGCGCCTGTTCCCCGACGACGTGAGCGTCATCGGATCCGGGGCGGCGCCGCTTCGGGTCGGGCGTGAACGAGGGGGGAGTGCTCATTTGTCCTTCGGCGGGCAGGAAGCCACGGTCTGCTGGGCCGCAGCCTCGTTCGCCGCGTTGTTGTCGACGGAGACGGACTGCTCGGTGTTGTCCGTGCTTCCCTCCTCGGTGCTCGGGGTCGAGGGATTGTTGTCCTGCTCGGAGGGAGCGGCAGAACTCTGCGGGGCAGCGTTCGGATCCGGGACGACGAGCTGTGCGCCGTTTCCATCCGTGTACGTGGTGCCCACGGGGAGGGCCTGATCGCGCTGCAGGGCGTTCCACACGTTGCGGGCCATCGGCTCCGATGCGATGCGTCGATTCGGATCCCACGAGGGTTCCTCGACGGGCATGGTGACGAACTGGATATTCGCGCGGTCGGCCTTGGACAAGACGTTGACGAGCAGCGCGGCGTCGGCGGTCGCGTCGCCCAGGTTGGGGGAGACCTTGACCGCCCTGATCGCCGCCTGCAGGAAGTTGATGAGCGCGCCGGGGTCGGTCACGTAGTTCTTGGACTGCAGCTCACGCACCATCGCGGAAATCAGCTGCTGCTGACGCCCGATGCGCGAGATGTCCGACCCATCCCCCTGGCCCTTGCGCGAACGCATGTAGGCCAGCGAGTGCGTTCCGTCCAGCTTGTAGCAGCCGGCGTCGATGTAGAGCTGGGCCTCCTCGTCATCAATGCGGTGGGGGATGTTGAACCACACGCCCCCCAGCGCGTCGATCATGTCGATGAAGCCCGCGAAGTTAACGATCATGAACGCGTCGATCGTCATCCCCGACATGTTCTCCACCGTCGACTTCACGCACGCGATTCCGGGAACCAGGTCCTCCTCCGAGTTGCCGCCATTCGCGCCGTAGAACATGGCGTTGTTGAACATCTCGCCGCTGGTTGCGTCGCTGAGGGTGCCGTCGCGGTGCTTGCATTCGGGGATGTCGACGAGGGTGTCGCGGGGAATGGAAACGATCTGCACGCGGGAGCGGTCGGCGCTGACGTGAATGACCATCGTCGAGTCGTTACGCACGCCCGGGACGTCGTCCTGGTCGCCCGCGCCCACGTCGCCGCTGGCGCCGTAGCGAGAGTCCGTTCCCACCACGAGGATGTTGACGGCACGCCCCTCGAAGGAGTCGGGGGTCTGCTTCTGCGTGCCGGTCGTGTACGCGTCAATGTCGACGACCTGGTCGGCGAATTGCGAGCTGAGGTTGGCGTAGACGAAACCGGCCGTGGACACGACGAAGAGCACGCCGCTCAGCAGGATGGCGAGTGCGCTGCGCAGGAGGCCGAAGCGTCCGTAGTTGATGGCCGAGTGCTGGATCGGCCGCGGAATCACGTTACTCATTGGTTGTAACCATATCGTTATCTGGCTTGTTTGTCGGGGAAGCGGGGCCGGAAGCGGCGCGTTCCACTTCCTGCGTGCCGTCGTTCGACGGGGGTGCCGGGGCCTCGCGTGCCCCGTGATCGCGGGGAGGAAGCACGTGCGCGAGGGCCAGGGCGCGAGCGAGGCGCGCCATGCGTGCTTCGGCCCGAGCCTCGCGTCGGTAGGCGGTGATCATCTGCGCGATCGAGGCGAGGACGAGACCGTAGACGATCAGGTTGACGCCTCGCTCAACGCCGATCGCGTGGGCAACCGTGTTCGCCAGCGACGGAACGAGGATCGCGACGATGGCGGCGGTGACCAGCAGACCGATGCCCAGGCGACGCAGCGCCAGCGACGATGCCGAGGTCACGGGGCGCATGAGCCACCACGCGCTCGCCGCGAGGGCAAGGAGCAGGAGGACACGTATAGCCAGGTATGCGCTCACTGTCCCCCCAGTGCCAGGTCGACGACGATGTTGATCGAGTTCAACAGAGGCTGGCCCTTGCCTCGCGAATACTCGGTGTACGAAATCGTCACCGGATGCTCGGCGCCGGGAAGCCCGCTGCTCGCCAGCTGCGAGATGATCTGGGACGCGTGCGCCATGCGCGCGTGCGTCAGGTGGACGTGCCCAAGGGCATCGGCGCGAATCACCCGAAGCCCGTTGTGCGTGTCGGTGAGGGCCAAGCCCGTGCGCGCCCGGGCAATGAACGCTCCGAGACGCAGCATCGCCCGCTTCGCCGCGCCGACGCGGGCTCGTTTCCCGTCCAGGAAACGCGAGCCCAGCACGAAGGCCAGGTCCTCCTCGCGTGCCCGGTCCACCATGGCCGCGGCGTCGGCGGGATCGTGCTGGCCGTCCGCGTCGAAGGTCACCACGTAACGCGCACCGCGAGCGAGCGCCGCCTCGAAGCCGGTCTGCAGGGCGGCTCCCTGCCCCAGATTCAACGGGTGCGACGCGGTGAAGGCCCCAGCTTCCCTGGCGAGCGCCGCAGTATCGTCGCTCGAGGCGTCGTCCACGACGAGAACGTGAGGGAAAAAAGCGCGCACGGCCGCGACGACGCCCCCGATGACGGGCGCCTCGTTAAACGCGGGGATGACGACCCACGTGTCGGAGCGATGCTGCATTCGACCAGTGTCGCACATCGGGACCAGCGCGCGCCTATAGTGTTGCTCAGCGGGCGGCCAACGCGCGCCGGGGGCACGCCGGTGCTCCAGCGAAACCCAGGGGGAAACCGTGATCGAAGCCAGTGCCGACGTCTCGCCGAGCGCGCAGATCGCCGGCAGCGCCCGCGTGTGGCACCTTGCCCAGGTGCGCGAGGGAGCCCAGATCGGGGAGGAAACCATCGTCGGGCGCGGCGCCTACGTCGGCGAGGGGGTGCGCGTCGGCGCGCGCTGCAAGATCCAGAACTACGCGCTCATCTATGAACCCGCCTCGCTGGCCGACGGCGTTTTTGTGGGGCCCGCAGCGGTCTTCACGAATGATCACAGCCCCCGCGCAGTCACGCCGCAGGGCGCCCTGAAGACGACCGCGGACTGGGAACCCGTCGGCGTGAGCGTCGGGCGCGGAGCGTCGATCGGAGCGCGCGCCGTGTGCGTGGCCCCGGTGCGCATCGGCGCCTGGGCAATGGTCGGCGCTGGAGCGGTCGTCACCGGTGACGTCGCGCCCTATGCCCTCGTCGTGGGAGTGCCGGCTCGCCGTGTCGGCTGGGTCGGGGAGGCGGGCGTGCCCCTCGTGCGCCCCACCCGCGCGACAGGAGGCCGAGGGGACGACGAGGCCGCCGGCGAGGAGTGGGTGTGCCCGGCGACACGAGCGCGCTACGTCGAGCGCGAGGGAAAGCTCACCCCCCTGGGTGAGGCGGACACGGCGCCGACCGGCCGGGGGAACGAGCGGGACAAGGAGAAGCAGTGACACCATCTTTCATTCCGCCGGCCCGCCCCCTCATCGGGGAGGAGGAGATCAGCGCGGTCGCACGCGTCATGCGCACCGGGATGATCGCGCAGGGACCCCAGGTCGAGGCGTTCGAAGAGGAGTTCGCCCGCCAGATCGTGCCGGGAACGCGAGCGATCGCCCTCAACTCCGGGACCTCCGCCCTGCATCTGGGGCTGCTGGCGGCCGGGATCGGCCCGGGAGACGAAGTGATCGTCCCCTCCTTCACGTTCGCAGCGACGGCCAACGCGGTTGCCATCACGGGGGCAACCCCCGTGTTCGCGGACATCGATCCGCGCACCTTCACGCTCTCACCCGCCTCGGTCTCCTCCGCCGTCAGCGCCCGCACCAGGGCCATCATGCCGGTTCACCTCTACGGTCACCCCGCGGCCCTCGACACCCTCGACGCGATCGCCCGCGAGCGAGGCCTCCTGCTCTTCGAGGACGCAGCGCAGGCCCACGGGGCGAGCCTGCACGGGCGGCCGGTCGGCTCCTTCGGCACCTTCGCCGCCTTCTCCTTCTACCCGACCAAGAACATGACCAGCGGCGAGGGAGGGATGGTCACCAGCCGCGACCCCGCCCTCGTCCGGTGGGTGCGCCTGGCGCGCAACCAGGGGATGGAAAAGCGCTACGAGAACGAGATCGTCGGTCTCAATAACCGCATGACCGACATTCACGCCGCCATCGGTCGCGTCCAGCTGACCAAGATTGACGCCTGGACCGCCGAACGCCAGAGCAACGCCGCCTACCTCAGCGCCCACCTGCGCGGGGTCACCGTCCCGCACGTGGCACCCGGCGCCACCCACGTCTTCCACCAGTACACGATCCGCGTCCCGCAGGACCGGGATGGTTTCGCGCGTGCCCTGCGTGAGGAGTATGGAATCGGCTCCGGCGTCTACTACCCGATCCCCGCCCACGAGCTCGCCTCCCTGGCGCGCTTCGCCCCCGACACGGACCTTCCCGCCACGCGAGCGGCCGCCGCCGAGGTCCTCTCCCTCCCCGTCTACCCCTCGCTCACCCGCGGCGACCTGGACCGCATCGTTGAGGCCGTCAACGCGCTCGCGGAAGCGGGTGCCTGACGTGGGGGGTATTCGCCTGGGGATCCTGGGCCTGGGCTCGATGGGGCGCCACCACGTGCGCAACGCCCGCGCGACCGACGGCGTCGACCTGGTGGCGCTCGCCGATCCGGGCGGCGACCGTTTCGGCGTCGCCGGGGACCTGCCCGTCAGAAGGGGCGTGCGCGAGCTGATCGACGCGGGCATCGACGCCGCGATCGTGGCGACGCCGACCGCGCTCCACGAGGAGGCCGCCCTCGCCCTCGCCGAGGCCGGGGTGCATGCCCTCATCGAGAAACCGCTCGCCGCGAGCGTGGAGGAAGGGACACGCATCCGCGACGCATTCGCGGCTGCGTCGCTGGTTGGTGCGGTGGGCTACGTGGAGCGCTGCAATCCGGCGCTCATCGACATGCGTGCCAGGATCGCCTCGGGCCAGCTCGGCGAGATCGAACAGATTGTGACCCGCCGACAGTCCCCCTTCCCCGCGCGCATCAGCGACGTGGGCGTCGTCAAGGACCTCGCCACCCACGACGTTGACCTCGCCGCCTGGGTCGCCGACGCCTCCTACGAGAGCATCTACGCGCGCACCTCGAGGCGATCGGGTCGCCCCCACGAGGACATGATGGTCGCCTCCGGGGTGCTCACCGGCGGGATCCTCGTCAATCACCTGGTCAACTGGCTGACCCCCTACAAGGACCGCACGACGATCGTGACGGGTGAGCGAGGCGCGCTTGTGGCGGACACGGCGATGGGGGACCTGACCTTCTACGAGAACGGTCACGCGCCCCTGCAGTGGGACGCGATCGCGGCCTTCCGGGGGGTGAGCGAAGGGCAGGTTGTGCGCTACGCGCTGACGAAACGCGAACCGCTCGCCCTCGAACACGAGCGATTCCGAGACGCGATCACCGGTGCCGGAGGCGAACACGTTACCATGGACGAGGCCCTCGACAATCTGCGCGTCATCGAGGCAATCCTGGCCTCGGCGGCCAGCGGGCGAGCAATCGACATGACAGGCCGCTCCTGACCCCTAGCGCGAAACCTCCCGGTAGACGGCCCGCAGCTGGTCGGCGGAAGTCGCCAGCGAGCGGTTCTCCTCGACCCAGCGGCGGCAGGCCAAGCCGCGCTCCGCGCGCTCCGCGTCACCCCAGGTCAGCGCCTCGCCCAACGTGCGGGCGAGGTGCGCGCTCGTTCGTCCCGGCGTGAGCACCGACGCGCCCGGTGCAATCATTTCGGGTGTCCCTCCTGTGGCGTAGGCGAGGGCAGGAAGCCCGCACGCCTGCGCCTCAAGGAGCACAAGCCCGGCCGCCTCGGCGCGCCCCCGAGTCGGCTTCGTCGGCAGAACGAGGACGTGGGAGCGGCGCATCCAATCGCGCACCTCCTCGCGGCCCAGCTGCCCGGTCACTCTCACGTGGGTCGGAGCGCGAGAGACCAGGGTGGAGTAAAGCGGCCCCTCGCCCACCAGGACGAGGGAGTGCGGGTGGGTGCCGTGCAGGCGCACCGAGGCCTCGACCAGGTCGTCAACGCCCTTGAGGTGGCTGAGCGCCCCGACGAAGAGAATGATGGGAACCCCCGGGGCGCCGCCCGCGCCCTGGCCGGAGGCGCCAGCGCCCGGATGCCACCACGCGGTGTCGACCCCCTGATAGTGGACGCGCAGGCGCCGCCTCTGCGCCCCCGACGTCAGCGCCACGTCCGCCAGATAGCGCGACACGGCCAGAAGCCGATGCGCACCGCCGAAGGCAGCCCGCCGGTTGAGGTCATTCCAGGCCGCCCCCGGGCCCCGCCCAAGCCTGCCGTAGGCGTCTGCCCCGTGCACGGTCACCACGAGAGGGGCACCCGTGTCGCGGGCAGCTCCCACGGCCGGAAGCGACCACGTCGCCTGATGCTGGTGGATCACCTCGGGCTCCCACCGCGTGATTGCCCGGCGCATCGCGCCCAGCCCCCTCGCCTGGGAAAACAAGCGGATCGCCCGCGAGGAGCTGAGCGCCCCCGGGGAGGCTTCCCGGATCGGGACAACGATGCGAGGATCCTTCACGCGAGCAGCCAGCGTGAACGCCTGCCACGACAGATCGGGCATCGCGCACGCGTGTGCGAGCGCAAAGTAGGTGGGGGGGACGAGCAGCGTTCCCTTCGTCAGGGCAACCCTCACGGGAGCCCCCACGGCGGAGGAGGCGGCGCGGGCACGGGAATGGGCATGCACCCATCCTAGGGGCTTGCACACGCCCTCAGGTGATTAAATGAGGGCATGACGAACGCCCCCGAGCCAGATGCGCGCCCCGGCGCCCTGCGTCAGGTGTTCGCACTCCTGGGCGGGACCCTCCTCGCCCAGATCATTGCGTTCGTCGCCCAGATGGGCGTTGCCCGCCTCTATACCGACACCGACCTGGGCTACCTCGGAGTCTTCACCTCGGCCGCAACCCTGGGGGCAGCCGTGGCCGGTGCTCGCTTCGACCTCAGCATCGTGCTTCCCTCCCCCGGCCACGAGGCATCCGCCCGCTCCCTTGCGCGCCTGGCGTCTCGCTGTGTTCTGGCCGCATCGTCGCTGGCCACGCTCGTCGCGGCGGTCGCCCGGCCGTGGCTGGAGGAGCGCTACGGACGCGAACTCGCGGCCTGGATGCTGGCGGTGGGGGTCTCCATCCTCTTTCTCGCCCAGGGGCAGGTGTGTTCCTACTGGCTGACCCGGCACCGCCGCTTCCGTTACATCGCCGCCTCCTCCGTGGTCCGCTCCGGCGCGATCGCAGCGCTGCAGCTCCTGTGTGGCCTCCTCGCCTCGGGCGGGCTGGGGGCGGCGATCGGCGCGACGGTAGCCGGGCAGGGGATCGCCGTGGCCTACCTGTCGTGGCGCTCGCGGGACGCGAGGACCCGCAGCGCCGAGGACCCGCCGGTGCGAGAGGTCGCGCGCCGCTACCGGAAGATGGCCCTCGTGGGGGTTCCCAATGTCGTCGTCGACGCGGTGCGCACAAGCGCGATCCCGCTGCTGATCGCCGGGTATGGCGTGGCGGCCCTCGGCCAGTTCAACCTCGCGTGGATGGCCATGCAGGCGCCCGTCGCCCTGATCGCCGGGGCCCTGTCCCAGGTGTACCTGCCTCGCCTGTCCGACACGCCACCGGGTCAGATGACGCGGATCGTGGTGCGGGTGGGGACGACCGCGCTGGCGCTCTCGCTTCCCGCGTTCGCCCTGCTCGCGTGGGTGGGCCCCGCGCTCTTCCCGTTCCTGTTCGGTCAGCGCTGGGAGGCGGCCGGCTACTTCGCGCGCGCGCTCGCTCCATGGTTGGCCCTCACGGTCGCCTCCTCGCCTCTGTCCAACGTGTTTGTCGCCACCTACCATCAGCGCCGCATGCTGGCCTTCGCGTGCGTGTACTGCCTCGTTCCTCTCGCGTGGCTCGCGCTCAGCCCCTACGGGATCGAGGCCACGGTCGGCGTGCTCGGCGTCGTGATGGCATCCCTCCTGGCGGGAATGCTCGTCATGGTGCTCGTCACCGCCCGCGAGTACGACCGCGGGGGGAAGAACCGGAGCGCGTGGGCGGGAGAAGGCACCGCCTGACCGGGAGGCCCGCGCCTATGTGGCGCTCGGCTCCCCGCCCGCACGCTTGGCGGCGAGGGCACGCTCGTATGCCTCGCGCAGGCGGGCAGCCCCCTCCTCCCAGGTCGGGATCGCAGGCGGGGTGAAGGTCGCGATATCCTCTCTCGTGAGCTCCCTCAGCGCCCGAGAAAGGTCGCGCTCGGGATCCTCCAACACCCAGCGCCGCGCCTGCTCGCCCAGATAGCGGCGCGCCTCGGCCAGGGGCGAGCACAGGACCGGCACCCCGGCCGCGAAGGCCTCCATCATCTTGTTGGGTGTGGAGAGGCGGTGCGAGAGGCAACCGGATTCGATGAGGCACAGTGCCACGTCCGCTCCGCGCGTCAGCGCAAGCACCCGGTCGGGCGGCACGGGGGGCAGGTGGTGGATGTTGGCGTGGGTCGCCGCGGAGCGCCTGACCTGGTCGGCCAGTGCGCCCGTGCCGACGAAGACCACGTGGGCGCCGGGCACCTCCTCGAAAGCGCGAAGGATCAACGAGATGTTGCGCCCAGGGGCGAGATACCCCGAATGGAGGAACAGGAGGGCATCGGCGGGCACCCCGAGCTGGGCATGCAGGTCGATGACGCCGGGCTGACCCGTCGGCGCGTTCGTAACAACGATCGGCTCCACGCCCGGGTAGGTGTCGCGATACCACCGGGCGATCGACTCGTTGACCACCGACACGACGTCCGCTCGAGCGATGTACCGGCGCTCGATGGCCCGCTGGAGGCGGCGGCGAAGGCCCGTCGACCCCACGGTCTCGGTCTCGAGCTCGTGCGCGTTGTACGCCAGGATGGCTCCCGTGCGCCGAGACAGGGCGTGAGCCAGCGGAAGCAGGAAGAGGTTTTGCGCGGAGACGGCCGCCACGTCCTGGCGGGCAAAGCGCCGGTACACGCGCGCCCCCCACACGCCCACGACACGGATCCCGCCCAGGGGCGCTCCCACCCGCGCCCCCCGAATGCGTTCCAGGTGCACACAGGGCGCCACGGCCTCGAGCGCGGGGAGGGGGGAGTGATCGATGCCGACGATGCGCGTGCGAGTGAACAGCGGGGAGAGGGAACGCGCTATCTTCACGAGCCTGCCGGGCGAGGCCAGGTCCGACGGATACAGCAGGAGGTTCAGGGCGCTTTCCACGCCGCCATTGTAGGACCCGTGGGGCACTACACTGGGTGGGATGAACGAGGCCGGAGACGGAAAGAGGAACCACATGCGCATCGCGGTCGTCGGTTTGGGCAAGATCGGTTTGCCACTGGCGACACACTACGCGCGCGCGGGACACTCGGTTGTCGGCGTGGACATCAACCCCACGGTGGTTGCCCAGGTCAACAGGGGAGAAGAGCCGTTCCCGGGGGAGGCCCACCTGGCCGACTACCTGCCTGCGCTGGTCGCCTCGGGCGCACTGCGCGCCACCACCGACTACGCCGAGGCCATCCCGAGCGCCGACACCATCATCATGGTGGTCCCCCTCGTCGTGGATGGGGAGGGCAGGCCCGACTTCTCAACCATGGACGCCGCGACGCGCTCCGTGGCCGCCCACCTCGGCCCGGGAACTCTCGTCTCCTACGAGACGACCCTGCCGGTGGGGACAACCAGGAGACGCTATCGCCCCCTTATCGAGGAGCTCTCCGGTCTGCGCGAGGGCCGCGACTTCGACGTTGTCTTCTCCCCCGAGCGGGTTCTCACGGGCCGCGTGTTCGCCGACCTCTCTCGCTATCCGAAGCTGGTGGGAGGCCTGAGCGAGGCCGGGGAGGAACGCGGCGTGCGCTTCTACGAGGAGGTCCTGTCCTTCGATGAGAGGGAAGACTTGCCGCGCCCCAACGGCGTGTGGCCCATGGGCGGGGCGGAGGCCGCCGAGATGGCCAAGCTCGCCGAGACCACCTACCGTGACGTCAACATCGGCCTGGCCAATCAGTTTGCCCGCTACGCCGACCGCGTCGGCATCGACATCGCGCGCGTCATTGACGCCTGCAATTCCCAGCCCTACTCCCACATCCACCGCCCCGGAATCGCGGTGGGCGGCCACTGCATCCCCGTCTATCCGCGCCTGTACCTGGCCGGCGACCCCGACGCGACCATCGTGAAGGCCGCGCGCCGCGCTAACGCCGACATGCCCGCATACGCCGTGGCACGCGCGCGCGAGCTGCTCGGATCCCTGTCGGGCCTGCGCGTGGCTGTCCTGGGGGCCGCCTACCGGGGAGGCGTGAAGGAGACGGCGTTCTCGGGGGTCTTCGGCCTCGTCGAGGCCGCGCGCGTCGACGGAGCCCGCGTCGCCGTCCACGATCCCCTCTTCGGTGATGAGGAGCTCGCTTCCTTCGGCTGGGAGCCCTACCACCTGGGTGAGGACGTGGACGTGGCGTTCATCCAGGCCGATCACGCGGCCTACGCGGCCCTTCGCCCCACCGACCTGCCCGGCGTGCGCCTCCTCGTCGATGGTCGTTCCCTCACGGATCCGTGCCTGTGGGTGGGCACGCCCCGGATTACCATCGGCGGGGGAGGGGATACGCGATGCTAGTCACTCTCGCGACGCGCACCTTCACGCCCGAGCCGACCGCGGCGGCACTGCGCCTGGGCGCCCTCGTCCGCTCTCTTGTCTCTTCGGGCGCGAGCGTGCGCGTCCTCACCTCGCGCCTGGCGCCCTCGGTTGCCCGCGACGGTGCCCGAGCGGCCTCCCGCCCGCTCGGGTCCTCGCAGAGCACCCGTCGAGGGAACGCAGCTGTCCCGGGGAGGGGGCCGACGGCGGGCGGGGTGGGGGCCGGCCTCGTCGAGGTGAGGCGTGCTCCCGTGCTGCGTGATCGCACGGGAGCCGTGCGTGGCTACGTCTCCTACCTCTCCTTCGATCTGCCCCTGGTGGTGCGCCTGCTCACCGGGGCGAGGCCGGATGTGGTGGCGTGCGAGCCTCCTCCGACGACGGGCGCGGCCGTACGCGTGGCGTGCGCGCTGCGCCGCGTGCCCTACGTCTACTACTGCGCGGACGTCGTCTCGGACGCGGCATCCGCGGCGGGAGTGCCGGGCGTTGTCGTGCGCGCCGTCGCCGCCTTGGAATCCTTCGCGCTCAGGGGTGCTCGCCGCGTGATCGCGGTCTCGGCGGGGGTGAGTCGCCGCGCGCGCGAGCTGGGGGCGCGGGATGTGACGGTTGTTCCCAACGGCGTGCGTGTCCCGGGCGAGATCGCAGCCGGGTATCCGGATTCCTTCCCCCGGTGTTCGGGGCCGGTCTTCGTGTACGCGGGGACGGTCGCCCCCTGGCTCGCTCCCGAGGTGTTTGTGGAGGCATTCGAACGCGCGCGGGGTTGCCTGGGGGACGCTCGCCTCGTGTTCGTCGGGCAGGGGAGCGGATGGGAGGACCTTGCTGGGCGCGCCCGAGCGGTGGCGGGAGTGCAGATGATTCCAGCGGTGAGCGCGAACGAGGCCGACCGGTGGATGGCTCGGGCGACCGCGACGCTGGCCTCGCTGCGCCCTGGCGGCTACGACTACGCCTATCCCACCAAGATCCTGGCCTCGCTGGCACAGGGGACGCCGGTGATCTACGCGGGGCCCGGGCGCGCCGCCCGCGATGTCGAGGAGGTCGGTCTGGGGGTGGCGTGCGGCCTGGATGCCGACGAGGTCGCCGAGGCGATGGTGGCGTTTGCCCGCGGCACCGTGTCCTGGGTGGGGGAGGCGCGTTCGCGCACGTGGGTGCGGGAGAACCGTTCTGTTGAGGCGTCCTCGCGCGCCGCCGCCGCTGTGGTTCTCTCCGCCGCGTGAGCGTTGCGCCGAGGTCGGCGGCGAGTACGCGCGTGTCTCGTCGGCAGGCGGTATCACACTCGGTCACGCAATAGTGTGAGTTCGTGTTTGTTCGTCAATGTAACTATTTTCATGTTTACAGTTACAACATAAGTACCTAGAATCACGAGTGACACATTGGCAACATGAAGGATGATCATGCGTTCCCCCTGGAGGACACTCGTCGCCGGGCTCACCCTGGCCCTGGCCACCGCCGCCGCAGCCATCGTCCCGTCGGCTCAGGCAGCAGGCATCACGATCGCCATCGACCCCGGACACGGGGGCTCCGACTCCGGAGCTGTGGCTAACGGCCTGAAAGAGAAGGACCTGACCCTCGCGGTGTCTCTGGCGCTCAAGGAAGAGCTGGAAAGCTACGACGGCGTGCGCGTCGTCATGACCCGGACGACGGACACCAGGCCCTCGGAGAACACGAGCGCAGACCTGGCGGCGCGCGTGCAGATGGCCGCCGATGCCAAGGCCGATGCCCTCGTGTCGATTCACTTCAACTCGGGCTCACCCGTGGCCAAGGGTGCCGAGGTCTGGTACCCCAACGCCTCGTCGTACAACTACTCCACCCACACCCAGGGGCGCGCCCTGTCCAGCGCCATCCAGCAAGAACTGACGAGCCTGGGGCTGGCCGATCGAGGAATCAAGACGCGAGACAACCCCTACTACGACTACCCCGACGGCTCCACGGGCGACTACTACGCGATCAACCGTCAGGCGCGCGAGGACGGCATCCCCGGGATCATCGTCGAGCACGCCTTCCTGACCTCCTCCTCCGACGCGGCCCTGCTGCGCGACCCGGCCTTCGTGCGCTCCCTCGGGATCGCGGATGCCACGGGCATCGCCAATACATACGGGCTGAGCAAGGGGACGTGGGAAAAGTCCGGCAACAGCTGGCGCTTTATCAGCAACGGAGCGGCCAAGACCGGCTGGTTCCAGGTTGGCGGGCGCTGGTACTGGGCCGGATCCGACGGGCGCACGATCCGAGGATGGGCCACGCTGAATGGACGCCTCTACCTCTTCGACGAGAGCACCGCGATGGTCACCGGCTGGAAGCAAGAGAAGGGCACCTGGTACTACCTGCGCCCGGCCGGAGACATGGCGACCGGATGGGAACGGGTGGGAGGCACCTGGTACTACCTGGACTCCTCCGGCGCGATGGCGACGGGCTGGCTCACGTACCGCGACAACTGGTATTGGCTGGGTAGCTCCGGCGGTGCGGCCGTCGGCTGGACCAAGATTGGCGACGCGTGGTACCTCTTCGAGGACGATGCGCGCATGCTCACCGGCTGGCAGCTCACTGAAGACGACAAGCAGTGGTACTACATGCACCCCAGCGGTGTCATGGCAACCGGATGGCTGAAGGACCGGGACTCCTGGTACTACCTCGATTCCGATGGTGCGATGAAGACCGGCTGGTTGTCCGTGGGCGGAACCTGGTACTACATGCAGCCCTCGGGCGCGATGAGTACCGGCTGGCTCCAGCAGGGATCCACCTGGTACTGGCTCGATCAGAGTTCGGGCGCGATGGCGACGGGAACAGTGGTCGTTCAGGGGCGCGCATCAAGGTTCTCGTCCTCGGGAGCCTGGCTGGGCTACGAGGATGCGGGTTCCGCTGCCTCATCCGGCGCCTCCGTCCATGACGCGAATGGCCAGCGTCTCATCATGAGTGCCCCCATGGCCTCGCGCTCGGAGACCATTGACGCGATGGTGAGCGCGTGGCAGAACGCGGGCCGCTCTTACCCGAGTGAACTGGCCGCAGGTGGGGCCTCCTCCATCCGTGACTTCGCCGAGATCATCTACGACGAAGCCGTAGCCGAGGGCGTGTCCCCCGAGCTCGTGTTCGTCCAGTCCATGAAGGAGACCGGCTGGCTGGGCTTCGGCGGTGACGTGAGCATTGGCCAGTTCAACTTCTCTGGCATCGGCGCGGTCGGCGGAGGCGCGCAAGGGGCGAGTTTCCCGGACGTGCGCACGGGAATTCGCGCCCAGGTGCAGCACCTGCGTGCCTACGCGGATGCTTCTGTGACCGCGCAGTCCCTGGCCAACCCGGTGGTCGATCCGCGTTTTGCCTACGTGCGTAAGGGCGGCGCCTCCGTGGTCGAGCACCTGGGAATCCAGGAGAACCCGAATCACACCGGTTGGGCGGCAGCCAAGAACTACGGCCAGGACCTGGTGTCGATGATGGCGGCCTACTTCTAGGAGTTCTTCTTAACGGGGCGGGGGCCAGCCGCGCATTCACGCGCGGCTGGCCCCCGCCCCTCATGCTGCATGTCCCTTGCATGAGCGTTGTTGCGCCCTCGTGGATAGGTTGTCCGCAGACGGATAGGTTATTCGCTCGCGGATAGCCTACTAACCTATCCGCGTACTTCTTAAGCTATCCGCGTGCGTGGGTCCCGCCGATGAGCAGCCACGCGCGCGCCCCGGGCACCTTCGGTACCCGGGGCGCGCCTCGTCGATGTCGAGGTCAGCCTCGCAGGGAGGCGATGTACTCCTCGATGCGTCGGGAGGAATCTGCGGGCGTGAAGCCGGTGGCCTCGATCTTGCTCAGGTCCAGGACGGAGGAGAGAGGACGGGGAGCCGCGTCGCGTCCCGCGAAGTACTCCTCGGTCGTCACGAAGGTCACGTCGGCGCGCTCGCGGCCGCACAACTCGAACACGCGAGCGGCGACCTCGGCCCAGCTCATCACGGGCCCCTCACCCGACAGGTTGTAGGTGCCAAACGGTGCGTCGGAGGTCAGCAGGTGAATGATTCCCGCGGCGAGGTCCGAGGTGAAGGTGAGTCGGCCAACCTGGTCTGACACGACGGAGGGCGACACCCCCTGCCGAGCCAGCGAGGCCATCGTTTTGATGAAGTTCTTCCCATCGCCCACGACCCAGGAGGTGCGCACGATGTAGTGCCGGGGCGTCGAGGCAACGGCCGCGTCACCGCCCGCCTTCGACTGGCCGTACACGCCCAGCGGAGAGGGAGCCTCGTCCTCGACGTGGACCTCCTGCGTGCCGTCGAACACGTACTCCGTCGAGATATGCACCACCGTCACGCCGTGGGCGGTTGCCTCGCGCGCCAGCAGAGCCGGTCCGGTCGCGTTCGCCTGCCAGGATGCGCGGCGCCCCTCGGGAGTCTCCGCGCCGTCAACGTTCGTCCACGCCGCGGCGTTGATCACCACGTCGATGTCATCCCACGGGAGGGCGGCAACCTGCTGGGCATCGGAAATGGAAACCTCCGGCAGGTCAACACCGGTCACGGAGAAACCGGCCGCGGGAAGGGCCGCCATGAGCTCGCGTCCCAGCTGGCCGTTCGCCCCCGTCACCAGGGCGCGCCTCCCCGCGGGCACCGGAGCGGGGAAGGGAGTGACATCACCGAGGCGGGGGTGCCCCTTGTCTTTCTCCGACAGGATGGCCCGCTCCAGTGGAATCGGCCAATCGATGGCAACGGTCTCATCCGCCAGGTTCAGGAAGGTGTACTGCGCGTCCGGCGACCAGTGATCGTTGACCAGATACGTGTAGGCCGTGTTCGGCTCGAGCGTCTGATACGCGTTGCCCACCCCCCGCGGGACGAACACGGCAACTCCCGGATCGATGATGGTCGTGTACACGGTGCCGAACGACGGGCCCTCGCGCAGGTCCACCCACGCGCCGAAGACGCGGCCGGTCGCGACCGACACGAACTTGTCCCACGGCTCCGCGTGAATCCCGCGGGTCACCCCGATCTGGTCGTTGAAGGAGATGTTGTTCTGGACGGGATGGAAGTCCGGAAGACCGAGCGCGACCATCTTCTCCCGCTGCCAGTTCTCCTTAAACCAGCCACGGTTGTCGCCGTGAACGGTCACATCAATGCGCAAAAAGCCGGGGATTGGCGTGGAGGTGATCCCCAGTGGCTTAGCGGTGGGCGCCATGCTTCTTCCTTTACGTGCGGTATCCTCGCGCAAGCGCGCTGTTCCACTCAAATTCTAGCCGATCTGTACATTCATGGCGGCCAACTCCCGCCCGCCCTCCCACGGGAGCGGCAAGTTGTGGAAAAATACCCAGGTACTGGGATAATTGTCAGCGATGCGCGACCCGCACGAGGTCGCGCGGGAATCGGAGGCATCATGAAAGGCATCATCCTGGCGGGCGGGTCGGGAACCCGGCTCAACCCGATCACTCTGGGGACATCGAAGCAGCTGGTCCCCGTCTACGACAAGCCGATGATCTACTACCCCCTGTCGACCCTCATGCTGGCCGGCATTTCCGAGGTCCTCGTCATCACCACGCCGCACGACGCTCCCTCGTTCCACCGCCTTCTCGGCGACGGAAGCCAGCTGGGTGTGAGCATCTCCTACGCGGTCCAGCACGAACCCAACGGCCTGGCGCAGGCGTTCGTCCTCGGCGCCGACCACGTCGGCAATGACAGTGCCGCGCTGGTGCTGGGCGACAACATCTTCTACGGACCCGGCATGGGCGCACAGCTGCGCCGCCACGTCGATCCCGATGGCGGTGCGGTCTTCGCCTACCACGTGTCCAACCCCCGCGAGTACGGCGTCGTCGAGTTCGACGAGGAGTTCAACGCGCTGTCGATCGAGGAGAAGCCAGCCCAACCCAAGTCGAACTACGCCGTCCCCGGGTTGTACTTCTACGACAATGACGTGGTCGACATCGCCCGCAACCTGACGCCCAGCGCGCGCGGCGAGTACGAGATCACGGACGTCAACCGCGCGTACCTGGAGGCGGGCAAGCTCAAGGTGGAGGTCCTCCCCCGAGGAACCGCTTGGCTGGATACCGGGACCTTTGATTCCCTCGCCGATGCCACCGCCTTCGTGCGCACCGTCGAGGCCCGCCAGGGCATGAAGATCGGCGCCCCGGAGGAGGTTGCGTGGCGCATGGGCTTCATCGACGACGAGGGGCTGCGTCAGCGCGCGGAACCCCTGGTCAAGTCCGGTTACGGAGCCTACCTGCTCGAGTTGCTCGAACGAGAGGGACGCTGAGTGAGGCGTCCCAGCGAGAAAACGCGTCTGCTGATCGTCATTCCCGCGTGGAATGAGGAGGCGGTACTCGGCGATGTCCTCAAGGCGGTCAAGGCCGAGAAACCTTCCTTCGCTGACATCCTCGTTGTCTCGGACGGGTCGGTGGACGCGACGGCGTCCATCGCTCGCGCCGCCGGGGTGGCCGTCCTGGACCTGCCCCTCAACCTGGGGGTTGGCGGCGCGATGCGGGCGGGCTTCCAGTACGCCCGGCGGTCCGGCTATCAGTACGCGTGTCAGCTCGATGCCGATGGGCAGCACGATCCGGGGGAGATAGAAACCCTCATCGACACCGCATCGCGCGAGGGCGCGGATGTCGTCATCGGGTCACGCTTTGCGGGCAAGGGGAACTACGAGGCGCGCGGTCCCCGCAAGTGGGCGATGAATCTGTTTTCCTTCATCCTGTCGCGGGTGTGCCACACGCGACTGAGTGACACGACGAGTGGTTTCAAGCTCTACGGGCCGCGCGCGCTGTCGCTCTTTGCGCGCAACTACCCGGCGGAGTACCTCGGAGACACGATTGGTGCGCTCGTCATCGCCGCCCGTTCCCGCCTGGTTGTGCGCGAGGTCGGCGTGCAAATGCACCCGCGTGCGGGCGGGGAGCCTTCCCACAACCCGATCAAGTCCGCGCTCTTCCTGGTGCGCGCCACCCTGGCCCTCGTTGTGTCCTTGTCGCGTCCGGGTGAAAAGATCGCGACCGCGTCGGAGGTGGAAGCATGAGTCCGTCCTACGTGCTCGGCCTGGTCTTCGCGCTCATCATCGTCGTGACGGTGTTCATGACCATGCGTAACTCGGGCCTGAAGGAACGCTACGGCCTGTGGTGGTACGTCATCGCGTTCTTCACGCTGATCCTGTCGATTTTCCCCAGCATCTTGCGGTGGACCGCGCTGCACACGGGGGTCGTTGTCCCGCTGAACCTCGGTTTCTTCGTCGCGGGCGTCGCGCTCCTCCTCCTGTCCCTGCGCTTCTCCGTTGACCTGTCGCGTTCGGATGAGGACCGCAGACGCCTGACCGAGGAGGCGGCGATCCTGCGCCTGCAGGTGGAGGATCTGCGCAGACGCGTCGACGCTCTCGAAGGTGGCGCACAGGCGCCGGGCGAGGGAGAGGAACCGCGATAGCAGCATCACCGGGACCGGGGCGCCCGGAGCGCCCGCTGTGGAAGGCCGCGGCCGTTCGGGAGCGCTCTCGAGTGGCCCACGGCCGCCTGTGCTGAGGGCCCCGCGCGGGATCGGACGGATGCCTGCGGCCGGCCTTCGCCGCTAGGGAATGAGCGTCCCGTCGGGCCCGAGCCGCAGCCGCTCGGTCGGTGCTGCCGGATCAACCTCGCCCTCGGCGAGCTTGCGGGACAGGGCCGAGCCGGGCCCGGAGGCCGCGGCGGTTTCCTCCGTCTCCAGGCCCTCGGGGAGCGTCTCCTCGCCCTGCCCGCAGGTCGAGGGGTGGGAAGAGGCCTCGCCACCCATCGGCGAGGAGCGGTGCCCCACGGATGATGCGTGGGAGGGGAGCAGCGGTTCGCCACCGAGGTCGGACGCGAGATCAGCGATCATGGAGCGCGCCTCGTCGACGACGGAGGAGTCCTCGGCGTGAATGCCGTGAACCAGCCAGCGCACCAACGCGATCTCGCCCATGAGCTGGGCGCGCGTGAAGATGTGCAGGTCGGTCGCGCGTCGCTCGTGGCCGTAGGCCTCGCGGAAACGTTCCAAGAACTCGTCGCTCGCGCTGGCGAGGATCCAGGAGATGTCGAGGGCGGGATCGCCCACGTGCGCGCTCGTCCATCCGTCGATGGCAAGGAGGGATCCGCGCTCGACGCACAGACACCGTTCCTGGATGTCACCGTGGACGGGCGCCGAGGGGAATCGCCACAGCGACACGTCCTCGAGGGCCGCCTCCCACCGGCTCCACAGCGACGAGGGGATGGCGACTTCGCGTGCGGCCTCGTCGAGAAGAGCGAGGGTGCGGTCACGGCATTCGATGGCCGTGTACGTGGGCAATCCAATCGAGGAGAAGACGGTCTCGGGGAGGTTGTGAAGGGCGGCGAGCGCCCGTCCGAGTGAGGCGGGCAGGAGGGGATCGTGATCCAGGTCCGACGCCGCGGGCTCGTGGCCTCCCGGATCGCGGTGGACGTAGACAAAGCCTCCGCCCGAAAGCCTGAGATGCCCCGCCAGGCGGGGGACATCGAAGGGGATGTAGTCGTGGTCGTGCGCGGCTCCGAGGCGCTCGAGAATCCCCGAGGTTGCCTCGAGTGCGGGGCCCGACACCTCCTGGTGCGGGCAGGTGACGATCCACCGGTTCCCCGCGGAGTCCTCGATTCCGGTGACGGAGGCGAGCTCGTCACTGTAAGACGGGGGGCGCAGCGCGGTCACCCGCATGCCGGGCACGGCGGCTGTGGCAAGCGCCGCCAGTTCGAGTGGGCTTTTTGCGGTGGTCATTGCTTTAACCTATCGCGGGGATGGGGCGGGAGGGAGGCCCCGCTCGGGAGTTGGGGGGATTGAGAGTGGACGGGCTTGCTCCTTGCCGAGAAACCCTGTTACTTTCGACACAACGGAGTTGTCTGCGGCGAGGAGGCGCAGCCATGGATTCCGTGACGCGCGCGCTCGCCGCGCGGGTTCGAGAGGGGTTGGCCTCGGGAGGCATTGACGCCGCCCGCAACCCCGCGGCGGTGCGCGCCCTCATCGACCGGGCGATCGACGAACACGCACCAGACCTGCTGCCTTCCTCCCGCCAGGAGGTCGAAGCCGACCTGATCGACGACATCTGTGGCCTCGGCCCACTTCAGACTCTCATGGACGATCCCGAGGTCGAAGAGATCTGGATTAACTCGGCTTCCCGAGTGTTTGTCGCCCGAGAAGGCGTCGCTGAGCTCACGAGCCTGATCCTCACGGACGAGGACGTGCGCGCCCTCGTGGAACGGATGCTGCACCACTCTGGCCGCAGGCTCGACCTGTCCAGCCCATTCGTGGATGCGACTCTCGCGGGAGGCGAACGCCTGCACGTGGTGATCCCGCCCGTGACGGGGGTGTCCTGGAGCGTCAACATACGCAAGCACATCCAGCGTGCCCGAACGCTCGACGACCTCGTCGCGGTCGACATGATCGCGCCCCCGATGAGGGACTTTCTGGCCGCCGCCGTGTGCGTGGGCCTATCCGTTGTGGTGTCCGGAGGCACCCAGGCGGGCAAGACGACGCTGCTGCGAGCGCTCGCGGGTGAACTCCCGAGATCCAGGCGCGTGATCTCCTGCGAGGAGGTTTTCGAGCTCGGCCTGGCCAACTGGGATCACGTCGCCATGCAGACCAGGCCCGCAGGCGCCGAGGGGACGGGCGAAGTCACCCTGCGTGACCTGGTACGGGAATCGCTGCGCATGCGCCCCGAATGCTTGATAGTCGGCGAGGTGCGCGGTCCCGAGGCGCTCGACCTCCTCGTGGCGCTCAACGCGGGAGTACCAGGGATGGCGACCGTTCACGCGAACTCCGCGCGCGAAGCCCTCGACAAGCTCTCCATCCTGCCTCTCCTGGCCGGTGAGAACGTGACGACCGGCTTCGTGACCCCCACCCTCGCCTCCTCGATCGACCTCGTGTGCCACGTGGAGCGAAGCGCTGGCGGGCACCGCCACGTCTCCGAGGTTCTCGCCGTGCCCGGACGGGTCGAAGGAGACAGAATCGAAACCTCCACGCTGTTCACCTTCGACTCCTCGCTCTGCGAGCGCGGGCACGGAGGTCTGGACATGCACGAGCGCTTCACGGCGGCCGGCTTCGACCTGGCCTCCCTGCTGGAATGGGGGCGAGCGTGATAGCGATCGTGTGCGGACTCGTGTGCGGCATTGGCCTCGTCCTGGTGGCCTCCCCGTGGTTTGCCCCGGCCCCCGTGCGCAGGAGCTGGGGGCCGTGGAGGCGGCTGAGCGAGGAGGTCTCGCGCGCCCGGGTGCCCGGGCTGAGTGCCGCGCGCCTGGTGGCGCTGAGTCTTGTCGTCGGCGCGGTCGTCTGGGTCGCGATCCTCGCGCTGACAGGCGCCTGGCCGGTCGCCCTCATCGTTGCCCTCGGTGTTGCCTTCCTTCCTTACGCGTGGGTCGTCTCCCGGGTGGCCGCCCACGCCAAGACCGTGCGCGCCGCCTGGCCTGAGGTCGTTGATGCGATGGTGTCGGGAGTGCGCGCCGGAACCTCTCTGCCCCAGGTCCTGTGCGAGCTCGCAGACGAGGGGCCCCAGCCCCTGCGCTTCGCGTTCGACGCCTTCTCGCGCGACTACAGCGCCAACGGTCGTTTCGCGTCGGCGTTGGATCGCATGAAGGACGAGGTCCGAGACCCCGTCGCCGACCGGATTGTCGAGGCGCTGCGCATCGCCCGATCGGTGGGCGGAGCAGACCTCACGCGCCTCCTCCAAGACCTTGCTTCCCTCCTTCGCGAGGACGCGCGAGTGCGCGGCGAACTCGAAGCGCGACAGTCGTGGACCGTCGGGGCGGCGCGCCTCGGCCTCGCCGCCCCGTGGGTGGTGCTTCTGCTTCTGTCCGGAGGCGGAGGCAGCGCCGCCGTGTGGAATTCTCCGGGTGGCATCGCGGTCCTGTGTGCGGGCGCGGGAATGTGCGTGATTGCCTACCTGGCGATGAAGGCGCTGGGACGACTCAGCGCGGATCCGAGGAACCTGGGGGGAGAGAAATGAATCCGTGGGCCGCGCGCGCCGTCGATGCCGTTGTCTCCGCCCTGGCAGCCTCCGGAATTGCGTGCATTGTGATGGCGTGGCTGGATCGGCGTCCTTCCTTCGTCACGCGGGTCGCGCAGGGGCGCGTCAGTGGCACTCGTCCGTCGGCCCTCGGGGCGTGGATCCGCCGCTGCTGCAGCACGGCGCTGGAGTCGATGGGCTCGACCAGCGAGTCGGTTGCGAGGAGACTGTCGCTCGCGGGCATGAACATGGATGTGCCGGTGTTTCGGCTGCGCCAGGCGCTCGCCGCCATCGTGGGGCTCGTCCTATCGTGCGCGTTGCTCACGCTTCGATCTGCCGCCTCATTGCGCTCCTCACTCGTTTCCGTGTGCGCATGCGCCCTCGTCGCCGCCCTGCTCGCAGTGACGGCGATGGATCGGGCGCTGTCGATCAAGGCACGCAGGCGCCAGAGGGCGATTGACGCGGCGGTACCGGACTGCGCGGAGCTTCTCGCTCTTGCCGTCGCAGCTGGGGAATCGATCCCCGCGGCAATCGAGAGGGTTGCGGGGTGCGCGGGTGGGCCGCTCGGATCCGAGCTGGCTCTCACGTCGGCGCACATCCGCAACGGTACGCCCTCCGTGCGCGCCCTGGCGGAGCTCGTTGAGCGCACGGATTCTCCCTCCCTGACTCGGCTCAGCCGCACCCTCACGACCGCGATCGAGCGAGGATCGCCCCTGGCCTCCGTTTTGCACGACCAGGCGCGCGACCAGAGGGAACGTTCCCTGGCCTCCCTCATGGAGGAGGGAGGGCGCCGCGAGATCGCAATGCTCCTACCGGTGGTCTTTCTCATCCTTCCCGTCACCGTCATGTTCGCCCTCTATCCGGGACTCATCGCTTTGGATTTCACCCCGTGAAGAAAGGAAGACACCATGAAGAAGATGTCGTGGAAAGGCCGCGCACGCCTGAGCGAGCGCGGCGACGTGCCCGGGTGGGTGCTCATCACCCTCATGACCGCAGCCCTCGTCGTACTGATCTGGGGCGTCGCCTCGGAGCGCCTGGTGGAGATCTTCAATCGTGCGATGGATTCGATTTCGGGAATCTGATCGGGACTGCGAGGACGGCTCGCAGGTGGCCTCCACCGTGCTCGTTCAGGGACTCGCGGTGCTCGTCATCCTCCTGCTCACACAGGTGGCCTTCGCCTCCTACGTGCGAACGATGAGCGTGAGCGCCGCGTCGGAGGGAGCGCGCAGGGGAGGCCTCCTCGGGGGTGATCAAGAGGAGGCTCGCGCACGCACGAGTGAGCTCTTGGACTCGCTTGTCGGCGGGGCGCGGGATTACCAGATCGAGGTCGGACGCGAGCACGAGGACGGCGCGGACATCCTCGTCGTGACCGTGCGCACGCGCCTGCCGTTGGTCGGCGGTCTGGGACCTCGGTGGCTCACGGTCCGGGGACGCAGCCTCGTGGAGGGGCCATGAACGAGACTCGGGATGGGAACGAGCGCGGGGACGCGACCGTGGAATTCCTGGGTGTCGTGGTGGTGCTCGTGATCCCGCTGCTCTACGTCGTGCTCGCGGTCGGCGCGGTGAGTGCGGGCGCGATGGCCGTGGACTCGGGGGCGCGCGAGGCGGCCCGAATCCTGGCGGAGGATCGTGATCGCGAGGACGATGCCCGGCGCGCCGTGTCCCTCATCGTTGAGGACTTCGGGGTTAACGCCCCCGCCGAGATGCTCGCCGAGTGCCCGGGGTGCGGTGCGGAGCAGGGGGTGGTGCAGGTGAGCGTCTCCGTGACCGTGCCTCTGCCCTTTCTCCCCCGGTGGCTGGGGAGCATCGGGGTGGGGGTCACCTCGAGTGCCCGCGCGCCCGTGCGCGAGGTGGTGCCCGGTGGGTGAGGACGGGCGCGTGGGAATCCTCGTCGTCGCCGGGTGCGCCTTCGTGTGCCTGCTCATGGTCGTGGGCGTGGCGCTGACGGAGGTCGCGATGCAGGACCGTAGGCTCGTTGCGTGCGCCGACGCCCTGGCCGGGGCGTCGGTTGCGGGAGCGCCGCTCTCACCGCTGTACTCGGGGCAGGAGACGGGTATCAACGAGGAGGTGGCTCGGTCGCGGGTCGATGTCGCGCGTGAGGAGCTGGCGTCCTCCACGTGTCGTGTTGGCGACGGTGTCGTGGTCGACTGGGTGGAGGCGGATCGCACGGAGGTGGAGGTTGCCGTTCGCGCCCGTCCGAGCGTGTCTTTCGTGCCGCCGGCGCTGGGTAGGATCGTCGTTCCGGAGCTGACGAGGATCTCAAGCGCGCGGGTGCGCGGGGTCTCCGACACCCCCTAAAGGTGTCGTGTGCGACGGTCACAATGTGGGATGAAGAGCGGATGGTCGGTAAACGATCCGTAAACTTTGGGTCATGAGCAGCTTTGATACATCTCGACTTTCCCCCGCGTTGGCATCCGTTTTCGAGTCCGTTCTTCGGCGTGATCCCGCTCAGGCGGAGTTCCACCAGGCCGTCTACGAGGTCCTCCTGACGATCGCGCCCCTCGCGCAGCGTCACCCCGAGTACGCCGACCTGTCGGTCCTCGACCGCATTATCGAGCCCGAACGCCAGATCCTCTTCCGTGTCCCGTGGGCGGATGACCGCGGAGCCATCCACGTCAACCGCGGGTTCCGTGTGGAGTTCAACTCGGTGCTCGGCCCCTACAAGGGCGGTCTGCGTTTCCATCCCTCCGTTAACCTGTCGATCATCAAGTTCCTGGGCTTCGAGCAAATCTTCAAGAACGCCCTGACAGGCCTGCCCATGGGCGGAGGCAAGGGGGGATCGGACTTCGACCCCAAGGGTAAGTCCGACGCCGAGGTCATGCGCTTCTGCCAGTCCTTCATGACCGAGCTGTCGCGCCACATCGGTCCCGACACCGACGTTCCCGCAGGCGACATCGGCGTGGGTGGACGCGAAATCGGCTACATGTTCGGCCAGTACAAGCGGCTGAAGAACCGCTTCGATGCCGGCGTGCTCACCGGCAAGGGGCTCACCTGGGGCGGGTCCTTCGTGCGTACCGAGGCCACGGGTTACGGCCTCGTGTACTTCGCGGCCGAGATGCTCGCGGCCAAGGGAACGAGCTTCGAGGGCAAGCGCGTCGTCGTGTCGGGATCCGGCAACGTCGCGATCTATGCCACCGAGAAGGCTCAGCAGCTGGGTGCCACCGTCGTGGCCGTCTCCGACTCTTCGGGGTATGTCCTCGACGAGGCGGGCATTGACGTCGAGTTGCTCAAGGACATCAAGGAGGTGCGTCGTGGCCGCGTCTCCGACTACGCCGCCGAGCGTCCCGGCGCCACGTTCGTGGCCTCGGGCGTGATCTGGGATGTTCCCTGCGATGTTGCCCTGCCGTGCGCGACCCAGAACGAGCTTCCCCTCTCGGGCGTCCGCTCGCTGATCAAGAACGGCGTGCAGCTGGTCGCGGAAGGCGCGAACATGCCGACCACCCCCGAGGCGATCGAGGCCCTGCAGGAGGCGGGCGTTGCCTACGCTCCGGGCAAGGCGTCCAACGCGGGTGGCGTGGCCACCTCGGGCCTGGAGATGCAGCAGAACTCGGGCCGCACCCAGTGGCCCTTTGCTGAGACCGACGCGAAGCTGCATCAGATCATGGTCGATATCCACGCCAACACCGTGGCCACGGCCGAGGAGTACGGCGTTCCCGGAGACTACGTGGCCGGAGCAAACCTGGCGGGCTTCCGCAAGGTTGCCGACGCGATGATCGCGATGGGACTCATCTGAGTGTATGCCATCGGCGAGTCCCGACGCCGCCGGGCGTCGGGACTCGCCGTCATCGTGAGCTGAGCGAGTAACGCCCGACACCCCCGCGAGCTTTCACGCCCCTCGCTTCAGCGTCGATCGGCTACCCTGTGTGTGTGGCCATTGAATTTTCTGAAGAGATCCCGTCCCTGCGCACCACGATGGACAACATCGTCGCCGTCGTGCAGCCGGACAAGCTGCGCGAGCAGATCGCCGAGCTGAACGAGAAGGCGGCCGCGCCCGACCTGTGGGACGACCCGAGCGCCGCCCAGGAGGTCACGAGCGCGCTGAGCCACCGTCAGAGCGAGCTGGACCGTATCACGCAGATGAGCGAGCGCATCGACGACCTCGAAGCCATGGTCGAGATGGCTGCCGAAGACCCTGACGAGGGCGCTGAGATTCTCGCCGAAGCCGAGGGAGACCTGGAGAAGCTGCGCAAGGACCTGGGTGACCTCGAGATCCGCACCCTCCTGGATGGGGAGTACGACGAACGCAACGCGGTCATCACCATCCGAAGCGGCGCGGGCGGCGTGGACGCGGCGGACTTTGCGGAGATTTTGCTGCGCATGTACCTGCGCTGGGCCGAGCGCCACGGATACCCCACGAAGGTGATGGACACCTCCTACGCCGAAGAGGCCGGGCTCAAGTCCGCGACCTTTGAGGTTCAGGCACCCTACGCCTACGGGACGCTGTCCGTCGAGGCCGGCACGCACCGCCTGGTGCGTATCAGCCCCTTCGATAACCAGGGTCGCCGCCAGACCTCCTTCGCCGCCGTCGAGGTGATCCCCCTGATCGAAACAACCGACCACATCGAGATTCCCGAGTCGGAACTCAAGGTCGACGTCTTCCGCTCCTCCGGGCCGGGCGGCCAGTCGGTGAACACGACGGACTCCGCCGTGCGCATGACGCACATCCCGACGGGGATCGTCGTGTCGATGCAGGACGAGAAGTCTCAGATCCAGAACCGTGCGGCCGCCCTGCGAGTTCTTCAGTCGCGCCTCCTCGTCCTGCGCCACGAGGAGGAGCAGGCCAAGAAGAAGGAACTTGCCGGCGATGTCAAGGCCTCGTGGGGAGACCAGATGCGCTCCTACGTGCTGCAGCCGTATCAGATGGTCAAGGACCTGCGAACAGAATTCGAGTCGGGCAACCCACAGTCGGTGTTCGACGGAGACATTGACGGCTTCATCAACGCGGGGATTCGTTGGCGCAAGAACGAACAGAACGCCGCCGACTGACCGATCGCTCCTCGGCGTGCCCGTGCCACACCGAGGCTTTTCTGCGTGTCGCAACCGGCTCGTGACATGATTGTTACCTAATCTAAATGGGACTATTGCCCTTCGATCGGATGGTCCCATGATTCGTTTTGATGATGTCACCATGGTGTACACGCCAGGTGCCCAGCCCGCGCTGGACCACGTCTCGCTGGAGGTGGAGCGCGAAGAGTTCGTGTTCCTCGTCGGCAAGTCGGGTTCCGGCAAGTCCACCTTCCTTCAACTCGTTATGCGAGAGATGAAGGCGACCAGCGGCAAGGTGTGGGTGCTCGGAAAGGACGTGTCGAAGCTGTCGACGTGGGCGGTGCCGAAGCTGCGCCGCCAGATCGGCACGGTCTTCCAGGACTTCCGCCTGCTGCCCTCCAAGACCGTGTACGAGAACGTGGCGTTGGCCATGCAGGTGATAGGCAAGCCGCGCCATGCGATCGAGACAGCCGTTCCCGACGCGCTGGAACTGGTGGGACTGTCGGGGAAGGAATCCCGACTTCCGCACGAGCTCTCCGGCGGCGAGGAACAGCGCGTGGCGATCGCGCGCGCCATGGTCAATCGCCCTGAGCTACTCCTCGCCGATGAGCCCACCGGAAACCTGGACCCCGAAACGTCGTTGGGCATCATGCGTCTCCTGGATCGAATCAACCGTACCGGCACGACGGTTGTGATGGCGACCCACGATGCCGACATTGTTAACCAGATGCGCAAGCGCGTCATCGAACTTGAGGCCGGTGACGTCGTGCGTGATCAAAACCGCGGCGTCTACGGGGCGGGGAGGTAAGCCAGTGAAGCTTCGTTTTATTCTGTCCGAGGTCGGCAAGGGCCTGTCGCGCAACAGGGCGATGAGCGTGGCCGTCATCATCGTGACCTTCGTGTCGCTGCTGTTCGTGGGCATCGCGGGCTTGACCCAGATGCAGGTGTCCAAGATGAAGTCGGAGTGGTACGACAAGATCGAGGTCACCGTCTACATGTGCGCGAGCAACGACGCGGCACCCAACTGCAACGCGACGGAAGCAACCGAGGCGCAGATCGACGCGGTACGTCAGAAGCTGGCCTCGTCGGAGATGACCGAGTATGTCGCCCACGTCTACGAGGAAACAAAGGAAGAAGCCTACGACAACTTCCAGCGCCTCAACGGCAACGGCACCCTCAAGCAGTGGACGAGTCCGGACATGCTTCAGTTCGCGTTCCGCATCAAGCTGGTCAATCCGGAACAGTATTCCGTCATCAAGGAGGAGTTCTCGGGCACGCCAGGCGTGTCGGAGGTGCGCGATCAGCGCGAGGTTGTCGAGCCTCTCTTCCGCGTCCTCGGTGCGGCGCGTACTGCCGCCCTGGGGCTGGGCGCGATCATGGTCGTCGCAGCGATCCTGCTGATTTCGACGACGATCCGCCTGAGCGCGATGAGCCGCGAGCAGGAGACCCAGATCATGCGATACGTGGGTGCCTCCAACCTGTTTATTCAGGCTCCGTTCATGATCGAGGGTGCGCTCGCTGCGCTTGTCGGCGCGGTTTTCGCCATCGGAACCCTTTTCGCCGGTGTGCATGTCGTCGTTCAGGGGTGGATGGCGCCATCCTTCAAGTGGACGAACTTCATCGGCATGGGCGAGGTGGCGATCATGACGCCGATCCTTGTCCTGGCTGCCGTTGCCCTGGCGGTCGTGGCCTCGGCGTTCTCGCTGGCCAAGTACACGAAGGCGTGATTGCCATGGTTCTTTCCGTGATGAGAAGTAAAAGGCGCGTCCTGCGAGTTGGTGCGCTGGTCGTGGCAGCGTGCTCCTTCGCGGCGATGACTCAGGCCGCTCCCGCCCTGGCGGACGGAGATCGTGATGCGGCCGCGACGGCCGCCGCGGAGGCCGAAGCCACGGTGAATGCCCTCCAGTCTCAGCTGGAGGGGATCGATGCCTCGCTCGCCCAGGTTTTCATCGACCTACAGGCCCTCAACGGGCAGATCCCAGTTGCCCAGGCTGCCTACGATGCTGCGGCCGCGACCTACGACGCCAAGTCCCGCGAGCACGCCACGATCCTGGGGGAGCTGAATGCCGCTCAGGGCGAGCAGGGACGAATCGACGAGTCTCTGACGCAGGCGAGCGCGCAGGCCAACGACGCGCAGCGGGCGATTGCTGACCTGGTTCGTCGCAAGTACCGGGAGGGGAACATCGACCCGGTTGCCGTCGCCCTCACGGCCGGTGGAACTCAGTCGATCACGGAGCGAGCGGCGGCGGCCGACATGGCGCTGCGCACCGAGAGCCAGACCATGACGGCAGCGCTTGACGTGTCCTCGTCGCAGCGCACTCGGGCCACGCGCCAGAGCGCGATCACGGGCCGCATTGCCGAGCTGGAGGAGAAGGCGGCGCAGGCGGAGGCCGAGGCCCAGAGCGCCAAGGATGAGGCCGACGCCAAGCTCACCGAGCTCAATGGCCTCAAGGAGCAGGCCACCGCGAAGCAAGCGGAGTGGGACGCGCAGAAGGGACAGGTCGAGGCCTCGCTGAGTCAGGCCGAGGCCGACTACCAGGCGCGAAGCGCCGAGTTGGCCGCCATCGACGCGGCCAACCGGGCCTCCGGCACCAGCTACGTCTCCTCCTCCGGCTTCCGCAACCCGCTGGATATTCCGATCGTTGTGACCAGCCCGTTCGGGATGCGCTACCACCCGGTGCTGGGCATCATGAAGGGCCACTCGGGAACCGACATGGCCGCCGACTGTGGCACGGTTATTCGCGCGGTCGCCTCGGGCTACGTCAACGCGGTGTCTGCGGACGTGTCGGCGGGCAACTACGTGGATATCAACCACGGTATCGTGGGCGGGAACTCGGTGATCACGGAGTACCTGCACATGCAGGCGCAGTATGTCTCGCCGGGACAGTATGTCAACGCCGGGGATGCCCTGGGGGAGGTCGGTTCCACCGGATACGCCACCGGCTGCCACCTGCACTTTGGTGTTCTTCAGAACGGAAGCTACGTTGAACCCATGGATTACCTGTAATCCGCGTTAGGATTGACCCCCGTAGCGTTTTCGCTGCGGGGGTCAGTCCTTGCGGCCGGGGAGCATCGTCGAAGGGAGGCAGGCATGCCGAAGGAATGGAAGAAGCCCAAGCCCACGGAGGGCCAGCGCGCGAAGGCGGCCTCCGACGCGAAGAAGACGATCGCCCGCAACAAGAAGGCGCGCCACGACTACACGATCGAGGACACGTGGGAGGCGGGCCTGTCCCTCATGGGCACCGAGGTCAAGGCTCTGCGCATGGGACGGGCCTCCCTGGTCGATGCGTGGGTGGAGATCAACGGTGGAGAGGCCTGGCTCTACGGCGCGAACATCCCCCTGTATTCCCAGGGGTCGTGGACGAATCACGCCCCGACGCGCAAGCGTAAGCTGCTCCTTCACCGGGCTGAGATCGACCGCATGGCCGACCGGGTGTCCGCCAAGGGCTACACGATTGTCCCGCTGGAGCTGTACTTCATCGGTGGGCGCGTGAAGGTGAAGATCGCCCTGGCCAAGGGCAAGCAGGAGTGGGACAAGCGACAGGCGCTGCGTGAGAAGCAGGATCAGCGCGAGGCCGAGCGCGCGATCCGCCGCTATGTGAAGCAGGCTCGCAGGTAAGGGAAAGAAGGCGACCTCGTGCGAGGCTCCGTGAGGATATTTCGTCGTGATCTTGTCCGGCTGGTGAGCGTACCGGCCGCCTGGATTGTCATCATCGGCATGGCGTTTGTCCCCGCGCTCTACGCGTGGTTCAACATCGCTGGTTTCTGGGATCCCTACTCTCAGACCTCGCACATCCGCGTGGCGGTGGCCAACGAGGACGAGGGAGCTACCAAGGAGCGGCTGGGCACGGTGAATGTCGGCGCGATGCTGGAGTCCAAGCTGGCAGACAACACCCAGCTGGGGTGGCATTTCGTCAGCGCCGACGAGGCGCGAGCCGAGGTGGAGCGCGGTGATTCCTACGCGGCTTTCATCATCCCAGCGTCCTTTTCGGCAGACCTGACGGGAATCGTGGACGGCAGCTACGTGAAACCGAACATCGCGTACTACGTCAACGAGAAGAACAATGCCGTCGCGCCGAAGATCACGGGGGCGGGCGCGACGGCTTTGGACCGCCAGATCAACTCGGCGTTCGTGTCGACGGTGGCCAAGGTTTTGTCGGAGAAGGCGTCCGAGGCCGGGGTGAGTATCGCGACCACCGCTGACCAGAAACGTTCGGACGTATCCGCGTCCGTGTCCGAGGCCTCGGCCAAGCTGGACAGCGCCTCACAAACCCTGGGTGGCATGGGGGAGAAGATCGACGTGGCGAAGGCCTCGGTGGCCTCCGCGCGCACGACCCTGAGCGAGCTGGACGCCGCGGCCTCTGACCTCTCGGCATCACTGGACCAGGCGGACCAGCTGGTGAGCGATTCTCGCTCGTCCCTGGCGCAGTTCTCGACCCAGATGGGCGGGGCCCTTGACGGGCTGTCCTCCAACGCGGCGAGCGCCCTGGCGGGCGTGTCCGCGAACGCGGGCACCCTTGACGGCGCGGTGCAGGGCGCGTCCGGACGCGTGGGCGGCCTGCTCGCCGAAGGCACGTCGATCAACGACTCGGTGGGCGAGGTGCTCGCGGAGCTGAATGCTCTGGGGATCGGGAACCTGCCTGCGGCGGGCACGGCTCTGACCGACCTGACGAACCAGAACGCCGCGCTGTCTGCGGCCCTCGGCAACCTGACGACCCTCAACTCGGACCTGTCGGCCACGTCCACCTCGATCACGAACGCGCTGACGTCAGCCTCCGACGCGTCCGCGGCTGTGTCGGCCTCGGTGACGAATGCTCGCAGCGGCGTGTCTTCCCAGCTACCCGCGATTTCGTCGGCGCTGGACGATTTCTCGAGCGCGTCCTCCTCAATGCGCGGATCCCTCGACACGCTGCGCAGCCAGCGCGACCAGGTGTCGGGCCTGCTCGACCAGCTCGATTCCCTGCTGGATGGGGCCAAGACGGCGACGCAGACGAGCGCCACGAACGTCGCGGCCATCTCGGCCGACCTTGACTCGGTGGCGACGGACATCTCGGCGCTGTCCTCCTCGAACACGCTGCGCGACCTGGCGAACTCCCTGGGAGTCAACGCCGAGTCGATCGCCTCTTTCATGGCCGCGCCGACGACGATCGAGACGCAGGCCGTCTACCCGGTCGCGGCCTACGGTTCCGCGATGGCTCCGCTGTTTACGAACCTGGCCCTGTGGATCGGCGCGTTCTCGATTGTCCTCCTTGTCAAGCTTGACGTGGATGAAGAGGGGATCGGCCCCACTTCCTCTGCAGCCAAGTACATGGGCCGGTGGATGCTGCTCGCTTTCTTCGCCCTCATCCAGGCGCTCGTCGTGTCGATCGGTGACCTCATCATCGGCGTGCAGACCGTGTCGCGCCCGGCGTTCGTGGGGACAGCCGTGATCATTTCGCTGGTGTTCGTGTCGATTATCTACATGCTGTCGACGTGCTTCCAGCACATCGGCAAGGGCTTGTGCGTCATCATCATGGTCGTGCAGATTCCCGGCTCTGCGGGCCTGTACCCGGTCGAGATGCTGCCCTCCTTCTTCCGGTTCCTGCACCCGCTATTTCCCTTCACCTACGGCATTAATGCGCTGCGTGAGATCGTGGCTGGGTTCTATGGGCACACCTACCTGTTGTGCTTGGCTGTTCTCGGCGGTGAGGCGCTGCTTGCTTTCGCGATTGGCCTCGCGCTGCGGCCTTTCCTGGTGAACCTGAACGCGATGGTGACTCGCGACCTGGCGTCCTCCGGGCTCTTCCTGGCCGAGGCGACGCGCGTTCCCTCGAACCGCTACCGCCTGACGCAGATCGTGGCGGCCCTGGCGGACCACGACGGCTTCCAGCGCTCGGTCAGCGGTCGTGCCGCGCGCTTCGAGCGCCGCTACCCGAGGATTCGCCGCGTATCGATCGTCGTCGGCATTGTCGTCCCGGTGGCGCTCGCCGTCCTGTCGGTCGCGAACGTCGCGGAGGTGCCGATCGTGCTGGGCGCGTGGATCGTGTGGGTCCTTCTCGTCATCACCTTCCTGATCGGCCTCCAGTACGTTCGCGAGGCCTTGGCGCGCCAGCAGCTCCTCGGCGCCATGGATGAGGGGGACGTGCGCTCGCTGCTCACCCGCCGCATGCAGGGCGCGCGCTCGCGCATCGCGCGGGGTGCTGCCGCCGTGGGCGCGTCGATCTCGTCGGTGCTGGCCTCCTCCCTCGGTGAGCGCGGGGGAGAGGACGCGGACGAGGCCGACCCCGGCCTCGTCGATGAGGACGGCGCGGGCGACGCGTCGGAGGCGGCGAAGGGAGAGCAGCAGTGAGGACCATTTGGGCCATCTACCGCGCCGACCTGCGCCGCGCGCATCGTTCCCTGATCGCGAGCGTCGTCGTCTTCGGCCTGGTCGTCATCCCGTCGCTGTTCACGTGGTTCAACGTGGCGGCGTCGTGGGACCCGTTCGGGAACA
>ERZ772977.91-NODE-91-length-72609-cov-4.602076_pt1 | contig 72609 bp, 61 predicted proteins | sample MGYA00511131_ERZ772977 | MGnify/ENA primary metagenome ERZ772977 (study PRJEB29015, sample SAMEA2737935) | human oral metagenome | biome: human oral; feature: human-associated habitat; material: dental | place: China | collected 2151 ...
GGTACCTCATGCCGTCGAAGGAGAGCTCGCGGGCGTTCTCCGGGTCGCCGTCGTCCCCGATCTGCCCACCCGCGAGGCGGTCGACGACAATCGCGATGGCGCCGTCGCCGGTGACGTTGGTGGCGGTGCCGAAGGAGTCCATGGCGATGTAGGTGGCGATCATCAGGCCGACCTGCGCCTCGTTGAACCCGAGCATCGACTGCAACAGACCTGCTGCGGTGACGATCGCGCCGCCGGGAACACCCGGGGCCGCGACCATCATGACGCCGAGCATGCAGATGAACCCGATCATCAGCACCGGGTCGATGGGGATGCCGGAGAGCATCATCACGGCCAGGGAGAAGCAGGTGATCTTGATGGTCGAACCGGCCAGGTGGATGGTGGCGCACAGCGGGATCGCGAACGACGCCACCGGCTCCGAAGTTCCCGACTTGATCGATTGGCGCAGCGTGACGGGGATCGTCGCCGCCGCCGACGACGTGCCCAGTGCGGTGAGGTAGGCGGGCAGCATGGTGCCCAGCATCCGGAACGGGTTGCGTCCGGTGGTGGCTCCGGCGACGAGGTACTGGAGCAGCAGCATGATCCAGGTGAGGATGAACACGAACACCACCACGCCCAGGAAGGTGGCGATGACGGTGAGCACCTGACCGCCCTGGGTCATGTTGAGGAAGATGCCGAAGATGTAGATCGGCAGCAGCGGGATGATGATCTTGGAGATCACGAGGTTGACGATGTCTCGGAACTCCTCGAATCCGGTGCGCAGCGCCCTGCCTTCGATGGCGGTGAGCGCCACGCCGATGACGAAGGCCAGGACGAGTGCGGTCATGACCCCGAACAACGGCGGTATCTGGATGGAGAAGTAGGGTTTGAGCAGGGCATCCTCCGGGTTGCTGAGGGCGCCCGTCTCGGCGGGCAGCACCTGGGGCAGTACCAGCAGGGACGCGCCGAGCCCCATCAGTCCGGCGATGAGGGTGGAGGCGTAGGCGAGGCCGGCGGTCAGCGCCAACCACTTGCCCGCGCCGCGTCCCAGCTCCCCGATGGCCGGGGTGATCAACCCGACGATGATCAGCGGGATGGAGAAGCTGAGGAACTGGCCGAAGATGTCGTTGAAGGTGACGAAGACCCGGGTGGCCCAAGTGGGCAGGACCGACCCCAGCAGGATCCCCAGTGCGATGGCCACCACAATCCGGGGCAGGACCCCGAACCTGAACCCGGTGCTCTTCTCTGTGCTCATCCCTGAACCGTAGTGGAAGCCGGTCAGACTGGGGAAGTTGTCCGTGTCCGGCATCGGACCGGACCCCGGGAATGCCTACTTCTATTGCCGGACGTGTCATGGTCGCGGAGGGAATCGCGACCCCACGGTGTGGTCACGGGCGCCAGAGGCGGTCCACGGGCATGACGTGGATGCGGTCCGCGTAGGTGTAGCTCCGGGTTCCGGAACTGCCGGGTCGGGAACTCCGTTTCTGCCAGGATCTGAGCTCCGGTTCGGCCGTCGCCTCAGAAGGAGGCCTGTAATATTTGAGTCTCCCTTCAGTAACTTGAAAGGTGGGTGTGATGGCTGGTGAAGGCGGGCTGCCGTGGGTGTGGGGTGTGCCCGTGGAACCGGCGGGGTTGCCAACTCCGGAGGTCGCGCCCGGCTCGCGACTCGCGGTTCGCGCCGTCGCCATGGAAGCGCCGAGGGAGATCGGTTTCCTGTGGCTGTGTCAGATGCGTCGTGCTCCGTACTCGTATGACTGGCTGGACAATTTCGGGCGACGCAGTCCGCGACGGGCCGATCCGTCACTGACCGATCTGGCGGTGGGGCAGTCGTTCATGACGATCTTCGAGCTGACGGACTTCACCGACGGCGAGTCGCTGACGCTGCGGATGAAGGCCGGTCGTCCGACCCGGATCTTCGGCGCGATCACCCTCCACTACCGCGTCGAAACGATCACCGGGTCTCGCAGCCGGCTGGTCGCGGCGTTGTGGATGCCCCCCATCGGTCGGTTGCTGGGAAAACCCCTGAGGTATCTGCTGGCCTGGGGCGACCTGCTGATGATGCGCAAACAGCTGCTCACCCTCGCCGCGCTGGCGGAACGCGACGCGGGTGGCGTGGAATCGAAAGGGGTCGCTGAGGGGCGGGTCGTGAAGTGTGACGACGGAGATTCCCCGCACCTTGGCCATATGGCCGACAAGGCGCAGATCGAGCAGGTCGTTTCAGGCGGTACTGTTGGGAAAGAACTGTAGGCAGTACTCAGCGGTTCAAATCCTGAACAGGTCGGAGCGCTGTCGAAGATCACGATCGACAATGGCGTGGAGAATGAATCGGCTGACGAAAAAGAGGAAGCAATCACCGGTTATCGTGTCTCGTATTCAGTCAAACAGGAGATTTTCGGAATCACCATCACCAAGCTCTCGCAGAGTTTTATCTATCAAGTACAGGGTGGCTCGGTTGTCGCAACCAAGTCTTGCACCGCCTCCAGTGCCAATTTCAATATTGTGGTTGCCCTGAGTGAAGATACCAGCCACTGGAAGCAGGGCTCTCATGGAGTCTGCGAGACGACGTGGCATGACAACATCTTCGTCAAAGGATTTGGTGTTCGTCTCGACAAGATCCAGCATCTGGAAGTCAACGCCAGCAGCGTTTACAGCGCATGGCTTGTCAACGCATGATTCATAGGCAAACAACAGGTAGACCATCACGAGGAGGGAAAATGGTGCAACAATACAAGGTCACGGAGCAGAGCGCTCGAGGATTGTCCTCGCTCACTTGGGTGTGGATTCTTCTCGCCATGAGCGTTGTCGCCCTGATCCCGGCACTGCCCATTTCCCTGGGGCTCTCTCTGGTGGCGCTGGTGCTGGTATTGCAGACGCGACGCGACGTACCGCACCGGCGCCGGGGGCTGCTGGTGGTTCTGATCTGGATTGGAATTCAACTTGTTGTCACGGCTGCTGGGATTATGTCGTGGCTGTCATTCCAGGCCTGATGTTTGGGCTGGGGTCGGTTGCCAAAGGCCGATCCCAGTCTTCAACCTTGGTGTCTTCTGCTGGCCAATGTGCTTCTTTGCTGCCTATCGTTTTTGTGGAGCATAGGGGACTCGAACCCCTAACTTCCACCTTGCAAAGGTGGCACTCTACCAATTGAGTTAATGCCCCGGGACCGGGCAAGCATACCCGAGGACGGGGCCTCGGGGGAAGTTCGGGTGTTGAGGGTGGTTTCGACACGAGCTCTTCGCTGACGCTCAGGGATCGGCTCAACCAGCTTGGGGGTGTCGGTTTCCGGGACCGTCGACTGCACCCAGTGCGGGCTCTGGGCCCAGCCGGTGAACGGGGTCACGGGTTCTTCCTGGAGGCAGCGGGCGAGGTCGTCGAGGATCCGGGCTGCACGCCGAGCCTCACCAGGACTGCCAGGTTTGTGGGTGGTGAGGATCTGCTGGCGTTCGATGATCTGGCCGTTCGCCGCGACGCTCCGGTCCGCCGGCACATCCCCCGCGACCATGCGGTCGAACTCGCTGACATCCCCGTGTCCGTCCGGTTCCGGCAGGCCCAGCACGGCGGTGTAGTCGATGCCGTGGTAGCGCTCGTAGAGCGACCTGCTGGAACGTGGGCGCGAACCATCCCATGAAGAATGTCGGTTGCCAGCTCCTCGGTCAACGGCAGCCGCACCTGTGCCATGTCGAGGAGGGTGCCGTGTTCCCGGACGACCGGTCGGGATGGCCGGCGTCGAAGGTGGCGTGGCGCATGCGCCGGGGCGTCAAGGAGCGGTCACGACGGTTTCGATCCGATGGTTTGGGCGCGGTTGAAGGCCATGCAGGCATCGACCCAGAAACGCAGGCGGTCGTCGTCGGTGATCACCTCCGCCGACACCTGGATCCAGCCGGGCCCCATCTCGCGTCCCGGGCCCATCTCGGCGGGGGAGGCGCCGGGTTCCCCGGAGAGTTTCGCGTCGTCGTCGGGATCGACGTGCGCCAGCAGGTGCCCGCCCTTGAGGGCGCAGCACACCATCTTGTCGCGCACCATGAAGGCGCGCGACCCGAACATCGGGATCACACGGGTTGTGGGTTCGTCGCCCAGGAGCCCGTGGAGCCGGGCGACGAGCTCGGTCTGTGCTGCCTTGGGGTCGGTCATGGCGCGCTCGGCGGAGCGAAGGAGAGCCGGTCGAAGACGAGAACACTGCCCGTGATCAGGCCGTCCTGGACGGTGAAGCATTCCGCGGCGGGGGCGATGCCGGTGATGGCTGTCTGCGGGTAGTAGAACAGGGCGACGCGGTTGCCGTCGGAGAAGCTGGCGATGTCGACCAGGCCGGTGAGCGCCGGGGCGAATCCCGCGATGAACTCGCGGTACCGGGCCTTGCCCGTGAGATCGACGCCGGGAGCCCGGCATGTGATGTCGTCCGCGACCAGTTCCATCGCGGAGTCGACGTCCCCGCTGGTCCATGCGCGGTGGTAGCGGTTGACGATGTCGAGTGGTTCGGTCATGGATGATGCTCCTCGATTGGGTGGATGATCCCCGGGGTGCCAGAAATTGGGGCCCGGTGGGATGCCTCGGGCCGTGTGGTGCAGGCGGGGCAGGAAATGGTTCCAGCCCTCGGCGTGGCCGGGAACCTCGCTGTCGGGCAGGTCCGAGTGGGTGAGCTCCACGCGGGTTCCGCCGGCGATCTCGACCAGCCGGAATTCGACGGTGGAGGCTCCTGGCGGTAGCACGTCACTGCCCGCGAAACCCCAGGAGACGACCACCCGCGAGTACGGTTCGACGTGCAGATAGCGGCCACGAACCGGGTGGCCCGCGATGCTCACCGAGAACTCCCCGCCGGGATGCGGTTCCAGATGGGCGTACTGGCCCATCCAGGAGGTCAGGCCCGCTTCCGTGGTGAGGAAGTCGAAGACGACGCGCGGAGGCGCTTCGATGATGATCGCGTCGGTGAATTCAGCCATGGTGGCTCTTCTCCACTGCTGCTTTCAGGGCCGCCAGTCTGGTGGGCCAGAAATCGTCGAGATACGAACGCACCGCGGCCAGGCCGTCGGTGTTCAGGACGTACAGGTGCCTGGTTGCGTCCCGGGTGCTGGTCGCCAGGCCTGCGCGGCGCAGCACCCCCAGGTGGTGGGAGGTCGCCTGCTGGGACAGTCCGACCTTCTCCGCAACCGACCCCACCTGAAGGGGCTCCGAACGGATGATGCGCAGGATGGCGCGACGATTCCCGTCGGCGAGTGCTCTCAGCGCGAGGTCGATGGTTGCGGGTTCGGCGGTCACGAGGGCCACCATACACAAGTAAATTTTTGTACTCAAGAAGACTTGTGGAGCGTGCCTGTCGCCATACCGTCCAAGGATGCGGGAGACTTTTTCCATGGGATGGATTGTGTTCGCGGTGGCGGTGGTCGTGTTCCTGGGGGCGGTGACGCTGCTTCTCAGGCGGATCCTCGCTTCGCACGACGAGATCTATGACGGCCTGACGCCCGGTGTCCTGCCACCGCGGAAGGAACGGAAGGCAGCCCCGGTCAAACGGCTCCGGTCCACCGAGTACAAGGGCCCTTTCCCCGTCGCCTTCACCCCGCCGCGTGACGTCACCCCGGGACTGATCGGGATGGTCATCGACGGGATGGTGGACCCCCGCGACCTCACCGCGACCATCGTCGACCTCGCCGCCCGCGGATTCCTGCGCATTGAGGTGCTCGACGGCGGCAAGGGCAAGCGGCGCGGGAAGGACTGGCTGCTGCACCCCTGCGACAAGCCCCGCTCCAGCCTGATGCGCTACGAGAAGACGTTCCTGGAGGGAGCCTTCCCCGACGGGCGGGAGAAGCGGATGTCGGAGCTGGTCCGCAAACACAAGAAGGTGTTCCGGCAGCTCACCTCCGACATCTACGAGGAGACCAGCCGCCGCGGCTGGTACCGGCAGAACCCGAACCCGGGTGGCCGGCGCCACAGGTTCGGGCGCGTGGCGGCCGGGATGGTGGCAGGTGTCGCCGCGCTGGTGATCGCCGGAGGGGGTGTTGTGGGCATACTGGCCGCTGCCATGTTCGTCGCGACGGGTGTCGTCGCTGCCTTCGGGCCGAGACGTCGCGTGCCCCGCACCGGCGCAGGCACCGCCACGCGCATCCAGGCCCTCGGTTTCAAGCAGTACCTCGCGACCGCCGAGGCCGAGCAGATCCGCTTCGAAGAGGCGGAAAACATCTTCAGCCGCTACCTTCCCTACGCGATGGTCTTCGGGGTCGCCGACCACTGGGTCAAGGTCTTCCGTGAACTCGCCATCGAACGAAACGTCGAATGGGACATCGACTGGATCGATGTCGGTGCCGACGTGGCGGGGGAGCTGGTGTTCCAGTTGCTCGCCTCGGACCTCCTTGACGGCGCCGATGGCCTGTTCGACGGCATCGGCGGCCTGTTCGACGGGTTCGATCTGGGGGATTTCCTGGACGGAATCGACTTCGATTTCGACTTCTGAGGACACTCCGCCCGCGACTTCCCGGTTATGCAGCACTCAATGCGGGTTGCGGCGTTCGAAAGAGGTTTTGTGTTGAGATGGAGACGCTGACCTGCAAGGTCGAATGGACTGACATCGCGTCGCCCGGCGAACTCGCAACCTGTATCTCGGCCCATCAGCACCGACAGGTCAGACAATTCGCACTCCAGAACTAGAGCCGCCCTGTCAACTCGCAGGGGCGCGTTTTGATTTTCGTCACTTCGGCGCCAGAGCGGAACGAAACGTAATCAGCTACTATTATCTGTAGACGTTTCATACCGTCCGAGTTGAGGTGAGACCGTGACACCGATCACCCCGTCAACCGCTGATCGCGCTGGACTGTCCCGCACCGGCCTCTACCGGGCAGCCTGCGCTGGCGACCTGACTCGGGTCGCACGCGGCATCTACCTCCCCGCAGATGCGCCGGCCGTGGACTGGAGCCTGGTCGAAGCCGCGACCCGGCGATCCGATGCAACGATCTGCCTCACTTCTGCGCTCGCCCACCATGACTTGACCGACGCCATTCCTGACACTCTCGATGTCGCGATCCCCCGTGGAGGGCGTTCTCCTGCAACCGAGCACGCGATCACCTGGCACCAGTTCGATGCCGCCACCTTCGACCTCGGTCGCGACGAGATTCCCATCGAAGGCGCGGACCTGTCGATCGGGCTCTACTCTCCCGAACGCTGCATTGCGGACGCGTTCCGCCTGCGCGGCCAGCTCGGCTACGAGACCGCACGAGATGCCCTCAAGGAATGGCTGCGCCGCGGCGGGAAACCCAACACCCTGATGCGGATCGCCCTGCAGCTCCCCCGAGCCAAGACTCCGCTGCTTCACGCCCTGGAGACGCTGTCATGACGCGCGGCGAAGAAGTCTTCACCATCCTCCAGTCCAAGGCTCGATCCACGGCGAGCAGAACCGGAGTGCCAGCGCCCACCCAGGAATACCTGGTTTGGCACCTACTCGAATCCTTCCTGGACCGCCTCATCCGCAGCGAGCACGGGGATGACTTCGTACTCAAGGGAGGAATCCTGCTTGCGGCGTACGGCGTTCGTCGTCCCACCAAGGACATCGACGCGAACGCGATCAACGCCAACGTCACTCCCGAACACCTCACAGTCGTCGTGACCCAACTCGCCGAGGTGCCATCCGACGACGGCGTAACCTTCGACATCAACAGCATCAGCATCCAGGAGATTCGAGAACACGCCGACTACCCCGGCTACCGGGTACGTGTGAAAGCATCCATCGGACCGTGGAGGGGCACCTCGACATGGGATGTCTCCACAGGAGATCCCATCATTCCAGAACCCTGCATCGTTTCAATCGACCGAGTACTCGGCGAGCCATTACAGCTACTGGGATACGCGGCCGAGACAACCATCGCTGAGAAGGCCATCACCATCCTGGAGCGCGGCATCACCAGCACCAGATGGCGCGACTACGTCGATATCGTCCAACTCTGCCGTCAGGGCTTCGACCCTTACAAGCTGCGACGATCCGCCGAAGCCGTCGCCCGCTATCGTGGCGTGACCCTCGAACCTGTTAGCCCTCATGTGGAGGGCCATGGCGCTATCGAACAGGCTAAGTGGGCCGCTTGGCGGCGCAAAGAGCACCTCGAAGGGGTCTGCGAAGTCCAGCTCGACGATCAGGTCACCCTCGTCGCCCGCTTCATTGATCCCGTTTTCGCCTCCACACCCAACGAATAAATGAGCAAGGCCAAGACCACATGTCTTGTCGCGCAGTGTGTTTTGCACCACCACAGTCGGCGCCAAGCTAGCTGAAGCAACCCCACTGATCAGCTTCGGACTCGTGGCGCCGTGTGACCTGCTCATCTCGGGGAGTGGTGCTGAACCGGGCTTTCCCTGCGGATTAGTCGGCGGCGACTATCTGCCGCGCCACCTTGATCGCCTTGCTGCTGCCCTTCCGTGCGGCCAGCGCCGCGATGGTGGGCAGGTCCGGTTTCACGGGTACCTCGGGCAGGAGATGGAGCACCGATTCCAGGACGGTCGCGACCCCGGTGGGGAGCTTGTCCGTTCCCGCCAGTTCCTCCGCGATTCTCGTCAGCAGTGGCCACGCCAGGGCCAGGCCACCGGCCTCCGCGAGTGTCGTGAGCATGGCCGCCACCTTCGCGGGGGCGATGTCGTCCCGCCATTCCTGGCGCCACGAACTGTCCCAAGCCGCTACGAGCACTTCCGGACCCAGCCGGGACTCGTCCCATGCCGTCAGCAGCGCCCCCGCTATGTCGTCGCGACCCTGCGGAGAGGCTCCGCTCGCGAAGACGAAGGCGATGAGAGCCATGGGCAGATCCACGCGGAACACGGAGGCTATTGCCTCGGTGATCTCCCAACCGGAACTGCTGCCGAAGGGCAGGTTCACTTGGGCGGCAGTGGTCGCCCATATGGGGTGTGCCGGAAGCAGGGTGCTGCCGATGCCGTGTTCCCCGCTGCGTTCTGGTGCTCGGCGTGTCTCATCCCACGGTCCCGTGATCCCGAGAGTCTTCGCGATCACGGGCTCGTCGCCTTCCAAGCGCACCCTGCGGCAGGCCTGATCGCCCTGCTCGTTCCCGGGGCTGCCGGGGGGAACACAACTCATCCGGCCCGGTTCGGCGGGGGTTTTCAGCCAGAGATCGACGACTTCCTGCACGGTTCGTCCCCCGGTGACGCGGCCCGGCAGGGCGCAGGGTGTGGTCTCGGTGAGGTCCATCCGGCCCAGGGCGACGAACAGGTCGATGGGCAACACCTCCACGTCCTTCTCGGCGTAGCGGCGCAGCCGGTCCTGGAATTTCTGCCAGGAGACCCGGTTGTTCTTGTGAGAGGGGGTGGACAGCAGGCACGGCACCTGACCGATGGCATCCAGGACGTCGTTGCAGCGCCGAATCGCGACCCGTGTGAGTGCCGCACCCCGGGGTGGCCTGCCACGTTCCTTCCGGCCGGTCACCCGCTGCATCCAGCGCTGCACCAGCTGCTTCCACATGCCGTGTGTGTTCGGGTCGGGGTTCAGCTTGTCGTGCAGCGTCTCGACGACGGCGTCGCGACCCTCGGCCCAGCCCAGCGCGACCAGCGCCGCCAGGCCGCGTTCGTAGTCCTCAACGGGCGCCCAGTTTCCCGGGGCATCGCTGTCCAGCCGGTGGATCAGCTCGTCGAACTCCGCCTCATCCAGCGCCCGGTCCAGGTCGTCGATGGGCTCGGGAGGGATGCCGAGTGGGTCGCGCCACAGCCCCAGCGACTCGGTGGCTCCGGTGGTCGTGCTCCAGCCGTCGAGGAGTTCCCGGGCCAGTCCGGCGGCGGTGGAGTCGGGGCCGGTGGTGATCGCGGTGAGCATTTCCACCAGGTCCTGTGATGGGTCGTTCACCGAGCGCAGCGCTTTGAGGACGGTGCGTTTGACGCCTTTTTCTTTGCGGGCCAGCACGTCCAGGGCCAGTGTGGTCAGGTGGTCCTCGCCCAGGCCGAGGGGCAGCAGCTGTTCGACTGCGAACTTCACGACGACGGGATCGGCGTTCGGCAGGGCCGCCAGGAACCGGTCGAGATGTCTCATGAGCAGAGGGGTCAGGCCCAGGTCAGTGATCAGGGTCAGGGCGAACTGCTGTGAGCTGCGGTCGTCGCCGCGTTCGAACACGTGGAGGAGCGCCAGCAGCAGGGCGTCGTCGTCGGTGGGTTCGGTCATCCGCAGATCCGCGACGGCTTTCTGAATCTGGGTGTGCTGTTCAGAGCCGAGGTGCTGGATGAGGGCGTTCGGGGCGGCGCAGGCGGCGATGAAGTGTTCCTCCCAGCGGCGCCCGGGCCGGGGGTGGGCGGCGTTCTTCACCGCCCAGGCCGTCAGGAATCCGGGGTCGTCGGGAATCGGGAGGTCGTGGGCTATGACGAGTTCGTCGATCAGGGCGTGGATGTCAGCGTCGCCACGACGCTTCAGCAGTCGCGTGACGAAGTCGTCGCTCCAATCCGGGCCGTTGTCGATCAGCCACGAGATCAACCGGTTTCGGGCGATGGCGGGGGACCACTTCAGCCGCCAGATCTCCTGCGGGGCGAAGACGGAGGCGCATTGCGCGGGGGTGGCGCCGACCGCCGCGGCCAGCAGTGGCAGGCGTCCCCACTCCTCGTTCTTTCCCAGGTGTCGACGCAGGGAGGGGATGGCCTTGCCGAGTGTCGTCCGGATCGCCGAACGGTCGGCCTCGGTGAGGTCGTCGAGGGCCACGACGAGATCCTTGAACGATTTCGATTCGAGAAGGAAAGCGGCCAGGGCGTCGGCGTTCCAGGTCATGGGATGAACCTATCCGCGATGGGCGACAAATCCACCCGCGATCATCGCCGATTCGGTGTCAGAGCGGGAAGAGTCTCACCTCGGCCCGGTGGCGCCAGTTTCTTGTCACAGGTAATGAGGGGGACACCGAGCGCCTCGGCCAAGGCGAGGTAGCTGGCGTCATAGGCGGTGAACTGGTAACGGAGGTGCCAGATGCGTCCGGCGAGCAGCGCCGTGCTGTGGCGCTGAATGTTCAGCTGGAAGTACTCTTGCAGGGCCCGGTCAGCGGTCTCCGGGGCGAGTTTTCCCGCCAACGTCAGGCCGCGCAGTACCGACAGGACCTCGAGGTCCAGCACGTGTGGGGCTGCGATGTCGCCGGTCAGTTCATCGAGCAGCGCCGGGTCGGTGTCACCTCCTACCAGAACCTCTATCATGGCGGAGGCATCGACGACGATCATCGGCGATTCGCCGCGATCTCGGCCAGGATCTCCTCGCGGCCGGGCCCGGATGTGCGATCCATGATGCGGAGCCGGTCGATGATCTCCGCATTCGTGGGTCGCGACGCGATCTGCTTGAGTTCGGCGGCGACATAGGCCGACAAGGACTGTCCCCGCGCAGCGGCACGCTGCTTGAGCGTCTCGGCCACGTCGTCGGGCACATCGCGAATGTACAAGGTGGTCATAAAACTATGCTAGCAGTATGCAAGCACGGCTTCATGGGGCGGTGTTCGGTATCGAACCCGCGCGTGGGGCGGTCAAGGGCTTTCGTGTTCAGAATTGCGCGTCTTCCCTCGGGCCTGTTCTTTCGTGGGTCACGAAGTTCACGGCCCCGGCGACATCTGCGATGAACTTCTCGTCCGGAGGCGGAATCTCCTCCACGACTGTCCGCAACTCCTGTCCGGTGTGGTGAACCATCGGGGTGGCTTCGACGATCCGTTTCGCGACCGTCACCGCTTTGCTGGTGCCCTTCCGGGCGGCCAGTGCTGTGACGTTCGGCAGGTCGACGGCGACTCCCGCGGCCCGCACCTCCGGGAGGTGGTGCAGCACCGCCTCCAGCAGGCCGAGCGCGGAGGCGGGGACCTGTTTCATTCCCGCCAGTTCCTCGCACACCTCCACCAGCAGCGGCCACACGAGGGCCAGGCCACCCGTGTCCGCGACGTGGTTGAGGGTTTTAACCAGCCGGTGGGGCGGGGTTTCCAAGTGGGTCCGCCACGGGTTGCGCCAGGCCGCGACGAGGTCGCTGGCCAGCAGTCGGCCGTCGTTCCAGGCGTCGATCAGCAAAACGGCGACCTCGTCCCAGGAGTCGGGAGGCAGCTGCGCGCACACCCCGACGACCGCCAGCGACGGCACCGATCCGAACGACCGGGCCGCTCTGACGAACCCCTGCAACACTCGCAGGGCCTGCCACCCCTGGCTTCCCTCGGGCTAAAGAATCAGCTGGGGAAAGTCCAGGCGCCCCTATGGATAAGCCTCGTTGTCCGTCGAGCTGAAGTGTGGTGACGTGAGGGCGAGATTGGCGGGTGTCAGAGAATACGCACCTTCTGCCTGCCTCTCGGTCCTCCGCTGGGTAGTTCAATGAGTTTGTCACGCTTGAGGCGGTCTAGCACCGATTTCGTTGAGGCTGTCACGGGAACATCGAATTCATGGCTGGTCTCGCCGTTGAAGCCGCCGTACTCGCCACCGAGTGAGCCAAGGATGTACTTGATTTCCTGCCCACTCATCTCATCTTCCGGGGTGGCCAGTTGCCAGAGGATTTGCTCTGGCACTGCCGAATAGGGTGCAACCATCCGTACGCAGGCAGGTTTCAAGCGGATCTGCTTGGCGTGGGCGAAGGCTGCGGCAGCGGAAAGGGTAGCGCTCTCTGTATCGGCGTCGGCGGCATAGGATTCAAGATCCTGAATCACACGTACTTTGAGCGAATCGGGAACCTGTGGATCGGCGAGAAGCTCATGCACATGCCCTGCAATGAAGGATGGCGTCAGGAAACTTTCCGCTGAGGTTGAGACCTTGAATGCGGCGGATACCGACGCCCATCCGCCTGTGAGGAAGTGGGTGAAGGTGTCAGCGGTGTCCGGCAGGAGCCCAGATTCGAGAGCGTGGGCCAGAAGATCATCCCCGGATGGTTGAATCTCCGTCACGGACGAGGAATCCAATGGTCGTTGCGGATTCAGCTGGAGCGCAAGCTGCACGCGGTCCTCGGCCTTCAAGCTGCTGGACGCGTTTAGGATCGTGACTGTCAGGTCGTGGAGGGAATCAGTCGAGGCTTCATCAAAGCCCGAGATTTCGATAGGTTTGCCTGACTCGCTGACCAGAATCTTTGCCAAGGGATCGTCTACGCCAAATTCCTTTGAGTAGGAATCGAGGTTTGCCACGTTTGGAACAAGCCTTTGTGATTCCGCGATTGACGTCCACGTGCTTTTAGGCGCGGTGGAAAGAGCGGGGAGTGACGCTTCAGGGTGGGTCAGTGCCAGCAAGGATCTAATTTGTGATTCGTTCCACTCGCTGGACTGCTCGGAAATAACGCTTGCCAAGGTTGAAGCGCTGTCCACGGCCCAGACCATGGAACTGTCACCCGTTACGGCATCGAGGTAGGTATCGATTTCATCTCGGCATCGCAGCCAAACGTCCTCATTCTTGAGGATGCGATCCAGCGTCAGTGGAGCCGTCTCCTCGAGATGAAGCGCGGTCCGCAGGTTGGAAAGGGTGAGGGTGTACGCGCCCTCCTTCACCAGCGCGGTTCGAATGCCGTCGGACAAGGGGGCGAGTGAAGGGACAATCAAATCCGAGCGCTGAGCGAATGACCAAACCGCAGCCACCCTGGCCGCATCATGCTCCTGGGTGAACGCCGTCAGGCTTGCGTGCCGGTCGACGATCAGGGCGCGTGCTTCTTCGCTCAGCGTGTAACGCTCCGTGTCGTGCGCTGCCAATAACGCCGCATCGAGAAGCTCCGTCCTCATATCCTCATCGCTGACCGCTCCGGGAAGCGCCAAGTGATCGAACACTCCGGACCAAGGATACCGAGCCAAGGCGGCGATTAGCTTGACTTTGAAGGAGCTTGAATCATTGAAATACGCTTCCAAGAAGGCGCGGATGTCTTCACTTTGATTGGTTGCGATGAAGGCCACGACTTCCTCGGCTCGCGCTGGCAGACGATCGAGCAGGTGGTCAATGATCTGAATGTTGAGGACACTACGGGAACTGGTGAAGTCAGTCGGCGCTTGTTCAATAATGTTGAGCACCGCATTATTGGTTGTGAATTGGGCGTAGATGTCCATCTCGTTCGGCCAAACACTGTTACGAAAAAAGTTCGCCACATCAACGCCGAGGAAACTGCCATAGAAGGCTGCTGAGTACTCCGCGTAGTATCGATCCACGAATCCGCGTCGCACGAGGTCACGTGCCAACTCGGACTTCAGGATTCTTGTCAGATGACGCTCGAAGGGATCACCTTTGAACTGATAGCGCGATTCACTGGACAGATCTTGGAAATTTGCACCGCGAAGCCAAGTCACTTCTTTGTCGATGGATGAGCGCTGCTCGGCAAGCTCCTCCACTGTCTGATCAGACCACCGGTAAGGCTCGGTGCATTCGGGGCAGATAACCGACAAGCCGGCGAAGGAGAGGTGATTGTAGTAACCTGAACTTGCATACAAGTCGACCGATACATTCTGATTTTTGGCCACAGCTTTCCAGAAGGAAATTTCTTGGACTGAATCGGGGTTGAATGATTGATTCCCGACCGTGATGGAGCTAATGGAGTTTCCGTTATCTTTGAGTAGCTTTTGCAGGCGATTGCCAAGAGCTTGGGCAAGGTTCTTCTGCTGGTTTAGATGCCTTTTGTTGAGCACCGCGTCACGTCGCTCCCCCTGGAGTTTTGCGATCGCGTTGCGGATCAGGCGTCGACGTACTCTTTCGAGAGCATCCAGGTCGCTGGCGCGGCGAGGTAGTTTTTCGAAATCGGCCAGGTGGAAGTTCTTGTACACGACGATGGCGAACAGATTGTCCGCGGTCATGCCGGGTGCGCGATCCTGGCCCGGGATCCACAGGAGCCGCTCGGCGAAGACAGCGAACTCGTTGCAGATGTTGATCATGAGGCGCATGTCCGTGACATGCCGGGCGACAAGATCGAGCAAGCCCCGACTGATCCTCGTCTCCTCCGGCATGTTCAACTCCGCCACAGCAGCGCTCAGCAAGTCCCGTGCATTGTTGTGGGACAAGAACGGAACGACGGGGATGACGATCTCAAAGAACTTCGTCCGATTCGCGCGCTCCACCTCTGCCTCGACAGCATCACGTTGAGACAAAGAGTTCGACTCGGTGACTCCCTCTTTGCTCTCCTCCTGAACGGGATCCCCAGGTGGCTCCTCGAAACCCGTCTCACTGCCGAGCTTCTCGAAGAGACTATCCTTGATGGCGTAGACGAACCGTAAAGGGTGTTCCTTGTCCTTCCAGGCGGCAGATGCGTTGATCAGGGTATTTAGTTCACGCAGCGAGTCGAAGATCCGTGGGTCATCAAACCTATCCAGGTCCTCGAAAACAACTACGTCAGGTTGCGTGGCTTCAAAAAAGGCCACGAGTTCATCAAGGTATTCGTCGAAATACGAATCAGGTGGGTCCGCAAACGAGATCGATGCCCCTCCGGTCGAGAACTGCGACACCAAGCGGTTGCCGACCAGCCGCCGGGCAACCCAGAAGGTAGCCGCCACCAGCGCCATGAACGCGGCCATAGGAAACGCCGGGTGGATATCCCCGAGGACATCCGGGTTTGGTCGCACCCCGAAGAACCACAGCAAGCCGCAAACGATAATACTCGACATGCCGGCGTCCAAAAGCGACCTATACCGGCTCGGTTTCTTGCTACGAGCAAACCGAGATCGTTTGACCTCACCGGGAGCAGCTCGATAGATGAGTTGCTTGACCAACTCTTTCTGAATGCGGTTCGTAAGGTCTTCATCGCCATCGGGTCCAAGCGTGTTGATGCTGATCCGGAGCGTCTTCTGTCCTTTGTTTGACTGCCGGGCCAAGAACTCGTCGAGGATACTTGATTTGCCTGTCCCATATCGACCAGTGAGTGCGATGTTCTTGTTCTTGGGGTCCTCAACAGCAGACTCCAGATGGCGGACGTACGACTCATGCTGGCTCTGCTCGTACCGCGGTGCCAGAGACCGAAGTTTCACATCAGGAGCGGCTTTTGTGCCGAACGGGTCCGAGGCTGTGGAGTGCAGGCCAGAGGTGGGAGCGTCCGCAGCCTCGTCTGGCTGTCCGATCTGAAGCATGGGATCAGTATCTCGGAGAATCGTGAGCGAAGCAGGCTCGGCGTCCCCACACCAGTAGTGTTCCAGGGTCCCTCGACATGCCAAGGTGTGCATGCTCATCTACGACTCCGATCCGATCGCCACAGCGGCCAAGCCGGTTTCTCGGATGTGGTCCTCGGGTCCCCTGTGAGGGGTCATCCTGTGAAAGTCGTCATCGGGGTCGGTCTCCTTGCCAGCTCATTTCGAGAGGAATTCGAACCCTTCGATTCGGTTCACGGCATTCTGGAAGTCCTTCACACTGTCCACCAGATCCAGTACGACAACCATGCTCGGGGCGGTTTCGTCGGGAAGTTCCCGCCCAAGTTCAACCCGTTTGGCGTCGAAGGCTGAGTTCAGATCGCGGAATCGCGGGCCGAGTCTCTGAGGCTGTCGTTGCGCCCCGGACCCGACACGGCTCTGCGACGAACACCCATCGCGAACTCCTCGAACTCGGCGAAACTTGCCCCGACGAGTTTTTCGGTGAGGGTGCGCGGGGCGAAACCGAGGTCACCGCCGAGGGAGGCCAGTTTCTTCAGGAACCTTGAAACCCGACGATCCGCCGCGCGACCGTCACCGCCTTGCTGGTGCCTTTCCGGGCGGCCAATGCCGCGACATTCGGCAGGTCGACGGCGACCCCCGCCGCCCGCACCTCCGGAAGGTGACGCAGCACCGCCTCCAGTGCCGTCGTCGTCGCAGCCGTGGTTCTCCGCTGCCCCGCGAGTTCCTCCGCGATTGTCACCAGCAACGGCCAGGCCAGGGCCAACCCGCCGGCGTCGGCGACGGTGCACAGGACCGCCACCGTCTTCGCGGGCGAATGGGGCCAGGTCTCGTGTTTTGCCCGCGGCATGTCGTTGAGGTCGTCCCACCAGGGACTCCGCCAGGCGTCGACGAGGTCGCCGGGGTGCAGGCGGCCCTCGTCCCAGGCGGTCAGGAGGGCCTCGGCGACGCGGTCGCGGTCCTTCAGCGCTGCCCCCGAGATCACGGCGAGGGTGACGAACGACAGTACCGGTCCGAACCGTCCCGCCACCGCCGTGACCGGGAGGAAACCGGCGACCGCCTCGGTGGGGTGGTAATTCCCGAACTCCTGCAGGATCAGCGCCGCAGGCCGGGTCGGGTGCGCAGGGAGCAGCGTCAGGGCGGCCTCGGAGTCGGAGTCGTACAAGATTGAGCCGCGGGGCTGGAAGTGAACCTCGGTGCCGTCGTTCCCCATCGACTCGATACGGATCGTGTCGTCGGGGTCTGGTTCCGGCCACGCTTCGGGCAGGTCCCGCACCGCCTCCCGGTAGAGGCTGCGATCCGGGTGGAACCGTTCCGCCCAGGCGTTGTGCAGTCCGAGCGGCCCGAACGTGCTGGGCTCGTCGCCGTCGGCGATCAGCCTCACGACCGGGCGGTTCAGGTACGGGCGGTCGTCCCCGGCTGCCGGGCGGAGCCGGAGCACGCCGGGGCGGGGTTCGTCGTCGCGCCAGCGGGCGAGCACCCCGGACAGGCGGACCTCGACGCCGCGGATGGGCAGATCGAGGCCGGAGACATCCCGCGGGGCGGAGGCGCGGTCGAGGCGGGCCAGGGCCACGGCGACGTCGGTGGGTACCAGCTCCACCCCGGCCTCCCGGAACCTGTCGACCCGCTCCCGGAAGACTTCCCAGGCGATGCGGAACCCCTCGTGGGTGGGGGTGGACAGCAGACAGGGCAGTTCGCCGAGCAGGCCGAGGACGTCGCGGGCTCGCTGCGCGGCGAGGAAGGACAGGGGACCACCCCGCGATGCGGCGGACCGGACGCCCCGGCCCGGAACAATAGTACCGTCACCCAAGCACACGACCAGCCGGGTCAGGAAACCGCACCAGCCATCCGGCGACACGTTCTCCCCGATCAGACGGACCAGATACTCGGGGCCCTTGGCGCGGGCGGTGGCGACGAGGGCCGCGAGGAGACGCTCGTAACGGAAGGCGCTCAACCGCCACCGGGTGTCGATGTCGGTGAGCAGCGCCAGCAGGGCGGGTTCGTCGAGGACCAGGGCGTCGTCGGTGAACTCGGGAAGAGGCTCCGGCGCCGGCAGCGACGGTTCCCGCCACAACCCGAGCGGCTCCTCCTCGGGCGGGGCGGCGTCCCAGCCGTCCAGGAGTTCCCGGGCCAGTTCGGCGGTGGTGGTATCCGCGCCGGCAACCAGCGCCTCGACGGTCCCGACGAGATCCTGCGACGGCGCCCCCAACCCGCGGAGGGCCTTCAGGACGTCGCGTTTGACGCCCTTCTCCTTGCGGACCAGGACGTCGAGGGCCAGGGCGGTCAGGTCGTCGTCGCCGAGGCCGTCGGCCAGCAGGCACCCGGTGAAGAGTTTCACGACGGTTTTGTCGGCGTTCGGCAGGCCCGCCAGCAGGCGGGGCCGCTCCGCGGGGAGCAGGCCTTCCAGGTCGAGCGCCCGCAGCCAGTGCACGACGGCCTGCTGGGCGGTGGGGCGGTCGCCGCGTTCGACGACCCGGAGCAGCGCATCCAGCAGAGCGGGGTCGTTCGTGGGTTCTTGTTCCTGCAGGGCCTTCATTTTCTCTCGGATATCGGACTCGTTCCTGTCGAGGCCGGGAAAGGTGAGGGCGTTCGGGGATGCGCAGGCCTGCAGGAAGTGTTCCTGCCAGCGCGTGCCGGGCCTGGGATCGGAGTTGTTGCTGGCCCAGCCTGCCCAGTAGGTGGTGTGGTCCGCCCCGGGCAGCGGCAGATCCAGGGTGACGCACAGGGGCCCGACGAGATGGCTGATCCGCCAGAGGTCATCGCGTTTCCTCAGCAGGGCCGCCACGAGTTTCTCCACCCAGCCGGCGCCCCGGCCGGTGAGCACGGCCACTGTCTGGTTGATGGCGTCTTCGTCTTGCAGGGAGGTGACCGTCGAGAAACTGAACGTCGCCGCGGTCTGGGCGGGGGTGCTTCCCAGCGCGGCGGTGAGCAGCACGAGACGCGTGTCGGGGAACCCCCATTCGTCGGTCAGCGCAGCTTTGATGGCGCGACGGCCCTTCTTCAACACCCGCGATCTCGATGCCCGCTCCTCGGGGTTCGTTGATTCCAGTTCCTCGATGAGGTGCCGGATGCTGGTGGCCTCCCTGGTCATCCGGACGAGGTCGGCCTCCTCTGGGGTGAGGTCCCGGTCGGTCATGGTGGGCTCCCGTCCTCTCGGTAGCGGGGTTCGTGGGTCCGGTTCAACTCCATGATTCCAGCAGCGAAGCGGCCGGCCGGGTGGTGGGCAATGCCGCCGACCACCGATCCGTGGTATCTGTTGGATCCTGCTGAACCATCCAGGAGGTCTGGTGAGAATCTGGTCGTTGCATCCGGGATATCTCGACAGGCAGGGACTGGTCGCCTGCTGGCGGGAGTCGTTGCTGGCGCAGAAGGTCCTCGCCGGGAAAACCGTCGGCTACACCCGGCATCCGCAGCTCGCCAGGTTCAGGGTCCTCGACGACCCGCTGGCCGGGATCGGGGCCTACCTGCAGGGACTCGCGGACGAGGCGGGGCTGCGGGGATACCGCTTCGACGTCAGCCGGATCGCGAGACCCGACCGTGTGTTCACGCTCACCGTCACCCGTGGGCAGCTCGACGTCGAGGCCGCTCATCTGCTCGCCAAGCTGAAGGAGCGCTCACCCGAGCGGGTCGCAGGATTCCCCAAGCCCGCGGATCTGCTCCCGCACCCGCTGTTCACCGTCGCCCCGGGGCCGGTTGCCGACTGGGAACGCGCCCGGTCATAGCTGTGACACGATCAGTTTTGCCACCCTCACTGCCTTGGTGGGGGCCTCCTTGTTCGCCAGGGCCATGATGTTCGGCAGGTCGACGGGGATGCCTGCGGCCCGCGCCTCGGGAAGGTAGTGCAGCAGCGACTCCAACACGGTGGAGGCCGGGGCCGGGATCTTCTCCTGGCCCGCTATCTCCTCCGCCATGGTGGTCAGCAGCGGCCAGGTCAGGGCCAGGCCGCCCCCATCGGCGATGCGCCCCAGGGTTTCGGTGACCCTGGGGGCCGAGAACTCCCGGATCCCGCGCCACGGGCTGCGCCAGGCTGAGATGAGATCGTCGGCGGTGAGACGTTCCTCGTCCCAGGCGGTGAGCAGCAGGGCGGCGGCGCGGTCGCGGTTCTTCGTCGTCGTGTCCGAGGCCAGTGCCAGGGATACGAAGGAGGCCACCGGCCCGAACCGCGGGATGGTTGTCGCGATTCGCTCGAAGATGCTCAGGGCGAACGTCTTCGAGGCGTAAAGGACCAGGCCCGCGGGACGGGTCGGGTGTTCGGGCAGCGTCACGAACACCCACGGGTCCTCCTGGTGTGCGTATATCGGCTGATAGGGGAGGCTCCAGTGGCTGTGGATGCCCAGCAATTCGTGACTCGTGGGTTCGTCTCCATCGACCTCCAGCCGTCTGAACGGGGGATCGTGGTCCTGCTCGTCCCGGGCGGTCAGGCCACGCAGCTCGCCGGGCCGCGCCGGGTGGTCGCGCCAGTGAGCGATCACCGCCGCGAGATCGGTCGTCACTCCGTGGATGGGCTGCTCGAACGCGGACAGGTCGTCGGGGGCCTTCGAGCGGTCCAGCCGCGCCAGCGCCACCGCGACATCCGTCGGGAGCACCGCCAGGTCCGCTTCCCGGTAGCGACGCGCCCGCCTGGTGAACACTTTCCAGGTGATGCTGAAGCCGGTGTGGGTGGGGGTGGACAGCAGACAGGGGAGCTCGCCGAGCCGGCCGAGGACGTCGATGGCGCGCTGCACGGGCAGGAAGGTCAAGGGCCACGACTCCATCATCATCGGCTGCCTCAGCTCGCCGTCACCCCGTTTGCCCAGCCTCTCCAGGAGCTGGGCCAGGACCGAGCTGTGCGGATTGGTGTACCTGATGCCGGTGCGGATCGCGTGCTTGACCCGGATCGGGCCGCGCGCGTGCGCCGTCGCCACCAACGCCGCCAGGGCGTGTTCCTGGAGGTCGGGGTCGCACCGCCGGTCGGCGTCCACCTTCGTGATCAGTGCCGCCAGGCCGGGATCGTCGAGGACCAGGGCGGCGTCGGTGTGGTCGCGCAACAGCTGCGGGCAGCGACCCGCCGGGGTGCGCCACAGGCCGAGTGTTCCTGCGTCCCGTGCCCGGGGACGGGGGGTGTCGGGGACCGGGCCGCCGCCGTGGGATGGTTGCGGCTGCCCGGCGTTCTCCGGTTTCCCGGTGGTTGTGCCGTTCCAGTGATCCAGGAGGTTTCTCGCCAGGGCAGCGCTGGTGGTGTCCTGGTCCGACGCGATCAACTGGACGGTGTCAAGGAGATTCTGCGACGGGACGGTGAGCCGGATGGCCGCCTTCGCCACGGTGCGTTTCAGGCCTTTCTCGCTGCGGGGCAGGATGGCCAGGGTCAGGTCGGTGAGATCGGCGTCGGAGAGGTCGGCGGCGAGCAGTTGCTTGATGGCCAGTTTCGCGAAGGCACCGCCGGCATTGGGCAGGGCGGCGATCACTCGTTTTCGTTCGGTCGGGAGGAGGGGGATCAGTCCGAGCCCCTCCAGCCACAGCATCGCAACCCGCTGGCCGCCGATGCGGTCGCCGCGGTCGAAGATCTGGAGCAGGGCCCGCAGCAGGGCCGGATCGTCGGTGGGTTCAGCGGCACGCAGATTCTGGGCGCAGCGAACCACCGTGTCCACGTATGTGGTTCGGTCTTCGTGAGGTATCACGAAGGCGTTGGGTGCGGCGCAGGCGGCGATGAAACGTTTCTCCCAGCGGCAGTGGTGGGCGGGCGCCGGGTGGTTCCGCATCCAGCCCAGCCAGTAGCGGGAATCCGTGGGCAGAGGTAGCTCGAAGGTGTTGATGAGCGGATCCAGCAGCGGGGGGAGGTGTTCGGTCAGGCTGACCTTCCTCAGGGCGGCCGCGACGAACTCCCGCACCCATTCCTCGCCGCGGGCCGTGAGCCTCTCCACCACCTGGGTCCGTGTCAGGTGGTCGCGCACCAGCAGTTTGACGGACCACTCACTCAGGGTGGTTGCCACTTGCTCGGGTGTGGCGTCCAGGAAGGCGGCCAACACGATGCAGCGATACTGCAAACCGAAGGCTGTCCTGCTGCGCAGCACCGGCAGCGACTTCTTGGCCAGCGTGCGCTGCTCCGACGAGAGTCGTTCCAGCCCATCCAGCAGATCCTTGGTGGTCCGGGTCCGGTTTATGAGGCGGTGAAGCACCAATTCGTCCGGGGTGAGAGACCTGTCTGCCATGATCTTGTTTCCTGTTGTTCAGTTGAGTTCGGAGGGTGTCCTGCTCAGCTCGACGGCCACGATGTGTTTGCACACTCCTCGTGACCCCGTGTGGCCGCGCCACCAAGGGCAGGTGCAGCTCGGTGGATCGGCGCGGACGATGTACTCGTCGTGATCACCTCGCACCCGGAAGGTCCCGGGGTGCCCATCGAACGGCCGCACCGCGCCGGCGGTGGTGAGGCGTTTCGCATGCCTCAGGCGCGGGTTGTGCTTGTTCACACGGTTGGCGTCGCCGGGCAGTTCCCGGTGGAAATAGGCCTGCTCGTACAGGTCGAAACCCACCCTGCCGTCTCCGGCCAGCACCGCCAGGCTCTGCCCCACGCGTTCCTCGCTCAACCCGGTCTCCGCCGTCAGCGAGGCGACCTCGATGCGGGGCTCGAACGCCAGGCAGGCCGAGATCAACGCGGAATCGTCGATGGCGGTGGGGGCGGCCAGTTTCGTCAGCAACGCGCCCTCGCCCGAGAAACCCCGGTAGTGCTCGGCGGTGAGGGTGAACGTCAACCTTCCGTGGGGCAGCGAGAACTCCCACACTGACGCCGCTTTGGGGGCCTGTGACAGGCCGTAGACGCGCATGCCCATGATCTGAGGGCTGAGGCGGCGGGCCGCCCGCAACCGGTTCAGACCCTCCGCGTACACGGTGTCCTTCCCGGGGCGCAGCGCAGGTTTCACCCCCAACCTCGAGATGCTCCAGTGCCCCTTGCGACCCGCCCCCGACGGCAGCGTCGCCAGGAACTGGCGGGTCTGCACGGCTGGTGTCTCGCCGATCAGGTCCAGTTCCCGGGTCAGCTCCTGCGACGACCCGAGCGCCTTCAACCAGCGATCTGGCAACTCCACCTTCCGCTCCACGTGCGTGGCATCGAGGGTGGAGACGCGCAGCTCGTCGTTGCCGATGGCCAGATGCATGAGTTCCGACGGTGAGATCTGTCCGAGGGTTTCCCGCAGCGGCTGGTTGATGTCGACGTTGGTGGTGCCGTGGTGGATGTCACCCCCGTCGAAGGCGGCCGCCAGGAGATCCAGCCGCACCCCGACGGTGTTGCACGCCGAGAACGCCTCGAACCGTATGCGGTCCCCGTTGGCGGTGCAGATCGGGTCCCGCATTCCAGCGGGCGCCGGTTGGAAGTAGCGGGTCCGGGCCACGTCTGCCAGCACGAGCAGACCGCGGGCCAGCACGAGTGGCTGGGCGGCGAACCCCGAGAAGAACTCGGGCGTCTCGGTGAGCCCCTCGGGGGTGAGGGCGGGGGCCAGTTCCAGGGTCAGGCCGGTGCCGTCGAGGGTCGAGGCCGAGGTGAACGATCTCATAGTGGAACCGTACCGGGGAACGCCGGCAAAAATCGGTGGAAAGTCAAATCTGCGGGGTTCCCGGATCGCATACACGAGTCTCGTCATGAATCCCGTCATTGTTGGTGTCGGCCCGGTGTTCCGTGGTTGCGGCGATGGGCAGGCGCCCGCGGGTCATTCGTGAACCTGTCTGCCAGTAGCCTTTTTGATGAACCCGAGGGTGTGCGAGGTCAATTTCTGTCGGGTTGGTGTTCCCGGAGAGGGTGGGTCTTCATGAGACGCGACACGGGGGTCGAGGTCGGGTTGACAATCGCAGTCATCGGCCTCCAGGTGTTCGGGGTTTTCCTGCTGGGGTGGCCTGCCGGCAACATCCTGCTGCTCCTGTGGTTCGAGAACCTGCTGCTGACCCTGATGGCCGTCTCCCGGATGGTGATCTTCCGCAAACTACCGGGAGGCGGCTGGGGGAAGGTCTTGGCAATGGCCTTCGATCTGCTGTTCTTCTGCATGCTGCATCTGGTCCTCGCAGGTCTGCTTGCCCGTGGATGGGGAATCGCATTCACATGGGCGGCGATCGGAGTGCCTGCTGTTCTGCTCGTGATCCGCTACGTGGCCGAGAGTGTGGGTCGAGGCCGGGCCGAGGAATCACCGAGAGATTTCAAACAAACCTATTGGTTCACCTTGGCGCGAATTGTCGTGTTCAACGTACCGGTCGTCATCTGCTGTTTGCTCACCGTTGTCGGGTACGGACTCATCGCATCCGGATCGTTGAACATCGATCCGGCTGTCGCGCGAGGAACGGTCGTGGCCGTGCTCCTGGGGGTCAAGATCTGCGTGGAGATCCACTTCTGGCCCGCGATTGCCGGGATTGGTGCCTCGTCGTCGCAGTCGCGTGAGAAGGTTCGCACTTCTTGATGAACGGAAGAAGAGCCGTGCCGATGCCGGTCCTGGTCCAATACCGGGTGGGTGTTTTCCTGCCCGGGGCGTTTGCCACGAGACCCGGGTTCCTGCCGATTTCGGTGGGCGAGATTTCCTGCACCCGGCGGTCGCCGGGGCGGGTGCCGTCTTCCACGCGGTCGGGGTCGCGGCGGCCCTGGGGGTCGTGGGGTGACGCCGGGGTCCTCTCAGGTGGCCTCGGCCAGTTCGTCGCGGACCGTCATGAGGGCGAAACCCAGCAGGTTCAGCCCGCGCCACGAGTGCGGATCGGTGATGCGGTCGTCGTCGGCGGCCAGGCCGACCCCCCAGATGCGGTCGACGGGGCTCGCCTCCACCAAAACCCGTTCCCCCGTGCTGAGCAGGAAATCCTGCAGGTCGGGGTGCTGGGAGAACTTGGCCCGGTTGCCCGCCACCACGAGATCGAAACGGTGCTCGTCCCAGCGGCGTTGATCGAAACCCCGAACCTTGCGACCCAGTCGTTTCGCACAGTCCGGGCGGGGGGCGGCGACGATGCGATCCACGGCCTCCTCGTCGCCGAAGAGCCGCGCCTTCGCCGCCATCATCCAGTGCTCGGCGGTGGCGTAGCGCACCCCGTCGACCTCGAAGGGCGAGGCCCACCACTGGCTGAGGCAGCTGCCGGAGAGGGCGCCGTTCGCAGTGGCCTTGTGGCCCCAGAAGTACAGGTAGTCCGTCTTCTGTTTCCTGGCCGTGCGGGCCAACAACCAGTCCAAGTCGTACATGACTCCTCCAGTGACTGTGTTTTGCGGGATGACAAGCCCCGATTCTAGCGGTTGTGCAGCGATTGCCGAGATTTGCCGGCAGCGTGTGGAAAGCTTGTTCCGTGACGATCCTGGAGCTCACCTTTCCACGCATGGATCCCGTGGCGATCGCCATCGGGCCCGTGCGGATCCACTGGTACGCCATCATGTATCTGCTGGCGTTCGCCATGGCCTACGGGTTGATGCGGCTGAGACTTCGGCACCAGCCCTTCGCGTCGATCACGAAACCGTCCGCGTGGGTTCCCGCGGACATCGAGGATCTGCTGTTCTACGGCATTGCGGGCGTGATCCTGGGGGGGCGGCTCGGGTATGTGTTGTTCTACCAGCCCGGCTACTACGTGACCCATCCGCTGGACATCTTCAAGGTCTGGGACGGCGGCATGAGCTTCCACGGCGGCGCGATCGGCGTGATCCTGGGAATGGCTTTCTTCGCCTGGCGACGGTCCCGGCCGTTCCTGCAGGTCGCCGACTTCCTGGTCCCCTCCGTCCCCATCGGGCTCGCGGCCGGGCGGATCGGGAACTTCATCAACGGAGAGCTGTGGGGTCGCGCGGCCCCCTCGGACCTGCCCTGGGCGATGCGTTTCCCCTCCGGTGGCGACGTGCTGCGCCACCCGTCGCAGCTCTATCAGGCTCTCCTCGAGGGGGTGCTGCTGTTCGTGCTGCTGTGGTTCTACGCCCGCAAACCGCGGCTCCGCGGACAGGTGGCCGCCGCCTTCCTGTTCGGCTACGGCCTGTTCCGTTTCATCGCCGAGTACTGGCGCGAACCCGACTCCCAGCTCGGGTTCCTGTCGCTCGGGTTGTCGATGGGGCAGTGGCTGTCGTTGCCGATGATCCTCGCCGGTGTCGCGCTGTGGTTGTGGGCCCGGCGGCGGGGCGTCTCCGACCTGCAGGAACCCACCGACGATCCGGGGGAGGAACCCACTGACGAGAACCCCGAGGAGAAGACGGGCGAGGACGTCGGGGAGAAATCCACCGGAGCTGTGGAAGAGCCCTCGGGAACTGTGGACGAGGCGGGGGAAACTCCCGCCAAGGAGAACGAAACCCCAAGCCAGAACTGAAATCCTCAACCACAGGCAGGTTTTCCACAGGGTTGTGAACACTGTGGAAACCTTCCCGGCTCAATCAGCTTTGATCTCGGCCACCAGGGCGCCCGGGCCGGTGATGGTGTGGCCTTCAGGATCGTGCTCGCCCCACGCCGCCAGGACGACCCCACCCTCGACGGGGATCTTCACCAGCCTGCCCTGGGCCCGGGTGGCGGCCACCACGGTGGCGCCCCGTCGCATCAGGACCGTGTCCTCGTCCAGTACCTCCACCGACACCTCCGCCAGTGACCCCGAGGCCAGCTCCGGGCGGTCGCGGCGCAGCCGCAGCAATTCCTGGTACCAGGCCAGCATCCGGGCGTGGTCGGGTTCGGTGACCTCGTCCCACCGCAGCGTCGCCGACTCGCGGGTCGCGGGCGACTGCGGGTCCGGGATCTTCGCGTCCCAGCCCATGCGTTCGAACTCGCGGGCGCGCCCCTCGGTCACCAGCGGACCCAGCTCCGGGCCGAGGTGGCTGAAGAACGGGAACGGCGTGGAGGCGGCCCACTCCTCGCCCATGAAAAGCAGCGGCGTGAACGGCGACAACAGGTACAGCGCTGCCGCGGCGGCCTGGCAGCCGAGCGGCACCGAGTGTGAGATCCGGTCTCCGACGGCCCGGTTACCCACCTGGTCGTGATTCTGCAACGAAACCACGAACGAGTGCCCGTCGTACAACTCCGAGGCGGGATCGACGGGCGCCCCCCAGTCCTGGCCGCGGAACGTCGAGAACCCGCCCTCATGGATGAACACCCGTGTGAGGGCCTGTTGCAGCACCTCAGCGGTGCCGAAGTCAACGTAGTAGCCGTCGCGTTCCCCCGTGAAGAAGGAGTGCAGCGCGTGGTGGACGTCGTCGGCCCACTGCCCGTCCATGCCCAACGCCCCCGGCACCGAACCTATCGGCGAGACCGTGGTGGGCTGGTTGCGATCCGACTCCGCGAACAGCGTGAGCTCGCGTCCCGTCTCCCGTTCCCAGGCGCGCGTCTCGTCGCTCAGCTCGGCCAGGTAGTGGCGCGGGGAGTCGTCCTGGAACTCGTGGACGGCGTCCAGGCGCAGCCCGTCCACCTGGTATTTCACCAGCCACTGCCGACACGCCCCCAGCAGGAAGTCGCGCACCTCGCTGCTGCCCGGCTGGTCCAGGTTGATGGCGTCCCCCCACGGGGTGTGGTGGGCGCTGGTGAAATACGGTCCGAACTGCGCCAGGTAGTTGCCCTCCGGACCCTGGTGGTTGTGGACGACGTCCAGGATCACGCCGAGCCTGCGTGCATGGCAGGCGTCGATGAAGGCGATGAAACCCTCCGGTCCCCCGTAGGCCGCGTGCACCGCGTACTGGCCGACGCCGTCGTAACCCCAGCCCTGCTTGCCGGGGAAGTCGGCGACGGGCATCACCTCGACGGCCTGCACCCCGAGATCCACCAGGTGATCCAGGTGCGTGATGGCCGCCTCGAAGGTGCCCTCCGGGGTGAAGGTGCCGATGTGCAACTCGTAGCCGACCGCACCCCGCAGGTCCGCGCTGAAGGTGACGGGGCGGTCGAACAGCGTCGGATCGACGATACGACTCGGCCCGTGCGGGCCGTCGGGCTGGCTGAGGCTCCGGGGGTCGGGGAGCAGCATCCCGCCGTCGATCCGGAACTGGTACAGCGTTCCGGGCGGCAGCGGTTCCGACCACCACCAGCCGCCATCGCCGCGCGCCATGATCGTCTCGGTGCCATCGACGACGACCTCCACCATGCCGGCGTCGGGTGCCCACACCTCGGGACGGGTGATGTCTCGCATGAATGCTCCTCGGATCAGGGTTCGGGGTGGCTGTCGGTGCTCGTACGCTGGGCTCGTATCAGTCGACCTGATGGACGAGCAGGGCGACGGGCAGCCGGTCGAGGATGTCGGCCAGCGGCGTGGCGCCCCCCGGGTACTCGCGCCCGCTCAGGACGTCGCGGAACCGCAGGTTCGGCAACACCAGTTCGGCGTCGCCCCAGCCCTCCTCATTGAGCCCAGACTGCACCCGGGTGGCCACCGTGATGGCCACCGGGGTTTCCGAATCCCTGTATCCGCGTTCGAACACTACCGCGTGGCCGGTGTTCAGCGACACCGACCGGTAGTCGGCGTCCGGGCCGCGGAACGCCTCCGGGTGGTCGCGGCGCAGCAGCAGGGCGCGCGACGTCACGAGAAGTTTCTCCGCGTCCAGGTCGGCGGGCGGGTTCATGTCCAGTGCCGTCAGCACCCCGGAGCGGCGGTAATAGTCGATGGGACGGCGGTTGTCCGGATCCACCAGTGACAGGTCCACCACCTCGCAACCCTGGTACAGGTCCGGGACCCCGGGCATGGTGAGCTGGATCAGCTTCTGCCCCAGGATGTTGGCGCGCACCGAGGGGAAGGTCAGTTCCGTGAACGCATCCAGCGCGGCCCCCACCTCCGGGGTGGTGAGGCAGGTGGTCGCGAACTCGATGACGGCCTCCTCGTAGTCCTCGTCGGGGGAGGTCCAGCTGGTGTGGAGCTTCGCCTCCCGCATGGCCTTGGTCAGGTATCGCGTGAGGCGGTCGGCGGAGATCGCCTCGGCTCCCGCTGCCGTGCCGGGCAGCGTCCAGGTGGCCGCGAGGGTCTGCCACAGGAACAGCTCCGTGCCGCCGTCGAGCAGCGAGGGACGCAGCTCGGTGGTGGCGGCCCGCAACTCACCGACGCAGTGCTCCCACTCGCGCGGGTACTCGGTGAGGACCGCCAGCCGGGCGCGTACGTCCTCGCTGCGTTTCGTGTCGTGGGTGGACAGGGTGGTCATGCTGGTGGGCCAGTCGGCGGCCAGGGCGCGGCAGAAACCGTGGAAGTCATCCTGGTTGATGCCGATGATGTTCGGGTCGGAGCCGACTTCGTTGACGCCGATGAACCGGTTCCAGCGGTAGAAGGCCGTGTCCTCCTTCGACTTGGCCATCACCGGCCCGCACGTCTGGGCGAAACGGACCATGAACTCGGCCCGCAGGTCCGACGAGTTGTGGGCGCGACCCGGCAGCTGGTTGAGGATCTCCGATGGCGCGGGCAGTGTCTCCGCGCCCCCCATGTCGGCCTCCCCGGTCTCGCCGAGGGCCAGCGCCACGACGAGGTCGAGGGCGTCCAGTTCATCGATCGTGAGGTACTCCCTGGCCTTGGTCGCGGCCTCGACGATGATCTCCCGCTCCGATTCCTGGGTCACCCGGCCCGGCTCGACATAGGCGCGGTAGCGGCTGAACTGGTACAGCAACTCGCGGATGGCGTGGTTGAGCTGTCGGCGGGTGTGGTCGCGCAGCCGGATGTCGCCGTCGCAGATCGCCATCGCGATGTTGACCAGGCGGTTCAGCTCCGTGAACAGAGACTCCTTGACGACGGTGCGTTTGGCGTTGAGCACGGTGGAGGCGAAACCGTCACCGGACCCTGACATGCGTTCCCACAGGTCGGTGAGCCTCGGAACGCTTCCGGGGACGTGGAACAGGCCCGCGACCCGCAGCAGCGAGTCGTAGCCGGTGGTTCCCGCGCACTCGAAGTCGGCGGGGAGCGTCTCGTCGTATTCGAGGATCTTCTCCGCCACCACCCAGCAGCCGCCCGTGGCGCGCTGCAGGTCCGCGAGGTACTGGCGGGGATTGGCCAGGCCGTCGATGTGGTCGATGCGGAAACCGTCGATGAGGCCCTCGGCGTGGAGCTGGATCAGTGTGCGGTGGGTGGCCTCGAAGATGGCCGGGTCCTCGACGCGGATGGCCGCCAGGGTGTCGACGTCGAAGAAGCGGCGGTAGTTCAGCTCCTCGCTGCCGATCCGCCAGTAGGCCAGGCGGTACCACTGTCTCTCCAGCAGTTCGTCGAGGGGAAGGTCCTCGGTGCCGGGGCGGACGGGGAAGACGTGGTCGTAGTAGGTGACCACGGGTTGCTCATCGCCGTTGATGACGTCCGTGGTGAGGCTGATGTGTTCCAGTTCCCGGCCGATCCGGTTGCCGAGCACCGGCATCAGGATGGTCTGGGAGTCGGTCATGTCGAGGTCGAACCAGTCCGCGTACGCCGATTCGGGGCCGCGCCGCAGCACGTCCCACAGCGCGTGGTTGTGCCAGATCGGGGTGGGGACCGCCATGTGATTGGGCACCACGTCGACGATGACGCCGATGCCCTGCTCATGGGCGGCCTGTGACAGTCGTCGGAAGGCCTCCTCCCCACCGCACTCCTCCGAGATGCGGGAGTGATCCACGACGTCGTAGCCGTGGGTGGAGCCGGGGGAGGCCTGCAGGATCGGGGAGCAGAACAGGTGCGTGACGCCCAGTGTGTGCAGGTAGGGCATCCACGCCGCGGCATCGTCGAAGGTGAAACCGCCGTGCAGCTGCATCCGGTAGGTCGAGTTCGGTACGGTCCTGTTGGTCTCCACCCCTTCACTCTACGCAAGGCCTGCGAGCACGTGCCGGCCTGCCGGGTTCTTCGGGCTCCGGATCGTGCGTCGGCAGGGGTTGTGGCCATGAAGCTGGTTGAGCGGGCCGCGACAAGGAGATCGGCCCACCCAACCAGCTTTTCGGATCAGAAGTGGCCGTTGGAGACGTCGGGCGGAGGGGTTGTCGGGATTCCGTTGGTGTCATCGCAGCTGTCGCCGATGCCGTCGCCGTCGTAGTCGGTTTGGCCGTAGTTGCGGACGGTGGGGCAGTTGTCGGTGTCGTCGGGGATGCCGTCGCCGTCGGTGCTGATGTCGACCCGGGTGGTGGCGGTGGAGGTGGCTCCGGTCGAGTCGGTCACCCGGACGGTCACGGTGCCGGAATGGGCGGTGTCCCAGGTGTGTTCGTGGGTCGGGGTGGTGGTTGACACCTCGAAGCTGCCGTCGCCGTCGAGGTCCCACTCGTAGCTGGTGATGTCGCCGTACGCGGAGTAGGAGCCGCGGGCGTCCAGGGTGAGGGACGTCCCGACGGTGCGGTTGTAGGGGCCGTCGAGCCAGGCGAACGGTTCGCCGGTGTTCTGTGTGGCGCTGATCTCGCGTGTGAAAGTGGCCGGATCCACCGCTTTGGCCAGGGCCTCGGCCATCTTCTGATGACCGGTCTTGTTCGGGTGATACCACTCGTTGATGTCCCCGGAGAAGATGACTTGCTCCCCTTTCTCGGGGTCATAAGCTCCTTCGGTTTGGTAGTACCTGTTGAGCCAGCCGACACCATTGATGCCCGTGTGGTAGGAAGGATTGGGCTCATGATCCTTGAAGTCTGTCCGGATTGAGGAGACGTGGTGCACGGTGTGGTGGCTTCCGTCATTGTTCGCATTCCAGTCCTGAACCGTTTTTTCCTGAGCAGCGAACAAGTAGCCCTCAGCATCCATCGTCATGCCGACGCTCGGGTAAACGTATTTTCTGGCACATTTGGTCGACGGGGGTTCCTTGTATTTGAGGCATTTGCCGAATACGAAGCGCGGGGAATCCATGATGATGTTTGGATTTCCCATCAGGACTATCTGTGCATGATTGTCCGGAAGGTGGGCCTCGAGGTCCTTCAGCAGCGCCTCGGTTTTTTCCTTGAATTGTCCTCCCTTCGTGAAGGCCAGGGAGGCGTCTATGCTTTTTCCGCAGTTGTATGGATCGTGCAGGAACATCACGAAACAGTCCCGGGCGATTTCTCTGAAGTGTCCCTCGTTGTCTCCCAGACTGAGTACGATGAGGTCACTGTCCTTGCGGACCTGAGGGATCTGCTCGGTCCTGACGGTGTCGGTCGTCGCTCCGGAAGACGCCAGGTTGTGGTAGGCCGTTGCTATGCCTTGGTCGCGAAGCGAATTGACGTAAAGCTGCCCCCAGTTGTTGTGGCTCCGGTAGCTCTTCGACGAGTTGTCATCGTAGTAGTCGCCTGCGCCATTGCCGGCTGCGAGGGAGTCTCCGAGCACGGTCACCACCGCGGCCTTCCCGCTACTGGGTGGTGGATCCGCGCTTGCGGAGTGCGTCGGTGCGAAGGTGGCGCAGAGGGCCAGCGCCAGCAGGATCAGAGGGATCTTGTTCTTGAGAGTCATTTTCATTGCTGTTTTCCTGGAAAATTGGAACACTCGAAACGGATGCGTTTTTCTTGAACGCATCCTTGGAGGTGGTTCAAAAATTGAAACAATGAGCCATGGCCCTTGCAGGCTTTTGTGGCTGTAATCCTAGCCCTTTGTGGGGTTGGAAACTCGAAGCTGCTTCGCGTGTCGCCATGAAATGGGTCCTCGAGTCTCGGATCCGTTGTGGCCAGCAGGCCGCGGAGAGATGATCTGGTTGAATTGACAATGTTCTTCGCGCTGGGCGAGGCGGCCCGTGGCGAAGGGTCGTGTCGCGTCAAGACCGCCCCGTGCTTATCTGGATGATTGGTGTCAAAGGGCCTGGTTGGCGGTTGTGGCGAAGAACATGCCAGGTCCTGAGGGTGCGCGATGACTTGCTCAACGGGATGGCGAATACGGTTGATGGTCGTGTTGTTTCTTCTACTGGCGTCGGTGAGTTCACCATGGGCGGGTTTCCGGGTGGGGGTGATCATTCCCAGTCCGATATAGCCCTTGTCTCCACTATGGTTTCGAGCGTCGAGGACCTTGAGGGATCCAGGCGATGTGTCCGGGGAGGAGGGCACTCAGGGTCCGGCGCAACCACCTTCACCGGGGGTGGTGTCGACTCAGCCCTGCGACTGCTGGTCCTTCCACCAGGTCAGCAGCAGGTCGCGGGCCTCGTCCTCGGGGAGGGGGCCGTTTTCCATGCGGTGGTTCAGGAGGAATTTGTACGCCCTCCCGACCTCCGGGCCCGGTTTGATGCCCAGGATCTCCATGATCTGTGCCCCGTCGAGGTCTGGGCGGATGGCCTTCATCTCCTCCTGCGCGGCCAACTCGTCGATGCGCCACTCCAGCTCCTCGTAGTTGCGGCGCAGCCGGGTGGCCTTGTTGCGGTTGCGGGTGGTGCAGTCGGCGCGGGTGAGGATGTGGAGACGTTCCAGTTCGTCACCGGCGTCGCGCACGTAGCGACGCACAGCCGAGTCGCTCCAGGAGGCCTCGCCGTAGCCGTGGAACCGCAGGTGCAGCTCCACGAGCTTCGCCACCGACTTCACCGTCGCCGTCGGGTACTTCAACGCCTTGAGGCGCTTGGTCACCAGCTTCGCACCCACCACGTCGTGATGGTGGAAGGTCACCTTCGAGCCCTCGAAACGGCGGGTGGCGGGTTTGCCGATGTCGTGCAGCAGGGCAGCCAGCCGGTTGACGACGTCGGGTTGGTGGCCGCGTGCCTTCTCCAGGTCGATGGCCTGCTCCAGCACGGTCAGCGAGTGCGCGTAGACGTCCTTGTGGCGCATGTGTTCGTCGCGTTCCAGGCGCAGCGCGGGCAGTTCCGGCAGGAAGTGTTCGGCCAGGCCGGTGCGCACCAGGAGATCCAGGCCCTCGCGGGGGGAATCGGTGAGCAGTAGACCCGTCAATTCGGCCTGTACGCGCTCCGCGGAGACGATGGTGATGCGTTCGGCCATCTCCCTCATGGCTTCCTGGACCTCCGGCGCCACCCGGAACCCCAGCCTTGACGCGAATCGCGCTGCCCGCATCATGCGCAACGGGTCGTCACCGAACGACACCTCCGCAGGGGCGGGGGTGCGCAGGACGCCGTCGGCGAGGTCGCGCAACCCACCCCACGGGTCGACGAACTCGCCCGCCATCACGTCCACGGCCATGGCGTTGACGGTGAAGTCGCGACGGACGAGGTCCTCCTCGATTCGCTCCCCGAAGGCGACGATCGGTTTGCGGGAGCCGGGTTCGTAGGCGTCGGCGCGGAAAGTGGTGACCTCGATCTGCCACTCCCTGTCATCCTCGCGTTTCATGGCGCCGATGGTCCCGAAGTCGCGCCCGATGTCCCAGGTGGCAGAGGCGAAGTCGTCAAGGATGGCGTGGGTTTCGGCGGGTTTTGCGGAGGTGGTGAAATCCAGGTCGTGGCCCAGCCCACCCAGCATCGCGTCACGCACGGAACCGCCGACGAGGTACAGCCGGTGTCCCGTGGCGTCGAAACGGGAACCGAGGTCGCCTACGATCGGTGAGATTCGGAGCAACTCGGAGACGGCGTTGCGCTGGGCTTGGGTGAGGTCTGGCACGGGCGAAGAGTCTACGCGGGAGCGGAGGGCGACTCCTCGTTTCCGTTTTGTTTCCCGCCCCTCGACACTGTTCTGCCGGCCATGGCGGCTCACTCCCCGAGAGCCAGGTCAGGGACGTGGTGCGAGGTGATCCGCGACACATTCGATGGTCGCGTGACGCGGATCCCTCGCGACAGCAACAATAACAGCACATCCCTCTTTCGGAATTGGGTGGGGGTGGGTTACGCTCGTCGCTCATGCCCGAGTCGTGTGAGAGGTGAGCATGAGCACGGAATCGAAACAGGCAGGGGGCAAGGGGGAACGGTCGGGGCCGGAGGCCGCCCGGATGCAGGGGCACTGGCTTCTGGCGAAGCTGGGCAAAAGCATCCTCAGGCCCGGTGGACGGATGCTCACCGCGAAGCTGCTGGAGCAGGCGAAACCCGCCGGTGACGACGACATCGTGGAGCTCGGACCCGGCGTCGGCGCCACCGCTGAGGTGCTGCTGCGCGCCAACCCGAGGTCCTACCGGGGCGTCGACCCCAACCCGGAGGGTCGCGACGCCGTCAAGGACATCATCGGGAAACACCCCCGGGCCGACTATGTCGTCGCCGACGCCCGCGACACGGGACTCGACGACGCCTGCGCCGACCTCGTCGTCGGCGAGGCGATGCTCACCATCCAGGACGACGCGGGCAAGAACGCGATCGTCGCGGAGGCCGCGCGGCTGCTGCGTCCCGGGGGCCGCTACGCCATCCACGAAATGGCGTGGCTTCCCGACCGCACCGACGAGGAACGCGAAACCGCCCGCCGGGAACTCTCCCGCGTCATCAAGGTCGGTGCCCGGCCTCTGACCCTGGAGGGCTGGACGGAACTGCTCGCCACCCACGGACTCGAAGCCGAATGGCACGACCGCGCGCCCCTCCACCTCCTCGAACCCCGGCGCATCGTCTCCGACGAGGGCCTGTGGGGTGCGCTGCGGTTCTGGAACAACGCTCGCCGACTCCCCGGCGCCCGCGACCGGCTCAAGGCGATGCGGCAGGGATTCCAGCTCCAGGGGAAACTGATGGGCGGCATCGTCATCCTCGCCCGCAAACCTGGAGCGGCGAGCACCCGATGACCACCAACCTCGTCCTCGACGACGTCACCCTGGTGCGCGGCGGCAACACCCTCGTTGACGGCCTCAGCCTGGTGGTCGCGCCCGGACGGATCCTCGCCGTCACGGGAGCCTCCGGGGCGGGAAAGACCACGCTGCTGAAGGCCATCTCGGGCCTCAGCCCCTGCGACCGCGGATCGGTGACGCGACCCGAGGGGCGGCTGGCGCAGGTGTTCCAGGAACCCCGGCTGCTGCCCTGGTACAGCGCCCATCGCAACGTCGCCCTGGTGGTCGGCGGTGAAACCCCGGACCTGATCGCCCAGCAGTGGCTGGCCCGCGTCGACCTCCAGCAGGCCACCCACATGTATCCCCGGCAGCTGTCGGGCGGCATGCGGCAGCGGGTCGCGATCGCGCGCGCCATGGCCACCAGCCCCACCCTGCTGCTCGTCGACGAACCTTTCTCCGCCCTCGACAAACCCCTCGCCACGACCCTGCGAACCGATCTCGTGCAGCTGCTCGCGGAACAGGAGGTCGTGACGGTGTGGGTCACCCACGACCCCGAGGAGGCCGACGACGTCTCCCACCTCCACCTTCATCTCGACGGGCCGCCCGGCACCTGGCAGCTCACCGCTGAGACCGCCCCCGTCCCTGATCCCGAAGAATCCACCCCTCACGAGGAGACATCATGAAGCGTCGTTCCCTGTTCGCTCTTACCGGACTCGGTCTGCTCGGCAGCGCGGGCCTGGCGGCCTGCTCCGGCGGCCAGCCAGCGGGGGAGGGCTCGGCTTCCAGCTCGAAGCTGGAGACCCTGCGCGTCCACGTCCCCACCACCCTCGCGTTCATGGCCCCCATGGCTTCCTTCGGAACATTCGGCAAACTCGACGGTCTCGTCGGGAAGACCGACGTGCAGAACTGGGCCAGCGTCGACGTGATGAAGTCGCTGGTCGTGAACAGTGAGACCGATCTGGTGGCCACCCCCTCCTACGCGGCGGCGAACCTGTTCAACAAGGGCCTTCCCATCCGGCTGGTCGCGATCACCGTGTGGGGGATGCTCTACATCCTCGGCCCGGAGGGATCGTCGGCGCAGGGCATCGAGGGCCTGAAGGGCAAGAAGGTGGGCGTCCCGCTGCCCAACAACATGCCCGACCTGGTCTTCCGCTATCTGATGGCTCAGAAGGGCATCCCCCTCGAAGGCGGGGCCGAGGGCGTCGAGGTCGCGTCCTACGACCAGGCCCCGGAGCTCGTGCAGGCCCTCATGTCCGGGCAGGTGGAGTACGCGGTGCTGCCGGAGCACGTCGCCACCGTCGCGCAGAACCAGGCCAAACAGTCCGGCAAGAACCTGGACCGCACCGCCAACCTGCAGGAGGTGTGGGCCGAGGTCACCGGCGGCCAGGCGCGTTTCCCGATGGCCGGTGTCGTGATGCCCCAGAAACTCGTCGACTCCAGCCCGGCACTCGTCGCTGGAGTCTTCAATGAGCTGGAGGAGGCGGTCACGAAGGTCAATGCCCTCGACGAGAAGGCCGTGGCGGCGATCACCGCGAAGACCGAGGTGCCGGAGGCCGTGGTCAAGAACGTGATCCCGCGGCTCCAGCTCGACATGGTCCCGGCGCAGAAGGCCAAGACCGAGCTGGAGGACTTCTACACGCGCCTGACCACCCTCAACCCCGACATCGTCGGAGGCACGATGCCCGCCGACGACTTCTACCTGGCCGATCCCAGGTGAACCCAGCCGAGAACAAGGCACCGCGCTGGCGGGTCGTGCTGCTGTGGTGGCTGGGGCTCGCCCTGGTGCTGCTGGCCTGGGAGGCGGCGTCGTGGAGCCAGCCCCGCTACGTCCTGCCCGGGCCAGCAGCCACCTGGGAGGCGCTGCTGGGGCTGATCCGCGACGAGGAACTCGGCCCCGAGGTGCTGCTCACCCTCCAGCGGGCGCTGGTCGGGTTGGGGATCGCCTGCCTGATCGGGTTGCCCTGGGGCTGGGCGGCCGGCACCTGGCGGCCCGTCGAGGAACTGACCGCGTCCTGGACGCAGCTGCTCATGGCCATCCCCCCGATCGTGATCGTCGTGGTCGGGATACTGTGGCTGGGCCCCAGCCCGTCGGTGGTGCTGCTGGTGGTCGCGCTGGTGACGATGCCCCTGCTGGTCACCAGTCTGCGCGACGCCGTCACCAACGTCGATCCCGACCTGCTGGAGATGGCGCGACTGTTCCGTTTCGGCCTGTGGGGCACGGTGCGGCGGGTGATCATCCCGGCCGTGGTGCCGCCTGTGCTGTCGGCGGTCACGGTCGCGGTGGGGCAGTCGATCCGGTTGACGGTGATGGCCGAACTGCTCAGCACCACCACCGGCATGGGCGCGGAGGTGCAGCAGGCCCGCACCAACCTGGAGACCGCCGACGTGTTCGCCCTGTCGGCGGTGATGGCGGCCCTCACCCTGGGGCTGGAACTGCTCTTCCTGCGTCCCCTGCGGAATCGCCTGGCCCGGTACCGGTGAGCCGGTCCCGGAAGTGACATGTTGCGTCACATATTCCGGGACCTGCCGTCACTCAGGCCAGTTTGTCGCGGCTCGGAAGGTCGGCGGGCATCTCGAGGTGCGTCGACACGTCGGAGGCCGGGGCCAGGCCATGCTTCTCGAAGGCCTTGCGCAGGTACTCGGCGGCGTCGATGTTGAGGGGGCTCTCGGTCCACATGGCGTAGGGCAGGTTGACGAAACGCTCCTCCTGCACCGCGGGGAGGTCCTTGGTGGCCGGGTGCGACTTCAGCGCATCGATCTTCTCCTGATACGTCTGGCCGGGGTATTCCACCAGCGCGATGACGTCGGGGTTCGTGGCGGTCAGACGTGCCCAGTCCACTTCTGTCCAGGTGTCCTCGACATCAGCGGTGGCGTTCGTCCCACCCGCGGCCTCGATGATCGCCTGCGGGGCGCCGTACTTGCCGCTGGTGAACACGTTGTCCTTGGCGGAATCGAAGACGAACACCACGGGCTTCTTCTCGGGCTGCGCGGCCCCCTGGACGGTCTTCAGGCGGGTGTCCATGTCGTCGACTGCCGCCGTGGCGACGTCGCTGTGCCCGGTGATGGTGCCGAGGTTGGTGATGTCGGTGCGGACCGCCTCCCACGGGTCGACGATGCCGCGTTTGGTGGTGTCCTCCTGGCGGCACGACTCGGTCAGCAGATAGGAGGGAATGCCCTTCTCGGACAGGATGTCGGGGGTCAGGTTCTTGCCCTCGGAGAATCCGTAGTTCCAGCCCGCGACCATCAGGTCGGGGGTGTTGGCGATGATCGACTCGAGGGTGGGGTATTCCTTCGAGACGTCGTTGAGGCCGTCGATGGTCTCGGCGCCGTACTTGGCCTTCAGGATCGGGACGTCGCGGCCCATGCTGCTGACCGCGGTGATCTCCTTCGCACCGCCGGCCGCCAGCGTGAGGGCGATGATGTTGCCGTCGTTGACGTACATCTTCTTCGCCGGGGAGGGGAGGGTCAGCTCCTTGCCGCAGTTGGTGACGGTGATCTGCCCGGAACCCTCGGCCGAGCCGCTGCTGGAGGCGGTCGGCTGGGTGGGGGAGGAGCAGGCGTTGAGGGCGATGAGGGGCAGGGTCAGCCAGGCGACTGCCCGGGCGCGGCGGGTGATCATGTGGTCTCCTCTGTTCGTGGATCGATCGGTTCGGGCGGCACGAGGCCATCGACGACGAGGTGCTGCACCCCGTCGCCGACCGCCGGGACCTGCCGGGCCCGCACCTTGAAGGCGGACTCCAGGTTCACGGCGGTCATGACTTCTTCGGGCGTCCCGGCGGCGTGGATCCCCCCGTCGGCGAGCATCACGATCCGGTCAAACCAGCCCATGGCCAGGTCGAGGTCGTGGATCGAGGCGACGATGGTGCGGCCGGTGGTGCGCATGGTCTGCAGCAGGTGCAGCTGGTGGTGCACGTCGAGATGGTTGGTGGGTTCGTCGAGCAGCAGCAGGTCGGTGCCCTGCGCCAGGCCCTTGGCGAGCATGGCGCGGCGCCGTTCGCCGCCGGAGAGGTGCCCGCAGCGCCGGTCGGCCAGGTGCGTCAGCTCCACCATCTCCAGGCACTCGGCGACGATGCGTTTCTCGTCGGAGCCGCCGACCTGCCAGGGCATCAGGTGCGGCAGCCGCCCGAGGGCGACCATCTCGGAGAGCGAGAGGTCCTCGGGTGCGGCCTCCTCCTGAGCGACGAAGGCCATCAGTCGTGCCCGTTCCCTGGGGCGGAGCCGGGAGATGTCCCTGCCGTCGATCTCCACGCGACCCGTCGTCGCGGGCCTGATGCCCGCCAATACCCGCATCAGGGTGGACTTGCCGACGCCGTTGACCCCGACCAGGGCCGTCATGGTGCCGGGCCGCACGTCGAGGTCGATGCCGGAGACGATCACCCGCCGCCCGATCGAGCAGGTGAGGTTGTCGGCCTTGAGCGCGGTCACGAGCTACCTCCGAATCCGTAGTTGCGGCGACCCATGACGATCAGGAAGACCGGCGCGCCGATCAGGCCGGTGACCACGCCGAGCGGCATCTCGGCGGGGGCGACGATGACGCGGGAGATCACGTCGACCCACAGCAGGAACAGCCCGCCGACGGCGGCGGCGACGGGAAGCAGTCGGCGGTGCAGGGACCCCACCACCATGCGGCACAGGTGCGGGATGACCAGGCCGACGAAACCGATGCCGCCGGACACCGCCACCAGCACCCCGACCAGCACCGCCAGCAGCAGGAAGAGTCCCTGCCGCAGCACGCCGACGGGGATCCCGAGGGCCGCGGCGGCGTCGGGTCCCCAGGCCAGCGCGTCAAGCCAGCCGCTGCCGAGCAGGAGTAGCACCAGGCAGATCACGACGACGCCGGTCGTGAGCGGGAGCCGGTCCCACTGGGCGCCGGAGACGCTGCCGAGCAGCCAGTACAGCACCGACTGCGCGGCGCGCGGGTCGGGTCCCTTGAACACCAGGAAACTCGCGACGGCCGAGAACGCGGAGGAGAGCACCACCCCGGCCAGGACCAGCCGGATCGGGGTGAGGCCACCTTGGGCCATGGCCACCAGGTAGACGGCCAGCGCAGCCCCCAGGGCCCCGAGCAGCGCCCCGATCGACGTCGACCACAGCCCGAAACCGGACAGGATGCCGAAGGTGATCACGGCGGTGGCGCCGACGGAGGCGCCCGAGGAGACACCGAGCAGGTAGGGATCGGCGAGGGGGTTGCGTACCAGGGTCTGCATCGCGCAGCCCGCGATACTGAGCCCTGCGCCGACGACAACCGCCAGCAGCGCCCGGGGGAGCCGCAGGTCCCAGACGATGGTCTCGACGGCCTTGTTTCCGCTGCTGGCTCCCTGCAGCCGGTTCACGATCACCTGCCAGATGGCCTCCTGATCGAGGGATTCGGAGCCGATGTTGACGGAGTGGATGACGCTCAGTGCGGTGAGTGCCAGCACCACGACGACGATGGGCAGGGTGAGGTGTTTCAGCACCCTGCGGGCTGTTTTCAGGCTTGCCAACGAAGCTCCAGTGTCCACGAGCCCGTTCGCGAGGCTCTCGGCCGACAGTGCGGAGCTGCGGTCTTCGGACTCCGGATCCTCCTCGCCTGTGGCCTTCCCGGGTTTCCCCAGTGGCGTGAGTCACAGGTTTGTCACCGTCACCGCTGCGCGTCAGTCCCGGATTCGCGCCGGGTTCCCATGCCCTCGACGGGCCAGCTCCACGGCGGAGACTAGCAGTTGAAGGACGAATCTGCCGCATTGCCGAACAAACCCCGCGTCACCGGCTCGACCGGGGGCGCGGGGAGGAAACAGGGAGCGGGAAACGGTTAGACGTCGAGGCCGGCGAACAGGTCGTCGGCGGGGCCCTCGCCGGGGAAGGGAACCCCCGCGGCCAGGCGGTAGGCCTCGCCCGTTCCCTCGATGGTGCGCATGAAACGGAACATCTTCCACAGTGGGTGTTCAGGATCCACCTGGCTGCGGTGGGCCTCCAGGGCGGCCTGGCACAGGTCGGCGCGACCCTCGTAGGGGATCACCGCTGCGATGTGGCGCGGGTCGATGGCGAAGCGGCGGCGCATGGCCTCCTCGTCCATGCCCTCGGGCAGCGGCATGTCCAGCTCGCGGGCCTTCTCCGTGGCCTTGATCCACGCCTGCGGGTTGGGACTGATCCACAGCACCCGGCTCACCTGCCACGGCTCTCCCAGGTCCGGTCGGTACGACGGTACCCCCGCCAGCAGTGTGGCGTACATGGTGACGCGGTGCGCCTGGATGTGGTCGGGGTGGCCGTAGTTGCCGTTCTGGTCGTAGGTGGCGATCACCTGGGGCCGGCGGTCGCGGATCAGGGTGACGAGGTGGTCGGAGGCCTCCAGCAGGTCGGCAGCCCAGAACGCGCCGTCAGGCAGTTCGTCGCGGGGAATCGCGCGGCCCTCGTCGTCGGTGGCCATGCCGGAGTCGTGGTACTTGCCCTTACCACCCAGCCACACGTGGTCGGTGACTCCGATGATGCCGAGCGCCTTCGTCAGCTCGTCGATGCGGTGTGCGCCCAACTCGGAGGGGCTGTAGTGCTCCCATTCGGGCACCAGGATCTCGCCCAACTCGCCCAGTGTGCAGGTCACCAGCGTCACCTGGGCGCCCTCATCCACGTATCGTGCCATGGTGGCGGGGGATTGCGACGACTCGTCGTCGGGGTGGGCGTGGACGAACATCAAGCGGCGATCAGACACGGGGGCAAGGATAGTCCCGGAACGACGCGAACAAAGCGTCCCGGGAAAGCGGCTTCCCGAAACGCGGGGCAGGGGACGGCCCTGCCGTCAGGTCCTCCGGTTCGTATGGGCGGCTGTGGGGTGGCGCCGGCCAGCCTGGAACCGCTTGCCGCCTGGATGGGGGTCTTCAGGTGGACTGGCCAGTGGATGTCGTGAGTCAGGTCAGTGGGCCCTGATGGGCGTGAATTGGGAGGGTCGGGAAGCCTGTCGTGTGCCGGATTTGAGCAGCAGGATAAGAGTAGTAGTGGCGAATCCGATGCTGATCAGTCCGAAGGGGGCATGCCAGAGCGTGGTGCCCAGCGAAGAAAGCGCGAATCTGGGAGGGAGGTCTTCGAATAGCGATCCGAATGGCGATCCGCCGGTCAGCGTTCCTGCCCAATAAAGCAGTGACGGTACAGTGATGCACGTCGCAAGAAAGATCTGGCTGATAGTTATTGCCAGCAGTGTCTTGTATCCTTTCCTTCGCAGGAAGAGAATCCCGCCGACGAGGAGGCCTACGGTAATTGGGAGGGCTGGCAGAAGGTAGAGCAAAGTACCGATGTTTAGTCCTGGTGTATGCTGCGAGCCGCTGATAGAATACGACACCAAATCGGTGATTATTGACCACAATCTACCGACGGTGTTGGAAAGAGCCATTCCCCCGCTGATGAGTGTGAGAGCAGCGGCTTTTGTTGCGCTGTCGAGCCTGCGTATTGAGTTGGGCTCTCCGAGTGGGAATGGTGTCTGCTGATAGGGGTTTGAATGCTGGAGCATGCTGGAATTCTGGGTGGTGAATTCCTGTGAAGGTACGGTGTATCCGTATTGGTGAAGATGATCAACCTGTGGTGGTTGTCCTGCGGAAGAGTGATCTGGGTATCCTGGAGCGGGAGACTCGAGGCTCAATTTCAACATACCTTTCAAGTGTGAACCCTCTTGTTGCAAGTGTACCAGCCCTCGAGGTCATCCATTCCTACCCGACTTGGCTCATTTCTGGTTGTTGTTGTTGTGGTTGCGGTCGGTTTGTCCGACTGTGTTCGGGGTAGGGTTGGTGAGTGGCGACCCCGAGCATCGAGGTGTCTTTGACCCGGTCGGGGTGTCGGGCGGTGCAGGTGATCGGGCGGTATACAGGGGAAACGGGCTGTGATGACGCAGGTCGGGACCGCTCGCAGTGAACGCGAATTGGAGGTGTTGACGGCTCGTGCGAAGGAGTTGATCCGCGCCAGGGCCCCGCAGCCGCTCCTGGTTGTTGAACCCTTTGATGATGGTGCCGGGGCGGTGGAGACTCCGATACCGGTGACCGGGGAACGCGCCGGGTATCTCGTGGATGCGGTTTCACGGGTGTATCGGGACCTTCTGAAACGCCTGGTCAGGACCCTCCGCCGCTACCGGAGCTTCGCCCTCGCCATCAGCAACACCACCATCCACGCTGCCATGCCCCTCCCACCAGAAACCGCCAAGCTCATCACCAAACTCGAAAAACCCGACCGAAATGAGCAAAGTCGGGTAGTTGGCGGCATGAATTGAGAGGGCCGGAAAACCCGTCTTGCCCACCACTTGAAACCAAGCATCTGCTGGTAGGAGGCCGGGTGCCGAAGCAAGCTGGAGTACTGGTTGTGAAGATCCTGCGGGGTGCGGTTCCCTGGGGTGGCGTTGAGAGCAAGGAAGGCCCTAGGGGAAAGTGGGGCGGGAGGACTGCTTTCCCCATTGCTGAGCTGCGGGTTTGAGCAGCGCGATGAGGGTGCTGATGGCCAGGCCCAGGTCGATCAACGTGTAGGCTGCGGCGAATATGAAGATCCCGGCCAAGGAATCGGAGACCGTGCTGACGCCCCGCGCGGACCAGACCCACATTGCTGAGTGGAATGTCGTCAATATGATCTGTCCCGTGGTGGCGGATAGCAATGCCGTATAACCCTTTCCTTTGAGAAAGGTGATTCCGGCGATGAGTAGAATGATGGTGATGAGAAGGGAGATCAAAGCCAAGAAGCCCCAGAGAGATAGTCTTGGGTCAGTTGTTTTGAAAGCGCGCGGCAGTAGAACCAGGAAATATACACCCCCCAAGGCGGGGGGCAATGCCAGCGAGCCGGTGATGATTCCGAGAACGGATGCTGTGGTGGCGGTTCTGGGGCGTTCCGGGACAGTTCCAGAACTGCCATCGTGGTGAAGTGACGTCGAGGTCATCAGGGAACCCGTTTCGCCCATTGCTGCCATTGCCGGGTTGCGGGCTTGTGTAACAGGACGAGGTTGCTGATGGCCAGCCCGAGGCCGATTAGCGTGCAGAAGATGATGATCACCAAAATCCCGGTCTCTGATTTCCTGATTCGCATCGAGTTGAGGGCCAGCAACATGATCACCACGTAGAAAGCCGTCAGCGTGAGCTGTGTTATGACGGCGGACAGCAGCACCGTGTAACTCTTTCCTTTGAGAAACGTGATCCCGGAGGCGAGGAGAGTGATCACGGTGAAGGTGGTTGCTAGACCTAGGGCGAGCAAAATGATGAATGTGATGTTCGCGAGTCCGGGAGCTCTTTCGGTTTCGTGCACCCTGGTGGCGGCGAGAAGGACGATGATCGCTGGAAACAGTCCTAGGGAACCACTGATGATTCCGAGTGCGGCTGCGGCGGTCGCCGACCCGGGACGTTTCAGGCCGCCGACCTGGGGAGGCGCCCCGTACAGGGGTGGAACCTGCCAGGGCGGCGCCATGTTCTGGGGCATCGGGGCGTAGAACTGGGTGTGATGGCCGTGGGGGGCGGCAGGCGGTGGCGCAGGGCGTGATCCCTGGGGAGGGCCGGGTTGCCGGGATGGCGGATCGGCCAAGAAATCGGGGCCTGGATGTGCCGGGTCGGGAGAGCCCGCATAACTCATCATGAGCCTTTCTGCCTGAGTCGGTGCGCGGACATCAACTGTAACGATTTGTTGCGCTCCTTGACCTCATCCCCTCGGATACCCGGGATCCCGTCGTTGCTCGTGGGTCGCGGGAGCGGTCGCCGTCGATCCACCGGCTCCTCGGAAAACTTGATGGCCGTCCCGGAACAGTTCCGGGACGGCCACCGCAGTACGAAGCGACGAGGTCAGGACATGGAGTCCTTCCACTGCTTCGTCTCCGGTTTGAACAGGTGCGCGAGGATGGCGATCGCCAGGCCCAACCCGACCACCGCACGTAGGAACGACCCGGCATTGGGCGTGCGGTTGAGCATTCCCGAAAAGCTCAACGTGAGGAGCAGGTCCGCCACCACGATCACGATTTGCGCGATGGCGCCGGCGCACAGGAGCGTGTAGCCCTTGCCGCCCAGGAGGCGGATCCCGCAGATGAGAAGACCGGCGACGGCCGCGGTGGTCGTGGCTACGGGCCGTCTCGGACCATTCAGCGGGGAACCGCCCCATACAAAGGCGGTGTCTGTCCGTAGGGTGTGGAATGGCCGGGCTGTTGCATGGAGGGATTCTGTGGTGATCCGGGGTGGTGGTGGCCCGGGAGGCCGGTTCGATCCATGGGGTTTCCGGCCTGACTACTCTGGTTATGCCGGTGCCGCGTGTAATGATGTCCCACATGGACGTTTCCTGTATGGCTCCTGTGCAGCCCGAGAACTGGGGGCACGCTGAGTGGCCGCTCGGTGCGCACCTCACCGATGATGGTGCCACCTTCGCGGTCTACGCCCCCGACGCCAGCCGGGTTCAGCTCGAATTCTTCCTCCAGGCCCTGGGGGCCGACTCCGTCGCATCCTTCCTGATGTCGGAGGGTCCCGACGGGGTCTGGCGTGCCCACGTGCGCGGCGTCTTTGAGCACGACCTGTACGGTTTCCGCGTCTGGGGCGGGAACTGGCCCTGGGATCCCGCGTGGAGACCCGGCAGCTCCGCCGGTTTCATCGCTGACATCGACGAGCACGGCAACCGTTTCAACCCCAACAAGGTGATGTTCGACCCCTACGCCCGGGAGGTCACGCACACCGTCTACTCCGACGCGATCCTGGAGTTCGGACTCGACGGCGGTGCCTTCGGTACCGGCCCGGACGACTATCGGGGTGCGCCCCGCCGCGAGGCCGACACCGCCCACATCGCCCCCAAGGGCGTGATCCTGCGACCCACCAGCCCGGTCTTCACCAAACCGAAGCTGCCCGGCGAGAAGGCCGCCATCTACGAGGCCTCGGTCTCGCAGTTGGTCGGACACCCCTCCATCGTCGAACTCGGCACGCTGCTCAGCGGCGAACCTGGGTTTGAGGACGTGGTGAACATCCCCGAGGAGTACCTGGGAACCTACCGGGGGGTCGGGATGATGGCGCCCTACCTGAAGGCGCTGGGTATCACCACCTTGGAACTGCTGCCCATCCACGAGACCAACCAGTCCGAGTCCGGGCGCGAGGGACACACGAACTCGTGGGGCTACATGACCCTGTCCTTCTTCGCCCCCAACCGCAAATACGCCCACGACAAGTCGCTGGGGGGGCCGACGCGCGAGTTCCAGCAGATGGTTGCCGCCTTCCACGAGGCCGGACTGGAGGTCTACCTGGACGTCGTCTACAACCACACCGCGGAGGGCGGTAACTGGGGTGGCGACCCGAACACCGTCGGATTCACCTCCCTCGGAGGGTTCGCCGCCGCCGAATACTACGTGATGACGGCGTCGCACGCGCTGGTCGACGGCGCTACGGGCACCTCCAACCAGCTCAACTACTCCTCACCCGTTGCCCAGCAGCTGGTGCTCGACTCGCTCAGGCGCTGGACCGTCGAGATGGGGGTCGACGGATTCCGGTTCGACCTGGCGACGGTGCTCGGCCGCAAACCGAACGACGCCGACCGCGAGGACTGGGACAACCAGAAGCGCTTCTTCACCGACCATCCCCTGCTGACCGCCATCGCCGAATTCGCCGAGGAACAGCACATCGAGGTCATCGCGGAGGCGTGGGACCTGTGGGGCTACGAGGTCGGCAACTTCCCGCCCGGTTGGGGGGAGTGGAACGGCCGCTACCGCGACGCGGTGCGCAGGTTCGCGAAGGGCGACGGGAACACCATCGAGTTCCTGAATGTCGTCAACGGTGATCACGAACACTTCGCCGACAACGGCGGACCCCAGAAGACCATCAACTTCATCGACGCCCATGACGGCTTCAACATGGCCGACCTGGTCAGCTACCAGCAGAAGAGCAACGATCAGCCCTACCCGTTCGGCCCCTCCGACGGTGGCTCGGACAACAACCTGTCGTGGGATTCCGGGGGATCTCGGGAGCTGCGGCGGCAGCGTATCCGCAACTTCCTGACCATCCTGTACCTGTCGCGCGGGGTGCCGATGTTCGTCGCGGGTGACGAGTTCGGCCGTACCCAGAACGGCAACAACAATCCGTGGGAGATTGACTCGGTGGCGATGTGGAACAACTACGCCATGATCCCCACCAACGCCCCCCAACAGGTGCCGGTGGCGCCCGGTGTGACGGATGCGTCGTACCACGACAACCTGGGGGCCTTCGAGACGGAACCGGGTGTCAACGGGCTGTTCCGGTTCACCAGGTTCCTGGCGAACCTGCGGCAGCGACACGAATCGTTGCAGCAGAGGCACTACGGCGACATGGTTCCCGATGGCAGGGACGTGTCCTACTTGTTCCACACCCCGTCGCTGGACGGGCATCCGCAGGACGGGGACCGGGCGTTGAGCGTCTACATCAACTCGCCCGGCGACAACTTCCTCATGATGATCAACATGGCCGACGCGGAGATCGAGTTCAGTGCGCCGACCCCCGCCGAGGGCAGGGTGTGGCGTCGATTGATCGACACGGGGCTCTGGGCCGAACCCGCCGACAACTCCTGGCCGGAGGGCGAGGGCATGATTCTCGACGGTATGGCGCAGGTGCAGTCGTGGTCAGTGGTGGTCTGGCACGATTCCCCGGCTTCCGGTGGTGTCGCTGCCGGTTGAGTCAGTCCCCCCTGAAACCTGCGATCGGGCTGGGCCGTTGCCCCTTCCTTCGGGGACGGCCCGGCCCGATGGCTTTCAATGGGTCGGTTGTGAGGAGATGCGCTACTCTGCTCCGTGAGCTAAACTAACGAGCGTTAGCTAAAGGTATGTGGAAACGTCCTCTCAAAGCTGGTTGAGCCTGATCGCGGACCTGACCACAGAACCTCCAGGTCAGGAGTTGATCCCATGCGTCGTGACACCCGCGCAGCCCTGCTGGACGTCGCGCAGGAGCGTTTCGCCATCGACGGATTCGCGGGCACCTCCGTGCGCGACCTCGCCGCCGCGGTGGGCATCAAGGAGAGTTCCGTCTACAACCATTTCAGTAGCAAAAAGGCCGTGCTCGACGCGGTGCTGGCGCGCATCGACGAACGCCTGGCGGTGGTGGCGAGGCGTTTCGGCGTGCCGCTGGGTGACCCAAAGGATGCGGTGCCCGTCTACGAGACGATCACTCTCGAACAGTTGGGAGCTGCTGCGGCCGGATTCCTGGATGCCTGGTTGCATGACCCGGGAATCGTCGCCGCGCGGCGCGTGCTCACCCTCGAGCAATATCGCACCCCGGAGGCCGCGCGGCTGCTGCGCGAACTGACCGTGGAACGTCCGCTGGCTTTCCAGGCGGCCGTTTTCGCCGAGCTCATCCGCAAGGGGACATTCTGTCCCGCCGACCCGGAGGCCCTCGCCCTGGCCTTCTGGGGGCCGATCCTGGCAATCCTGGCCGCGGCGGAAGAGCCCGGCAGCGAACCCGAGGCGCAGCGCCTGCTGGACCTCCATCTGGAGCATTTCCGGAGAACCCACGTGGTGGGCTCCAACCGGGTGGGGAAGAATCCGTGAGGGTCGTTCGGGGGTGCCTGTTGGGGATCGCCGTCTTCCAGATCCTCTCGACGCTGCTTGGGGCGGTTGAGCTGCTGGTCACACCGCAGTGGTTCGCCCCGCTGCTCGATGCCACGGTGTTCGCGGGCCAGTACGTCCTTGCCGCCCTGCTCCTCGGGGTCGTGGCCGGCGGTTTCCAATGGGGCGCCGTCGTCGTCCATCTGCGGATGAGACGATGGGTTCCGCTGGGGCACGCGCTCGCAGGGACAGTGATGATCGGGTGGATCGCGGGCGAATGCCTGGTGCTGGGCATCTTCATGTGGCCCCATGCGCTGTGGGGTGGCTTGGGGGTCGTGCAGCTGCTGCTGGTCCTGGTGCTGCTCGGTGTCCTGCGGCCTGAGGGTGCGGAAGCTGGTTGAGCCGGGGTCGGGGAGTTATCCCTCGTCGACTCCCCGCGACCGCTGGGCCACGCCGTCGGGACCGTACGGCCACGGGCCGGTCCGCGGGGTGGAGATGGCGGTCAGATCGGCCAGGTGCTCCGGCGCCAGGGTGAGTGACGCCGCTGCCAGGTTCGCCCGCAGTTGCTCGACGGTCCGGGCGCCCAGGATTGCGGTGGTGACGCCGGGTTGCGCGACCACCCAGGCCAGTGCGACGTTCGCCGGGGTGGTGTCGTTGTCGGCGGCGACCTGCCGGAGGGCGTCGAGGATCTCCCACGTGCGCTCGTCGCGGGCGATCCGGTCGTAGGCCTCGATGCCGCGCTGCGGGTTCTCGCCCAGCCGGGTGGCGCCCGCCGGGGCGTCGCCGCGGGAGTACTTGCCCGTCAGCCAGCCGCCCGCCAGCGGCGACCACGCCATCACGCCCAGTCCCGCGTCGGCGGCCGAGGGCAGCATCTCCCACTCGGCCTCGCGTCGCAGCAGCGAGTACGAGGGCTGCAGCATGACGGGGTGGCGCAATCCCCGTGCGTCGCAGGCCCGCACGGCCCGCTGGATCTGCCAGCCCAGGTAGTTGGAGATGCCCCCGTAGCCGATCAGACCGTCGCTGATCGCCCGGTCCAGGAAGTCCATGGTCTCCTCGACCGGGGTGATGGGATCCCAGGAGTGCACGATGTAGAGGTCGACGTGATCGACCCGCAGGCGGCGCAGGCTCTCGGTGAGAGCGCGACGCAGGTGCCGCCGCGACGCCCCGAGCGACCCACCGAGCGCCGAGGTGGGGAAACGCCCCTTCGTCGCCAGCACCACCTCCCGGGTGATCTCCTGCGGCCGGGACCGGAGCCACTCGCCGACGATCTCCTCGGAAACGCCATCGGCGTAGACGTCGGCGGCGTCGATGAAATTGCCGCCCGCCTCCACGTAGGTGTCCAGCATCGCCAAGGACTCCTCGGCCGGGGATTCCGCCCCGAAGGTCATCGTCCCCAGCGCCAGCGTCGAGACCGAAACCCCGCTGTTGCCCATTTGTCTGCGTTCCATGCTCGCATCTCCTCTCCGGTCTCCGATCCTACGTGGACCGGAAGCCGTGCGTACGGGGTCGCCTCAGCCGGATTCCGATTTCGGGGGACGACCCGGGCGGCGCATGGGGGCGGCGCTGCCCGGCAGGCGGCCGGCCCGTTTCAGGGCGTCACGGAGCAGGTACTCGATCTGCGCGTTCACCGACCGCAGGTCGTCGGAGGCCCAGCGCGCCAGGGCCGTGTGCACGGATGGATCGAGCCGGAGCAGCACCTGTTTGCGCTCCGGCCGATCCGCGGATCTCGGGGTCACTGATACAGCGACCCCGTGTTGACTACAGGTGTCGCCCGCGAGTCGCCGCACAGCACCACCAGGAGGTTGGAGACCATCGCGGCCCGGCGCTCGTCGTCGAGGACCACGACGTCGGCGGCCTCAAGCTGGGTGAGGGCGTCCTGGACCATGGAGACCGCGCCCTCGACGATCTTCTCGCGGGCCGCGATGATGGCGGCGGCCTGCTGGCGCTGCAGCATCGCCTGCGCGATCTCGGAGGCGTAGGCCAGCGACGAGATCCGGGTCTCGACGACGCGCAGCCCGGCCAGCGCGATCCGCGCCGCCACCTCGTCGGCCATCTCCTTGGCGATCACCTCGGTGTCTCCGCGCAGCGTGATCGTGGTGTCCTGGTTGTCGTAGGGGTGGCTCATCGCGATGTGCCGCAGCGCCGCCTCGGACTGGACGCGCACGAAGTCGATGTGGTCCTCGACGGCGTACTTGGCCTGGGCGGTGTCGGCCACCTGCCACACGACGATGGCGGCGATGTTGATCGGGTTGCCGTCTGCGTCGTTGACCTTCAACTCGTGGGTCTCGAAGTTGTGAACCTTCACCGAGATCTTTTTCTGGACGACGAACGGGACCACGAACCACAGGCCGGGTTTGCGGACGGTGCCCACGTAGGAGCCGAAGAATTCCAGCACCTTCGCTTCACCGGGACTGAGCATGCACAGGCCGGAGGCGAGGAGGGCCAGCGCAAGCGTACCGATCCCGATGAGAATCGGCCCCAGGGGCAGGTTCTCGATGATGGACTGCTGGACGCCCAGGGCGATCAATCCGGCGGCCACGACGATCCCCAGCAGGCCGATGGGACCGGGCATGGTCCAGGCGCGGCGCTCCTGCACGTCGACATCCGGGGTGGAGGGAAGTGGAACGTTGGTGGTCATGTCGACTCCTTCTTCGTGATGTCAAAATGATATCATATTTCTGGGTCGGGTTGAGCACCGGGCAAAAATGACTGGGCCGGGCCGCTCGTTCCGCGGCCCGGCCCAACCAGCTTCAGGGAGACGGGAGACGTTCAGCCCGCCAAGGACTTCAGCGCCTCGAAGGACCTGCGGGCATTGTGGATGGGGCCCTCGCCGGGGGCGGGGTCCTTGTCGAGCATGATGTCCTGCTCCAGCACCCAGTAGCCGTCGAAGCCCACCTCGTTCAGCAGGGAGACGATGGTGGCGAAGTCCACGTCACCGTCCCCGATGGGTGCGAACATCTCGGCCCTGATGCCCTCGCTCCAGGTGAGTTCCCCGGTCAGGAGCTTGTCGGTGAGCTCCTTGTGGACGTCCTTCGCGTGCACGATCGCGACCCGCTCCGGGTGGCGGCGCACGATGTCCACCGGGTCCGCGCCGCCCGCCATCATGTGTCCCGTGTCGAGGCACAGTCCGACGCCGGTCTCGTCGAGGATCCGCTCCACCTCGTCGGCGTTCTGGATCATGGTGCCCCAGTGCGGGTGCACGCACGCCGTCACGCCGGCCTCCGCGCACACCTCGGCGATCCGGTCCAGGTTGCGGTACAGCGTCGCCCAGCCCTGCTCGTCGAGGACGGGACGGTCGTCGTAGCCCTCGCGACCCGAGTCGCAGGCCAGCACCAACACCGATCCGCCCGCGACACGGAACGCCTCCAGTTCTGCCTTGACGGCGGGGATCGGGTCGTGGCCGGGGTCGTGCATCACGGCCAGGAAGAACGCGCCCACGGGGGTCAGGCCGTGCGCCTTCACCGCGGCCGCGCGGGCCTCCGGTTCGACGGGCAGCCAGCCCTGTGGACCGAACTCCGTGGCCGTCAACCCCAGTTCCACCATCTCGGAGAGCACCCGGTCGGGGCTCATCTGGAAACCCCAGCCCGGCACCTCACACACGCCCCACGAGATCGGGGCCCCTGCGATCCTCATTTCGTCACCTCCACGGTCTGTCCGCTGCGGGCGGAACGTTCTGCGGCCTCGGCCAGCACCAGCGCGGCAACGCCGTCCTCGACGGTCGGGGTCACGGGGGAGCCGTTGTTGACGGCGTCGATGAAGGCCGTGAGCTCGTCGCGGTAGGCGTCGGCGTAACGCTCCAGGAAGAAGTCGAGGTAGACCTCCTGGGTGGCCGATCCCGTGGCGTCGTTGATCTGGACCGATGTCGCACGCAGGTTCTCCGCGATGACCTCGCCCTCGGATCCGAAGACCTCCACCTTCTGGTCGTAGCCGCTGGCGCAGTGGCGGGTGTTCTTGATGATCGCGACCGCGCCGCTGGCGGCCCGCAGGGTCGTGACGGCGCCGTCGAAGTCGTCGACGTCGGCCAGCGCCGGGTCGAGCTTCTGCCCGATGGCGTTGACGGAGACGATCTCACCCAGGAAGAACCGGGCCTCGTCGAAGTCGTGGATGGTCATGTCCTTGAACACGCCCCCCGACTGCGCCAGGTACTCCGCCGACGGCGGGGCGGGGTCGCGGGAGACGATGGTGAGCTGCTCGATGCGCCCGATCCGGCCCTCGGCGGCGAGCCGCTGGGCCTTCGCGATGGAGGGGTCGTAGCGGCGCTGGAAACCAACCATCACCGGCGGGTGCTCGAAGGTCGCGAGCTCGTCGGCGAGGGCGCGGGCCGCCTCGACGGAGGACGCGACTGGCTTCTCGCACAGCGCGGCCTTGCCCGCGCGGGCGGCTGCCAGGACGTGCTCGGCGTGCAGGGGGGTGGGGGAGCCGATGACGACCGCGTCCACGTCGTCGGCGGAGAAGGCTTCGGCGGCGTCGGCGGAGGCGCGCGCCCCGAGGGGTTCGGCGAGGGCCTTCGCGGCCTCGATGAACGGGTCGCAGACCAGCACGAGCCGGGCCTGGGGATGGGCGGCGACGGTGGCGGCATGGACCTTGCCGATGCGCCCCGCGCCTATCACTGCGATGCGCAGCATGTGGTTTCCTTCCTTGGAGTGAGATGCCCGCTGGGCGTGGAGGCCGGTTTGCTGGCCCTAATGCCGATTTGCTGGGCGTATTCACGTTTGCCTGCGCTACAGCGCAGGCAAACAGCAACAGGTCCAGCAAACCGGGTACAAGGCCAGCAAACCGGCTTGTCTCGGGGACCGGGTCAGGGCGCGGGGACGATGATGTCGCGCACCAGGGCGTCGAGGTCCGCGTCGGCGGCCAGGAACTGGCGCAGCGTCTTGCGGGTGGGGCCGAACTCCTCGAACTCCTCGACGGTCATGCCGTCGGGCTCGTAGGCGCGGACGAAGTCCGGGATGCGCTCCAGCTCGGCGATGTAGTGCGGGTCGACGGGGTCGGCGATGCGCTCGCGGGCGGTGTAGCCGGAGTCGGCGATGATCTTCTGCCACTTGAAGGGCGGGGAGACCACCACGTCGCCGCCGACGAACTCGGCCCACTGGTTGACGTTGCGGAAGGCGGCCGCGAGCACGCGGGCGCGGTAGCCGCGCTCCTGGAAGATCTGGTAGGCGCGCTTCATGGCGGCGATGCCCGCCCATTCGAGGGCCGACGGGTCGATGAAGATGCCGTCGCGGGCGACGACGTGCTTCAGCCAGTCGTCGAGACGACCCACCATGATCGTGACGACCGGCCCCATCTCGGAGGTGTCGTGCCCGGCGGCCTCACGGGCCTTCAGGCCGCGTTCGATGGCCTCGGCGGCCTGCACGGCCTGCGGCACGGAGAAGGACACGGTGACGTTGATCGAGACGCCGCGGGAGGTGGCGTCCTCGATGGCCTCAAGGCCGGTCTTGGTAGCGGGGATCTTCACCACGATGTTGCGGGCCAGGTTGTGGAATTCCTCGGCCTGGTCGGCGAGCTTCGTGGCGTCGCGGTGGAAACGCGGGTCGGTCTGCACCGACAGGCGGCCGTTGCGTCCCTTGTGCTCGTCGAAGATGGGCTCCAGGAGTTTCGCGGCCTCCTGCGACATGTCCTTGACGGCCTTCCAGCCAATCTCAGACTCGCCCCAGGTGGGGTTCGCGTCGGCGATGGCCTGGATGCGCGGCGCCCACACGTCGAGGTGCTTCTTGATGGTGGTGTAGGCGATGACCGGGTTGCAGGTGGCGCCGACACCGCCGTACGAGATGGACTGGCGCAGCTCATCCAGGTCGGAGGAATCGTTCCAGAGCGCCGTCGGGGTGTTGCGGGCGGCGTCCAGGAGAGGTCCTGGCGTGTACTCGATGTCAGTCATGAACTTCAGGCTCCTTCTCGGGGGTGGCGGCAGCGTCATCGCCGTCGTCGAACCAAGTCAACCCCAATGGCAACACCAAGTCAAGCACTTGTAATGACAAATCGATCGGTTGGGGCGTTGGGATGTGAACAGCACAGGCCGAGAACCCTCCGGCGCGGGCGACCGGGGAAGGGTTGGCGCCCCATAATTAGCCTGACCTACGCTTCACCCTGCGCACCGGCACGACGCGCCGCGGTTTGCGCAATCCCGCCGGGATGTCTTGTCGCCCCCGAATAACGCTGTGGCTCGCCTGGCTGGATGATGGAGCCGTGCCGTGGACCCCAAGGGGCGACGTGCAAAGCACGGGAGGCGTGATTGCTAGGGGTTTTGTTCTCTGCCCAGGGTGAAAACTCTAGTCACCCATGGAGAGCCGGGGACTGACGATGCCCAACTCGAATCCCCGGATCAGGGCCTGGAGCCGGTCGCGGACGCCGAGTTTCGTGCAGGCGTTGGCCAGGTAGGTCTTGACAGAGCCTTCGGAGATGTACATTTCCCTGGCGATTTCACGGTTGCTGAGCCCCCGTCCCAAGAGCTGCAGGACGGAGATCTCGCGGGGCGCCAGGCCCACCTCCGTCGCGGCTGACCCGGAGACGGCCTTCGGGTCGTGGACGCCGCCGATCACCTGCTGAGCCAGGAGGCGCACGACGCCGGGAGACAGCGGCAGGTTGTCGGCCATGCTGCCATGGATGGCGGCAAGGATCTCCTCAGCGCGGGCGTCCTTGACCAGATACCCTGAGGCCCCTGCCCGGAGGGCGGGGACCACATGGTCCAGCGTAGAAAACATCGTGATCACCAACACCCTGATGCCAGGCAACTCTGCGACGATCCTTCGTGTGGCTTCGACCCCGTTCAGACGGGGTATTTTGAGATCCATCAGAACTAGGTCTGGGATGAGCGCATGGGCCTGTTCAACTGCTGCCTGACCGTCCTCGGCCGTCCCTACTACTGAGATGCCATCCTCGTTATCGAGGAGAGTCCTCATGGCATAGAGCATGAGTGGCTGGTCATCAACCACTAGAACAGTGATGTCTGCCATGACGACAGATTACCACCTGCCCCCCGTGCTATTTGTGGCTGATTCTGGGGTTGTTGAACCCACTTGCTGTAGACGGGGTCGCAAAGTCTTGGAACGCAATGGTGTTGCAATCAGTCCCAGGGGACGGTGCGCCGGTTCATGCAGCCTGGAGGGCCTGGAGGGGGTGTCACACCTTGCCTCAAGGCCCGCAACTACTGTGCCTGCTGCCGACCTGGCAGGGTGTCCTGATCTGATCGAAAGGAACTTCACAGCCGCGGATGCTGGTGGGTGACATCACCTATGTTCACACCCGGGAAGGATTCGTGTATCCGGCAGGCCGTGAGGGGCCGTCTGCTTGAAAAGGATTGTTGGCTACGCCAGGGCAGGGACGCATGCGAGTCGAATTGGTTCAAAACGCCCCGGAGAAGTGGCAGTTCAGAACTGTCAGCCCGTCAAGGGTGTGACGTTTTTCATGTCGAGTCCGGGGATCGCAGTACACGTCCGCCGAGTACACCGCCTCCATGAACAAGTATGGTTTCCTCGCTTCGGTGGGAAGAACGGGTGTGTGCCACGTACAGTGCCGCAGCAGATATCATTCAACGCCACCCGTGCAGGAAATAACTCGTCAACCGGGAGGATCTACTACACCAGAAGAAAAGCAATCAAAGAGGTGACATCATGGATTGAACGCTGACTGCGATCAAACCAGGTTTCATTTTGCGATCGGGTACCGCACCCCGGACGAAGTCCATCAGGAATGGAGGAAAACCGAGACGGCAACCTCAACCACAATCCAAGTTTTTCACTGCCGTCCACAAAACCCATGGCAGTCCACTACAGCCACAAACGTGCACTCCACGACCGCAGAACCCTCACCGCGCAGGAGAACAAGGCCCGGGCCGTCGTGGCCGGCGAGAAGACCGCCCGCAACCCACGGTTCGTGACAACCAGCAAAGGCGCCGCTGTCCTCAACGAAGACGCGCTGACCCGAGCGAAACAACTGGTCGGGTTGAAAGGCTACGTCACCAACATTCCCATAACCGCCATGCCAGGACAGGAAGTGATCGACGCCTACCACGACCTATGGAACATCGAACAATCATTCCGGATGTCCAAACACGACCTCAAAGCCAGACCAATCTTCCACCACCAAGCCGAAGCGATCGAAGCCCACCTCACCATCGTGTTCACCGCTCTCGCCATCACCCGCAGCTCCAAACCACCACCGGCATCAGCATCAAACGACTGATTCGAACCCTACGACCCCTACGCCAAGTCACCATCCAAATCGCCGGTCAAGCCATCACCGCCCAACCCCACACAACCCCCAACACCACACAACCCCCGACACCACAGCAATAATCGAGAAAATCCTGGGTCACTAAACTGCGACAACTCAGGCCTGACGTGGCGAATGGTCAGCTCATTCTGGATTCTTTCGGGGTGTCAAGTGTGAAGTATCTGAATTGTGAATGGGGATGCGGGCTTCTACCACCCACTGATCGCCGCGAAGTCCGGATGAGTAGCTGCCGTTCACTGCGATGACTCTTTCGTGGAGAGAGGTCAATCCATATCCTTCCAGCCTCTGGTGAGCGACGATCTTGGGATGGGAATTTGTGATTTTGACCTGCACCTCTGTCGCCTTGATGGCCAGAGTGATGGAGCAGGCCGCTCCTGCGTGCGCGTGTTTGACGATATTAGTGACTGATTCCTGTATCAGGCGCGCGCATGTATTTCTGAGCGAGAATGGAAGTGATTCTACCCGTGGGTCAGTGTTCATTGAGGTTATGGTAAAGCCCAATCCTCTTAGTGATTCTATATGCCGGTCAATCTGTTCGTTTATGCTGGGGGTGCTGTTTATCTGTTCGGTGAAAGCTTTGGAATCCTTGGCCTCTCCTGTCCGTAGGACGTCTAGTAGTGCTCTTAACTCAGTGAGTGCTTCGCGGGCGGAGTCATCAATGATGCCTAAAACGTCCTGGAGTAGATCAGGGTCTCGGGATTTCCGGTGAGCCATGACGTTCATCGTGATGACAGTTATGTGGTGAGCCACCACATCGTGAAGCTCCCGCGCCAGATGCTGACGTTCTTCGCGACGCACCTCTTCTTGGCGGGCTCTGACGGCAACCAGTTGTCGGCGCATCTTGACCGTCCTTACCACAAGGTACCGGAGAGCTAGGCCGATCAGACTGGCGCCGCAGAGCACCGAGATAGATCCCCACCAGAAAGCTATTGTGCTGCCGACTCCCCTGAGCTCCACGAGCCAAGTCGTCAAGATAAGCCATGCAAGGCTCAGGCCCCAGTGAATGACCATTACGTGATGTCGGGACAGTGTGCATACCAGCAGCATGATTACCGTCGCCGCTATCATGGGGAAGAAGGGAAGGTGGGTGGCAAACGTCGTTCCCATGGCCATTGCGCATAGGATGAGCGATGCCCGTATTGAAATCAGACACAAGCCAATGGCTGCATACGATAAAATAAACTGGATTATGATCCAGAGATTTGCGGGCGTCCAAGGAGTGGAAGTGACGTCGCTAGCCAGTCCCACCAGAGCTGCTAGGAGTAGTCCTAGACGAAGCCACCATGGGATGAGGGAGGCGTAGTCTGACCCCTGCCGCTTCCAGGTTTTCTTGGGTATCCAGTCCATTTTAGGGATGCGGGAACTCGCTGTAGCGTACTCAGAGGCCGCAGAAGAGAGGGAAAATGTGGCACAGATACTCCGGGGAAGATGAGCTGGTGAGTTGTGTGACTTCGACTGTTTGAGGTATGTTGGAAGTCTCGGCCTGAGGTGCTAAAGCCAGTGTGGCTGCGGTAACCGCAATCAGTTTGCGAATGAACATTTTCTCTCCTGAAGAGTTGAGCTCGGATGAGCTGAGTGGCTGATGTTTCTACGAAATTGTTGGTTGATGCTTTCTTCCCGGGAATGTGCTGGAATCTGATTGGATAATAACGTGATACCTACCTTCCTTGCCGGTGATGCTGGTGCAGATGCCGGGAGATAGCTGATCCGGCGTGCCGCTGCCAGGAATCCAGTGCTATCTCAATGCTAGGGGAAACCGTGTGGGAATCACAGTGGACCAGGGTCCTTGCGACTTTTGGCCTGCTGAGGGCGTCCTCGTTCAGGTTGCTCAACCCTGGCGCTCGTCACACGTGGCGCAGCCACTGCCTGGCCGCAAGGCGCCCAGGAGCCAGGTAGGTCTATCGCGTAGCGCCGGGGTGGTTGCGGATGGGCCATCAACTCAGGAGCGTCGTCTACCGCCTGCTTGGCCCGTCGCGGCAGTGCATCGAGAGTCTTTCCGGCCAGCGGTGTGGGAGCCGTGACCGTCGCCGACATGAACCTGCCTGAGGTGGGCATCACATCGAATGAGTCCCGGTCTGCCATGTTCCAAACTGTTTCGCAGTACTCCATGACTGTGGGGTCGTGGCTCACCATGACCATGGTGACGTCTCGGTAACGCTCTCCGCGGATCACATGCTTGTAGATGTGGCGACGGTTGTCCTCATCGAGACTACTGACGGCTTCATCGAGGAACAGGAATTGCCGTCCTCGCACCAGTGCGCGAGCCAGCAGGAGCCGTTGTGCCTGTCCAGTTGAGAAATTACGGCCACCCGCCTGGACACGTGAATCCAGCTTGGCCGGAAGGCGGTTCACGGTTTGATCTAGGTTGACATCCGCCAAGATGTCTAACAGGTCTGCATCGTTGACATCATGGTCGTACCCCAACATCAGGTTTTCGCGTATGGTTCCCTCCACCAAGGTCATCTTGGGAAAGACCACGCCGGTAGTTTCCCGGAAATGGGCATCGCCCACCTTCAGGGTGCCAGAGAAGTCATTGAGCCCCAGCAGTACGAACAGCAGGGTGGATTTTCCGGCTCCTGATGGCCCAAATACGGCAATTTTCTCGCCAGGCGCGGCCTGGAGGTCGATCCCGTTGCATACCAAAGCGCTTCCCGGGTAGCCGAAGGCGAGTGACCTGGCCTCGATCCTCCCGGGCTCATCCGCGGGTATCAATTCCCCGAAGCAGGGTGAGGCATGGAAGAGATCGGCTTGCTTGTCCTGGTAAACAGCGACGTTGGCGATCTGCTGCACCACGCCTTGAGCTTCGGATACCGCGCCGGTGAATAACGCCATGCCCGTCTGGAATAGGATGATGTCGGCGATACTGGCTTGCCCTCTGCCGACCAGCCAGAGGCCTGTGGCCACGATGAGTACCAGCATGCTGGTGGTGTAACCGGTCTGTACGCCTGCTGTCAGGGTGCTCCACCGGATGACACGGTTGTACTCCATATTGACTCGTTGGTTCATTGAAATCCAGCGTCGCAGGTGATGCTCCTCGGTGCCAGTCGCCTTCACAGCGTCGATGTTCGTCAGGGTCGCTTGGGTCTCCCCGCTCATCTGCACCTGTGCCTGCACCTGGGTCTGGCTGGCTTCCATCTGCCGGCGTGTTAGGAACAGGCTCACCAGGAAATAGAGGGTAGAGCCAGCCACCAGCAGGCTGGCCAGAGGTGGGGACACCAAGACTAGGTAGGTCAGTGTGAGAAGCAGTGAAAGGACCGAGAGCACCGACGGAAGGATCGTCATGACCAAGGCGTTTTTGAGGATGAATCTCAAGCCGATCTTCTCGGTGATTGCTCCGACCGACTGGGTGGTGAAGTAAGACAAACGTTGTGCGAACACTCCAGAGAAGAGCCGTTTGGTGTACGTGCTTTCGAAGTGGTTGGAGCCGCGTTGCAGTCCAAGGGAGCGGATGGTGAATGAGGCGGCTGTCAGTGTTGCTGTCAGCGCTAGGCTTCCGAGAACCAGGATGGGTGTCGGAGGACCTAGGTGGACTAGCTGCCGGGTTCCGGCAGTGACACCCAGTGTCACGAGTTGCGCCAGAATGATGCTCAGGGTTAGTAGGGCACCGGCGCTTGCAGGGAACAGCGCACGCAAGGGTTGATGAAGTGATGACGCTGAATGGTGTCGTTTGAAGTCATCGGAGGGTTTCAAGAACACCAGAGCATTGGTGAACATAACCCAGAAATCCTGGTACGTTATCCGCAGACGTCCCAGAGCAGGATCGATCACGCTGACATACCGACGTCCGAACTTTTCGATGACTACGAAATGATGCCCCTCCCAATGGGCGATCACGGGGGTGGCGAGTCTGCGCAGGCTGTCATCGGAAACCTGGTTCCGGTCTACCTTGCGGGCGCTCATCGTCAACCCGTATTCGGAATTGAGAAGGCGTAAGAATCCGACGCTCAAGCCGTCAGGGGGTAGGGGTTTCCAGTCACGCAGTTCCCCGGGCGAAACCCGCGAGCCCATGCTGCTGAGAACCATCGAGTAGCAAGCCAACAGACAGTCCTGCTCGCTCTGTTGCAGCACAATCCTCATGCCGTGCCTCCAATTGGAATTGGTCCCATGGTGGGTAGCAGCGGCCCGAGACCCTCATGCGGACTGCGGATGAAACTGCGTGCGAGGATTAGACCGCCCGGCCCGGTCATGATGCCGAAGTCACGCACGTCGTGCTTGCCCCACGTGCGGGGAGAGCGAGAAAGTGTGGCGCCGGCGCGGGTGACGAGGTCGTCAGCCACCTTGCGCCAGTCCTGCCGGTCGCGCAGTCGCCCTGCGGCGTCGAGCACCATGGCACCGCCCGCGATGCCGTGACACAGGCTGGGGGATCCACAATCATGCAGGGCACGCATGAGAATCCCAGAAGCCTCGTCGAGCTCACTGTGGATCTGGGCGATCTCGCTGGCTGAGACTACCCTCTCGAGGAAAGCACTGCCATGAATGGTCTGCAGCCAGACGATGCGTGCCAGAGCAATCCCGGCCAGGCCATGACACCAGTTCGTTGAGTATGTCGTCTCCGGGTAGCGTGCATCGTCCCAGCCCTCATCAAGTTTGAAGGTATTCTCAAACTCCCAGGCGCCACGCCAGCCATCGACCATTTCCGGGTCTTCTGCCAGACCGGCCGCAATGAGCAGCGCGGTGCCCACACCTCCGGAATCGTGCGCGAAACTGGCATTCCGGCTCCAGGGGAAGGCCTCCTTCGAGTCCCATCCGCAGGAGGTCATCGCCAACAGCTGATGGCCGAGGTGACGACAGACTGCTCGAGCGTGCTGGCTTGGCTGATTCCGCAGGGCGACGATGTGCCCTGCCGGCCCCTCAAGCAGATCCAGTGAACGCGAGGAATCGGCCTCGCACAAGGTGCTGAGGAGTTTTTCGAAGTAGGGCCGCAGCCAGGGGGCAGCAAGGTTGAAAGCTAAACTCAGCCGTCCTGCCGCAGCGAGTTGGCTCGCTGGGCCGTGATAATAGGCTTGGGTTGCTTCGGTGAGAGACGATTCGATTTCAAGCCGTAGAGTGTTGAGCAGCGACTCGGCCAGCTGGTGCCAGGTTTCCCCTGGAGGACAAGTGATGGCCAGGAGTTCCGCCACCCCAGAGACACCCCGGTATAGCCCACCGGTCAAGGGCTGGATCAACAGTTGGCCCGCCTCGTCAATGGTCAAGGTAGGCCAGTTAACGCTGCCGTCCCGGCCAACGACGGCTTGGGCGCGTAGGGCGTCGAAGTAGCAGGTCGCGAAATTTTCGAATGAGCCCTCCCCGAGCTGGGTAAGTCCACCGTGCAAGGGGAGCGCAACCTGCTCCATGTCTTGGAGAGCTAACCGGATGAGCGAGACCTGATACTCGATATCCGTCTCCGTGAGCGAGGTGATCTTTGCGATAGTCCGGGTAGCCGGGGCGACTCTGAGCTGACCCACGTCCTTACCCCAGGGGTCCCGAATCGCCGTGGAATCTGCGGTGGTCCAGAAGTGAGGCACCGCCCATTGGCGCAGTTGAGCTTCCTCCGAAGCCACTAGAGGCTCGGCAAGCCCAGAAGCGGTTCGGCGCAGCACGTCGAAAAGCGCCTCGGGGGAGGTGGTGCGTCCCACCCGGGACAGACCGGCCAACAGCGCTGAGTAATGATTGGTCATGCGAGCCAGCACTCGCACGTGCAAGTTGGGTGAGCGCTTCCGGATGAAAGCAGCTAGTTCATCGCGATATTTCAGTGCGATGTGCAGGGTCGTGGTGAAACCTTCGACGATGTCATCAACGTACCCTGCTGCCGGTACCGGGATGCCGCTCAGCTTGGGACGGTTCGTATCAGGAGTGAACTCTAAGCTGGCGCGCACGTAGCGCATATCGGAACGACCTTGCCGGTCGAGAATCCGCCGGAGCGCCCGGAGAGTACCGGCCGCGAAACCGCTGATGTCGCCACCCAGTTCCTTCACGGTGGTGCCGAGCGGCAGGAGACCCGGGGATGCAGCGGAGGAAGCCGTCTGTTTCAGAACAGCTTCAGTGGCATCGGGAAGACCATCCGGGGTGCGAGGCAACACACTCATGATCGTCTCTACATCCACTGGAACCGGCTGGGCTGCCGTGGCGACGATGTTCTCGTGATGTAGGTCGGTGAGATTTACCAGATAGGCAAGCCCGAGCAGCTGGCCGGCGCGACGGTAATAGTAAATAGCAGCGTCACGGTGGGGGAGGGGCTCTGGCCGTACAGGGGCTACCCACGCGTGATCACCGCGGTCGATGACCTCCGGAAAATGGAGAGCTAGCCACGGGCGATACCCGGCTCGTTCAGACATCCACCTGTCAAGAGCAGCAAGGAAGAGCTCATTCCCACCAGGACGCGGCTTGTGGTAGACCACACCTGCTGAAGTGACCACCTCACACACAACCCCTTGAGGGTGGACGTCACCGAGCGGTTTGATGGCCTTGACAGTGGGACACCCATCTGTGTGAAGAAGCCTTGAGATGGCTGGCATATCTTCAGTGACATGGCGCAAGATCACCCTCAGTGATTCACTTAGGTGGGCGCTGATCTCGACCCAGCGTGCCCAGTGCTCCGGGAAACGCTCCTGCAATGCGCTCAGAGCCCCGGGTATGTCTTCCGCAAACCGCAGGTATTGTTCTTCAGGAGTCTTTCCAGCGAGATTTCCCTGCAGACGGCGTTCATTCATAAGGTAGACCAGCGGGGTTTCCAGCGCATGAAAAGCATATCCTCTCAGTGTTTCCTCGGGAACCAGCGGGTGGAGCGTCTGGTCGAAGACGGTGCCAAGCGCTGAATCAATGATCCCAAGAAAGGGTATGGCCGGTGTAGAATGAGTTGCCGTCATGGGTGGCTCTCCTCAAGAAGAGTTGTGTAATCTGGTTGTAATCGACTTATTCCGGGCTCTCGAAGCCGTGAGTTGCGCCAGGATTAACCAGGGCCAGTTGTGTTTGGTACGACTTCATCTAAGAGCCGGGAAAGATATACTGTGGTCTTGGTCAGAGGCTGGTCCGGGCCTTCGATGCGGTCCTGCATACAGGATGGTAATTATGTGTAGGTGTTCAACGGTAAGCGGCCGCCTGCATAATGGCCAAGGGCTTCACCATTCTCGATGCTTGATCGTCAGGCACATCAGACCGGTGCTGATGGCCACCCATACCAGAGACACTGCGGCTGTGCCGATGATGGCGATAGGTGAGGCCAACTCGGAAAAGTCTTGGCCGACCAAGCCCTGGGCGATGAGGCCATAGGGATAAACGGTGGTGATTGCCGGGAACAGAACAGACATTCCCATGCCGAGTATCACGGCCGCGACGCCAACGGTGGCGATGACCGCGAACGACCGGAAGTATGTGCCAATTAGCAGGGTGACAGAGCTGAGAGCCCATGCCCCGAGCGCCCCGCAACCAGCACGTAGGATGTAGGGGGGCAGTTCACTGGGGTCGAACCCGAGGGCCAGGCCGCTCACGATGGTGGCGACGGTGTAGATGACGAGACCAAACACCGCGATTTCGAGAGCCGCCAGTTGCTTGCCGAACACAGCTGGCACAGCGCGGTTTAGCGAGGCTAGGCGTTGCCAGCCTCGTGTCTGGTACTCAAGTCCCGCGGCTTGACTGATGATCACGACGTAGAGGAGGGGCAGGAAAATCTTGGTGACAAGGACAGCGCCCTCTCCCCAGATCGCGAGCCAGGTAATGTTCTGCTCAACGAACGTTGCCTGATGATTTTGGTAGTTTGACACGCCGAGGAGCTGGGCGAAAGATCCAAGCCCCACAGCTCCAACAAAGAACCAGAAGCGACGGATTTTGAGTCGTTCATTCCGCCAAACCGTCAAGAGGTTGATCTGGTTGCGTCTTGCAGGAGGCCGAATTGTATTCATAGTGGCAGTGGTCATGATTTCTTCTCCAAGTGTGCCGTGAACCAGGCTGCGATAGCTGTCCAAATGATGGCAACGATGAGCGCGATACCTGCTAAGAGGCCGGGGTTCCTTACCAAGAGAAAATCAGAATTGCCTTCGAATTGGCGTGCTTCCGGCAGATACGGCGTGGCTGCGGTGGTTAGTCCCCAAGGTAGTGCCCAGGCGAGTGCGGGGATATTCAAAAAGGGTGTGAACGTGGCCACCAACGATCCCGCTATACCCACAACAACACCGGCCGAGGGTTGATCAAATATACTAGCCAAAGCCAACTGGACTGCACTGACCGCGAGTGTAGCTGCCAGCGTCAGGGCGACGACAGGCCAGCAGGACGCGCCGTATGAAGGAGCGCCCCTTAGGCCGGCATGCGCCCCCACCGTGATCCCGACGAGCAGCATGCTGAAGTTCACAAAGCCGGCGAGAATCGTCAGCAGCGTCAGCTTGATCAAGAACTGTTGAAGAGGCGATTGCCCGAGTGCCCGATAGAACTGGCCCATGCGTTCCTCTTGATCCACGCCAGCCACCCGCCCGGCGAGTATCGCGACGGCTGGTCCCATGAGTAGCGTGATGAGGCCGATAAAATTGTAGAGGGCCATTGTCAGTGTGGTTTGCGGACCGGGGACAGCGCGGGCCGACCCGATGATGACCAGAATCGCCAGCCAGAGAGATAGGAAGCCGGCCAGGCCTAGGACCACATATGACAGGCGGCTGTTCTGGTACTTGCGGATCTCCAGGGTGAAGGCGGTCATGCTCGGCTCCTCTGGGTTCTGGATGGCTGAGGCTTTGCGATGACAGTGGAAGCCTCCGTCAGTTCGAGGAAAGCTTCCTCAAGGCTCTTGCGTCGAAGTTCGACTCGGGCAATGCGCACTCCGGCGGTGACGAGTTGGCTCACGGCCTCAGCGATCAGGTCATCGCTCAGGAGTGGCAGACTGATCTCGTTTCCCGCAATCTGTGGCTGCAGTCCCAGTGCTTTGAGATGAGCGGCGGCGGCGTTGACTGGAGCGGTCTTCAGCACAAGATGCCCTTGGTCGCGCAGGTTCTCCAAGGTGCCCTGGTAGCGGAGATGGCCTGCCTGGATGATCCCGACCACATCAGCCATCTGTTCGATCTCCGACAGCAGATGGGATGAGACCATGACGGTGATGCCGCGCTCGCGTGCAAGGTTGATGATCAGGGAACGGATCTCGGCCACTCCGGCAGGGTCAAGGCCGTTGGTCGGTTCATCCAGCAGCAACAACTCGGGATCAGAGATCAGTGCCATCGCGATGCCGAGGCGTTGTTTCATGCCCAAGGAGTACTGGCGGGCTGGTTTTTCGGCGCTGTTGGTGAGATCGACGATGTCAAGTGCTGCCTCGACGGACTCTTTGGGGCAGGACAGATAGTCGGCCACAAGGCGTAGATTCTGAACCCCGCTGAGATGCGGGTAGAAGGCGGGGCCTTCAATGAGGGAGCCGATCCTGGGCAGGATCTCTGCCTTGCTGGAAGGCAGGTCGCGACCGAAGATGCGGATCTCACCGCTGGTTGGCTTGGTCAGTCCCAAGAGCATCTTCATGGTGGTGGACTTACCCGCGCCATTCGGGCCCAGGAAACCATAGATCCTACCCTGTGGAATAGCGATATTGAGGTTGCTGACCACGGTTTGGTTTCCGTACTTTTTGGTGATCCCTTGGGTTTTGATGGCGAATGGAGGTGTTTGAGAATCAGCCGCTGAAGCAATACTCGCTGAACTCTGTGAAATTTGAGCGAACATCACGTGATGCTCCTTTGATGTGTAGCGGGGTCCCGGCTCTAATCTGACTTAATTGAGGCCTTGGGGGCCAGGAACGCAGTGTGGCCCTAACCCCCAAGGATGACCATTACTCAGCAGCAGCCCCACCAGCGTCCAAGAGTGCCCGTGTTGCAGTCGAGGGTCAAGGTGCAGACAACTCCACATCCTGCGCCCAGCAGGTCCTCGATCTCGGCGTCGCTCATCTCGGCGAGGTCGTCGATGATCTCTTCGTTGTACCTCTTGTACATTTCCTTCTCCTTTGAGGATTGGTTGATTTCTTGACACTTCTCGCGCGCTGAAGTTGTCTCTACGCTAAGTGCCCGGAAGTCATGGTGCAAGTACCTCAACCAAGCTTTCTAGAATAGTGGATGGGTTTCATGGCCAAAAGTGCATTCCTTCTCCCGTCGATTGGGTCGAGCGTGACTCGCAGAGATCGACGACATCACTTGTCGCTGGTGTGGCATGCCGATGAACCCCAGGCCAAGGAGAGGTTGGGATGTGCGGACCTGTCTCTTGGCTCAGGGCAAGGTGTGATGTTGGGAAGCCCGGTCTTGAGTGGCCATGGGTAGAGGTGTTCTTGGCGGCAGCGGACAGGGCGAAGAGGGTGTCTCAGCGTCTGCTGCCTGCGTCGGGGTGCCGGGCAAGAGCGGCGGGGGCGGCCGGTCGTTTGATTCAGGGTGTTACACGGCCAGACGTAATCTGTCCGCTACCCAGAACGACCCTCGCTGCGTCAGGACGTGAACAGCGAGAAGTGGAAGGAGTACAGGCTCGGGCGGTAGACGTGCTGACCGAACTCGACCACCCGTCCGTCGGCGGCGTAGCCAGTGCGTTCCATGGTCAGCAGCGGTGCCCCCTCTTCCTCGCCCAGGTCCTCGGCCTCCTTTGCGCTCGCCCCGCGGGCGCCTATCACTTGGCGAGCGGAGGCCACCTCGATGCCGCGCGCCGCCAGACAGCGGTAGAGGCCACTTTCGCCGAGTTCCTGCCAGGTCGGCGCGATGTCGAGGGGAAGGAGGTTCGTCATCAGCGCCAGGGGGTGGTCGTCGGCATAGCGGAGCCGACGCACCGCCAGCAGCCCCTCACCCCGGGCGATGCCGAGTTTCTCGGTCTCTTCCGGCGAGGCCTCGCGCACCTCGTAGGAGAGCACCCGCGTGGAGGGGGTGAACCCGGCCTCGGCGAGGTCGTCGTTCAGGGAGGACAGCTTCATGGGGCGGTGCACATGGGGCGGGGTGACGCGGGTGCCCACTCCACGGCGGCGCGTCAACAACCCCCGCGAAGCCAGCTCCTGCAACGCCCTGCGGGCCGTGGGGCGGGCCACGTCCAGGCGGGTTGCCATCGACACCTCGTCCTCGATCATCGCTCCCGCGGGCAGGGCCCCGGACAGGATCGCGGTCTCGATCGGTTTCGCGATCTGCTGGTACAAGGGGACCTGGGAGTCGCGGTCCAGCGTGATCTCCGGTTCGTAGGTCGGTTCCATGGTGCGTTCCTCGGGGCCGGAACAGGCTTTGTCCCGGCGTGGCGGGTAGGTGACGGTTTGAAGTGATCATACAAGCCGGAGGCCTGTTCATGGTGTAAGGAACGGAAAATAATGTCCTGACATAGGTTGACTGCGATCCGTCGCGTGGGCAGACTGGAGCAATCCCCAGCGACCGTGAGGAGCCATCCCCGACATCAAGGAGTCATCATCGTGGATGAGCCGGTACTCGATGTCTGCACCATCGGCAGGTGCGGGGTCGACCTGTACCCGTTGGAGATGAACACCCACCTGGAGGACGTCACCCGGTTCGGCAAGTTCCTCGGCGGCTCGTCCGCGAACGTGGCCGTCGCTGCGGCCCGCATGGGGCATTCCGTCGCCTGCGTCACCGGGGTGGGCGACGACCCCTTCGGCCGTTTCATCCGTTCCGAGCTGACCCGGTTGGGCGTGGATGCCCGGTATGTCGTGGTGAACCCGGATTTCAACACCCCCGTCACCTTCTGTGAGGTCTTCCCGCCCGACAACTTCCCGTTGTTCTTCTACCGCCAGCCGACCACCCCCGACCTGGAGATCGGCGTCGACGACCTGCCCGACGAGGTGGCCACGGCCCGTATCCTGTGGCTGACCGTCAGCGGCCTGTCGGTGGAACCGTCGCGGTCGGCCAACCATGAGGCGCTGCGACGCCACCACGGCAACGGCATGAGCGTCCTGGACCTCGACTACCGGGCGCGTTTCTGGCCCAGTGAGCAGGAGGCGACGGCGCAGGTCCAGCGGGCCCTCGAACACGTCGACGTGGCGATCGGGAACCTGGAGGAGTGCCGGATCGCGGTCGGCGAGACCGACCCGGACGCCGCCGCCCTCGCGCTGCTGGAACGCGGGGTGGAGGTCGCCGTCGTGAAGCAGGGAACGATGGGAACCCTGGTGCGCACCGCGACGGAACGGGTTTACGTGCCCGTCACCAACGTCCAGGTCCGCAACGGGCTCGGCGCGGGCGACGGTTTCGGCGGGGCCGTGTGCCACGGCCTGCTGCAGGGCTGGGACCTGGCCAGGACGTTCGCCTTCGCGTCGGCGGCGGGTGCCATCGTCGCGTCGCGGCTGGAGTGCTCCACCGCCATGCCGCGTATCGACGAGGTGGAGCGCCTGATGGCGGCCAACCCGCAGGTCGTCCCGGTCGTCAGCAGAATCCGGCACTGAGGAGGAAAACATGGACAACGAAACCCACGTGATCAAGGCGGGAAGCACCGCCCACGGCCAGTTCGAGACCGACGTCAGCATCGAACGCGCCGGTTGGCAGTGGAGCTCCATCCGCGTGCTGGCGCTGCCCGCGGGCGGATCGGAGACGATGACCTCCGGGGTCTCCGAGCTGCTGGTGCTGCCGCTGTCCGGGGGCTGCGCCGTCGAGGTGAACGGCGAAACCCACGTGTTGAACGGTCGCGAGGAGGTGTGGAGTGCCATCACCGACTACCTCTACATCCCGCGCGGGACCACGTTCACGGTCCGCAGCGAATCCGGGGGGCGGTTCGCGCTGCCCGCGGCGAAGGCCACCCGCGACCTGCCGGTGCGGTACTGCCCCGTCACCGAGGTGGTCACCACCCTGCGCGGCGCGGGTCCGTGTTCCCGCCAGGTCAACAACTACGCGCTCGGCAACGACCTCGAAACCTCCCACCTGCTGGCCTGCGAAGTGCTCACCCCGGGCGGCAACTGGTCCAGCTACCCGCCCCACAAGCACGACGAACACAACGAGGTGGAACGCATCCTCGAGGAGATCTACTACTACGAGGTGCGGCCGGGGCTGAACGGGTCTCCGGGGATGGCGTTGCAGCGCATCTACCCCTCGGGTCACGACATCGACGTGTGCGCCGAGGTGCACTCCCGCGACGTGGTGACGATGCCGCACGGCTACCACGGACCGTCGGTGGCCGCTCCCGGATACGACCTCTACTACCTCAACGTCATGGCCGGGCCCGCCGAGGACTCCACCTGGCTGATGACCGACGATCCCGCATACACCTGGATCCGTGACACCTGGGCCTCCCAGGACGTCGATCCCCGGCTCCCCATGACCCCTCTCAACTAAGGAACCCCAGTGTCAACAGTGCGTCTCACCGTCGGGCAGGCGGTCGTCCGCTTCCTCGTCAACCAGTACACCGAACGCGACGGTATCGAGCGGCGTCTCATCGCCGGTGCCTTCGGCATCTTCGGGCACGGCAACGTCGCCGGGATCGGCCAGGCCCTGCTGCAGAACGATCTCGACCCCACCCCCGAGGGCGGGCGGATGCGCTACATCATGCCCCGCAACGAGCAGGGCATGGTGCACGCCGCCGCGGCCTACGCCAAGACCACGAATCGGTTGAGCACCTGGATGTGCACCTCCTCGATCGGCCCCGGGTCGCTGAACATGGTCACGGGTGCGGCCCTGGCCACGACGAACCGGCTGCCGGTGCTGCTGTTCCCCTCCGACCAGTTCGCCACCCGTTTCCCCGACCCGGTGCTGCAGCAGGTCGAGGACCCGGTCTCGCCGATGACCGCCGCCACCGACTGCTTCCGTCCCGTCTCGCGGTTCTTCGACCGCATCGAACGGCCCGAGCAGCTCATCCCGTCGCTGCTCGCCGGGCTGCGGGTGCTGACCGATCCGGTCGACACGGGCGCGGTGACCATCGCCCTGCCGCAGGATGTGCAGGCCGAGTCCTACGACTTCCCCGTCGAGTTCTTCGCGCGACGGGTCTGGCACGTGCGCCGCCCACCGGCCGAGGCCGCCGCCATCGAACGGGCCGCCGCGATCATCCGGGACGCACGGAAACCCCTCGTCGTCGCGGGTGGCGGTGTGATCTACGCGGAGGCGTCGACGCAGCTGCGGGCCTTCGCGGACGCCACCGGGATTCCCGTCTCCGACACCCAGGCGGGCAAGGGCGCGATCAACCACGACCACCCGGCCGCGGTCGGCGGGGTCGGGTCGACGGGCGCCGCCTCCGCCAACGCCCTGGCCGACGAGGCCGACGTCGTGATCGGCATCGGGACGCGCTACTCGGACTTCACCACCGCCTCCCACACCCAGTTCAAGAACCCGGATGTGAAGTTCGTCAACATCAACGTCGCCGCCTTCGACGCCGCCAAGCACAGCGCCGAGATGGTGGTCGGCGACGCGCGCGAGTCCCTGGAGGCGCTGACCGCGGCCCTCGACGGGTACCGGGTCGGCGACGACTACACCGAACGCATCGCCGGCCTGAAGGCGGAGTGGGCGAAGGCCACGCACGAGTGCTACCACCGAGATCAGACCCCGCTGCCCGCGCAGACCGAGGTGTTCGGGGCGCTCAACGAGCTGATGGGCGACGGGGACGTCGTCATCAACGCCGCCGGTTCGATGCCCGGCGACCTCCAGTGCCTGTGGCAGGCCCCCACCCCGGAGCAGTACCACGTGGAGTACGCCTTCTCCTGCATGGGCTACGAGATCCCCGCGGCGATGGGTGTGAAACTGGCCAGGCCCGAGGCCGAGGTGGTTTCCATCGTCGGCGACGGCACCTACCAGATGCTGCCGATGGAGCTCGCGACCATCGTCCAGGAGAAGGTCAAGGTCATCTTCGTGCTGCTGCAGAACTACGGCTTCGCCTCCATCGGGGCGCTGTCGGAGAGCCACGGGTCGCAGCGTTTCGGCACCCGCTACCGCACCGGCGAGACCCCCCACAACGCCGACGGCGACCTGCTGCCCGTCGACATCGCCGCCAACGCGGAGTCGTGGGGCCTGAAGGTGCTGCGGGTCCACGGCATGGACGAGTTCCGCAGGGCCTACGCCGAGGCGGTGGCCTGCGAGGACCCGGTGATGATCCACATCGAAACCGACCTGTACGGCCCCAACCCGCCCGGCTCCAGCTGGTGGGACGTGCCGATCTCGGAGGTCTCGCGCATCGAGTCGACGCAACAGGCCCGCATCTGGTACGAGGGCAAGAAGGCCGACCAGCGCCACTACCTGCGCTGAAACCTCTGCGGGGCCGCCCTGAAAGGAGGGCGGCCCCGGTGCTGTGTGTACGCCCACCGGGACCGGGGGAAATGGCCTGTGCGGAAACCATCGCGTCGTGCGGGGTAGGCATGACCCTCTCGATCGGTACAGTTGTGACATCAGACGTCTTCGATGTCAAAGTTGTAGTAGGTGAGAGGGGCGCTACGTGGGTACCCATATGCAGTTGGAGCTTGGGGCTCAGCAGCGTGCGGCTGCTGTTGTTGTGCGGGCTGGTGATGAGGCCGAGGATGGCTTGTCGTTGTTGATGGATGTTGTATCCGAGCATGCGTCTTTCATAGCTGGTCCCGCGGCGGAGGCTTTGGGTGATGTGGTGTCCGGGTGGGCGGATTCGTTGAGGGCTTTTACTGCTGATCTTCAGGGGTAT